>Ga0209013_10004606_pt1 | contig 12062 bp, 14 predicted proteins | sample Cruoilmetagenom2_FD_187291 | JGI IMG/M metagenome (GOLD analysis project Ga0209013, IMG submission 187291) | Oil polluted marine microbial communities from Coal Oil Point, Santa Barbara, California, USA - Sample 2 (SPAdes) (version 2) | ecosystem: Environmental > Aquatic > Marine > Oil seeps ...
TATACGCGGCCGTGAGCCCACGGAATGACGGCCGTCGTGAACCGTGGGCCCACAGCATCAAATAGGACGCCACCAACCCTGGGTATGGGAATAGGATCGGGGCATGTGCGGACGCTTCGTTCAGACCCAGGAAGCCGAGAACTACGGCGCCTATTTCTCTGTTGACGTGGTCAAGACCGACGCCATCCTCCGTTCATGGAATGTCGCTCCCACCAAGCAGGTCTACGCCGTCGCCGAGCACGACGGTGAGCGCCAGCTCGGCACGTTCGGTTGGGGGCTGTTGCCGTTCTGGGCGAAGGATCGCAAGATCGGAGCACGGCTGATCAACGCCAGGGTCGAGACCGCAGCGGAGAAGCCGGCGTTCCGGGACTCGTTCACCGCACGCCGTTGCATCATCCCGGCGGAGGGGTTCTACGAGTGGGAGCCGAAGGACCGCGGCAAACTCCCGCACTACTTCTACGACTCCGGCCGGCGACCGCTCGCTCTTGCCGGGCTGTGGTCGTCATGGAAGGACCCAGACTCCGGTGACCGAGTCCGTACCTGTACGATTCTCACCACCGACGCGAATGACGTCGTCCAGCCGGTTCATGACCGAATGCCGGTGATCCTGCCCGATACGATATGGGATCCGTGGCTCGATCCCGAGACCACGGACGCTGGGATTATCAGCGAGCTTCTGACAGCATCGGTTCGCCCCGATCTCGCCGAGCATGCCGTATCGACACTCGTCAACCGAGTCGCCAACGACATTCCCGAGCTGATCGTCCCTCTCGAAACCGGCGCCGTATAGGCGTCGATTGATCGTTCTCGGAGTCAGTGAATGGCTCTCACGGCCATGAGAGCCACCAGCAGAATCGTCAATCCGATGACCAGGAGACGAACGTCGCGAATGCGGCGAGCTACAACCAAACCAACAGCCCCGGCGGACAGCACGAGACCGAGCTGCAGAGCGACACCGGCATCCGTAGCGGGGAGGAGAACATCGATCACCCCGTCAAGAACGCGCGAACGACCCTGTTCATGCCGGAACATGGGACGCCGCGACGTAATACCCTGTGGCCTATGCGCGCACTACGGAAACTCGGTCCGGGCCCTGGGTTCGATCTGGTCGACATCCCGATACCGGAAGTGGGCCCGGACGAAGTACTCATCGAGGTCCGCGCGACCTCGATCTGCGGCACCGATCTCCACATCTACGAGTGGAATCCGTGGGCCGCCGATCACGTGTCTCCTCCGATCACGGTCGGACACGAACTGACCGGCGTGGTCGTCGATCGGGGTGCGAACGTGACCGAACCGGAGATCGGGCAGCTCGTCTCCGCCGAGTCACACGTCATCTGCAACATCTGCGCCTGGTGCCGGACCGGACAGGGTCATCTCTGTCCGAAGACGCAGATTCTCGGTGTCCATCGTGACGGTGCCTACGCAGAGTACGTCGTGGTGCCCGCCCAGAATGCGTGGCCTGATCCTCCAAACATGCCGTTGTCGGTTGCATCGCTTCAGGAGAATTTTGGGAACGCCGTTCATACGGCAACGGTTCCAACGGTCGCAGGGCGCAAGGTGCTGGTCACCGGTTCGGGCCCGGTTGGGGCGATGGCGATCGCCGTCGCCAAGGCCCTCGGAGCGAGAGCCGTCTACGCGACCGACATCTCCGACTACCGGCTCGACCTCGCAACGACGATGGGAGCCGACCGGACCATCAACCCGCTCCGTGAAGACGTTGCCGCCGTCATCGCCGAAGCCACCGAGGGGGAAGGCATCGACGTCCTTCTCGAAATGTCCGGGGCACCGTCGGCGCTCGAGGCCGGCTTCGCGGCTTTGAAACCGGGCGGTGAGGCAGCGCTTCTGGGACTGACATCGGAGAAGTTCCCGTTCGACATCGACGACAACATCATCTTCAAAGGCGCCACGGTTCACGGCATCGTCGGGCGACGACTCTGGCAGACATGGCTCGAGATGCGGGGACTTATCCGTTCCGGTGCCGTCGATCTCTCCCCGGTGATCACACACCGGTTCGCTCTCGACGACTATGAGAAGGCATTCGAACTCATGCAGTCAGGCGAATGCGGCAAGGTCATCATGTTCCCGGATCCGACCTACGCCGACGGACCACTGAGCTGACGGAGGCACCATGACCGACAAGACAGCATTCATTCGCGACGAGGTCCAGGCGCTGAAAGATCAGGGCCTGTACAACACGATTCGCACGATCGATGGTCCCCAGGGAGCTCATCTGAACGTCAACGGACAGAAGGTCCTGAACTTCTGCTCGAACAACTATCTGGGTCTCGCCAACGATCCGCGACTCGTTGATGCGGCGACCGCAGCGCTCAATCGCTACGGCGTCGGACCCGGTGCGGTGAGAACCATTGCCGGGACGATGACGATCCACACAGAGCTCGAAGAGGCGCTTGCTCGATTCAAAGGGGTCGAGGCGACGATCTCCTTCCAATCTGGGTTCGTGGCCAATCTGGCAGTAGTCCCGGCACTCGTCGGGACAGGAGACGTCATCATCTCCGATGAGTTGAACCACGCGTCGATTGTCGACGGAGTGCGTCTCTCCAAAGCAGCGCGGAAGATCTACCCCCACAACGATGTGAGCGTCCTTCGCGTGCGCCTCGCCGAGGCTCGGGAAGAGGGTGCGAACCAGATTCTCGTGATCACCGACGGGGTGTTCTCGATGGACGGAGACCTCGCGCCGCTCGACCGGATCGTTGACGCCGCGGACGACTTCGACGCGATGGTGATGGTCGACGACGCCCATGGTGAAGGGGTCGTAGGCCGTGGTGGGCGCGGCATCGTCGATCACTTCGGTCTTCATGGACGAGTCGACGTCGAAGTAGGCACAATGTCGAAGGCATTTGGGGCGGTCGGCGGATACGTCGCCGGGTCTGAGGAACTGATCGAGTGGCTCCGGCAGCGCGGCCGACCGTTCTTGTTCTCTTCGGCCATCACGCCACCGGATGTCGCCGCATGTGTCGCCTCGGTTGAGATTCTCGACAGTTCTACCGAACTCGTCGATCGGCTCTGGTCCAATTCGGCCGCATTCAAAGCAATGATGACCGATGCCGGATTCGACATCGGTGTGAGTGAGACACCGATCACCCCCGTCATGCTCGGCGACGAACACCTCGCCCGGGAGTTCTCTCGCAAGCTGCTGGAGGAACAGTCGGTCTTCGCCCAGGCGATCGCCTTCCCAACCGTCGCTCGTGGAAAGGCAAGGATCCGCGTCATGATCTCGGCAGCCCACAGTGCAGAGGATCTTGAGATGGGTGCCGCATCGTTCGTCGCCGTCGGTCGTGAACTCGGCGTGGTGACCTGACGTCGGTCGAATCAGAACGTTCCGCTCGGAGGCTCTGAGCCGCTCGATTCATCGGGAGACCTCCGGGATTGAAGCCACAGGTTCGACGCGACCGTCGCTAGATTCGGACATCGCTGGGGGATCATTGTTATGTCTGAGACAACGCAGAGCGTCAAAGGGACACCCGCTTCCTGGGGTCGACTCGCTCTGCGCGGATTCGTCCTGCTGCTCGGGATGGTCTCGATCTACCTCTTCCTCCCGACGCTTCTGAATCTTGCCGAGAGTGCCCCGCAACTCGAACATGTGAAGTGGCGGTGGTTCCTGCTGATGGCCCTGTTGATGACCGGAGCGTTCGCTTCGCAGTGGGCACTGACCCGAATCGCGGCTCCCGGCATCTCATGGTTCGTTGCCGCGACGTCGCAACTCACGTCGAACGCAGCCGTGAAGGTGATTCCGGGCGGCGTCGTCGCTGGGGGTGCCTTCTACTTCCGGATGTTGGCGGTCTCAGGGGTGCCGATGGGTACGGCGATCACCGCACTCGCCGCCGTCGGGATCCTTTCGAACCTTGTCCTCCTCGCCCTCCCTGCAGTGGCCGTTGTGATCGCCGTGGTCTCAGCACCCATCCCCGAGGGCATGCTCCCCGTGGCGATCGCCGGGACGTTGATGTTCATTGTGATGTTCAGCGCGACGGTCACGATGGTGGCCTTCGATCGGCCCCTCCACGTCGTCGGCTGGGGTGTCGAACGTGTCGTCGCATGGGCGGGACGGTTACTCAAGAAGGACTGGTCGCTCACGGCTGACGACATCGTCGAGCGCCGCGATGAGGTTGTTTCCGCTCTCGGAAAGCGGTGGCACAAGGCGCTCGCCGTCGCCGTATCGAACTGGCTTCTCGACTACGCCACGCTCGTTGCCGCCCTGATCGCGGTTGGAGCCAACCCTCGCCCGAGCCTCGTCCTGCTCGCGTTCGCCGGTGCGGCTGTGCTCGGGATGATCCCGATCACCCCGGGCGGACTCGGATTCGTGGAGGCGGGCCTCGTCGGAATGCTGACGATCGCCGGCATCCCGGCCGGTGACGCCCTGCTGGCAACGCTCGCCTACCGTCTCTTCCAGTTCTGGCTGCCGATCCCCGCAGGGTTCGTCTCATACATCCTGTTCCGGCGCCGCTACGGGAAGCTCTCCGACCTGCCCGGAGTATCTTGACTTCACCCCTGTCGAGGTGAAGCGCAAGCGTTCACCGTGATTCCTTGAGCGCCGACTCCAATGCTTCCAAGGACGCGCGGCTCGAACCGGTCGGTCACCGAGACGCAGATCGTTGTGCCATCTGCGGTCGCGGCCGCCGTGCGACCCGATCGAGACCGGGCGGCGAGTGAAGCCGTCTCGGCGGCCGCGATGGCAGGACCACGGTCAAGGCGAGTTGTCCCCTGGTAGGCAGATGACACCTCCAGATGCGCAGCTCCTGCTTCTGCCCCAGCATCAGCAGCGAACGCAGCTTCTCGATACGTTGCGGCAAGGAGCGACGCATCGAGCGCCAATCCCAGCACGACGAACCCGATGAAGAACAGTGCTCCGAGATACGGGAGCATGGATCCCCGCTCGTTCATGGATGGCTCCGATATGGGCTGTACGTGGTGGTTGCTCGACCGGCGACCGTTTGGTGAAGAGGGCTGCCCGTGGGTCCAACGAGCGGGACGTTCACACGAACTTCAACGGAGAGCGACGTTCCGCCGGCCGTGACCACGATGTCTGCATCGGGCATGAGGTCGAGCGCCACCCGAAAGGCATCTTGTGGATCGCCGTACCGGGCTCCGTGTTGTGCCGCATACGAGGCGACCTCGGAGACCTCGGCCGAGGCCGCGCCAAGGCGGCCGACTGTCACGATGACCTGGCTGATCACGAGCACGAACACGAAGCCGATGGCCAGCGTCCCGATCAGTGCTGCGCCGCGTTCGTTCGTCACGGCGGCACCACGATGGGAGCCGTCGAGGCTGCGTGCAGAGTGATTGGGATCAGATCCGGGCCGGGTGGTAGCCACCGGATAGCGGCACGCGCTGTCACGCCCAACCCATCAGACTCGACGGAAGCGTGCACATTCGAAGCACCCGGCACGATGCGAGCGAGTTCGCCTTCGAGCCTGACCGCCTCGACACCGAGATCACTCCCTGGTCTGCCAGCTCGGCGCGCAGCGGCAGCAACGGCAGTCTGCGCGGTATCGCGGGCGACTACGACGAACGCGACCTGAGTCACGATCACGATCAGCAGGAAGATGACCGCAGTCGCTGCGAGCGACTCGACGATCACCGACCCGCCATTTACGAGAAGAAACCTGTCATCTGGGCCACGATGCTCGACCAGACGTCGGCAGTGGCGCTGCGAACCTGAGGCAGCAGCATCGCAATCACCAGCACTGCGATCGTTGCCAGGCCCAACCACTCGACGGTGGTTGCACCCCGTTCTTCGTTCCACATGTTCACCCCCTTTCCTATGGATCCCCCGCCAGACTTCGTAGACCGACGAGGGTTGGATAGAGCAAGAAGAGCAGCGTCACGGGGACCATCAGGGCGAGGACCGGACCGTATGTCGTAAGGGCTCTCCGACCGCCCTCGGCCGTCAGATCGCGGGCCAGGGCGGCCCGATAGTCGGTGCCGAGTTCACCCAGCGCATCAGCAAGCCGACCGCCGGTGTCGTGGGCGTGAGCGAGGAGGGTATAGAGGCGGGCCGCTTCGGTGTCGGCCGTTCGTCGAGTGTTGCGTTGCAGAGACTCGCCGACGCCGCGGCCATTCTTGACCTCGTTCATCGCGGTCTGTAGCTCCTCGGCAGCCACGCCCGTCGACTCATCGACGTAACGCTGGACGGCCGTTGCCACCGACTCCCCGGCGATCACATGGAGTGAGAGAGCGTCGGTGACGATGGGTAGTTCGAACCGGAGCCGCCGAGCCCTGCGATCCTTGCGAGTCGAGATCCACATGCCGAAGACGAGCCATCCAGTGATCGCCCCGAGGGCAGCGAGAGGGAGTACCGATCGGCCGGGACCTTCGACGAACAGATCACCCTGAGAGACAAGTGCCCCGATGATCCCACCGGCAGCAGCCGCTCCCGAGCGCCGGAGGAGAATCTCGCCCCGCGACCAATCGATACCGGCAGCCACCGCCGGCGAACTGTCGACGGTATCCGGGTCTGAGTCGATCAACGGAGGTACCGGGCGGAGATAGTTACCGACACGCTCGCTCAAGTTCGCTGTGCGGCCTGCGGCCGCGATGAGGATGATCCCCGTCGCCAGTGCAAATGCGGCCACGATGCTCATCGAACCACCCTGGGAGCGCCTGAGAGCCGGGCAGAACGCCTGGCGGCGATGAAGCCGAGGCCGGTTGACACGAATCCGATGGCAATCACCATCGACCCCGTGGCCGTTCGGTATGCCGCTGCCGCCTGAGGGTTGGTCGAGATCGTCAGAGCCAGCAACGCCCACGGAGCGACGAGCGCCACGGTTGCCGTCATCCGCTGTTCGGTGAGGGCGGCTGCGTGGGCGCGTCGTAGGCGTAGTTCGTCGGAGACGGATACTCCCAGGGAAGAGATGACGGTGCCGACGCGGTGGCCCCCGGATCGATGGGCGAATGAGAGTGTCGCGAGAACCCGGTCGCTCGTCGCATCATCGAGTTCGTGCCGGAGTCGTTCGAGGGCGGGAGTGAAGCCATCTCCGAACATCACCGACTCTTCGACAGGACGGGCCGACGAGGCAAGTGGCTCGGGAGATCGCCTGGCGGCGGCGATGAACGCATCAGGGAGTGTCGCTCCCGCGGCGACCTGTCCCTTCAGCAGCGCGAGGAAGTCGGGCCAGGCTTCAGCAAGGGACTCTCGTTGACGACGCCTTCTGCCGGCATCGACCACGACGGGAACCGCGGCGGCGAGTGCCGCGATGGCGATGGCCGCTGCGGGTACGGCGAGCAGACCAAGGGCTAGGACTCCCGCAACGGTTCCGGTTGCCAGTGCTGCAGGTACCACCCAGGCAGAGGGAAGGTCGGGTCTGGGGATTCGGAATGATGGCGTCCACCCGGACACGACGATCCAGGCGGCGGCTCCGGCGAGTACAGCGGCCATGCCCCTCATGGGCGCCAGCCGTTCATATCGAGGCGTGGATCATCGGGCGTGGCGCCGGTCCAGTGAAGACCCGACGGACCCGACTCGAAGATGGGCTGGAGGGTGAACACGTCACCGGAGAGCTGCTCCGGCACAAAGGCGATCTCGTCGACCGTTCGGTTCCTCCCGGTCCTGCGGATGAAGACCACGAGGTCGATCACCGAGGCAACCGTGCGACGCACGAACGGAATCGCCACGTTTTGACCTGCAATAACGCTGTACGAGACGAGTTTCTCCAGCGCGTCCCGGGCAGAGTTGGCATGCAGCGTCGCTATCCCGGAACAGCCGGCGTTGAGCGCCATCAGCATGTCGAGCGCCTCAGGTCCGCGAACTTCTCCAACGACGATCCGGTCGGGACGCTGACGCAGGGCCTCTCGTACGAGATCGCGCAACGTGATCTCTGCGCCTCCGTCGAGACCGGCGTCGCGGGTCTGCATTTGCGTCATATCCGGAAGATCGGCGTCGATTTCGAAGACCTCCTCGCACGTCACCACTCTCCGGTCCGGGGGCACTTCACGGAGCAGACAGTTGACGAGGGTCGTCTTCCCTGCACCAGGAGCTCCAGCGACGAGAACCGAGAGATCGTGCCGCATTGCGCTACGGAGAAGGGCGGCAGATGGAGGAGTGAGAGTTCCTCGTTCGACCAATTCGTCTAGTCCGGTGGCAGTGACAACGAACTTGCGAATCTGGATATTGAGGCGATCCGGGTGAGTGACCGGAGGTCCTGTGATGTGGACCCGGGATCCGTCGGCGAGTTGTGCAGACACGATCGGTGAGGAGAGGTCCAGTCGTCTCCCGGTTCCTGCAAGGAGTTGATCGGCGAAGCGGCGGAGCGTGGCTGTGTCGGCGACGATCGGTACAAGTTCTTTGATGCCATTGCGTACGATGAAGGTTCGGCGCCCCCCGATGACGATGATCTCTTCGACGGTCGAGTCGTCGAGAAGCTCACCAAGGAACCCGAGTCTGCGGGGATGAGCCGCAACCGTCACGAGAGCGCACCCAGTGATGCGAGAGATCGCCTCAAACGCCCATCCGGGCGTTTCGCAGCAATCGATGCAGCGCGAACTGCGGGGCGGTCCGGGATTGCAACGGCCGGCTCGATTCCCGTCCACTCCTTGGTTGCAGCGATCACATTCGCCTGGTCCCGGGGAGCGACCCGATTCAAGACGACCGTCGGCGGTGGCCCCGACCAAGCGGACACCAGTTGGGCGGCACGGACGACGCCCACGGCGCTGGCATCGACCACGAGCAGCGCCACGTCCGAGCGCTTGAGAACAGGATCGTCCGGTTCCGCGGTCCCCAGATCCACGACGACCCGTTCGAAGGCGACGGCGGTCGCGTCGATCACATCGTCGACCATCGCGGGTCTCAACGGGGCTTCTCCGACGCGGTGAGATCCCGTGATCACCGAAATCGGGCCGATTCGATGTAGTGCCTCATCGGCGATGGTCCCGGTCATGCGCACATGATCCGCCACGTCGGTGATGTCAGGACGAGGCGGCAAGCCGAGCCGAATGGCGATCGACGGTGCCGACACGTCGAGATCGATGAGCGCCGTTGCTGATCGGTTACCCGACTCCCAGGCGAGGCCGAGGGCGATCTCGGTCGTGCCGGGTGCTCCCCGTGGACCGATCACAGAGATGAGCGTTCCCGTTCCTCCCCGTTCGACCAGGGCGGACGTCGGCGAGATGAATCGGATGGCGGTGACGATCGTGCGAATGTCCGCCGTATCCGGGAGCAGTTCGTCGACCCCTGCCGTACGGAGCATCACGGCTGCCGGGCCGTCATCATGAGGGTGGATTCCCAGCACACCGAGACCTGCTCGCTGCCACGCGGCGATCTGAACGGGCGTGACCCACGAAACCTCGCCTCCGGCCACAACGACGTCGATGTCTTCGGCCTGGTCCTCGATCTCGTGGGGTTGGAAGGCCCGAAGCACGATCCGGAGTTCGGCCGTCTCCCTGGCGTAGGCCACGAGGCCAGGTTCCCAGTCGCGGGCTGAGAGGACGGTGGCGACGCGAACACTCATCCGCCGACCCGAACCAGGTCAAGGTCGCTCCCGTTCATCGCCGAGGTGATAGAAGCAGCGAGTGCATCATCGACGGCGAGGAGGAGTTCGATCTGGCCACCATTCATCGTCGAGTCGGAGATGGTCGCGTCGACGACGAAGACGGAGGAAGCGATGAGGAGGGTCTCGGCCGTCTCCCCGGGCCGAGATGTCGAGGCATAGATATCAATCCGATCTCCCGGATCGATTCGGCCCAGCACTGCGTGAGCGCGGTCGAGTTCGAGCGCAAGGAGATCAGGAGCGGCCTGGACTTCAGGTGCACGGAGGAGGCTCGGCAGGAGGGGTTCCCCGGCAGCGATGGGGGCCACCAAGACCCAATCGGAGAGTTCGCCAGGCTCGTCCCCTACAACAAACCCGTCAGGGTCGGCGCTGTTCCTTGTGGTGAGATCCAGCTCTGACAGTGGCGTACCGGCGGGGAGGTCGGCGCCGGCGACGAGGATGGGAACGGTTGGGACGGGGCGGGTCATCCAGAGAACGAGGAGAACCGAGACAGCAGCGAGACCGACGCCGATCAGTGTCCTCGTGTCCGGTCGGGGGATCGTCATGCTCCGCAGACGTACGCCGACAGCCATCAGCGACCTTCCATCGCGACAATGTGAGCGATTGCGACATAGCGCTCGATGTTGCCGTCGATGACAACGACATGGTCGACGCCGACGGCCTCGACCACACCGCGGTAGAGGTGACCGTCGGCGGTGGAGAGCACGACCTGTTCTGTGCGATCCTCAGAGTCAAGAAGCCGGTCTCGCAGCGTTCGCCGTCTCCGAGCCGCAGCACGCGCGGCCGCCTGCTCAGCATCGAGGGTGTCATCGAGACGGTTGCGGAGCGAGCGCCCAAGCCGAACCAAGTCCGGATGTCCAAGTGGGTCCATTCCCCTTGCCCCCATTCTGACCGATGCCAAATCGCAAGCCTGGTCATTACATATCACATTGATCCGCAAGTGGGAATAGGTGCGTTTCGCGACTCTGGACGAGATTTCGCGTATCTGGAACGAGAATCGCGACCTGGGCCTCTGAGCGCCGGTTGACCTCCGTGGGGTCCAGTGGGAGACGCACTGGGTACTGAGTACTTGGTACTGAGTACTCCGCCGAAGGCGGCAATGGACTACCTTCACCCCATGCCCACCGATTCCATTCTCGTCCCGGACCCCAGCCCCGAGCGTCGGGTGTTCACGAACCGGACGTTGAACATGCGCTCGATCAAAGCGATCGGGTACGACATGGACTACACATTGACCCAATATCACGCGGAGGCGTGGGAAGACTGCGCATTCGGCCATGCCCAGGCCAGATTGGCTGCGCTGGGCTGGCCGGTCGAGCTCCTTGAGTTCGATGCAGAGATGGTGAGTCGCGGGCTCGTGATGGACCTCGAACTAGGCAACCTCCTGAAGGCAACCCGATTCGGATGGGTAATCCGAGCGATGCACGGCACACGATTCCTCGATTACCACGAGCTCCGTCGAGCGTACTCGGGAACGCTTGTCGATCTCGCAGAGAGTCGCTACGTATTCCTGAACACTCTCTTCTCGCTCTCAGAGGCGAGCCTCTTCGCCCAGTGCGTCGAGCTCCTCGATGCCGGGAAGCTCCCAAGCGGCGTCGGCTACGGAGAGCTGTTCGCGACCGTCAGAGCGGCGATCGACGGCGCGCATCGCGACGGTCTCCTCAAGGCGGATGTCCTCGCGGATCCTGAGCGGTTCATCGTTCTCGACAGCGACATCGTGGACAGCCTCCTTGACCAGAAGCATTCGGGGAAGCGGATGATGCTGATCACCAACTCCGAGTGGAACTTCGCCAGCGAGATCATGACGTATACGTTCGACCGTTACATGCCGGAGGGACAGACCTGGCGTGATCTCTTCGGAACGGTGATCGTGTCTGCCGCGAAACCCGGGTTCTTCACCTCGTCGAATCCGCTCTACAAGGTGGTCGATGAGGACCGCGGTCTCCTCGAACCGCACCACGGATCGATCGAACACGGCGACATCTTCTACGGGGGCAACGCGCGGCTCGTCGAGGAGTATCTCGGCCTGTCCGGTGACGAGATCCTCTACGTAGGCGATCACCTCTACGGCGATGTTCACTTCTCGAAGGATCTCCTTCGATGGAGAACCGCTCTCATTCTTCAGGAACTCGAATCCGAGGTACGAGCGCTCTCCGGATTCCTTCCCTCCCAGCAACGGCTCGGGGAGTTGATGACACGGAAGGAGCTTCTTGAGGCAAGGCTGAGTGCCCTACGGCTCGCCGCCCTGCGGATCCGCGACGGGTACGCGGACCCGATGTTCGACGTGAGCAACGGTGAGGCGGCGATCGTTGAGACCAGGGATGCGATCCTTGCGCTTGACGACATGATCGCTCCCCTCGCGATCGAGGCGGGTCGCCTCCGCAACGAAGCCTGGGGCCTCATGATGCGGGCAGGTGCCGACAAGAGCCTGCTTGCTCGACAGGTCGAGCGGTACGCGGACATCTACACGTCGCGGGTCTCGAACCTGCTGTATCCCGGTCCATACGCGATGTTCCGGATCGGTCGATTGGATCTTCCACATGACCCTCACCCGCAGCA
>Ga0209013_10004607_pt1 | contig 12061 bp, 11 predicted proteins | sample Cruoilmetagenom2_FD_187291 | JGI IMG/M metagenome (GOLD analysis project Ga0209013, IMG submission 187291) | Oil polluted marine microbial communities from Coal Oil Point, Santa Barbara, California, USA - Sample 2 (SPAdes) (version 2) | ecosystem: Environmental > Aquatic > Marine > Oil seeps ...
CAAACTCCAAGCTTCAGACCAGGCTTGGTCTTGCGACCTCGCTCGGCCCCAATGCGAACGAGTTCGCCGACTCCGGTCTGGTCAATCGTGTCGAACGGGTTCCGCTTCAACAGGCCCTGCTCGAGGTACGCCGGCATCATTCGACTCTCTACGTCGTTACGGCTGAAACCAAATGTGAGCTGCGTCAGGTCGTTGGTGCCAAAGCTGAAGAAGTCGGACACCTCCGCGATCTCGTCAGCTCGGAGAGCCGCTCGCGGAGTCTCGATCATCGTACCGATCGTGATGTTCGGCTTGCGCCGCATCCCCTTCAGAGCTGCATCGATTTCGGTCTGTACCCAACTGCGGGCCAGCGCCATTTCTTCGCGGGCCACGGTCAGCGGAATCATAATTTCGACGATCGGCTTCTTATCCATCTCGCGCAGCTTTGCAGCGGCCGAAAGCAGTGCCCGGACCTGCATTGCGTAGAGGCCCGGCTTGATCACTCCGAGACGAACACCACGTGTACCGAGCATCGGGTTGTGTTCGGCCCAAGATTCGGCAGCCACGAGCAGCGCCTGCTCTTTGTTGTTCAAACCCTTCCCTGCTTCCTTGACCCGCAACTCTTCGACCGACGGAAGGAACTCATGTAACGGAGGGTCGAGCAGCCGAATGGTCACAGGCAGGCCGTCCATCGCGTCAAGAATTTCGATGAAGTCTGCCTCTTGTACAGCGCGTAGCTTCTCCAGCGCCGCTTCCTCCTGTGCAGGAGTTGACGCCAGGATCATCTGGCGAACGACGGGCAGGCGGTCAGGAGCAAGGAACATGTGCTCGGTGCGACATAGGCCGATCCCTTCAGCACCCAGCTCACGGGCATTGGCCGCGTCCTCACCGGTGTCAGCATTAGCGCGAACTCCGAGCTTGCCCTTGCGGACCGCGTCGGCCCACTTGAGAATCGTGTGGAACTCGGGCGGTGGTTCAGCGGTTCGCAGCTTCATCGCCCCGACGATCACCTGACCGGTGGTGCCGTCGAGAGAGACGATGTCACCTTCCTTGACAACGGTGTCACCGACGCTGAACCGCTTGCCGTCGATCTTGATCGCGTCGGCCCCCACGATGGCTGGGGTTCCCCACCCACGAGCAACGACCGCGGCGTGACTCACGAGACCGCCTCGCGCTGTGAGAATCCCCTCTGAAGCCATCATGCCGTGGACATCTTCAGGACTTGTCTCGTTGCGCACGAGGACCACTTTTTCACCGCGCTCTGCGGCCGCCTCCGCGTCGTCGGCAGTGAAGTAGACAGCGCCGACTGCTGCACCAGGTGATGCAGCCAGGCCAGTTGCCAATGCTTTGGCAGTACCTGCGAACTGGGGGTGCAGCACTGCGTCGAGGTGGTCGGCCGTGACGCGTGTGATTGCTTCCTGTCGAGAGATCTTCCAGCGATTGGCACCGGAACCAGTCCCCTTGGTCATATCGACGGCCATCTTCAACGCTGCCGTTCCGGTCCGCTTCCCGATCCGGGTCTGGAGCATCCAGAGTTTGCCCTGCTCGATGGTGAACTCGGTGTCACACATATCGGTGTAGTGCCGCTCGAGCCTCCTGAATATGTCGAGCAGGTCGCTGTGGATCTCTGGGAAATGCTCTTTCATGTGGTCGAGGTCATCGGTGTTGCGGATACCCGCTACGACGTCTTCGCCCTGGGCGTTGATCAGGAAGTCTCCGTAGGGCGCGTTCTCGCCGGTGGCCGCGTCACGGGTGAATCCGACGCCCGTACCAGAGTCGTCGTCACGGTTGCCGAACACCATGGTCTGCACGTTCACCGCCGTGCCAAGCTCGTGGTCGATCTTCTCGCGTACGCGATACGCAATGGCCCGCGCCCCGTTCCAACTCCTGAATACAGCCTCGACGGCCCCGTCGAGCTGGTCGCGTGGCTTCTGCGGGAACCGTTTGCCGGTGGCCTTCTTGATCGAGTCCTTGTACTGCTCGCAGAGCCCCCGAAGTGCGTCGGCAGGAATCTCATGATCAAACTTGACTCCGGCCTCCTCCCTCGCCAGTTCGAGCGGCTCATCGAAGAGTTCACCGTCGACGTCGAGCACGATGCGTCCGTACATGGCGATGAATCGGCGATACGAGTCGTACGCAAATCGCTCATCGGAGGTTACGTGGGCCAATCCTTCGACGCTCTGGTCGTTCAGGCCGAGGTTCAGGACCGTGTCCATCATCCCCGGCATCGAGAACTTCGCACCTGATCGCACGCTCACGAGCAGTGGGTCGAACGGATCACCCAATTTGCGCCCCATCGTCTTTTCGAGCTTGAAGACATGCTTGGCGATCTCCTCGTGGAGACCGTCCGGCCAGCCGCTGTGCATGTAGTCACGACATGCGTCAGTCGTAATCGTGAATCCGGGAGGCACCGGAAGCTCCAGCACACTCGTCATTTCTGCAAGGTTTGCACCCTTACCACCCAGCAGATCCTTGTGCTCCATGGGAGGGCGGCGATACTTGTGATCAAAGGCGTAGACGTAAGGCACGCTGCCCGAGTCTAGGCCTTCGACCACGAACGCGGTGATGCCAGGTTCTCGCTCAATCGAAGTGCTGCCGCGACCCCGAGTGGATTCAGTCGTAGCCTCGAAGTCAATGTTCCGACTGCTCGGATTCCCGGTCCAGGTGCGACCTGGCTTCATCATGCTCATGGTTCTGATCGTCGTGCTCTATGGCGACGCGTTCGGGGTTTGGCTTGCGGGATCACTTGCCGCATTCCCCCTGCTCCACGAACTAGGTCACGCGGTGGCCGCCCGCCGAACAGGGGCCGAGGCCCGAATCTCGCTCAACTTCCTCGCGGGTTACGCCTCCTACGCTCCGATCCGGAAATTGTCGCGTCTCGAGCAAGCAGGAATCTCGTTCGCTGGTCCAGCGATCCAAATCGTTACCAGCTGTGCCATTCTGTTGGCGCTCGGTGCCAACCCGCTGGATCGCTCATCTGTCGACGGTTCCGCAGCACTACTGGCCATCTGGTGGGCCGGACCTGTTATCGGAGGGTTCAACCTGGTCCCTATCCTCCCGCTCGACGGTGGCAACATCGTTATGAACGGCATCGACCGATTCATCCCCAACCGCTCGCAATGGATCATGCTCTGGTTCTCAATCGGAGCCACCGTCGCTTTCGCAGCGTTCGCTTTCACGAACGATCGGTACCGCGGGTTCGCCGTGGTGATCGGGTTCCTGCTGATCAACCAGCTCCAGATGCTCGGGGCGATAAAGGAGCCGACGTCGCCGTGGGAAGATGCGAACCGTGCACTCCTCGCGGGCAAGCCGCGACGCGCAACCCGGATCTTGGTCGCCGCGCTCAGCCAGCCCCGGCCCACCCAAACGCCGCCCATCGCCCGGCTCCCCCCACAAGAGATGACCGATCTCGTCGCGCTTCTCCCCGACCCGCTTCCCTCTGGGGACCCTTGGAACGAGTACATCCTCGCCAACCAGCTGATTCGACTCGGCCGTTTCGAAGAAGCGGCGCACTATTCAGCCGACAGCTACAGGCGCCACCCACAGACTCTCGCGGCTGCAACCGTAGCCAGAGCCGCCGGTGCACTCGGCGACGAGCAGACCGCCATCGGTTGGCTACACACCGCGGCCGAGGTCGGGTCCTCACCTGCTGCGCTCCTGACGATCATCGACAACTCACCCGAGCTCATCGGCCTCCGCCAGCACCCTGACGTGGCTGCCATCCGCCACTCCCTCTCATCTGCCGCCAACCCAATCCCCAACCCCTAACCCGAAATCTTGCGCGAATCGGACGCCTAGCGTTCGATCTGCAACAAATTTGGGGAGAGGCCATCCGAAATCTTGCGCGAATCGGACGTTATGCGTCCGATTCGCGCAAGATTTCGGGTTTTTTTGGGGGGGAACTGGGGTCGTGGGAAGGGGTCAGAGGGTTTGATGGGGTGGGGTTTGGCCGACGTCGGAGCCGCGCTTGACGTAGCCGAGGGCGACTCCGCCACCCGGCGCGACGCTTGTGACGCGACCGACCTCAACTCCATCGGAGTCCTTGACGGCGTCGCCCACTGCAACACCATCACCCATATCCATGACCCGAAGCGACTGCGGTGCGTCCGCTCCGCGGCTGTTCATTCGCTCGACGAGTTCTTGGCCCGGATAACACCCCTTCGTGAAATTCACGGCGACATCCAGCACGCCAGTGACCGCCGGGATCGTTTCACCCGGCACAATTTCAGAGCCCATGCGCGGCCATCCCGCCGCAATTCGTGCCGCTTCGTGAACGTCGGACGCCTGATCGTTCTCGGCCGCGCTGAACGTGACGTCGGCATCAACGCGAATCTTGAAGCGGCTGATCCGCGCTGCGAGCTGTTCTCCGAATCCCGCGTCGGTGTCGAGCACGAACCTGTCGTCTCCGGTCCGCGTGATCCGAGCAAGGGCGTCAATCTTTCCTGACGGGTCCAGTACAAGCGTCCATTGTGATTCGCCAATCTCCTGAGAGCGAACCTCCTGGGCAATCTGCGACTGCAGATAGGACTGGGCATCGGGGCCCGCGACCTCCACCTCGTCCCGGGCGGACGGGTCGACAAAACTCAAATCGTCCAGTTCAGGTGCTGCGTCCACATTCCCAGTCTGGCGTGGCACACTGCCAACGCAATGACAGATCGGGAAAGACAGTCAGATTCTCAGGAGAGCGTGCGATGACTGACAACGGCGAGGCCGCTGGCCGCAACATCGACGCGTTGGCGCAGCGAGCCGTCGACAGCTTCATGACCCTGGTCCGCAGGGGTACCGCCTTGGCGGGCGGCGCACTCGCCATTGTGTTCCTCATCTGCGTAAGCGGATTCCTGCTTGGCGTGGCAGCGCTCTCCGACGGGATCCGAACCATCTGGATCATCCTCGGCGGCACGTTCGCGATCATCGGGATCGGAGCTGTGGTGCTGGCTATCGTCAGGCTTCTCCGCGTGAAGCGGCACGCGGTCGCCCTCGTCTCCGAATTCCACGACCTCATTGTCGGCGACGCCCGATCGGAACGGGTGGTCATCGAAACCCTCGAATCGAGTGATGACGTCCAGGACCAGAGCGCCGTTGTGATGTCTCGTCAGTTCTTCTCCATGCAAGAGTCGCTCGGCGGGCGCTCCGACAAATTCAAAGCACTCTCGGCTGCGCTGAGAGCGATCCACAGCTTCCCGCTGTTGATGCTGCTCAGCGTCGTGATCACGATCTCGTTCGCAGGTCTCGGGTTGATCTTCGCCCTCGCCCTCGCCATCTGACGACACCCGAGCCAGCTCAGGCAATAGTGCCGGCATCGCGCCGCGCCGCCGTCATACGACGAGCCGCAGGAATCGCCGCCAGCAACGCGGCAGCCTTGTTCCGGCACTCCAGATCCTCGTCCTCGGGGATCGAGTCGGCAACGATCCCCGCACCGGCCTGCAAACTCGCTGTCTTGCCGTCACCTGTGATGAACATCGTGCGAATCGCGATTGCCGTATCGAGGTTGCCCGACCAGTCGATGTAGCCAACCACACCGGCGTACGGCCCACGCTTCACGGGTTCCAGATCGTCGATGATCTCCATAGCTCGAACCTTCGGAGCGCCGGACACAGTGCCGGCCGGAAGAGTCGCCCGTAATACGTCGATCGGACCCAGATCGTCTTTGAGCTCGCCGGAAACCTGCGATGTCAGATGCATCACGTGGCTGTACCGCTCCAATGTCATTAGTTCATCCACCTGCATCGAACCGAACTTCGCAACGCGGCCAACGTCATTGCGGGCGAGATCAACGAGCATCACGTGCTCGGCTCGCTCCTTCGGATGTTCGGAGAGCTCCGCTGCCATCCGGCGGTCATCCTCATCGGTTCTACCGCGGCGACGAGTGCCGGCGATTGGCCGTGAGATCACCCGGCGGTCAAGCAGTTGGACCATCGGCTCGGGCGACGAGCCGACGATCGTCAGCTCCGGGTGACGCACGAAGTACATGTAAGGGGAGGGATTGACTTGGCGGAGAACGCGGTACACATCGAAGGCGTCCGCGCCGAGTTCGATGTCGTACCGTTGAGCCAGCACGACCTGGAAGATGTCGCCAGCGACCACATGGTCTTTCGCTACTTCGACAGCGCTTTGGTACAAGCCGCCAGGCATGGACGATTTCAACTCTGGGAGGTCATCCTCAGCCGAGGGTGGTTCAACGGGGGTGTAGGGCAAGGGCTGTGCGAGGTCGTCGACGCCTCGGCAAACGCGTTCAATCGCCGCGTCGTACGCGGCGTCGAGTTGCTCAGCGGTCAAATCGAGTGTGGGCACGCTTTCGATGAGATAGACACGCTGACGCCAATGGTCGAAAGCAGCCAGTGACCCAATCACCGACATCACCGCATCGGGATACCCACGATCGTCTCGTGGCACGTTCGGCAGGGTTTCGACCTCACGAATGACGTCGTATCCGAGAAAGCCCATGATCCCGCCGTGCAGTGGGGGAAGATCCTCGAACGTCGGGCTGGTGTAACTCCCGAGAAGCGACTCGAGCGCAGCAAGCATCCCCTCTTCCGTCGGAATTTCGGTGGCGAGTGCACCTTCGACCTCCACGACTCCATCACGCAGGGTCAGCGTCGCGGACGGATTACGACCGACAAAGGAGAACCGAGCCCAGCGCTCTGCGCCCTCCACCGACTCGAGGAGGAAACCCGGCTCATCCCCAACCAGTTTCAGATAGGCGGCCACCGGCGTCTCCAGATCGGCGAGCAGCTCGGTCCAGACTGGCACCACAGTGTGGTCAGAGGCGAACGCGTGAAACTCGTCGCGGGACGGTTGAAACTTCATGCTCGCCTCGGCGGCCTCTCGGACACATTCATCACCCGAATGTCCGGAAAAAGCACGTCCGCTCTCCGGTGTGACATGCTCCGGCACCAAGCTGTTCGACCTTGAACAGCAGCGTGTCGCCGTCGCAGTCGAGGGATGCTTCCCGAACGAGCTGGTGGTCACCACTGGTGTCGCCCTTACGCCAGAGTTCCTGGCGGCTCCGCGACCAATAGACCATCCGACCTTCATTCAGGGTCATGCCGAGTGACTCGCGATTCATCCACGCCATCATCAAGACCTCACCATTCAGTGCATCCTGAGCGATCACCGGCACCAAGCCGTCGGCGTTGTAGCTGACCTCGGCAAGTTGCTCTGGTGTCGCGGAAATCACGGTCCCGTCATCCATGCCGGCCACCCTAGAGATAGAGACCGGTTGAGGCCTCGATACGTTCCGCGGCAACAGCGTGCAGCTCGCGCTCACGCAGCATCACGTAGTCCTCCCCTTGGACCTCCACCTCGTAGCGGTCATCGGGACTGAACAAGACCTTGTCGTCGATCTCGCATGACCTCACGTTCTGGCCTTGCGCAACGACGGTTGCCCAGATCAGGCGTTTGGACACCTGCGCGGTCGCGGGGATGACGATTCCTCCGGAGGAGCGGCGCTCGCCCTCTTTCTCGGAAATCCGCACCAAGACGCGGTCGTTGAGCATCTTGATCGGCAACTTGTCGTCGGCTGAAGGCATCGGTTGGAGGGTACCGCCAGATGGTGGCCCCGATTCATCGGAGATCAGCTCCCAACGGCGGCCTCCATCTCCTCTTTGACCTCATCGGTGAGCAAGGGGATCACATCGAGGGTTTCGAAGTTCTGGACGACCTGGCTGACCTTGGATGCCCCAGTGATCACAGTCGACACGTTCGGGTTCTTCGTGCACCACGCCAGGGCCAGCTGAGCCATGGTGCACCCGAGGCGATCGGCAATCGGGCGCAGTTTCTCGACCCGCACAATCGCTTCGGCGTCAGTCAGCCGCCCCGCCAAGAATGCGTAATCGGCGAGAGCGGCACGCGAGTCGTCTGGTATTCCGTCTTTGTACTTGCCGGTGAGGAGGCCTGAAGCAAGCGGACTCCAAATGGTGTTGCCGTACCGGAGGTCGGCATTGAGCCGGGCGTATTCGCGCTCGACCTTTCTGCGTTCGAGCAGGTTGTACTGGCTCTGTTCGGTGACAGGCTTGTGAAGGTGGTGACGTTCGGCAATTTCGATCGCACCGCGAATTTCTTCGGCCGACCACTCGCTCGTCCCCCAATAGAGAGCTTTCCCGCACGACACGATCTCGCTCATCGCGAAGACCGTCTCTTCAAGCGGCGTATTGGGGTCAGAGCGGTGGCAGTAGAGAATATCGACGAACTCATCTCCGAGGCGTTCCAGCGATCCGTCGATTGCCTGCATCAGGTACTTCCGGTTCAACGTATGGCGCATATTCGGTGTGTCGCGGTGGATACCCCAAAACACCTTTGTCGTCAGAACGTACGACCAGCGCTCCCAACCAAGTTCCCGCAGCGCCTGCCCCATGATCTCTTCGCTCTTACCTCCGGCGTAAGCCTCGGCGTTGTCGAAGAAGTTGCAGCCTGCCTCACCGGCGGCAGCCATACATTCGAGAGCAAGGTTGTTGTCGAGCTGGCCGTCGAAGGTGACCCAACTCCCGAACGACAGCACGCTGACCTCGAGGCCGGTGTTTCCGAGCCGGCGGTATTCCATGTTCGGGTTCACTTTGGGCGTTGACATTCAGCCGACGCTACCCAATTCCACGTTTGTAGGTAATTTTCGGCGGACCGTTCCGCCGAAAATTACCTACAAACGTGGAGAAGCCTCAGACGGAAACTCCGGAGCCCGATTTCCGATCAGCTGCCACCTGGCTCTCCATCGCATCCAACACTTCTCCGCGGAGCTTGCGGATAGTGCCCGCGTAGGCACGACGGTCGAGCGAGGCAAACTCGCCCGCACGAGCAACGGCCACATCGAGAAGCTCGTCAGCGGCGACTACCTCGTCGAGAAAGCCTGCTTCGGCGGCACCGTGTGCCGACGTGATTCGAGCGGTCGCGACCGACCGTTGGAGATGGCGTCGGCTCAGCCTCTCAACAGCGATGGTGAACGCCCAGTCGGGAATCACCATCCCGAGCGCGACCTCATTGAGGCCGATCTTGCAGTTGACATCTGCACCGATACGCAAGTCGCATCCGAGCAGTACGAGCGCTCCAGCCGCCAGCGCGTGCCCGGTACATGCCGCCACGACTGGCACTGACGCGGCATAGATCGTGCGCACGAGGTCACCGCCATCGGCCACAAGGTCGGTGATGGCTGCTAGGTCGTCACCCATCATCACCGACAGGTCGAAGCCGGCGCAGAACTTGCCATCGCGTCCGTGTAAGACCACCGCGGCGGTCTCGGTGTCAGCTTCAGCCTCCAGGACCACTTGCTTGACAGCCGCAATTATCTCTTTCGAGAGAGCATTCGCTTTGCCGTCATCGATGTGACAGATCAGGACGCCATCACGCCGTTCCGTTGTGACCGCTGTGCTGCTCATTCGGGCGACCCTATAGCGCAGCTCACGGCATCAGCACTGGCGGTCGGTCAGCCGTCGGCGGAGACCGGACGCACGTTGATGCCTGCTTCGGCCATACGCCCCTTCGCTTCGGCAACAGTGTGTTCGCGAAAGTGGAAGATCGAAGCGGCTAATACGGCATCGGCCCCGCCCTCCGAGACCCCCTCAACAAGGTGGTCAATCGTTCCGACGCCTCCGCTCGCAATTACGGGAACAGAGACTGCCTCGCCAATCACCCGTGTCAGTTCGAGATCGAAACCCTCCCGCGTGCCGTCGCGATCCATGGACGTCAGAAGGATCTCACCTGCCCCGTGTCGAACAGCTTCTCGCGCCCATTCGACGGCATCGATGCCAGTCGGAGTGCGCCCGCCATGCAGATACACCTCCCAGCCATCGGCGACGTTCCATCCGCCGGCATCACTACCGTCACCATCCGCACCACGGTCACGGTCATCAACAACATCGCCAGCCTCGCCACCGTCACCGGCCTCGCCACCGTCACCGGCCTCAGCACCGTCACCGGCCTCACCAGCATCGCCAGAAGCGGGCAGCCGTCGTTTGGCGTCAATCGCACAGACGACGCATTGCACCCCGAACTCTGCTGAGATCTCGGTGATCAGGTCTGGCCGTTGGACAGCGGCTGTGTTGAGGCTCACCTTGTCGGCGCCGGCGCGAAGCATCTGGCGGGCGTCTTCGAGGGTTCGAATTCCACCCCCAACCGTGAAGGGAATGTAGACCTCGTCTGCTACCCGGTGGACCATGTCAATTGTCGTCTCACGATTGTCACTGGATGCAGTGATATCGAGAAACACAAGCTCGTCAGCACCCTCGAGGTCGTAGCGAGCAGCAAGCTCGACCGGATCTCCAGCATCGCGCAGGTCAAGGAATTTGGTGCCCTTGACCACACGACCAGCGGTGACATCCAGACACGGAATCACCCGTGCAACCTTCATGACGTTCCCGCGGACGCTGTTTTGAGCGCATCCAGGGCTTCGGCCACGGAGAAGCGGCCCTCGTAGACAGCCTTTCCGGTGATCACTCCGCCCAGATTCTCAACGCCAGCGAGTGCACTGATATCGGCGAGGCTCGACACCCCGCCGCTGGCGATTACCGGCGCTTCGGCGAGACGCGCGGACTCGGTGAGTCCCTTGACATCAGGACCCGTGAGCATTCCATCGCGGCCGATGTCGGTGATCACGAAGACATCGGCAGTCGGGAACAATTCGTACGCATCGTGGAGTTGCAGGCCGCTCCCCCGCGTCCATCCGTGAATCGCGATCTCACCGTTGCGGTGATCGAGCCCAACCGCAACAGGAACGACCCGGGAAACCTGCTCCACAAGCGCTGGATCGCGCACCGCAGCCGATCCCATCACGACTCTGCTCACGCCTGCAGCCTCGAGTTGCGCGGCGTCGTCGGTAGTCCGTACTCCACCGCCGGTCTGCACTGAAGCAGAGTCTCCGACAGCAGCTGCTATCGCCGCGACAACCGGCCGATTGACGGGATCGCCGGAACGGGCAGCATCGAGATCCACCACGTGGATCCATGTCGCTCCTGCTTCGGCGAAGCCAACAGCCACCGAGACGGGATCGTCGCCGTACACGGTTTCGTCCGCGTAGTCACCCTGACGCAAACGAACGACACGACCATCGAGAAGATCTATTGCCGGATAGAGGTCGATCATCCATTGTCTCCGCAGACGGTCACAAAATTGGACAGCAGTTGCAGTCCCGGCGTGCTCGACTTCTCCGGATGGAACTGAACTGCAAACACATTCTCGAGACGGAACGCCGCGTTCAGTGTCACGCCGTACTCAACCGTGGCGGCGACCACGTCTGAATCATCCGGGACGCCATGGAGCGAGTGCACGAAGTACACATACGGTTCGTCGCCCAGGTGCTGCAACATCGGATCATCCGGTTTCTCGACGTCGAGCAGATTCCACTGCATCTGAGGGATCTTCGGACCGGCGGGAATCCACTTCACCGTCCCTGGAATGACATCGAGCCCGGCTGCCTGGTCATCTTCCTCGGAGTTCGTGAACAACATCTGCATGCCGACACATATCCCCAAGAAAGGCCGGCCCGACTCGACGGCTGCGTGAACAGGCGCTTCGAGACCCACTTCTCGGAGCGCATCCATACACGCACCGAAGGCGCCGACACCGGGAAGCACGACCCCTGCGGCGTCGGCGATGAGGCCCGGATCGGCTGTAAGGCGCGCGTCGGCACCTCCGCGCTCGAGCGCCTTCTGGGCAGAGTGCAGGTTACCGATTCCGTAATCGAGCACCGCAACCAACGGACGGGTGCTCACAGAGCGGTTCCAGTCCGAAATGTGCCTGGAACGTTCCGCTCAGCGCAACCTCTGAGGCATTTTTCGAACTGGGGCGGCCGGGCCAGGCTCGGCCGGGGTCGCGAGGTCAGGGTCACAGCACCCCTTTTGTCGACGGGATTCCACCAGGATCATCGATGCGGACGGCATCCCGCAGCGCGCGAGCCAGCCCCTTGAACGTGGCCTCGACGATGTGATGCACGTTGCGTCCACGAACAAGATCGACGTGCAGGGTGATGCCAGCTGCCGTCGCGAAGGAGGAAACCGCGTGCTCTGCGAGCTGCGGATCGAACGCCGGATCGCCGAGCGGCAGGCATTCGGGCATCGGCACGTGCCATTCGACGTGCGGGCGCCCGGACAGGTCGAGT
>Ga0209013_10004608_pt1 | contig 12060 bp, 6 predicted proteins | sample Cruoilmetagenom2_FD_187291 | JGI IMG/M metagenome (GOLD analysis project Ga0209013, IMG submission 187291) | Oil polluted marine microbial communities from Coal Oil Point, Santa Barbara, California, USA - Sample 2 (SPAdes) (version 2) | ecosystem: Environmental > Aquatic > Marine > Oil seeps ...
CTTTATACAGAGCAATAAAATTCAGGGCAACAGATCCTTGGACTTCGGTCAACCGATTTTGCTCTTGACTCTGGGATCGTTGGGTATCCAGTACCCGCTGAAAATCCACCAGTCCTTCCTGGTACTGGATCATGGAAAGCTCCACCGAACGTGTGGCTGCTTTCACGCTTTCGGTCAGGAATTTCACCTCATCCTGGGATCGTAAAAAGGCCACCATGGCATCTTCCACTTCTTGAGCCGCCTTGATCACGGTATTCTGGTAATTGACAACCAGTTGCTGAAAGCGGGCATCCTGAACACGTACCTGGTTTTTGGTGCGTCCGTAGTTTAAAATATTCCAGCTAAAAGCAGGTCCGCCGAAAAATCTGATGCTGTCTGAAACCCATAAATCGCTGAATGAGCTGCCACCGGGATAGCCTGCTGCTGTTACATCCGCGTTGCTTGACTGCAAGCCGATGGAGCCGAAAAGTGTGAAGTGTGGGTAAAGATCTGCCTTTGCAACACCGATGAGGGCGCTCTGGGAGGCCAGTTGACGTTCTGCAAGACGGATATCCGGGCGCCGCCGCAACAACTCGGACGGAATGCCCACTCTTGCCTCGGCAGGCGTTGAGGGAATGGGCTTTGATGGTGTTAAGATATTTTCAAGTTTCCCGGGAAGCATCCCCAGCAAAATAGCCAGACCGTTCCTGCTTTGGCGAAGGTCGGTCTGTATTCGGGGGACCGTGGCTTTGGTACTCTGCAGCAAGGTCTGGGCCTGTTGCACATCCAGCTCGGTGATGTCGCCTTCTTTGAAACGCGTTTCAACGATTTTAAGGGATTGTTCCTGTATCTTTACGTTCTCTCTGGCAATGATCAGATGTGCTTCCTGTGTACGAATAAAGATATACGTACGGGCTACCTCAGCGGTGAGGGTGACCAGGATGTCATCATAGCTGGCAATAGACGTTTCAAGCTGACCCACGCTTGACTCGACCGCGCGGCGGAATTTACCCCAGAAGTCCAGTTCCCAGGCAGCGTCAAAACCCAGATCCAGACTGCCATAGTTAAAGTCTGCCCCGGGTTGCGTGTTGGCAGCGTTTTCGCTTGCGCTTGTATAGGTGGCGCTTCCCCCCACAGATTGTGATTGGGGATAGAGGTCTCCTATGGCGATTCCCAACTGGGCGCGGGCTTCTAAAATCCTGATACCGGCGATTCGAAGGGAAAGGTTCTGCTGAGAAGCCATATCAACCAGTGTATCGAGATCCGGATCATTCAAGACCGTCCACCACTGGCTAAAATCCGCTGATTCGCTCTTGATGAGAGGATCTTCTTGCTCAAGCCATTTCTGGGGTTGCGGTGCTTCGGGTTTGACATAATCCGGTCCCACCGCGCATCCGGTTAGCAACAGGGCAAAACCAACAACCAATCCATGGATGAGACAACGTGTTTTCATTTTATCTTTTGTTCCTTTTTGTGAAAAAATGATCCAAAATTATTTACTAAGCCCCAACCTGCTCTTTGGGTGGTTTAATACGGAAAAACAGGGAGTAAAGCGCTGGAACGTAGTTCAGCGTAAATAGACTGCCAATACCTAGCCCGAAAAACATGACACATGCCATGTTGTAAAAAAGTGCGTCATGGTAAACAATCAGCGGCGTAAACCCAAGCATGGTCGTTGAAACAGAAAGCAGTATGGGCCTGAAGCGGCTGATGGCTGAATTGACAACCGCATCATAGGGTGCTTGCCCTTCCCGCCTGTTTTCTTCGATTTTATCGATCATTACGATGCCGTTGTTCACAATGGACCCGGCCAGGGCCAGCAGTCCCAGAATGGCCATAAAACCAAAATCCGCCCCCATCACATACAGACCCACCACGGCACCCACCAGCACAAGGGGCATGGTCAGCATGATAATGGCGGCACGCCGGATGGAGTTGAACTGCCATACCAGCAGAATGACGATGGCGGCAAAACAGGGAAACAATGGTTTTGACAGTTTCGCCATTGCTTTGGCGGAGTTTTCCAGTTCGCCGCCCATTTCCCAGTGGTGACGTTGGGGAAAATCCAGCTGATCGAGGGTGGGCTTGATCTGCCCAAAGAGTTCAACGGCTTTCAATACCTGGTGTTTGGCGCTGACTTTTATGGTGCGCTCCTGATTGTAGCGAACGATACGGTTGAGATCTCCCCTTTGGTATACATCGGCGACCTGATTGACGGGCACAATGTTTTTTTGGGATTGTGAATAAATGTTAATTGTTGAAAGGCTGGACGTAGCCTTCCGCTCCGTCTCGATACCGCGTCCTACAATGGGAATATCCACATTGCCCTGGTGAAAATCGGTTATGGTGTAACCGTCGACAAAGAAACTCAGAGAGTCGGCCACATCCTGGGAAGATGAACCGGAACGGCTGGCACGGTACTGATCCACCTCGATTTTGGATGAAAGAACCCGGTTATTCCAATCGTCCTTGATATCCAGGGTGCCGGGGATTTTCCTTAAACCTGCCTTTAATTGTTCGGCCTGCTCCTTCAATATATCGATGTCGGGACCACTGAGCCGGATCTCCAGTATTCCGGGTTCGGAAGATCCCAGGTACATGGGTTTGACCCTTCCACGGATATTGGGGAAATGATCCAGCAGATGCTGCCGTGTACGCTTGATCATTTCTGTCACCTGATCTCCTGTTTGAGTATTGACGATAACAAAGGCATTGTTCGGGTCAGGGTCTGTGGGTGACAGCGAAAGAAAAAAACGGGGTCCGCCATTGCCCACATAGGCGATTGACCCGGTGATTTCCGGGTTCTCATTTTTATCTTTCAACCAGGCGCAAAAATCCTGAACACTCCTGTCGGTTGCCTCGATGTGAGTCCCGGCCGGGAAATCGAGATAGACCGTGTACTGATTTCTGTCACCATTGGGAAACAGAATGCGGGGTACTTTTGTAAACCCATAGACTGAAAACGCAAAGGCTACACCCACAAAACCCAGCACAAGCAATCGGTTGCGCAGACCAAATACCAGAATTTTTCGATAGATCTGATAGAATTTTCCCTGGTAAGGATCATTTGATTCCTTATTGTCAGTGGTGGAGGCTGCAGGTTTGACCTTCATGAACCAGTAACAAAAACTGGTGGAGGAGAACATGGAGAGGAACCATGAGCCCAGGAGCAGAATAATCATGACCTGACCCAAAGATTTAGTATAATCCCCGGTACTGCCAATTTGAAGAATAATCGGGCCAAAAGCAAAAACGGTTGTGAGGGTACTGGTCAAAAGCGGGACGGAAAGGGACCGGCCTGATTTCAGGACCGCCTCTCTGCGGTCCATGCCGCTTTCCAGATTCACCTTGATATCATCGGACACCACGATGGCATTGTCCACAAACATACCCAGGGCAATAATCATCGTAGCCAGTGAAATACGCTGCATTTCTATATTGAACACACCCATCATCAGCACCCCGAAGAGCATGACAAAGGGAATAAATGATCCTACGATCAAGCCGGTTCTAAGCCCCAGCAAAAGCATGACAACCGCAACGACAATGGCCACACTCTGAACGACATTGCTTACCATCCCGTCGACGGATTTGGAGATGAGGTCAGGCTGAAAGGTCGCAAAATCAAGCTTGTAACCCAAAGGAAGGGATTGTTCGATCTCAGTGACTTTAGTCTTCAAGCGTTCCCCGAATGCCACCGCATCCACACCCTTGAACAAAAAGACACTCAGGACGATGGCTGGATGTCCATTGTAGTACGCAGGATTCTGGACGGGTTCCACAAAGGCTTTTCGGATGCTGGCAATATCACGCAGGGGGATTGTGGCCTCGGTTCCGGCAATGGGTATCAGTGCATCACCGATCTCCTCGATGGTTTGGAAACTGCCCAATGTCTCCAGGATGATTTCTACACCGTTGATATCGACCCGGCCGGACGGCCGGATGGCATTTTGCTGTCTCAAGGTATTGCCAATAACCCCTGGATTGATGCCGAGTTGTGCCATTTTGGCGTTTGAATATTCAATATAAATGCGCTCTTCCTGAACACCGGTGAGATCGATTTTCTGGATCCCCTTCATCAGGTTGATGCGCTCCCGGATTTCACGGGCGGTTTCACGCATTTCCGCCATGGAAAAACCGTCGCTCCAGAGGGCGATGGTCGCCATGGATGTGTCACCGACGGTGTCGTTCACCATGGGTCCTATGGTGCCTTCTGGTAGCGTGGGCGCCAGATCGCTCATGCGATTGCGCAATAGCTTCCAGACCGCGGGCAGATCTTCTGCAGGTACTTCGTCGTCAATGGTCACATGCATGAGACATTCACCGACCTTAGAGACGGAATCTTTGATATCATCCACCTCACCCATGGATCTGAGTTTTTCTTCGATGGGACGTGTAACCAGTCGCTCAATCTTCTCCACAGACATACCGGGGTTTTTTGCCGAAACCAGTGCTTCGCGAATGGTAATGCGCGGATCTTCGAGTTTTGGAATTTTCCCAAACAGGATAATACCGCCAAAGAATATCACCAGCATCATGATGATAACAGTTCGAGAATTATTGAGTGCAAAGTCGGTTATGCTTTTCATTTTCTACTCCGAATGCGAGATAAACACCGTTAATCATCCAAAAGTTTTACCTTCATGCCATCCGCCAGGAAACTTACGCCGGCGATTGCGATGATATCTCCGGCAGAGAGACCTTCAGATACGACCATCAAGTTCTTTTGCGCGACAAGGGTTTTGATCGACGTCTTTCGGACGGTGGTAGTTTGCGGGTCATACACAAAAGCATATCCCTGCCCAGCCTCTTTGGCGGGCAGGATGGCCTGAAACGGGATCAGGTAACCACCGGCAGCTTGTTTGTCCTCTTTCATGGCCAGAGACACTTCAGCGGTCATGCCCGGGTTTATGTTCGCTGTTTTCCCCACCAGGCTGATCTTGACCGGGAAAGCGTTGGATTTTACAGCGGCAGAACCGATGTAAGAAATACGTCCTTTTACAGAGTGATCAGGCAGTGTCGGAAACTGGACAGTTGCCCGTGTACCGATACGTATGCGGTTGATGGTGGTCTCCGGAACTGCCAGTTCCACTTCCAGGGCGCCTTTGGCATCGATGACGAAGACTCTTTGCCCGGTCTTTATTTCTTCGTGCGGCTCCACGGAACGCCAGGCGATATAACCATCGTAGGGTGCGGCAAGGGTAGTCTTGGTGAGATTTCGTTTGACGAGATTCACTTTTGACACCTGAACACTCACCTGGCTCAGGGCAGCCTCGAGATCATACTTGGTTCTGTCCAGTCTGCTTTTGGAACCCGCACCCTGTTCAAAAACCCTCACCTGTCGATTATACGCCTCCTTGTCATTATCAACCCTGGCCTTGGCCGCTACCAGTTCGGCCTGGGCAGCATCCAGGTCCAAGCGGTAGGGTTCTTTGTCAAGAACGGCCAATACCTGCCCTTTGCGGACACGATCGCCGATATCCACATGCACCGTCTTGACATTTCCGGCCACCTCAAAACTCAGATTGGAAGAATCGGTTGCCTTGACGATGCCGGAAAATTTGCGGATCTGTCTGGTGGCCATTTCGGAAACGGTGATAGTCTTCAGGCTTCGTACCTGTTCAACGATCTCAATTTTTTCTTTGCATGCCGTTACCGCACACCCTATAATGGCCAAGAATAAAATCTTTATCAAAAGCCTGCTAAAATAAGAGTTCTTAACCATACTTCTCTCCTTTGTTTTTATCCTGTTGTTCCATAAACAGTACTCCGGTGGATAAATACCCGCAGGTTGTCATTCCCGCTTGCCTGCCCCTTTGCAGTAAGGGAGCGGTAATCCAGAAGAACACTGGACACCGGATCAGTTTATCCCCATCGTCACCTCCAACCTTCCAAGCAAAGATCCTGTTACAAAGGTTGAGAGTAACATCTCAATAATTAAGGATAATATTAAATGTCATAAAGTGTTCATGTTTTCAAGTTGTTTTTCCAGGTCATCATGGGCTCGTTCAATGACCTCCGGGGAACGCTGTACCGCCAGCAGGGTGATGTCGTCCTCCTGGGGGGCGTCGCCGGTGAAAGTGAAGAGCTTGGATTTGATGTGTTCGATTAAACCACCTGCGGATGAGAATGTTTCGTTGAGCAGTATCTCTAATTGTTTTCTACCGAAAAGACTTCCTTCAGAAGAGCGGGCGTCAGTTACACCATCGGTGTACCCGAGCAGGGTAGCGCCTGGTTCGAGATGGATCTGTTCGATGTGAAATGTTGCATCGGCAATCAACCCTACAGCCGGCCCGGTGTGGGTCAGCCGTTTCATACGGCCTGATGAACCGATAACGAACAGTGGTTCATGTCCGCCGCTGACGTATGTGAGCAAACCGGTATCGGGGCATAAAACACCGAAAAAAAGTGTGGCAAACATGCTCAGCTTGTCATGATTCTGTACGATATAGTTATTGGTCATACGAACCGCTTCTAATGCACTGCTATGGTATTCTGATTTATCCACCTTTGTTGTAGGCCGGGTGGAACCCGGGATCGGATTTTCACCGGATAGTTTCAAACCTTTCAGTTCAGTCTGGCCCGAAAAAACACGGATCAGGCTTCGGAAAAGAGCCATAAACAGCGCTGCCCCAACACCCTTGTCACAGACATCGGCGATGACCATTCCTATTTGTCCACTGGGCAGTTCAAAGACATCGTAGAAATCCCCGGAGACTTGCCGAGCCGGCTTAAAAAAGGCTGCAAATTCCCACCCTGCTTTGCGGGGGAGTCGGTCCGGAAGAAAATTAGCCTGCATATGTCTGCCCTGCTCCAGTTCTTTTTTCAGGGCCTTGGAATACGCCTCGACCTGCCGGAGACTTTCCTGGAGCGACCCCTCAGCCCGTTTCCTTTCATTGATGGCACCGACAATCTGCTTGTACATTTTTATAAATGCTGAAATAACTTCGCCCAACTCGTCTTTACGTTCAATCGATGAGGCATAAAAATCAGGCGGTTCCCTATCTTTTTTAATTGCTTCGCCGGCGTTGATCAAATCACCACGGAGTCTGAGAATAGGTGTTATTACGATCGGTTTTAATGCAATCAGCGCACCGACCGTTACGAAAAATGATATGATGACCACAAGTCCGGCAATGCGCAAAAAGTAGGCGAGCAGTTCTTTTTTCACAGAAGTTGCATCCTGCCGGATGATCAGCGTGCAGTTGTGTTGAAGTATTTCGGCCATCCACGCGGAATCGTATCGCGTACCATCCACACTGGCGAAATTTTTTACACCCACATCAAAGACCTGCGAGATAGTTAGATCCGGAAACTCGCCAAACTGCCCGATCATTTCACCGTCCGGCTGGTAAATCGTCCCACCGAGAATATGGGGATCCATCTCAAGCTGTTCTAGATGTTTCATCAATTCTTCATTGGTTTCTATTTGGTGGGCCAGTTTCATCATCATCGTGATTTTAGCCGTTGAAATTTCACGAATCTGGTCAAGCAGTTCTTTTTTACGGTTGTGATAGGAAGGAACAAATATGATGGTTTCAATGGCAATCACACTGACAAAGACCCACAGTACAATTCGACGCGACAGGTGGCCTGTCTGGAGCGTCAACAGCCATTTCAGATTAATCGGCATAATTGGTTCCCTTTTTATTTGATTCACTAACGATTGCTGACCCTTGCAAAAGCAGGAGGGCTATAGAACTGATTCAATCTTAACGATAATCGCCGTGATGTCATCCTCTCTTCTCGTGCCCTGCTGAAAATTCTCCAGACTGTCAAAAACAGATTGAAGAATGTCCGGAGCACTCTCGGCGGCATGCTCACGGATAACATGATAGATGGGATCCTTGCCCATGCGTGTACCTTCCAGGTTCTGTGCCTCCCAGATACCATCCGTTCCAAGTAGAATAATCTGCCCCTTGGACAGACCCCGCAGCTGATAGACTTCATAATGCCAGTCAGCCTTCACACCCAACGCCATGCCGGATCCCGTCAGTTCCTGGAATGAATCGGTTTCCGGGGTATATATCATGGCCGGGTCGTGGCCCGCGCGTACCCATTCGAAGTCACCCTTCAGGGTGTCTATCACCAGGAAGAACAGGGTCATAAAGTCTCCTGAATACTCCACATCTTTGGCAAGCTGAAAATTGACATCCGATATCATTTCCGCGATCCCCCCCGGCAGGGATGCGCGTTGCCGCAAGGATGCCCGCACCGTTGCCATGAGCAATGCCGACGATATGCCGTGGCCCGACACATCGCCGATAGCCACACCTGTTTTAGGATCACCCTTGCCGCCCATGGGAATGAAATCATAGTAATCGCCACCGGTTTCGTCACAGTAGACACTGCGCCCGGCCATATCCAGCCCATTGACCTTTATATTTTTCCTTGGAACAAGATTCTGCTGGATCTCCTTGGCCATGGACAGGGATTGTTGAATCCTGTCCCTCTCCATCAGGCCCTTGTTCATTTCATTGATGGTATCTCCGGTGTACCCGATTTCATCGTTGGATGTCACCTGAACCCGGCTTGCGAAATTTCCCTTTTTTATGTTGTGCAGCACGTGGATGATGTTTTTGAACGGCCTGGTCAGGTTACTGCTCACCAGAAAGACCACCCAGATACCGACACAGACAAATATAAAAATTTCAAACTTGATAGCCTGTTCCAGTTGGAAAATATACGGATGAATGCCTGTCCCGGGAGTATATATTTTGGACACGTCTCCATAGATTGCCGTCAGCGGCACAATATTGATGGCCAGAAGAAGCGCTATCAAGCGTGTTTTTATACGGATATGAAAGGTTTTGGTTGTGGCTGACAGACCGCCCTTTGGAAAGAAATATTTCACCACCCGCCGCTGGAACACGAATTCGAGCACGAAGAATGCAATGGTTACGGTGATAATCCCTGTGAAAATGTTTTGAAAAAAGGCCTCCCCTATGGACTCCCTGTCGGCACCATTTAACCAGAACACCCCTGAATAGACGCATCCAGCCACGAGCCAGATAGTGAAATCCAGGAGGATCAAGAAAAGCGGTTCGTTCAAAAGCCGTCGCCGTGCCAGAAGGGTGGCTTCTTCCGAGAGTGGTTCATTTCGATACTGCTTTTCCAGATAATGCCGGATCGGTTTTTCATAAACAACGGTAATGACAATAGGAATCAGTAAAGACAGGGGCAAAAAAAATATATGGATGCGTTTCACCAGCATACGGACCTCGGGCGCAATCAGGTCACCCGTGCTCCTGAGGATGAAAACAATCACCAGGATACCAATCATGTTCGAAATGATATTTGCAAAGAGCAGGGCGTTTTTAAGCCTTAGCAGTTTCAGTTTCGTCATTATGTTGATCCTTATATAAGCGTAAACCGCTTTGTATATAGACAGTACGACAACTGCCGTCTCTGTACAAGTCCCATTTTTTTAACTGAGTTGAGCAATTTTTCCCGAAAAGGTGTGCCGAAATCTTGATGGAGAAGGGTTCGCAAAAACCACAGGCATACCCGTGGATCTATCGAGGTTTTTTGAGAACCCTCGATCCGCAGGAGATCGGTGCAGATCAAAATAAAAATCGCTCAGTTTAGATGATATCTACATATTGCAAATTTTTAATGAATGCCTATGTTTGAGATTGATTTTTTTCTTACGGAACCGGACAGAAGATCGTTGCCACTACATTATCGTAGCTATTATAGGGGTTGTCATCAATATGTTCCGAATAAGTCCCACGGCTCCAGGGGATTCCATATTCGGAGAAACCGGAATGGTATTTTGACAAATGCTATAAAGATGGACTGAGACATGAGTGAAACACAAACCGCTTCATCACCATTTGCATTGAACAATATCCGCATGTTCATTGCCTTTCGGGTTTTTTTCAATGCCCGGTTCTACTACCCGGTGTTCGCGATTCTGTTTCTCGATTTCGGTCTCACCATTTCCCAATTTGCCATCTTGAATGCCGTCTGGGCCGGAGCCATTGTATTGATGGAAGTTCCGTCCGGTGCCCTGGCAGACATCTGGGGGCGCCGGAACATGCTCATCTTTTCCAGTTTCCTGATGATTGCCGAATTGTTACTTCTGTGCATCGTCCCCCTGGGGCATCCGACCCTGTTGTTTGCCATCTTCCTGGTCAATCGCGTTCTGAGTGGTACCGCCGAAGCCGCTGCCAGCGGTGCTGATGAGGCCATTGCATTCGATTCATTGAAGGAGGTGGGGCTGGATGGGCAATGGAGCAAGGTCCTGGCCATGCAAATGCGTATGCGCGCTATTGGACGTATTTTCGCCATGGCGGTGGGTGCGGCTATCTACGATCCGGTATTTATGCAGCGCCTGATGGGCTGGTTTGGATGGCAGGTCTCCTTGACGCAGGATGTCACCATCCGATTTCCCATTTACCTGACCCTTATCATGGCCCTGCTGACTTTATATTCAACACTGCGCATGACGGATTCAGACTCGCTCTTATTGAATGACGAATGCAGCGCTCTTGAAACATGCGGACTCACCATCAGGGAAATCCTTATGCAGACACTCGGGGCCGGCAAATGGATTCTGCAGACCCCTTTTGCCATGATCATTATCGCCGCAGGTCTCCTCTTTGACAGCATTACACGCATGGCAGGGACACTGGGCAGTCAATATTATCGGCTCATCGAAATTCCCGAAGCCATGTTCGGCATCATCGGTTCAGGCATGGCTTTGCTGGGTATTATCATACCCCGCATATCCATGAAAATGGTCGAGCAGCACACACCTCGGTTTAACCTGTTCGTGGTCAGTACCACCACCATTGTCGGTTTTTACGGTATGACTTTTTTCAAACCGCTCTACGGGTTGATCCCGGTTGTTATTCTCTACAGCGGAAGCTACACCATCGGATTTTTTGTAAGTCACTATCTGAATCACATTACGGAATCGCATCAACGCGCCACGGTTTTGAGTTTCAAAGGACTTTTCATGAATCTCTCTTACGGTATGATCGGGTTGCTCTATGCATTCCTTATTGCCATGCTGAGACCCGGCATTTTAGAAAAACAACCCGATCTTGCACCCCAACTTCTTGAGAACCTGGTCTTTATTCAATCCTTTCAATGGTTCCCCTGGACATTTGTCATCGGACTGATCCTTTTTCTGGCCTTTGCCAAATATAAATTAGGGCCTTCTACGAATAAAATTGGAGGGCCGATTTTATGATCGGTCCGGAAACATTGGCAATAACTTATGGTCTCAGCTCTGCCATCACCTGGGGAGCCGGGGATTTCAGCGCCGGGTTTGCATCGCGAAAGAGCGGCGTTATCAGTGTCGTTCTTTTTTCACAACTGATCGGGGCCGCGTTTCTCTTTCTCCTGGCGATGGTTTTCACAGAGTCACCTCCACCACTACGGGAGATGGTCTTCGGAGGACTGGCAGGTGTTTTTGGGGTATTGGGTCTTATCGCCCTGTACGAAGGTCTCTCCCGGGGCCGGATGGGTATTGTTGCACCCCTATCCGCTATTGTTACGGCACTGATCCCCATCAGTTTTGCATTCTTTAAAGAGGGGTTACCGGGGATCCCCCAGATACTGGGACTGGCCCTGGCGCTGTCTTCAGTCTGGCTTCTCTCCTTCTCAAAAACAAAAGAGAGAAAATACCGTCACACCGAGTTTACCCTGCCCCTGCTGTCTGGAATCGGTTTTGGTCTCTTTTTTATCCTCATCGACGCAGCCATTCAGGAGTCGGTTTTCTGGCCCCTTGTGGGAACACGCTGCGTGTCGCTCCTAATGATGTCAATTCTGTTTATAGCCAGTTCAAATGCGCGAGTCCCTGAAAAAAGCCAACTCCCCTTTATTGCTTTGGCAGGCATTTGTGATGTCATGGGCAACATGTTCTTTGCCCTGGCAACCAGTATCGGCCGTCTTGATATCTCCGCTATGCTCTCCTCCCTCTTTCCAGCGGCCACCGTCATGCTGGCATGGTTTTTTCTCAAGGAAAAACTCAACCGCCACCAGTGGCTCGGCGTTGCAGTGGCGCTGGTGGCACTCTTTCTGATCTCAACATAAAATCGTGTAAGAATTTTATTGATCTGATTTTATGTG
>Ga0209013_10004609_pt1 | contig 12056 bp, 12 predicted proteins | sample Cruoilmetagenom2_FD_187291 | JGI IMG/M metagenome (GOLD analysis project Ga0209013, IMG submission 187291) | Oil polluted marine microbial communities from Coal Oil Point, Santa Barbara, California, USA - Sample 2 (SPAdes) (version 2) | ecosystem: Environmental > Aquatic > Marine > Oil seeps ...
GGTTGGGCTACAATCCGTACAGGTGAGTTTATCTTTGCCAGGAAAAATTCAGCACTTTCGGCTTTACCAGCCTAGCAAAATCCTTGAAAGATAACCGGACGAGTTCGGTGTGGGAACCCGCACAGAAGGTGATTTTAATTTCTTCTGATAGGCTCTGCTCAGCAAAAACATCCATTCCATAAAGGTTTCCAAAAGGAGGCATAGCGCCCAAGTCACAATCTGGAAACATGTCCTTGAATTCATCCTCGCTTGCAAGCTCAACCTGCTTGGCGCTGGTAAATTCCTTCAAGCGATCGAAATTCACCCGGTTGGGTGCTGGCAGAACAGCCATAGCCATTTTGCCATCGATTTTAATCATGACTGTTTTTACAAGCTGGTCTCCCGGGATGTGTGCAGAGGCAGCACTTTCCTGGGCAGTGTATTTCGGTGGGTGCTCTATGATGGTGTAGCCGACATTGTGACTTTCGAGATACTCTCTCAATTTGTTCGAGGGCATAGGGATCTCCTAGTCGCGCTTGGCTGGAATTTCGGGCCGGAATCAAACAACTGTAATCCATTCACGATTGAATTAAATGTGTTGCGAAGAGAATCAAAAGGGAAAATGAATTTCTTTTCGCAATTTTGCTTTTGATTCAATTTCAGCAAGTTTGAGGGAGGCATATCTACAAGCTTCGGTCATGAGGCGCTTTGATTCCTCTTTTGGCAATCCATGCAAGTCTTCTAGACGGTAGCCTTTATCCTGCAGATATTGTTTAATGAGCTTCCTCTCCAATGCTGATTGTGGACCTTCGGAGACACATTCATCAATATCGGATGTAAACTTCGATTCCTTCATATAACACCTCCATTACTACTACTCCCTCGCTTACGCTCAAGAATACGTTTCACTAATTTGAGTCGAAAATGGTCGGAACGTTCACGCTCGTCCAACGCCATCTGGATAAAGTCTCGCTCAGCCTCGAGGCGAGGAATCATCAGATGCTCAAGTGCATTCAGGCGGCGGGAAGTGCGCTGTATCTCAGAGGCTAAACGCTTAAGGCGTAATTCGCTCTCCGCCAGTTGAATAATGGAATCTACTTCGGTTTCAAAGGCTGAGGCCGCTTCGTCGATAGTGATCGAGGTACCCACAACAGAGTAGCCTCTCCCTAATGCCGGACGTGAGACACGCTTTTGTTCAATCTGGGGAACCTTGATCCCCATCACGCTTGCGCTCGTTACTTGAAGAGGTAGTTCGGTGCGGGAAGCCAGCGCGGCCGAATGAACAGCCTCTGTACCGGCAATCGATTCGGCTCGCGCCAGGGACTGACGAGCATCTGCCGCGGCTTGCTGCAGTGTATCTGAATGCTCAAAGACGGTATCAGCGATCCGCAAGAGCTCTTTCATCAATGCGGTGCGTTTCTGCTCCAGCAGATCACGACCCTGTCCAGCCAGCACAATCTGCGCTTTGCGGGCTAATAGTTCCATTCGGGTAACATTTACTGTGTGCATAAAACTAAATCTGTAGCACTGGTATATCTAGTCTGATCCATCAAGTGCTTGATCAGGTTTTGCGGAGTGATATTTATCAATTAACTCCTGGGGGACACGTTTCAGTAGTTCTACGGGTATTGGTCCTAGTAGATTCCAAGCCAGGGCGAGCGTATCCTTTACATCGCGATCTGTCATGCCCTGCCCAATGAACTTCTCTTCAAAGTGCATGGCAAAAGCCAGAACCCGGCGGTCGTTATCGGACAGAGCTGTCTCGCCAATGATGGCTACCAGGCGGCGTAGATCCCGACCTTCCGCATACAGGGCATATAGTTGATCTGCGATAGAGCGATGGTCGGGTCGTGTTTTGCCCTTTCCGATGCCGGCGTTCATAAGGCGGGAGAGGGAGGGTAGAACGTCAATGGGTGGATAAATTCCTTTGCGGTGTAGGTCCCGGCTGAGCACGATTTGCCCCTCGGTGATGTATCCGGTGAGATCTGGGATGGGATGGGTGATGTCGTCGTCTGGCATGGTTAAAATTACCAATTGGGTGACTGAACCTGGGTTGTCACGAATTCGCCCGGCGCGCTCGTATAGACTGGCCAGGTCTGAATACATATAGCCCGGGTAGCCACGCCGACCCGGTACCTCCTCACTGGCAGCAGCGATCTCGCGCAGGGATTCGCAGTAGTTGGTCATGTCGGTCAGGATAACCAATACATGGCGGTGATGGGTGAAGGCGAGGTATTCAGCCGCGGTCAAGGCAGCACGCGGCGTGAGCAGACGCTCTATTGTGGGATCATCTGCGCGGTTGATAAATAGTACTGTTCTGTCCATCGCATAGCTGGCCTTAAATTGTTCCATAAAGTACGAGGCCTCGCGGTGGGTTATACCTATCGCTGCAAACACCACTGCAAAAGGTTCGCTGATCTCACCTTTTTCTCCCACGACCCTAGCTTGAGATGCGATCTGGGCAGCCAATTCGTTGGCGGGCAACCCGGCGCCGGAGAAAATGGGCAATTTCTGACCGCGCGTTAGCGTGTTAAGACCATCGATCGCTGAAACGCCGGTCTGAATAAATTCACTGGGATGTGTACGGACAGATGGGTTGATCGGAAATCCGTTAATGTCCAGGGAGGCTTCTGGAATAATAAAGGGACCACCATCCATGGGACGTCCCGAACTGTCTAGGATACGTCCCAACATTGAAAGCGCCACATCCAGCCGAGCCACATCTCCTGTAAAGCGCACTCGCGTGTTGTCTAGGTCCAGACCAGCTGTACCGACAAAGACCCGAACCATGCAGCGTTGTATGTCTACTTCCAGCACCTGACCCAGGCGTACTTCTCCATCCGGAGTAATAATCTCTACCATCTCATTGTAGGCCACGTCTGCAATGCGATCAACAAAGATCAACGGACCTTTGACCTGGGAAAGGGTACGATATTCCTTTGTCACCAAGCTCGGAATCGGGATCGTTTTTAACATATCAGTCCACTCCCAGTTCTGAAAAACTTAAGCGCACGCGATCCATTATGGTGTTGATAGTTGTTTTTGCTTCATCCACCCGCAGTTCTTTCATGCGGGCAATATCGGCAACCACCTCAAGGTTCATTATCTCTACCAGGGGCAGATCAGCCTCCAGGGCAGTTTGGGTGCAGTGATAAAAGGTCATAATTGCTCTGAGCATCCAATAGGCTTTCTCGAGAGTACAAAAGCGATCCACTTCGTGATAAGCGGATTGTTGAAGAAAGTCTTCACGCAGCATGCGAGCCACTACAAGGACAGCCCGTTCCGCCTCAGCCAGGGCGTCAGGTCCAACCAGTTGGACAATTTCGAGCAGTTCAACCTCGCGCTGCAGCAAAGCCATAGCTTCTGCGGTCAGATCAACCCAATCGCTAGTCACTTGATCGGAATACCATTCGTTGAAATCGTATAATGAATAACTACGCGTCCAGTTGATCGCCGGAAAGTGGCGACGCCGTGAGAGGTCATAGTCCAACGCCCAAAATGTACCAGCCACCCGCATGGAGTTCTGGGTCATGGGTTCGGAAAAATCGCCTCCGGGGGGAGATACAGCCCCCACCACTGACACTGAACCCGTCCGGTGCCCTCCATTGGACTCCCCCGTTTTACCCAAACAGATGATACGTCCCGAACGTTCGTAAAATTCTGCCAGTCGAGCTGCCAAGTAAGCCGGGTATCCTTCCTCGCCAGGCATTTCCTCCAACCGTCCTGAAATCTCTCGCAGCGCCTCTCCCCAACGGGAGGTAGAATCGGCAAGAAGAAGCACATCGTAACCCATATCACGGTAATACTCGGCGATAGTAATCCCTGTGTAAATGCTGGCCTCGCGGGCTGCGACCGGCATATTAGAGGTGTTGGCAATCAATACGGTGCGCTCCATCAGCGGCGCGCCGCTGTGCGGATCTTCCAGCTTGGGAAACTCTTCCAGGACTTCGGTCATCTCATTGCCTCGCTCACCGCAGCCCACGTAAACCACAACGTCAGCCTCTGCCCAACGAGCCAGGCTGTGTTCAACCACGGTCTTGCCTGTTCCGAAGCCACCCGGGATAATTGCTGAGCCACCTTTAGCCACCGGGAAAAAAGTATCTATGATGCGAGTGCCGGTAATGAGAGGTCTGTTAGGGGCAAGCTGGGCTTGGACGGGACGCGGCCGGCGCACCGGCCAGTGACTGATGAGCGTGATTTCCTGGTGCCCGTTTATGTGGTCGCCTTCCAACTCAATTGAAGCTACCACCTCACTGGGCTTGAAATTACCCTCGCGAATCTCGATCACTCGCCCGCGCTGTCCAGGCGGCACCATAATCCGGTGATCAATAGTCTGCGACTCAGGCACGCTGCCCAATACATCCCCTGAGTTAACATACTCTCCAATCTGGACGCATGGGGTAAATTTCCAACGAATGTCTTCAGGTAAAGGTGAAGCGCTCACACCCCGGTGGATGAAATCCCCACTCATATCGGCAAGAGTTTTAAGGGGTCGTTGCAAGCCATCATACACCATACCCAGTAATCCCGGCCCTAGATGGGCGACCAGCGGAAGACTGGTATTTTGAACCGGTTCTCCCACGCGGACGCCGGAGGTGTCTTCGTATACCTGAATGATGGTTGTATCGCCCGAAAGACGAATCACCTCTCCTATCAGACCCATCTCTCCGACATGGACCACGTCAAACAGACGAATTGCTTCCAATCCTCTCGCCCCAACCACCGGTCCAGCGATGCGAATTATTTCTCCGGTGCTGCTGTTCATCCCGCTCATTATTTACTACCCTCTGTCTCTTCACCCTTAAAAGTGACATGAAATCCAATTGCCCTGCGGATCATCTCCGCAATCCGGTACCTACGGGATGCTTCGGGTCCTAAAGACTGTCCCCCTGGGATAGCCAGATATGGTAATTGGTCGCAGGAGTCCAGATGTTTAACAAAAGCAGGGTCCATGCGCACCAGCAGACCATCATCAATCGCCAGCAAACCTACCTCACCGGCTTCCAGCCAGCCGTTAATTAGCTCCTGGGCGGTTTCCACATCATCCGCCCCGTACGCGTCTACCCCAGCCAGTTGAAATCCTGTAACCAGGGCAGGGCGAGTGACAACGATCAGACGACTCATGGTGCAATCTCCAATTCAGCGCGAATTGAATCTGCGGTTAATCCAAGGCTGATGCCCTGTGCTATCCAACGAATGTTTCTAACCTCGTTGATCTTTAACGCAATGTAACCAAGCAGCACGCCGATACCCAAAGGGTCTCGCTGGATTTGGTTGACCATCCAATCAACACGAAAGCGGAGGAACTGCTTTTCGAAATCACTCAACCGGGCCGATTCTGAGAATTTGGTCAGTCCGGCATTCAGTTGTGGTTCGTATGGCGTTCCTGACAGGATCTCTACGGCTGCATCTACTGAATCCTGACCACCAGCGTTCGCCAACAACGAAAATGGCAAACTTCCTGGACCTACGAAAAGGTACTCAAGTTCCTCGGTATCAAGCCATTCTCGAAGCAACTTGCGTTCGGCGGGTGCATTAGCAAATCGAAGCAAGGTGAGCATATTAGCCAAGTCCGCTTCAAGCTGCATGGCAGAGAGCAGTACACTCCCGTCACGGCTGATGCTTTGGAGAGTCAAAAAGGCTTCCCGGAAATACCATTTATCTAATGCCAATTCCATTTCAGCAGTTTCCGCACCCGGATGCTCGGCACGCAGCACGAGAAGTGGACGGGCATACATCAAGCCCATACTGGCAAGCAGATCAATGCATACTCGTGGTCCCGGAGTGCGAGCCAATTCAACCAGTAAGTCGTATTCCAGTTCGCCTATAGGCAGCAATGTGTCGAGTATCTCGCCAGGTGGCGCATTTGTGTCCAAGCCGCGCAAGACAGCTTTGAGGTTGTGGATATCATAGCTTCGCAGGACGATGGCGGTCATTTCCTGTGCATGACCGCGGTAGAACTTATTAACCCTTCCCAAGGTGTTGATCAAATCATTGCGGAGGGCTTCAGCGATGCAGTCTATACCACTGGTTCGTGCCAGGGCGGCTTCAACCGGTTTGCGGTAAGCTGTCCTAGTGAGGGAGGCAATCAAACCATGTAGACTCTCAACGTCCAACAAGGCTTCCAACTCGCGCCTTGAAAGCAGTCGGGATTTCATAACACGTAAGCGAGCGTTGCCGTAGTCGTAACCATACATTTGTACTTATTCCATAATCACAAAGTATCTCAAATTCCATAAGCGTATTGGAGTCGGCGGCTATTGGGGTGCTGTCATCACCTGTAAATTATCGGGACTAGACGAATTGCCTCTCAACAATCTGGCTTGCTTCGGACTCTAATTGTTCATTTTCAAACAAAGAGGCCAGATAACGGCGCAGGAATGGAGTAGCGCGTTCCAGCCTCTCTTCTAAGGTGTTGATCACGACTATCCGACCATCCTCGCTTTTCGCGACCAGACCGCCCCAACAATCCAACTCATAGCTTGTCTCCAGGTCCAGTTTCATTTCGAGGAGAATGCTTTCGAACAATACTCGGTCCCGCGCATCAGCCTGCAGTTGGACTTTTTCAACCTCACCCGATGGTCCTGCAAGCTCGGTCAATGACTCTTGGACCAGTCGACGCAATACTTGAGCATAGGTCCTGTCTGAACGTATGCCTGCCAGGCGCCCGTATATTTGATCCAGAACCGAGTCTACTAACTCCTCGCGCACGCTACCGACAATTTGCAACCCTTCGAGACGCGCTTGCTGGATGATACGAGCGCGCTCATTGATCGCAGGTGCAATAGCCACAGTACGAGCCTCCGCTTTCACCTCCTCAGCCTCAAGGCGGGTGTTAGCCAGGATTACGTTGGAGCGGGTATAAGCGCGCTTTTCAATTTCACGAACTTGAGCACTGCCCGAGGCGCGGATGGCTTCTAGTATTGCGTGCAGGCTCACCTCAACCGCCAAGCAACAAAATCATCGCTGCGATCGCGAAACCAAGAATGACCATCGTCTCAGGAATCGCGATGAGCAAAATAATTGACCCGAGCGCTTCGGGCTTTTCGGCTATCACACCCGCACCTGCTGAACCAATGCGCGCTTGCGCCATGCCGGTACCAATAGCAGCCAGACCCACTGCCAGCCCTGCCCCAATTGCAGTTAAACCAACTCCTAATCCGATTTCCATAACCTCCTCCTTTGTAGAACAATCATTTTTTATTCCTGTTCCGGTTTTAATCTATGGATTCCTAGTATTGAATCGATACCTGTTACCTGATAGGATTTATGTATTGACATCAGACCGAAGACCACTCCTGAAAGGTTCGTACGGGTTGCCGCCACCTTCGTAGAACTTACGGAAAAACTCCACGTAATGCAAACGCAAACTATGGATGGTTGGGCTGAATGCACCCAACACCAGGTTCAGAGAGTGGATCAGGACAGCCACTATCAATCCAACGATAATACTGCCAGCCATACCAGCGATGTCGTTGGCTACTTTAGCCAGATAGACCGAAGCCAGCCCGATGGCGGCAATACGAAGGTAAGATAATATGTTGCCTATCAAACCAATAAACTCAATAGGCCCCATGATGATGCCCAACCAGCCCAGTGATGATCCTAATAATACGATGCCAATTATTAGACCCGCCAAAGCAGGAGTTCTTAACTCCGCTGGTAAGAAACCTGCTAAAACGCCAACCAACAGGAAAAGGCTCATCAATCCTAAAAGCATCCCTCCGCGTTCCAGTAGATGACTGCGACTTCTGTCTTTGAGAGCTTCCCATATGCCAAGGAACAGTCCCAGGGTAATGTGAACAGTTCCAACAGCCAGCGTCATTATCAAGAATGTGGCAACGTGCTCCGGGCTAGCCCGATCAAACCATAAGGCGTGCATACCCAGATGTTCTCCCAGGGTGCCGAATGCCTCACCGTATAAGAACCCAAACAGGATAGCCCAACCAGATCCCATTGCCAAGACGATTAATATATCTCGTATCACCCCGCTCTTGAATTTGCGCATAAGACCCAGGCTCAGGAAAAGCAACAGCAAGCCGTATCCCACATCGCCGAGGATCATACCGAAGAAAATTGGCATGAAGACCGCCATCAAGCTGGTTGGGTCAATATGTCCATAGCGAGGTAAAGCGAGCAATTTCACCAGACTCTCAAAGGGTCTGGCTGGACGGGAGTTATGAAGGGCAACCGGCGCTCGCTCCTTGTTTTCAGATGTCAGCGGCAATTGTTGCACCAAAACTGTTTCACCTATTGTCTCCTTTAGGGCTGTTTTCACTCTCTCAAAGTGTGTAGCGGGTATCCAGCCTATTAAAACAAAAGTTTTATCTGTCTCGCCGAAACGGGATAGCACACTATTGGCGTCCACTTGGTCATGCAAATTATTCCGCCAGGTGGAAAGTTTGTCACTCCATTCACCGGCTAGTCCGGCCAGTTCATACTCAATCTCTTTGATCTCTCTAGGGATAGCAGCCATACGGCGGTGCAGAGAAGCCAGGACGACATCGGGTGGACCTTCACCCAGTTCTGCAGGCAACCGTAACCGCGAGATATCCTCACGACCTATTAAGGTTTCAATTTCTTCTGTAAACTCACCCGGGAAGACGATCAACATGGCGCGAGTTGAAATATCTACATCGCTGGCTACCACTTCAGCACGCCCGCCGGTCAGGTCAAGGGCATGCTTGCCTACACTGTCCAGGACGCCCATATGGGCTCGGCTGACCAACAAGCCTACGGTTACATACCCCGGTATTCGGGCGGAGGGGGGGATGATTGGCAGAAGTTTGCGCAGGGTGGCTTCGTAGCGCGGCAAAGACATCAGTTCGGAATGCAGTTTCTCGTGACGAGCGGTTAGTGATTGAACCTTTGGCGCCAGCGATTCCACGCCAGCGTGGGCCTCAATTAGACAATCCTTGGCAAGGACGGCGTCATGACTGGATGGGCTGCTGCCCAACGCATCTAACAAGCCATCTATCCGGGCGACCAAAAAATTTAATTCCTCCTGATGGTGGAGAGTTTCACGATCTAAAGAGAGGGGTCGAGCCGAGACTTCAGGGGACTCTGATAACTCATCGATATGCACGCATCCCAGACCGCGTAAGACCTGGACCGCTGCCTGTAAGTCCATTTTGAGACCTATAATTTCAATGGGAACCATTTTGATGTTCATATGCCACCTTATTCGTCTTCCTCGCCGAGGATAATATTCACAGCTAGGCACATTGCAGTGTCCAAAAGGCGATCCCCTTTGCGATGCAGGTCTTCCGCCTGTTTCTTTGCCAGGGCAATCATGACATGGGCATCCTCTTCCGCTTTGGAGAAAATTTCTCTGTAACGTGCCTGCCCTTCAAGCTGCCCGGATTTATGGAATTCGCTGATAATCTCTTTCGACTGGGTCTCAGCCTTCGCCACGTCAAGTTCGGCACATTCGCGGGCAGCCGCGATTTGACGGGTCACCTCGGCTTCTGTTTGCCGAATCTGATCTAAGGGTGAGAACCCGGTATCTATGTTCTGAGATGCAGTCATTATCTAACCTCTCATTATGCCGAGAGCACTGGGTTTGAAAAACCCTGCTCATGGCTCAAATTACCCGATTCACCTTATCTTCAAGACTACGTACACTGTCTGGTTTCGCAGTGAGAAAAGGCAACTGACCAGAGCAAGGATTTCAGGAGTGGCACACCTGGTATTGGAAGGGGATTTATGTCATGTTGTTCACACCAATTTTCTGTTGTGTTGTTGCAGGAATTAAAACACCTGGTTTGATGTTTAATGCTTTCGGATCATCAAGCCAGGCGCGGATTGCTATTAGGACGGTGATGTATTGTGATTATGATGGTGTTTTGCCAGGCATTGATGACCGGCGCAGTAACGCTACCTCCTGCTTTTCAATAATGTTGGTGTAGGCGACAACGACAGGTGTTTGCCCCTGACGATGATTTTCTACACATGCCTATCCTATGAAAAAGGCAATTATTTTGTGTAAGTGTATAAAATTGTTTACGCTTATACTTTACCAGATTATTCAATAGATTTCAAGTACCAATTGATTAGATTTTTTCCGTTTCTTACATTCTCCTATCGTTCTACCGCTCTGGGGGGATGTCCTTGTTAGCGCACTGTTTTTCGATTTGACCCTAACGCCCGGTCCCGCTCCGGTAAAAGAAACCTCCCGCAGGTTACACAGGAGTGGTGGGCATAGGTTATGAATGTCTTCAGGATAAATGGTGTGCCGGCAGAGATTTGAAACCTGCGGGAGGTTGGGGGAGAATAAACCTCCCGCGGGTTACGTGTGACTGCTAGTAATAGGTAAAGCACGTCTTCAGGATAATGGTGAGACGGTGAGAATTTGAAACCCGCGGGAGGTTAGGTTACACAGGAGTGATGGGCATAGGTTATGAATGTTTTAAGGATTATGGTGTGACGGCAGAGATTTGAAACCTGCGGGAGGTTAGGAGAGAAAAAACCTCCCGCGGGATACGTATGACTGCTGGCAATAGGTAAAGCACGTCTTTAGGATAAATGGTGTGATGGCAGAGTTTTGAAACCCGCGGGAGGTTAAGTTACACAGGATTGGTGGGCATAGGTTATGCATGTTTTAAGGATTATGGTGTGCCGGCAGAGTTTTGAAAACCGCGGGAGGTTGGGGGAGAAAAAACCTCCCGCGGGTTACGTGTGACTGCTAGTAATAGGTAAAGCACGTCTTCAGGATAATGGTGTGCTGGCAGAAATTTGAAACCCGCGGGAGGTTAGATGTTTCAAGGGTGTACAATAATTACAACAAATTTCCCCTAAAGCATCAAGACTAAGGAAGCAATTTGATATTGTCGCGCGTGATATTGAATTCCCTCAGGTTGAAATCTGGATTGAACTTGGATCATCAACGTCAAATAAAAGAAGAATTTTCCAGGCAGGCGAACACATTCTCCAATGCCGCGGCTCTAACAGACAGCGGCGTTGTAGATCGAATTCGTTCTGCTGCCGGGTTAGGGGATAAGTTGCGAGTGTTGGATGTGGGTTGTGGACCGGGAATTGTCACTGAAGCGCTGGCTGGAGACGGGCATGAAGTGATTGCCTTGGATCTTACCCCCGAAATGGTTCGCAGCGCTCGCCAGCGATGCCAAGAATCAGGATTTTTCAACGTCCACTATGTTATTGGTCAGGCCGAGTATCTGCCGTTTGAAGAGGCGGCATTCGATGCGGTAATTACACGATTGACTATTCACCATTTCACTAATCCTGGCGTTGTATGTTCTGACATGGCAAGGATAACCCGCTCAAGCGGGAGACTGATAGTTGTGGATATCGTCTCGTCGGAGAATGCTGACGAATCAGAACTGCACAACGCCCTGGAAAAATTACGAGACCCTTCACATGTGAGCATGATTTCTGGCATTGCAATGAAAGATTTGGTTGAGACGACGGGGTTAAAGATCATTCAAGAAGATCAATGGACGATGGAGAGAGAATTTGGGGAGTGGATGCAGATCGTGAATTCACGCGCAAGGGCTGAACCCCTATATATCGTGATGAGCAGCCTTGCCAAAGCCGGTATAGAAGCGGGTATCGATATAAAATTCGATGGCAGGACGGTGTATTTTAAACATCACTGGATCTTGTTGATAGCTGAAAAATCCTGATCGTGCCCCATTTGGTCTCAAAATTTAACTGATTACTGATCAAAGGGACAAATTTCACTTCTTCTTGAATCCAAAATATCTCCCCATCCTAACAAAATAGCGTTCATATTCACCTCCAGATGTATTCCGCAAATGCTCCTTTTAGATTCGGACCACCATGTGCGTGTTTCTCAATAATAGTACATTTATCCATTCGCCTGTGTTATTAATGTCATATTCAAGAATTGGAATACGAGATATAATATATTCAATATTATGAATACAAGCCAACAATTAAAAGAAGAAAAAATCAGCCAGCTTTTCGAGGTCGTTGGAAAACCCGTCCGCATCCGGATCATTCTGGCAATTGGCCAGGGCGAAGCGTGCGTCTGCCACCTGGAAGCGGTCCTGGGACTACGACAAGCATACCTCTCGCAGCATTTGATGACTTTACGC
>Ga0209013_10004611_pt1 | contig 12050 bp, 11 predicted proteins | sample Cruoilmetagenom2_FD_187291 | JGI IMG/M metagenome (GOLD analysis project Ga0209013, IMG submission 187291) | Oil polluted marine microbial communities from Coal Oil Point, Santa Barbara, California, USA - Sample 2 (SPAdes) (version 2) | ecosystem: Environmental > Aquatic > Marine > Oil seeps ...
CTCCCTGAATGGGGTCGGCTTTGCAGAAGGGCAGCTGCATGGCTGCCAGGTGTATCACGTGCGTGGGTTGAAAGCTTTCGAAGGTGCGCATCACATCTTCGAAATTGGCCACGTCTCCGCAGTAGGATTGGATGCTTTCAATCTCCTGTGGTGATAGCAGTAAGCGCAAGCGGTGCTGGTCAACGCTGCGGTCGAAAGCAGCTACGTCAACGCCCTCCTGCACGAGATTTTTTACTGTCCAGGCGCCGATGCAGCCGGAAGAGCCGGTGACGAGGTAACGTTCTTCAGTCATAGTTTGTCCTTTTTAATCAATTGTCCTGGAAAATTAACCACCATATCACAAAACCACCTGGAAACGTAAAGATTTATCCGCTTATGTTGTAGAAAATTTTGATCATTCAACTTCCCTCAAGTGGCGAAGTGATATGCTGGAGGTGCTCCATCGATAATCTCGCCGCGGAGAGCGGGTCGTTCTGCAGGATTTTTTTATAGTATTCAAAAGACTCGAATTCTACTGTGAGATATCCCGCGTAGGCGATATTGTCCAGGGCAGTGAAAAATTTTACCCAATCCACATTTCCTTCACCGAGAAGTGGAAAAATAAAGGTCTCGCCTGGCAGACCACCCGGTTTGCCGACAGCGTCTTTGAGATGAACGTGGAATATCTTTTCGCCGAACTGCAGGATGGCCCAGGGGATATCGTTGCCGTACAGCAAACCATGTGAGGGGTCGAAGTTAACGCCGAGGTTGGGTGTAGGGTAGCGGCGCAGTAATTCCGCGGTGGTGTAGTAATCATGCACCAGGTGTCCAAAAACACCCTCCACTGCCAAGCGAACATCCTGCGACTCAGCCACGGGGATGATAGCATCAAGTGCCTGACCGAGCAGCTCCCAAGCCTGACCTTCCGACAGATGCGCTCCCAGCCGCGGTGCTGAGGGCACCCAGGGCGCCGGACCGCTGAAAATGTTGACCGGAGCTGAAGGATCCAAGTCTGCTACACAACGGATTACTTCCAGGCTGTGCCGGATGCGCTGCTCTCGTTCCGCCGGACCGAGGCAGATATAATCGAGCTGCAGCACCCATTCGCTAACCAACAATCCAGCGGCATGCGTGATTTCCAGTAAGCGCTTGCGCTCACGTGAAGTTGTACGGCGGGGATCAAAACGCGCCAGCGGCCAGGAGACTGCCTGGTAGCCTGTTTCTGCGAGTGCATCGACCACCTGTTCAACGGACCAAGTTTCAAAGTCAAGACCAGCTAAAAAACCGTAGCGACGATCCATTTTGATCTCCGGATAATATTTCTATTGCCAGAACAGCTAAAAGTGAGCCTGGCAGGCAGGTTCACTGGATCCAATTAATGGATGTTGAAAAGACGCATCCATTCGAGAGGACATCAACAAGCGCTGCCATGCATGATCTATAGAGGTTGGAAGGATGCACCTTCGGTCTCATCCAACGTCACTTGACGCTTCAAAGCCGCTGAGAGATACGCTGCCCGGATGATCCGTAAGACCTTCCGCGCGTCATGAGGCGTCACGGGGAAATCCTGGTCGCTCTCGAGGCAATCCAGCGCTTTCGTCAGCCCGAGTTTCACCGAGTAAACCCACCAGTTATGCGCGTCGTGTTCGACATCTTGCGGCATTACCCGTCCATCCTGCCATACCTGAATAGGGTGCTCGCTTTCAATCTGGATGTGGATCGAGCCCAGCTCACCCCAGATATTGCGCCGCTCACTCCAGGGCTGACCTGCTGCGGCATAAGTCATGGAAATATTGACCAGCTTATCTGGATAGTTCAGCAGCAGGCATACCGTATCGTCGGCTTTGTTGGCCGGTTTGACCACGAATTTGCCGAGACTGCACAACACGGAGTCGGGTTCGCCAAACCAGTCCAGCGCCAGGTCTACCGCGTGCGTGCCGCTGTCCGCCAGCACGCCACCACCTGCCCTGCTGATGGAACCTTTCCAATGGTCTGGCTGCTGCATGCGAGGCAGCTCAGTGCCAGCAATAACGAGGGCAGCCAATACCGGTTGCCCGATCACCCCATCTGAGAGCAGTTCTCGGACGCGTTGGTGGACGGGCAGGAAGCGTTCATTCAGAGCAACGTAAAAGCGTAAACCAGCCTGCTCAGCCGCGGCGATCATTTCGTCGGCTTCGGGAAGCGAGTTGCTGATTGGCTTTTCCAGGATGACGTTTTTACCAGCCTGGATCGCCTGCATTGTCACTGGGTAATGCAGGTCGTGCGGCAGGCAGATATCGACCAGGTCTACGCTGGGATCTTCCAGAAGCTTTTGGTAGTCTACGACGCTGTTTTTGAATGAATATTGGCTGCTGAGATCTTCAAGGGTGAGAGGGTCCACCTCACAAAGGGAGACAGCAGAGATCAACGGATGGGAGAACATCACCTCCAGGTGCACTTTGCTGACCATCCCCCCACCGATCATGGCGACATGCAAACCCATGGCTGCCTCACAGTTTAACAGATTGGCCGCTTTGCGCGGATTGCTGGGCGGCGAGTGCAAAGCGAAGGATATCCCTACCCTGTACACCGGTCAGGCTGGGTGGTTCACCCGCGAAATAAGCATCGATGAAATGCCTGGTAGAGTTGATGAAGCTGTGCTCCCATCCGACTGGCATATCTGAAAATGTGCGCGTTTTCATATCCCTGTACAGGATCACGGGTGGGATGTCCATCATCTTACCGTGACCGCGTGTGACCCAGATTATGCCTTTCGTGCCGGTGATCTCGATGCGATCATCCTGGGCATAATGATGGGTATCGATGATCAATTCAGGTGAGTAGACAACCTCTAAAGATCCGAGCCGGTTCCCGGGGAACTTGAAGGATACAATGGCGGGTGAGTCAAGGCCGCCAGTTTCACCTTCCGAAAAAATCGGAAATTGACCAATCCAGGCGTGCACTTGCTCCGCGATATCTCCCATGAAGAACCAGGCCAGCGAAAATTTGTGGTGACCATCGTCGAACACCAGGGGACCACCTCCACAGCTTGCCGGGTCGAAGCGCCAGGCCCAGGCGTCCAGGGGTACGTCCCAGGCGTTGGGACTGGTAGCGGCGTTGCTTTTGATACGGATGGTGATCGGATCTCCGATTTCTCCGGCATCGATCAGTTCTTTGGTCCTCATCACCGGCGGGTAAAATATGAAATTCTCAAAGACTTTGAATATAACGCCTGCCTGGTCGGCAGCCGCGATCATCTCGTCTGCCTGCGCCAGGTTGATTGCCATCGGTTTTTGCAGGGAAATGTGTTTGCCGGCTGCTGCTGCGTCTAAGGTATGCTGGTAGTGCAGGTGGTGGGGAGTGAGAATTTCTACCAGATCGATCTCAGCGATGGATAATAAGTCATGATAATCGGTGAAGACGCGTTCTTCTGGAACTCCCCAGGCTTCTGCCCGATGTTGGGCGTTCTGCGGGTTGATGTCACACACGGCGTATAATTCCGCTTTAGGGTTGTTCAAATACTCGATGGCATGCAGGTCGGATATACGTCCAGCGCCAAGAAAACCTACTCGTAATTTATCCATATTGCGTAAGTCTCCAGTCTTTCAAACGAACATCTTTGATAATTTGAGAGTATCTGCTCAGCTTTCCCGGGTAGGGGTGGGCGTGGTCCCAATACCTTCGGGCTGAGTAGTAACATTTGAGGTTGGCTTAAGCTAAGACTCATCCTTGAAACCGAGCCGTTTGTTGAGTCCATCAACGATTTGGATAACCGTCTCTATTGTGCGGGGAAGATCTTCCAATGTAAGGCGGCTGGTCGGTCCGGAGACACCGATAGCAGCTACACAACGATCGCGGAAGTCATAGACCGGAACAGCAATACAACGCACACCGGGATGATGTTCTTCGTCATCTACGGCGTATCCCTGGTTGAATACGGTTTCAATATGATGTTGTAGACTGATCGGGTCTGTGATCGTGCGTACTGTATAAGTCTCCAGATTATCTCCAATGGGTGCGTTGCAAAATGCCAGCAGCACCTTACCCAGGGCAGTGCAGTGTAAAGGCGAGAGTGTTCCGACGCCGCTGGATACGCTCAGCGGATTCGGTGAGTCCTCCTGGTCGATGTACAATGCCTTGCCCTGCGCGAGTATCGCCAGGTGCGCACATTCACCGGTTTGTTTAGCGAGCTGGTTCAGGAAGGGCTTGGCAGTCTCACGCAGAGGCATACGTGTGAGAGCCAGGCGGCTCAGGCGAACGATCTGAGGTCCCAGCACATAACGCTGGGTAACACGATCTTTTTCGGAAAAGCCGTAATTTGCCAGGGTTTGCAAGATGCGAGAAGCGCTGCTTTTATCCACGTCAAATTCTTCGGCTATCTCGGTTACACTGACACCATCCGGATACTCAGCTAATTTTCCCAGGATGAGCAATCCGCGGGCCAGGGATCGTACTTCACTCATGGTGTCCTCTATCTGCCATCTTATTTTGCTACCCAACCACAATCGACTAACAGGTCTGTGCCCGTGATAAACGAGGCAGCCTGACTGGCGAGAAAATAGATTGGCTCGGCGATCTCGGCAGGGTCTGCCCAACGGTTAAAAGCCTGCTCGGCCTCTCGCATGCGTTTGACCTGCTCAAATGGAAGATTCGTTCGTTCAGATTCCAGGGTGATGTCGCTGCGCAGCATGGGTGTATCGACGGAACCCGGACTGATCGAGTTCACCCGGATGTTGAATGGCGCTACTTCCCAGGCCAGTGCGCGGGTCATGGCAATGATGGCTCCTTTTGTTGAGCCATACATCACGTGATCGGTCTGCCCCACGTGTCCTGATACGGAAGCCATATTGACGATAGCGCCGCTTTTCTGCTCTTTCATGATCGGGAGGACGTATTTGGTGAGCAGGAAAATGCCCCCGACATTGACATCAAAGGTGCGCTGGTATTCCTCGAAGGTGATCTCATCAAATGGTTTGACCAGGACGATGCCCGCATTATTCAGCAAGGCATCCACACGTCCGTAGCGCTCGGCGATCTGCCCGACAACCTGTTTCACACGTGCCTCATCTGATACGTCGCAATGGTAGAAAGCAGCCTCGCCACCACTTTGACGGACCAAAGCGCATACTTTTTCACCTTCATCTCCTAATATATCAAGGCTGGCGACGGCATAGTCGTGAGATGCAAAAGTGCGTACTGTCGCTGCGCCAATACCGCGTGCCCCACCTGTAACAATAGCCACATTCTTAACGTTTTCCATGATACTCTCCTCTAATTAATGCAAACCGATCATCTGGCGTGCCTGCTCGACCGTAGCCAGCGGCCTCCCCAATGATCGGGCTATCTCTGCGGTTTGTTTTACCAGATCTGCGGTGGCGACAAGCTTTCCGTGGTGGTCGAAAGGATAGTCTTCTGTTCCCACTCGAATGTGGTCACCATTCAAGATAGCCGCAGTTACAATGTCTCTCTGTTCTTGTCCCATGATGCTTACATTCACCACACAACCTGGTGGCATCAGGCTGCGCCGATAAAGATATTCTTCAATTGTAGGTGGCGACCACGTACCGCCCGGCCAGCCGAAAAACAGCGTAGTAATGTATGGTGGTTGGATGGCCTGTTTCTCGATCAAATAATTAAGATTCCAGATCGATCCAGCGTGCCAAACTTCAAATTCCGGGATAACCTGATGCTCGTGGCACAGGCGGGCATATTCCAGTAGTTCGTCCTTCGTGTGAAGCACGTTGAAATCACCCTCCGCAAAGGCTTCGTCATGATGATTGAGGATGATCGAGATCATATCGCCTCGTTCTTTATATACATCCAAACGTTCAGGGATGGGTAAGCTGGACATGCCGCATTGAACTATGATCTTACAACGTGCCCGCACCGCCTGGATGGTTTCGATCCATTGACCTTCAGCGTGTATGTGGAGAATGGTTGCTCCATTTTCCAGGCATAACGTTCCTTCTTCAGCGATCTCTGAGGGTGTCTCCGGATAGGGGACTCCAGGATTTAACCAGGATATGTTTGGCGTCGCGATGATGATCAATGGATCCATTTTCAAGTCCTTTCAGCATTTCCTTAGGAATTCAGGCACAGTTAGCCTGGATTGGTTTCGTAATTACAACGTGACTGTATCTCCGCTTTGGACCGACTGGTAACTTTTTTCCACTGCGTAAATGGCGTAATTGGCATCCGCAGGATCTACCAATGGTTCCCGGTCATTCCACACTGCAGAGATGAAATCATAAACACCGGAAGCGATCGATTTTATTTTCCATAATTCTGGCTCATAGGGGATTTTCAGTGAGCGACCGCTGAAATCATGTGTGCCTTGATAAAGAATACCAACCGGGTTGGTGATATGGTCGATAATCACCGAACCTTGGGAGCCGTTCACTTCCAGACGTTCAGTCCAGGGTGCCTCGGTAGTGAAGCTGAATTGCGCAGTAAATAATGCGCCGTTATTTAGCTCTCCGAAGATCAGGGCGTTATCTTCAACTTCTGAAACATCAACCAGTTTCTGGGCTGTCGCCTGTAAGGTTCTGACACCTCCGAACAGCCAGCGCAGCAGATAAAATGTGTGGGGGGCTGCATCCATAATAACGCCGCCGCCTGATCCTTTTGCTTTGCCTTTCCAATTGCCGGTATCTAAAAGACGGTGAATTTCACTCCCCGCGATCAGCGTACGGACCGAGTAGATATCACCTAATTCTCCAGAGAAGAGTATCTTTTCCATTTCAAGGTAAGCCTGGACGAAGCGCGTATTTTCAGCAACAGAAAACTTGATTTGTTCCTTTCGAGCACGTTCGATCAAATCCTCCCCATCCGAGGAATTCATCGTGAGCGGCTTTTCGATCAGTACATGCTTTCCGCATTCAATCGCGGCAGCGGCAACCGGGTGGTGGAGGTTGTGAGGTAATATGATATCCACAACATCGACCTGGGGATCAGCCAGCAGCTGGCGAAAATCGGTGTATACCCTGGCGTTGTACGGTCTGGCACGCTGGTTTACTTTTTGTTCATCGATGTCGCATATCGCCACGACGGAGGCCATATCCTGGGCATCGAGCAGCCCCTTTTCGTGTGCCATGGAGATGATCCCTAGACCAATAATACCAACCGCGAGCTTTTGATCTTTCATTTCTATTTCCTGAGATCGTTTGTGTCGCTTCCTAAAACGGAGTTGACTCAATCGATGGGTTTGATCGCGCGTGGCAAGACTGTAAATTGCTGGGCGCCATGTTCATCAACCAAATAGGTCTCTTCGTCCCCGATCAACTCGCCAGTCTCATAAAGAGAATACATCTCCAGGTTGAGCACCATGCCCGGCTCAAATATCGTTGGACTATCCTTATATATCCACTCCTCTTCCGTATTGAGCCCAATGGTGTGACCTACATTGGGGATGAATGGCTCCAGGCTGTTCTGTTTGTAGAGTTGGATGGACAGATCGAAAGCCTCTGCAAACGTCTTCCCAGGTTGGATGAAGGCAGCCACATCATCCACGATGCTGCACATGGTTTCGTGAAGTTTACGGATGCCATCTGGAACCTGACCACTGTATAACAAACGGCGGTTGTCAGATGCATAACCCTGGTAAAGCGCTCCAAGGTCAAGGACAACCAGACGGTTAGCTTCCAGTTTCTCGTCGATCTCCACTTCAGGATTGGATGATCCAAAATTGATCGTGATGTGCCCAACACCGGTCGCACCGTTCTTTAACATGCGGTATTTCGATTGCCGGATCAGCTCGGGACGGGATATCCCCACACTCATTAACTCCATCAACTCAGATACGGTTTGCTCGACAATGGCAGTGCTTTTCTTGAGATATTCGATCTCCTGAAGGCTCTTGACCAGGCGCATTCTGCGGATCACGTCATCTGCGAGTGATACTTTCTCATCACCGTAGATGCCCGCAACCATCCGGTATACGTCAGCCGGACAACTGCTCTCGATACCAACAGTATCGATGAGAGTTTTGTTTTCTTGGAGTAATTGTTCAAGCGCCTGGTGGGCTTGCACGGCATCTGGAAATGGTATCAGGTGAGTTGCACCAAATTCCACCCCCGCGGCTGCTCCTCCCCAACATAACAGGGTCGTATTGCCTTGTTTATCCACCCAGACGTAGAACGGTAAAACATTCCGCAGGGCGTACAGGATCGGATTGCCTGCGCTGGTGATGGAGGGGTAGCCGGTAGCATAATATACGTTCTCGGGGGATGTGAGCAGCATTGCGTCACAACCGGATTGTTCGAGGTAGTTTGAAAATCGTTGGGGATCAAAGCCCGGTGATGGAAACTTTGGAATAGTCATTTTTTTTATTATCCTTTTACTGCACCTAAAGTTAAACCACGAATGAAATAACGCTGGAAAAAGACAAAGATCATCAAGGTAGGGATACTGGCAACGATAGCCATAGCACCCTGCGCTCCATACGCAACACTATACTGCCCCTTCATGGTGATCAGCCCTACCATGATGGTGCGCATATCATCGGATTGCGTGAAAATGATCGGGTAAAGGAAGTCGTTCCAGATCCAGGTAAACTGAAGAGTAGCCAACACGGCAAGCGCCGGTAGGCTCACAGGCAGTATTACCCTGGTCAGCACCTGCCACTCATTTGCCCCATCCACAATAGCTGCTTCTCGGATAGCCATGGGGATTGAGGCAAAGAAATTGCGCATGATTAAAGTACAAATCGAAACACCAAACGCTACGTGGGTGATGATCATTGGCCAGAGGGTGTCATATACACCGATCGCATTATAAAATCGGAACAAGGGAATCAATACAATTTGGGGTGGAAAGAATAATCCGGCCAGGACGAAAACAAAAAGGGCTTCACTGCCTCGGAAAGGAAGCTTGCTGAAGACATATCCCAACAGAACACCTAAAGTTATGGATAAAGCGACAGCGGGAATGGTCACCAGGAAGGAATTGCGCATGTAAACGTCTACATGCGCTTCTGTCCAAATTTCCCGGTAGTTATCCCAATGGATCTGTTTTGGAAAAGTCCATAACCCCTCACGCGCGATCTCCGAATCCAACTTCACGGATGTCATGATCACGCCTAGACCAGGAAGGATGTAGATAAACACCAGAATGGTCAGGGTCAGGTAGATCAATATATTTACAGTGCGCTCTGAGATACGCTCTTTTATTCCCTCATCTTTGGCGCTGGGAAAGATCTGGTTGGATTTAGTCATACAACTGCTCCAACTGGCGTACCTGCCGGAAGTAGAAGGCGATGATCACCATGGCGATTAAGAAAAGCACAACGGCTATAGCACTGCCATATCCCATGAAATATTTCTTGAAGGACTCGTTAAACATAAACATGGCGAGTGTATCGGATGAATGGAAAGGTCCACCCCCGGTCATCATGTAAACGACATCAAAACTCTTCAGTGAATTGATGATGGATAGCGCAATCACGACCGTCGTGGCTGGGCTGAGCAAAGGAATAATGACGTAGCGGAGCGACTGCCAGTAGCTTGCCCCGTCGATTTGGGCGGCTTCGGTGAGTTCTTCGGGGATCGAAGTGAGCCCGGCAAGAAAGATGACCATCGCCAATCCAACCTGCTGCCAGGACCAGGCGACGATCACGCTATACAAAGCGGTATTCTTGTTGGCCAGCCAGGCGATAGCCAGTTGTTCCAACCCTACGGAACGTAAGACGGTATTGATCAAGCCCCAATCGGGTTGATAGATCCAGATCCAAACCTGCCCGATGACCGCCAGCGAAAGGCAGATGGGCAGGAAGAACAGGGACTTGTAAAAGTTGGCGAAACGGATGCGCTCGTGCAGCACCAGGGCGATAGCCAGACCTGTAACAACTGGCAGCACAAACGCCGCCACCATCCAGATCAGGGTATTCTTTATCGCCAGCTCGAAATATCTGTCCTGGAAAACCTTCAGGTAGTTGGAGAAACCAACGAATTTATATTCAGGGTTGAACCCATTCCAGTTTGTAAAACTGTAGAAGAAAGAGCTCAGTAATGGAATGATTACGATTATGGTATAGATCGTCAGTGGAAGAATACTTAGTAGAATGATCCACTTTCTACGCTCACGCGCCACAACAACTACCTCCTAAGGAATGCCCACCGGTAATTTTATGAAGGGCAGGTCTCTTCAACGATCTGCCCTTCATAATTCGTGAATCGATTATTGATTCAGCGCCGCGAAGGCAGCCTCAGAGGCTTCCTGTGCTTCCTCCAACCACTGCACGTAATTGGCGGGATCGTCCATGAATTGAGCGAACATGTTCAATCCGACCTCAGCGTTGGGTGGCGGGGTGGATAAGTCGTAGGCTGGTATCCACATCGTGCCGCTGTTGATCAGGTCATTGGCTTTTGCCATCACAACGTTGTAAATGGATGGATCGACACCCGTTGTGGCGGCTAAGGCGCCCTGTCCGAGAGCCCACTTGGCCTGCATGTCAGGGGTCAGGAACCACTTGAGCAGTTCCTTTGCACAATCGGCGCTGGCTGCATCCGAGGGGATCGCCCAGGCGTCAACAGGTCCGTAGGTTGCAACGGGAATGTTTGCATCAATGACCGGGAACGGCAGCAGGTCGTAGTCTTCACCGGGAACCAGGCCGTTATCGTTCCAGTAGCCAGTGGTCCAGGTGCCCATCAGGTGCATGGCAGCATCACCATTTGCAACCTGGTCGGCTGCGTCCGTCCATACATAGGCATTGGCATCAGGGTGGAAATACTCTTTCTCAACGAGCTCTTTCCACAATTCCATGGCGTGCTGTACTTCAGGATCAGCAAAGCTGGCTTCACCTGCCTGCAGCTTAGCGCGGTATTCATGACCTGCGGTATATCCGACCAGGAAGTCGAACCAGAATTGGGCCGGCCAGCGCTCCTTTGAGCCTAGAGCGAAGGCATAGACGCCATTTTCTTTAAGCGTTTCGGCAGCCACCATGAGCTCGTCCCAGGTCTCGGGCATTTCAGTGATTCCTGCCGCTTCCATTACCTTCGGATTATAGAAGAATCCGGTGAAGTGGTAGTTCTGCGGGACGGCGTAAACACCACCGCTGTAATCCTTGGCGCCCTGGATGCCAGGCAGGATCACGTTGTCCAGATCGTTCTCATTCCAAAAATCGGAGATCTCCATCAGACGACCTGCATCCACCACAAACTGTACACGGGCACCCGCCCAGTATGAGAAAATGTCGGGTGGGTTTTCGCCCGCCAGCATGACCAGGATTTGGGTCTTGAAGTCTTCGTGTCCGGTGGTGTTGTCGGTGACTATGCACGCCGTCTGCGAATCGTTGAAACCATCAATGATGGCCTGCATGTCCTTCCTGCCAAGATCGCCACTGTAGTAGTGAACGATGTTTGTCTCTTCCGCCATTGCAGGTTCTTCTGGTTCTTCAACCGGGGCTTCCTCACTGGGTTCTTCCACTACGGGGGCATCAGTGGGTGTTTCTTCTCCCCCGCAGGCGCTGAGCACCATCAACGCAACGATCAACAAGGCTAATACACGTAAGAATTTAATCTTCATCTAGTCTAGTCCTCCTTACTTAATTATTCTTCTTTGAACCTAAATTTGAATGTGCAGTGTACAATGGGGAATTTCATGGTGTATCTGGTCTATGCAACCACCTCCTTCGAAACTAAACCGGCAAATTTATCGTATTGCTGGTAATTCGCCGGGCCTAACAGCCTGATAAGCAGTCATATCCATAATCAAAATGGTTGAGAATGGAATTCGATGGTGATTCGCTGCGGTGTAATTTTACAACACTTTTGCGCTAAACGCAACGATTTCCCGAGAAATGAGCGAAAATTCTCATAATATGTTCGATCGAACTGACATTTGTTGACATATGATAGACTGGGTTGTATAATGAGCTTGAGTGACATAAATTCAGAAGGAAGCTCTGTGCGAACATAAAGGCGGGATCATTTGAATATAAATTGAACAGAACTCCAACCGTCCTGGGGGTTTATTGGTGAGTTGAGAAGTTTCGGTGTGACTACGGTTATGGCTGATCAAAAAACGCAGGCAAAGAGGAACTGGCTATGAAAACAGAAACAACAACCCATACCCGTGAGGAAGTGCAGACCCGGCGA
>Ga0209013_10004612_pt1 | contig 12049 bp, 7 predicted proteins | sample Cruoilmetagenom2_FD_187291 | JGI IMG/M metagenome (GOLD analysis project Ga0209013, IMG submission 187291) | Oil polluted marine microbial communities from Coal Oil Point, Santa Barbara, California, USA - Sample 2 (SPAdes) (version 2) | ecosystem: Environmental > Aquatic > Marine > Oil seeps ...
GGGCGGCGCCCAGCCGGTGTTCGTAATGCCCACAAAGCCTCCGTCCGCCAGGGGGAAGGGATTCGGGTCTCCGCCAAAGGGCAGCTTCAGGATCGAACGCTTATCTCTGAGAGGCGGCTCGTGGGGTTTGGCCGTGTCCACCGCCGATACGATGTCTGCCTCCTGCCGGCTGCCGGTCTGCCCGGTACCGGGATTAGAATACAGGTCTTTTATATAGGCCATGCCCGCCATACCACCGGTGTCCGGATCTCCCGGCAGGGCGCCTTCAGGCACCGGCACCAGCACGGACAGGTATGCCCCCGTCCGGTCTCCGGGCCCGCCGTCGCCCGACCAGCATACGGCCAGGGCATCGTTTTCGATATACACGGCCTGCTGCCTGCCCGAGGCCGCCTGCAGCTTCCGGTCCCCTTCGCTCAGGCCGGTGATGGAAAAACTGCTCCCTTCCGGCATGCCCTCCGGGCCGTACAGCCTGGCCCGCACATCCGCCTCCTGCCCTTCCGGGTCAAAGGTGTTCCACAGCACCGCAAATCCGCCATCCGGCCGTCCGATCACCGTGGCCCCGTTCTGGAGCCCAGTGCCGTGATCATTGGCCACGAACTGCGGGCCCCCGGCCCTGCCTTCCGGGCTGTAGCAGCGGGCCAGCACCCCGTAATCGTCTCCGTCCGCCCCGTGGCTCATCCACACCACCACCAGGCTGCCGTCTTTGTGAGCCGCCACCACGGGCTCGATGTCCTGCCAGGCATTCTCCGGGCTGCTCACGCGCACCGGGCCCCATGCTCTGTGTCCCTCCGGTCCTAAACGGGCCAGGAATATCCCTGCGGGCCTGCCGTCTTTATCCACGGCGTTCCAGGCCAGGGCAAAACCGCCCTGTCCGTCCCGGCACAGGGTGGGGGTGCGTATGCCGGCGGCCTCGCCTGTATCCACCCGGGTTTCTATGCCCCGGGAATGGCCGTCCGCATCAAAGCGCCGCATAAAGAGAAACCTTTTCCCGATGTCCGCCCCTTCCGCAGGGTCGAGGGAAGGGCCGGTCCAGATTGCGATGAATCCGCCCTGTGCGTCGCTGCAGGCCGCCAGTTCGGACTGGTGTCCCGGTGTGTAATGGTTTACCTGTAATTCTTCGGTCAGGGGCGTCCATTCAGCAGAGAATCGGGAGGCGAAAATGCCGCCCAGGTCGCCGTCCTGTCCTGCCGACTCCCAGCAGATCCATCCGCCCTGTCCGCCGGGGTCCGGGAGTACGGCCGGGTTTTCCTGGGAACCGCGCACATAGCGGTTGATATGTGTTTCCGGGGTGAGCCACCGTGCTGCGCTGTCCAGGGAGCGGCCGTAAAGGCCGCAGCTGCCGTTTTCCTGCCTGCGGCTCTGCCATGCGGCCCAGAGGTGTCCGGTTTCATCCGCGCCGATGGCCGGCCGGTGCTGGTTGCTGGACGTGAAGGCATTGAGCCGGGAGTGGATGAGGAGGTGGTTTTTTCCGTTCACCGTGATCCCGGTGTGGTGGTAGAGGTCGCGGTCCGGCTCCGGGAAGGCGAGCCAGCCTAAAGATGAGCCCGGGACCCGTGCCGGGGTGTGTGATGTAAAGAAGCCGGTGATGCAGAGTATGATCAGTCCGGACAGCAGTAGTGCGGAAAGCCTGGGGTGTCTCATGGTTTCAATCCTTTCATTTAGCCTGCATTTTTTACCAGCTACCTGCTTTCGCGACGATACCTGGTGAGAAATGCGGGTTACGGGAAAATTCATGTTGCATACAAAATTCCAGGGATATGATACAAAATAATTTAACGATTGCAGGGGGAATGAAAAAATCAGGGTATCTTTAACGCAGCCGGTCTCAGGCCTGTTATACAGCATCTACATTCTGTGTAATTCCGTCCGCAATGTCAAGTCCAATAGGAGCGGCTTCCTCGTTCCCTGTGTGGATCAATCCGCCAGCTTGTCTTCCACGCTTTTAACTTTATCGTCCATGGTCTGATCCCGGTCCGTTCGCGTTCCGACCTTTATAACGGTGAAGACTCTCGGGGCGTCCATTTTATGAATGACTTCATGGCAGCGCTTGATGGCTGTAAAAACTTCGTCCCATTCTCCCTCCACATTGGTGCCGTTTGCATGCAGCCGGGTTTTCAGGCCGGACTCTGCCAGCACGCGCTCACAGGCAGCCACATATTTCGAGAGGGACGTACCGACCCCGATGGGGACCACAGAAAAATCCAGAATAACATTCATGCTCATTCCCTGCCTTTAAAAATTGTCCGCCATTCCTGCCGGACTATCGGATAATAATGCGTTCTGATCTTGAAATACCGCGGGATCCATATCTTCGTTGTATGAAAAAACTTCGTATTCTTCACTGACATGCATCTCGACGGTTCCGAAATATACTTTCTGAAATCTTTGAACCGGCATACCGGTTTGCGGGTCTATCCAGAGCATGGCTTCCCCCACAGGATCTCCGGATACAGTGATCTGAAATACGATGGGTCGTCCCTGCATATCCCCGACCTGCTTTTCCTCGCCGGTGGAAAAATCCGAAACCTGCACCCATTCGCGGACGGTTCCGTCCGTGCGATCCGGCGGCTGTCCGCTGGAAAGTTTCGCCAGGTTGTGAAGCAGGCCCATCCGTGTTATCCCGATGAGGATTCCTTCGTTGAGATAAGGCGGTGTTTCAAGCGCGAATGTCCCTGATTCGCAACCTCCGCGCATCTGCCGTCCGTCGGACAGGAGATGCAGGTTTAACGCGTTGCCGCTGAAGGTGCCTGCAGCCTCCAGGCGGGCACGATTGTCCGCCTGTAAAAGCAGTTCGCCCTCCATTGAAGTCTCGAATGCGCCGTGCGAGGAAACGCGGTATACAATGCGCACCGTCTCTGCATTGAGCAATGTGTTTTCCATCTCCGCAAAGGTTTCTTCTGTACTTACAGCCGGTTCTTCCGGCTGTTGCTCAGATTCTACCGGCATCGTACCGGATTGCGGGGGAGGGCTCTCCGAACCGCATCCTGGATTTGCCATAAGCAGAACGATGCACAGTATGCCTCCGAACATTTTCTTTTTTCCCGGGTTCTTCCATCGGGTGGCTGTTTTTTCTATGCTCTTCTCGATATTTTCATTATATGGCATTGGTCTGTTTCTCCCATAGCGGATATCAAACCTGACAATATGAACTGATTCGCACGAAGCATCCGGCCATTCCCGGTATTCCCTGGAGTATAAATCCGGATCGTTTTCCAATCAAGTCGATAAAAATCATCCGGGGATTCGTCATTAAAGACCGGTGCAGAAAAAAAAAGAGCCCGGTCTTCATCCCGAGCTCTTCAGATTTATATCAGCTTGTCCTTCGGATTACTTCTTTTCCTCGTCCACGACTTCCGCGTCGATCACATCTTCTTCCTGGCTGCCGCCGGAGTCGCCCGCCTGTTCGGCTCCGGGGCCGCTTTCCGGACCCGCTCCCGCGCCCGGCTGCTGCGTGTTGGCCTGCTGGTACATGATCTCAGCAAGTTTATGAGAAGCCTGGGTCAATCCTTCAATTGCCTGGTTTATTTCTTCTGTAGTACCGTCTTTGGTAGCCTTCCTGGTGTTTTCTATGGCATCCCTGATCTGCTGGACTTCATCGGCCGGCAGTTTGCTCTCGTGCTCGGAGAGCAGTTTTTCTGTCTGGTAGATCATGGAATCGGCCTTGTTCTTCGCATCGACTTCTTCTCTCTTTTTCTTGTCTTCCTCTGCATGTGCATCGGCGTCCTTCATCATCTTGTCGATCTCTTCCTGTGCCATCCCGCTCGAGGCGGTGATGGTGATTTTCTGCTCTTTCCCGGTACCAAGGTCTTTTGCGGAAACATTCACAATGCCGTTGGCGTCGATATCGAAAGTGACATCGATCTGCGGCACACCCCGCGGGGCTGCGGGAATGCCAATGAGGTGAAATTTACCCAGGGTGCGGTTATAGGTCGCCATTTCCCGCTCTCCCTGGAGCACGTGAATCTCTACGCTCGTCTGGCTATCCGCAGCAGTGGAGAAGGTTTCGCTCTTCCTCGTTGGAATGGTGGTGTTTTTCTCGATCAGTTTCGTGAATACGCCTCCCAGGGTTTCTATCCCCAGCGAAAGAGGCGTTACATCCAGGAGCAGGAGGTCTTTCACATCGCCTGTCAGAACACCGGCCTGCAGGGCTGCTCCCACAGCCACCACCTCATCGGGATTCACGCCCTTGTGCGGTTCCTTGCCGAAAAGTTCCCTCACGATTTCCTGCACCCTGGGAATCCTGGTGGAGCCTCCCACCAGCACGACTTCGTCGATATCGTTCGGCGATTTACCCGCATCCTGCAATGCCTGTTTGCAGGGTCCAACGGTTTTCTTCAGAAGATCATCCGCCAGCTGCTCGAATTTAGCCCGGCTCAGTTTCATGACAAGATGCTTTGGCCCGGAAGCATCCGCCGTAATGAAGGGCAGATTGATTTCCGTTTCCGTGGTGGTGGAGAGTTCCATTTTCGCTTTTTCCGCACCCTCTTTTAGCCGCTGCAGGGCCATTTTGTCCTTGCTCAGGTCAATCCCCTGGTCCTTCACATATTCGTCAATAATCCAGTCGATGATCCGCTGGTCAAGGTTGTCACCGCCCAGGTGTGTATCCCCGCTCGTGGACTTTACCTCGACGACCCCTTCACCGATTTCCAGAATGGATATATCAAAAGTACCACCGCCGAAATCATAGACTGCAATGGTCTGGTCCTGCTTCTTGTCCAGGCCGTAGGCCAGAGAAGCGGCCGTGGGTTCGTTCACCAGGCGCAGCACTTCCAGGCCCGCGATTTTGCCCGCGTCCTTGGTCGCCTGCCGCTGGCTATCGTTAAAATAGGCCGGAACCGTGATAACTGCCCGGGTTATTTTTTCCCCCGTATATTCTTCAGCAGCGGTTTTCATTTTCTGCAGGATCATGGCGGAGATTTCAGGGGGAGAATAATCTTTATCCCCGATTTTTATGGCCACGCCATCATCCTTCGTCTTGACAACTTTGTAGGAGACGATTTTCATCTCCTCGTTTACTTCGTCGTACCGCCTGCCCATGAAGCGCTTGATCGAATAGATGGTATTTTCCGGATTGGCCACCGCCTGCCTTTTGGCCACCTGTCCCACAAGGCGTTCGCCTTTATTTGTAAAAGCAACCACAGAGGGGGTGGTTCGCCCGCCCTCCGGGTTGGTAATGACGACCGGTTCTCCTGCTTCCATAATGGAAACAACCGAGTTGGTCGTCCCCAGGTCTATTCCTATTACTTTGCTCATAAGTCCGATCTCCTTCTTTCAAAATTCGGTATTTCCATATAATTAATTTCGATTTGTATATAAGACCCGTTTTTTACAATGTCAAGCCTGTGGCGATTGTCCGGGGAGAACAGGGACCGGGGAAAACAGGAAAAAAGGGACAGCGACCTTTTTTAGGAAAGATAGCGAAATTTTCCCCACAGATGGGAAAAAGGTCGCTGTCCCTTTTGTCCCCATACACTCCGGGCTTCTTTTTGGGTTGACAGGGGCCATGAATCATACTTTAATTGAATAAAAGCTTTACATCATTAATTGAAGATGGAGTGATTGGGACGGGATTGACCCGCACAAATTCCAGGCAAAAGAAAAACAATATATTCATGCAAAGAAACCTTTTTTTCATCAATCCCCGGGCCGAAGTTGAGCCTGTATTGACCATATCAGGGGATGAAACCAGGCATCTATGTAAAGTACTGAGAAAAAAGGCCGGAGAAATAATCCATCTTTCTGACGGGGAAAAATACTGGCACGTCGTAAGAATTGTGGAAATCAGGGAGGAGCGCCTCACCCTTGAAATTCTCGAAACCCATGACATAAAACCCGTGCCGGGGCGCCGGGTGGTTCTGGTCATCGGCCTGCCGAAGCGGTCGAGCATGGAATTGATTCTTCAGAAAGCCACGGAGCTTGGTGTGGATTCCATTGTTCCCGTGCGGACCACCCATGCGTTTTATAAGAATTTTAATGACGAGACCATGAAAAGATGGGACCGGATTGTCCGGGAGGCGGCCAAGCAATCGGGCCGGCACAGGCTGCTGCGGATAGCACCGGTGCAGGACTGGAATGCCCTGTTTCAGAAGCCCTTCGGCGGCGCACGAATTATCCTGCACGAGCAGGGGAACACCAGGCCGTTGCAGGATGCCCTGTCCCGCATGGAAGAGAAGGAAGTGACCGTCTGCATCGGCCCTGAAGGGGGATTCACCCCGGAAGAAGTGGCCAGGGCAGAAGAGCACGGATTTGACCCGGTCCATTTAGGGCCGCAGATTCTCCGCACCGAAACCGCGGCGATCGCTCTCAGCGCCATCCTGCGTTATGCAGCCGGGGGATCGGATTCGCAAGGAAAAGGAAGGTTGCCATGAACAAACACCGGAAATTACTGTATGTTGTCCTCCTCCTGATCTTTATGACCGGGTGCGGTGATAGAGAGTCAGAGAAAGAACCGCTGGAGGAGGGGATGCAGGCCTCTGCGGGAGAAGAGTTCTACCAGCCCTCACCGGAAGATGGGATGGGATCAGCGGTTCTGGAACCGGACGACGATGTGCGGATCAATACCTTCGGTACATGGAAAATTACCTATACGGCCGAAGGTACAGGGGTCCGGGAAGGTGGCGGGCTGGTGCTGCATATTTCTCCCTGGTGGGGATGGACGCCGCCACAGACCACCTATCCGGAGGAGTCCGGCTACGTAAGGGTGAAAGCCTCCGCTCCCGGGGTGCATCTTGAAGCGTTCAGCAATATGGAACTGCACTGGATCAAGGTCATTGTGGAGGATACGGATCTGAAAGCCGGGGAGACGATTACTCTGACATATGGAGATACCCAGGATGGACTCTATCCTGCGGCACAGGCGAAGTGCGATAAGTTCGCCGAGGAAGGGGAAGAGTTTTTTATCAAGGTGGACGGAGACGGGGACGGTTACTTTGTCCCCATAAAGCAGCAGCCCGTGATCAACATATCAGCAGAGGACGCGAGTGATCTGGTTGTCTTCGCGCCTTCCCTGGTGGACGTGGGCGAGCCGTTTTCCGCCACGGTCGCCGCCATCGACTATAATCAAAACCGCGCTACCTCCTTTGAAGGGGATGTGAAGCTCGTTTGCCTGAAAAAAGGCCTGGCATTCGATCCCGATGTGGCCTTCACAGCCGGGGATAGAGGGGCGAAGGAAGTGCCGGTAACCGCCACGAAGGCGGGCGTATTCCATCTAATAGTGGTGCTGAAGGAGAAGGACATCGCAACAAAAAGTAATCCCATCCTGGTGGGGAGCCCGCATTTCAGGGAAAAGCTCTACTGGGGAGATATTCACGGCCATACGGGTTTGAGTGACGGAACCGGGACCCCGGATGCGTATTACCAGTACGCCCGGGATGTATCGGGGCTTCAGGTTGCGGCTGTTACGGACCATGACGCCCTGGGCCTGATTCCTCTGGATGAATCTCTTGAGATCTGGGAACAGCTGAAGCAGGCGAGCAGGCAGTACAATCAACCCGGGGCTTTCGTAACCTTCCCGGGATATGAATATACCAACTTTACAACCGGTCACAAACATGTCCTTTTTTTTGATGAAGCGGAAGGAGACATCGTGAGTTACCGCCATCCGGAAACGGACGTGCCGACAGAGCTCTGGGAGGCGTTGAGGGGGAAGAAGGTCATGACCATCAGCCATCATCCGGGAGGCGGGCCGGCCGCTCAGAACTGGGATTACCATGATCCCGGCATGGAACCGGTGGTGGAAATCACATCCATTCACGGACATTCAGAATATTTCGGGGCCCCGCAGGGGATCTACAGTCCGGAACAGGGAAGCTTTGTCCAGGATGCGCTGGCAAAAGGCTATCGGTTCGGGTTTGTCGGTTCAGGTGACACCCATAACGGCCATCCCGGCATGGGGGACCCTGGAGCGCTCACATCAGGGATTGCAGGATTTTTTGCCGGTGAGCTCACCCGCGAAGGCATCTGGGAAGCGCTGCAGGAAAGAAAGGTGTATGCCACGAGCGGAGACCGGATCATCCTGGGTTTCTGGATCGGGGAGACCATGATGGGACAGATCCACAATCCTGAGAAGGAAACACCGGTGACCATGAAAGTGTATGCCGTCGGGAAATTTAGCATAGAACGGGTGGACATTGTCAAAAACAACGAAGATATTTATAGTGAATTTTTCAGAGGCAAAGAAGAAATCCTCCTGAACTTTTCTGACAAGTCGCCACCCCGCCATGGCGATTTTTACTACGCCAGGATCACGCAACAGAACGGTACCATGGCCTGGAGCAGTCCAATCTGGATAGAACCTTAACCCTAACCCTTGATTCTGCGGACCCGGGGGGATAACATAGAAATGAAATGGTGATCAAAGTAGCTATCAAAAAGAATCTCAAATCTTTCCTGTTCATTTCCCTGTCCATATTATCCATTGTGCTGGGCGTCATTGCGGGGGTCGTTTTTGCCTCCCTCGGAAGCTATGACATCATTGCCGGTCTCGAGGATTTCCGTCCGAGCATTATAACAACTATCTATGCTGATGACGGCGAGGTCATCAGGGAACTGGCATGGGAGAAAAGAACCATTGTCGAAATTTCGCAAATCCCGAGGAGCCTGCAAAATGCGATTATTACGGCTGAGGATTCGGCGTATTACAGCCATTTTGGGGTTGACCTGACCGGTATCCTCCGGGCTTTTGTTTCCAATCTTCTGTCCTGGCGGGTTATGCAGGGAGGAAGTACGCTCACGCAACAGCTGAGCAAGAATATTTTCCTGACGCCGGAACAGACGGTAACCAGAAAAATCAAGGAGACGATCTATTCTCTTCAAATCGAAAAATATTATTCCAAGGAGGAAATCCTGGAGCTCTATTGCAACCAGATTTTTATGGGGTATACCTACTACGGCGTCGCCGCGGCGGGCCAGTTTTATTTCGGCCTGCCCCTGGAGGACCTCTCACTGTCCCAGTGCGCTCTCCTGGCCGGCCTCATCCGCTCGCCAAACCGGTATTCTCCTTTCCGGAACCCGGATCTTGCCCTCGGCCGAAGAAACCATGTTCTGGACCGCATGGCGCAGGAAGGCTATATATCCGGAGAAACCGCGGAAAAAGCGAAAAAAGAGCCCCTCAACCTGCGGGATCTATCCGGTCAAGATCTCTTTGCGCCCTACTTTATTGAAGAGGTGAGGAAATATCTGGAACAGAATTATGACAGGCAGGTGATCTATGAGAGGGGACTGCAGGTGCATACCACTATGGACCCGAAGCTTCAGAAAGCCGCGGAGGAAGCGGTTCACAGACACCTGAAAGCGCTGGACAAGCGCGAGGGATTCAGAAAAACCACGGAGAACATCTTTGCTTCGGGACTGACGGTTGAGAGTTATCATGACATGTCGTGGGAAAGGAACTTTATTCCCGGCATAACCGTTAAAGGCGTGGTCATGCATGCGGGAGACCGTGAAGCCCGGGTTAAGATCGGGGAGCAGGTCGTCACACTGAGCAGGGATGCGGTGAAGTGGACGGGAAAACGATCGATGAAGGATCTTTTTTCCGAGGGGGACGTCGCTCTTTTTGAAATAGGCCAGGTGGACGACACCGGAAAGATCATATCCGTCACCCTGGACCAGATACCCCTGGTCAATGGCGCCCTGATCGCCCAGGAGGTGAAGACAGGGGCTATCAAGGCCATGGTGGGCGGTTATAACTTCAATTTGAGCAAGTTCAACTGCGCTGTGCAGGCAAAAAGACAGGTGGGTTCAGCCTTCAAGCCCTTCACATACGCTACGGCGTTTGCAAACGGATACCGGCCCACGGATATCATCTTCGACCAGCCCACGGTATTCGTCGATCCCCAGACAAAACAAGAATATATCCCTCTGAATTACAAGCTTAAAAATTTCGGGATGGTGACCCTGCGGGACGCCCTGGAGCAGTCCAGAAATATCGTATCCGTCAAGCTCATGGATCTGGTGGGTATAGAGAAGGTGTTGAGGACCGCCAGGAAGCTGGGTATCCGAAACCAGATCTTTCCGTATTTAAGCTCCGCCCTGGGTGCTTCCGAGATGACCCTTTTCGAAATGGTGTCCGCTTATTCGGCTTTTCCGGCCCAGGGATTGAGGTTCAAGCCCTTTTTCATCAAGAAAATCACGACCTATGACAACGAGGTGCTGGAAGAGCATATGCCGGAGGTGGAAGAGGTTATATCTCCGGAAATAGCCTATATGGTCACCCACGTTCTCGAAGGGGTTGTACAGAGAGGCACCGCAGCCTCCGCCCGCGCGAAACTGGAGGGGGCCTTTGCCGGAAAAACAGGCACCGTGGATGATTATACAGATGCCTGGTTTGTCGGTTATTCTCCTTCTCTGACCTGCGGTGTGTGGGTCGGCTTTAGCAAGGAGAAGAAAAACCTGGGGAGAAATGAAACCGGGGCCAGAGCCGCCCTTCCCATTTGGATCGATTTTTTTACCGCGGCCACGGAAGGAAAAGAACCGGATCAATTTGAAATACCACCGAATATTGTTTTTCGGAGAGTGGATTACAAGACGGGCCTGCTTGCCGTGGAGACATGTCCGAAGAAGCATGTCATCTATGAGGCTTTCCTCAGGGGCACGGAACCCGTGAAACTATGTTCCCCCCGGGATGATTATCTCGTTGCGCTTCCCTGGAAAGAACAGAAGCTGCGCCTCCTCGGCGAGGCCTTCCCCCCATCTTATATCCTGGAACAGACTCCCAGGGAATTCCGGGAGGAAGAGGCACTTCCGGCCCCCGAATTCTGATTTTCACATCTTCCATGCAGTAAATTTTGATGCCGTGTCCGTCTAGATGTGGCACGCGGCAGGCCGTATGCGGCAAGCTGCCGTAAGCTGCAATACATTGGATGGAAGGTGTATGTCCATGAAATCACCGGATCCCGTGTTTCCCGGGATTATCTCCAGAAACAAGCGCATGCTTGAAATATTTGGGTTGATGAAGCGGATCATGAACCTGCCGGTAACCGTGCTGGTTCTGGGAGAGAACGGGACCGGAAAGGAGATGATCGCGCGGGCACTGCATGACAGCAGCATCCGGCGAAACAGGCGATTCGTGCCGGTGAATTGTGCCGCCCTTCCAGAGCAACTCCTTGAAAGCGAACTATTCGGACATACAAAAGGGTCTTTCACGGGTGCGGTTTTCGAGCGAAAGGGATTGCTTGAGGAAGCGGATGGGGGCACTTTTTTTCTCGATGAAATCTCGGATCTGAATTTCAGGCTGCAGACGAAGCTTCTTCGGGTGCTGCAGGAAGGGGAAATAAAACAGATCGGAAATAACAGAATCAGAAGAGTGGATATTCGTTTTATTTCCGCCACGAACAAAGAAATTCTTGAGGAGGTCCATGCCAGAAGATTCCGGGAGGATCTTTATTACAGGCTCAAGGTCGTGACTTTATTCCTGCCGCCCCTGAGGGAAAGAAAAGAAGATATTCCGTCGCTGGTAGCGCACTTCATGCAGAAGTATACCCGCAAACTGGGAAAGGAAAATGTGACCCTCTCCAGGCAATGCCGGGAGGTTTTCATGAAATATCCCTGGCCGGGAAATGTCCGGGAACTGGAGAACGAAATTTATGCGGCTGTGGCAAAAGCACTGCCCGGAGAGACCATCCGGCCGGAGACGCTTTCTATTTCTAATTCCGATGTCCCACCCGTATTCAAGAGGAATCCGGGCGCCACGCTGAAGGCCTATGTGGATAAATATACAACCGAAGTCATAGTCGAGAATTTACGGGATAGCGACTGGAATAAAACCAGGACGGCGCAAAAACTCGGCATCAGCAGACAGACATTGATTAATAAAATCAAAAAGTTAAATATTCAGCCATAAAAAAGAAGACACGGGGTCAGGGTTTATCCCCGCCCTAGACGACCCGGTTGGGAGGGTCTTCACCGCTTAATGCACAAATCAGATTTTTAGCCGCCAGGAGAGCCATTCCCGAACGTGTTTTCCGGGTTGCGCTTCCGACATGGGGCAGAATGGTAACATTTTTCAGAAGGGTCAGTTCTTCCGGCACTTCGGGTTCCCATTCGTAAACAT
>Ga0209013_10004613_pt1 | contig 12049 bp, 10 predicted proteins | sample Cruoilmetagenom2_FD_187291 | JGI IMG/M metagenome (GOLD analysis project Ga0209013, IMG submission 187291) | Oil polluted marine microbial communities from Coal Oil Point, Santa Barbara, California, USA - Sample 2 (SPAdes) (version 2) | ecosystem: Environmental > Aquatic > Marine > Oil seeps ...
TAATCTTTATCGACATCTAAAATGCTATGATTGTATCAAAATTACACGAAAGAAAATCAAAATGCGTTACTACTATAGCTATACTAAATATCTCTCTGACTGCAAACAGTTAACAGCCCAAATCAAGGATGAGTTCGATGCTATTGTCGCTATTGCAAGAGGAGGTATCACTTTGGCGCATATGTTGGGTGAGCATTATGATATCCGAGAAGTCTATACGATCAATACCATCGGCTATAATGATACTGAAAAACTTGATCGTGTAGAAGTTTTCAATATTCCCGATCTCAAACAGGCTAAAAATGTTTTGGTAGTTGATGATATTGTAGATAGCGGTGATACGATGAAACTCGTTTTACAACTCTTGTCCGAGCATTATCCGCAGTGCCGCTTTAGATCAGCAGCTCTGTTTTACAAAACAACAGCTGTCATAAAACCTGACTGGCATGTCCGCCATGCGGAAGAGTGGATAGATTTTTTCTGGTCAGTTGATATGGAGCCGCAATAAAGGGCACCCACGAGGGACACCCCTACGACCTCAACGCTCTAGTTACAACCGCAGGATCCGCCTGAATTCTGCTCTGGTGCAGCTGAAGCAGCTCCGGCCGTACTACAGGCACTTACGCCGGGAGCTGTCGTTGGCTGGATCGCCTGATTGTCTGCTCCGCCCTCTGCATTGACTTTATCAATAAATGCAATGAGCTTACTCGCAGCTTCCTGATAACGCTTTGCTGTTTCACTATCGGGCTTATGATAAGTGATTGGCGCACCGGTATCCCCACCTATTCTGATCGCAGGCTCGATAGGGATACGGGCGATAAGCTCGGTATCATATTCGATCGCGACCGGCGCTGTCGTTCCCATACCGAAAATATCCGACTCAGCATCACACTCAGGGCAGATAAATCCACTCATATTTTCAATGATCCCGGCAGTGGGAATATGAAGTTTTTGGAACATGTCCAATGATCTTCTGCTGTCATCCAGAGAGACTTCCTGAGGTGTCGTAACTGTAATACCTGCGGTAACCGGTACAGACTGAGCCAAGGTCAACTGCGCATCACCTGTTCCCGGAGGCATATCGATCACAAGCACATCCAGCTCGGACCAGAGGATATCTCTCAGGAACTGTTCGATCGCTTTCATGATCATCGCACCTCTCCAGATCAGTGACTGACCAGGCTCCATCAATGAACCCATTGACATAACCTCTACGCCATAGGCTTTCATCGGCATCACTTTGTTCCCCTGAATCTCAGGTTTTTGATCATCAACACCCATCATTCGTGGTATATTCGGCCCATAGATATCAGCGTCAAGAAGACCGACTTTTTTACCCTGCATTGCCATCGCAACTGCCAGGTTGACAGCGGTTGTTGATTTGCCAACCCCGCCCTTGCCTGAACTGACCATCACAAAGCTTTTGACCTGCGGCGCAATATTTTTACCGCTCATCGAGTTACTCATCTCCCTGGGAGCCTTTGGCTGGATAATGTTCGCTGTGATCTCTTTAAATCCAAGCTTTTGCAATTCAACCTCAATATCTTTGATCAACTGAAGCTTAACCTCATCGGCACTCGATGTAATATCAACATTTAATGAAACTTTATCTCCATCGGCCTCAACATCTTTTACAAAACCGAAAGTCACGATATCTTTTGTAAATCCCGGGTAAGTTACATTTTTTAATGCATCTAATACTTGTTCGTTATTCATTTATTCTCCTAATATTTTTATTGCTTAAAGGGTGTGTTTGCCGTAGGTTTGGCACTGCCAAACGCTTTAGATAATTTTGCACACCTCTTTTTACTTTTTGTAAATCGTTATGGCGTTTGGCAGTGCCAAACCTACCACACTAACGATGGCTGCTTTATGATGTCGGTTCGTTCGCCATCGCTTCACCATGTTCTGCAACGATATTCTGCGTAATCTTATAAGAGCAGAACTTCGGTCCGCACATCGAACAGAACTCTGCTTCCTTGAAGACATCCTGCGGCAGGGTTTCGTCGTGATACTCTTTGGCACGATCCGGATCGAGACAGAGTTCAAACTGCTTGTTCCAGTCAAAACCGTAACGTGCATCACTCATCTCATCATCGATCTTTTGTGCATCAGGACGGCCGCGGGCGATATCAGCCGCGTGGGCTGCGATCTTATAAGCGATGATCCCTTCACGCACATCCGCTGCATTGGGAAGTCCCAAGTGCTCTTTTGGTGTTACATAGCAGAGCATACTCGCACCATGCCATCCGCCGACCGCTGCACCGATCGCAGAAGAGATATGGTCATAGCCCGCTGCGATATCTGTCACCAGTGGCCCCAAGATATAGAAAGGGGCTTCGTGGCAATACTCACGCTCTATTTTCATATTTCGCTCTACCTGATTGAGAGGAACATGCCCAGGACCTTCGATCATCACCTGCACATCCTTCTCCCAAGCTCTCAGCGTCAATTCACCCAAAACTTTCAGTTCAGAGAGCTGTGCATCATCACTTGCGTCATAGAGACAGCCCGGACGTAAACTATCGCCAAGAGAAAGTGCCACATCGTACTTGCGGCAGATATCCAAAATCTGATCATAGGCATCAAAGAAAGGGTTCTCCTTGTGGTAGTGCATCATCCACGCTGCCATCAACGATCCGCCGCGAGAGACGATTCCCATCTTTCGTTTTGCCACATGCGGCATAAAACGCAAAAGGAACCCTGCATGAATTGTGAAATAGCTCACACCCTGCTCTGCCTGCTTTTGTAGTACTTCCAGCATAGATTCGATCGTCAAGTCTTCGATCTTGTCATTGCAGTCGTGGAGTATCTGATACATTGGTACGGTACCGATCGGTACGGTCGAATGCTCGATCACCGCCGCTCTGATCTTATCCAGATCTCCACCGGTACTGAGATCCATGATCGTATCTGCACCATACTTCAAACAGACATCGACCTTTTCGATCTCACCCTGCACATCTGATGCCAGGGCAGAAGATCCGATGTTGGCATTGATCTTGCAGGTCGAAACCATCCCGATCGCCATTGGTATCTGATGGTGATGATTGACATTCGCAGGGATGATGCATCGTCCTCTGGCAATCTCAGACCTCAGCAGCTCAGGGTCAATTTTTTCTACCTCTGCCACATACGCCATCTCTTCGGTAATGATGCCTTGTTTGGCATAATACATCTGAGTTCTTACTTCGTCATTCGTTCGTTTTTTTAGCCATTGGGTTCTCATTTGTTTATCCTTCGTATTGGAGTTATACCAATTGAATCTTAAATTAGTATGAAAGAAGTGTTTATTCGGACAAGAAATATCTTATTTACTAAAAAAGTTGAAAATTTACACCTTCAATAATGCCTTTTTGAGCCAAAAAGATTATCTCAAGTTTTACTGTGTATACTTTCGTTACATTTTCAAAAATATAACCTTTCCTAAAGGAGAATTTTACTTGTCTGATATAACATTAATACTTTTAGGAGCAGGAAGTGCAACGCGCTTTAAAATGGAGCCGAAAAAACAGTGGCTTTATAGTGCAGATAAGCCGCTGTGGCTTCAAGTAGCAGACCATTTCTCTTCACTTTATAATTTTGACAAAGTGATCATTGTCTCCTCTATGCAAGAGTGCCAACTGATGAAAAATTTTGCTGACTACCACTATGTAGAGGGTGGTAACACACGGCAGGCTTCTCTCTCTCGGGCACTGGAAAAAGTCTCTACTCCTTTTGTTCTGGTCAGCGATATTGCCCGATGCTGCCTGGATGAAGCGATGATAGCGCGTGTCTTGGCTGCCAAAGAAGAAGCAGACTGCATTGTGCCCACGCTTCCTCTCGTCGATACGCTCTATGTCAACCATAAACCGGTCGATCGAAGCACAGCAGCAAGAATTCAAACACCTCAGCTCAGTCGTACCAAACTGTTGAAGCAGGCATTTCTGGCGGAAGATGAGTATACGGATGAGAGCAGTGCGATCGCAGCCAATAGCGGAGAGGTTCTTTTTGTTGAAGGCTCTGAACATGCCCACAAACTCACCACAATCGAAGATTTGAGAAAATTACCTTGCCTCAAGAAACCCTTCTCGAAAACGCTCACAGGTTTTGGCATAGATATCCACCCTTTTGAAGAAGGGAAAGCTATGATGCTCTGCGGCACCAGGATAGATGTATCGTACGGTTTCAAGGCTCACAGTGACGGGGATGTAGCGATACATGCTCTCATCGATGCCCTTTTGGGTGCAGCAGGATTTGGAGACATCGGTGAGTTTTATCCTGACACCGATGCGCAGTATGCCGGCGCAGACTCAGGGATACTCCTCAAAGATGTCGTACAGAGACTTCGTGACTGCGGCTTGGTGATAGGGAATATTGATCTGACGATCATTGCCCAGACACCCAAACTCCTGCCCTACAAAGAGAAGATGCGACAAAATTTATCAGCGCTTTTGAATATCAGAGCCAATTTTGTCAATATCAAGGCAACCACCGCCGAAGAACTTGGATTTTTGGGTAGAAAAGAGGGTGTTGCCGTGCAAGCTGTTGCAAACTTAACTTATTTTGATTGGACTGAAAAATGAAAATTACAATTATAGAAAACGAACTCTATCTGGCACAAAGTATTTCCGCCAAACTCCATGAAAGTGGCTATGAAACAGAGATATACAGTTCGATTAAAGAGGCTATGAAGAGTGACGGAGACGTCTATCTTCTCTCGACAACACTTCCAGGTCAGACCTGTACGCCACTCATCGCCCAATTTAAGGAGAAGATCATTATCCTGATGGTCAGCTATATCAACAATGATACCGTGAGCATACCACTGCAGCAAGGCGCCAAAGATTATATCGTTAAGCCATTTATGATCGAAGAGTTGCATCGAAAGATCGAACACTACAAAGAGTACCAGGAGCTCAAACAGCAAAACCGGCTCTTTTCCGAATACACACAGAGTCTTCTCAAAGATATCGCACTCGATACCAATACAGAGAAGCTCACAACCCCTATCGTAATCCTCACTAACTACCCCAGACTGGTGGACAAGGTGGTTTTTTCCCATGTGGAACACCATCGCAAACCACTCAGCTTCATCCCTCTGGCCGACAAAGGATGGAAAGAAAAAATCGCTTTATCGGCTCCAGGTTCACTGCTCTACCTTTCTGAGCTTCAGTTGCTGAAAAAAATAGAAAGAGAACAACTTTTCGACCTCATCAAAGAATCTGATTTTATCCTATCTACTACCTCTGATCTCGAAACACCTTTTGACATGATCGAAATGAAAACTGAGAGCAAACTCTATGACCAAAACGAGATCCTGACTATCGATGATTATGTCAAATTTATCGTCAACAGTTTCCAGTATAAATTTCCCGATACAGAACTCTCGAAAAAGCTGGGGATCTCTCGAAAAAGCTTATGGGAAAAAAGGAAAAAATATGGCATCTTCAAGAAAAAATAGATCACTTTATATCGATGCAGAAGCACTCTCTACACTGGCTCTTGTCAAAGCAGGACTCATTTCACCTGTCAACGAATTGATGAGCGAAAAGGCAGCCAATGAAGTTGTTCAGACAAAAACATTCAAAGGATTCCCCTATCCGTTCGCCTTCATCCTTGCGCCAAAAGGAAAGAGAAATAGAGAAATACTCCTCTCGGCCAGCAAAGGAGAAGTGCTCGATCTTGTCAGCAGAGACCTAAAGGTAGGTGAACTCATTGTGGAGGAAACCTTTATGATCGATCCCAAAGAGCGCCTTCTTCATATCTACGGCACCAGTGATCCAGTCCATCCAGGTGTCAAAAACACGATGGCACGACTGGGCGATGTTGCCGTGAGTGGAGCTTACGAGGTAGACTATCCGCTGATCACTGACAACATCAAACGGATCAACAGTATGATCGACCGGACCGGTGCGACCAAAATCTCTGCCGTTATGCTCTCTGCCAACCCCATCAACCGTGCCCACGAACGTATGATACGACAGGCGCTCAATACTTCGGATATGATGGTTATTTTTCTGAGAAAACCTTTTACTTCGGAGGGATTGCGCTACGATATCCGTCTCAATTCACTCAATCGCTTTGTCGATTATTTTTTGCCCAGAAATAGAGTCATCATTGTCCCTTTTGAAAACACGTATATCTTTGCCGGCTACAATGAATTGGTACTCGATGCACTCTTGGCAAAAAACTATGGCTGCAATGAACTGGTCGTAGGCAAAGACCATGCAGGCTTGGGACTCTACTATGATAAAAATCGTCTCAACACGATCTTTGACAGCTTCAAAAATATCGATATCACGATCACGACAGTCGATGAGTATGTCTACTGCGATACCTGTAAAGCCCTGGTCAGTACCCGGACTTGCCCGCATGGCGAGCATCATCACACCCACTATCATTCTAATTCAATTATGGAACTGATGCAAAGCGGCATCATCCCACCCTCGATCCTCGTACGCAAAGAGGTCTCTGCCAGTATCCTCTCGGCACTCTTCCCGGATCGTTTTGAAAACCTTCAGAAGATACACCACTCCATCATGCCCGGTTCCGGACTACTGGAACAGCAGAGCGAAGAGCAGTTTTATATCAAACTGGCTGAACTCTATCAAGCTGCGGCACTGACTTAGTCGAAAAGGAGACAACACAATGAAACTGCAAAAACTTTTTGTAACTTTTTTAGGAACAGGGCTCAGCCCAAAGTCGCCGAATATCGCAGCGACTCTGCTCGCATTGATCACAGGAGTCATTCTGCTTCATATGCTGGGTATGGAGACGCTCTTTATGCTGATACTCGCAGTGGTTATTATCGGTATCTTCGAAATCAACAAATATGACGATCCACACTCCAGTGAAATCGTTATCGATGATGCAACAGGGATGTGGCTGGCACTATTGATACCCTACACAACTGCTCTTTCGGTCTCTTATCCTTATGCTCAGGAGCTTGGCATTTTTTTCAGCTTTGCTTCTTTTCTCCTCTTTATGACTTGGAAACCCTCCACCATCGGCTGGATAGAGCAAAATGTCAAAGGAGGATTAGGTGTTATGGGAAGTGCCGCCCTGGCGGGATTTGCCGGAGGATTTTTAACTGTTGCGATACTTCTTGGAATAGATAAGCTTTTTTAGAAGGTCTCCTCTATTTCTCTGGTATAGCACCATCATAAAAGGTACCCACAAGGGATTGTCCTTATTACCGCATCAAGAAGATATCTTCAATGCAGAATGATCCAATCAATGCTCGATCTTTCCCAATAAGATCGCCTCTGTCATTTCGCTATACTCCAGAAACGATTTCTCTTTGATCGCATCTCCGCTTCGAAAATCCTTATGGAGTTTCTCCATCTTCTTTTTGCTCTCATCATCAACCCACCGGGTCTCAAGAAGTGCTTCACTCTCTATGGAAATTTTACTTCTGTCTGCATGAGGACGAGTGGCAATCTCTTGCGCAAAATAGAGTATTCGTCTCAACAAAATATAGGGGAAATTTCTATTTTGCATAGGACCCACTTCAAGCCGCCTGCTCCCCAGTCTTTGTCCCAGCACTTTCATCTCAGCGATTTCACCAAACCCAAATAGTGCGCCTGCTCCACCAACCAATGCTCCAAGAGCAGATCCCATCATCAAACTCGTTCCTCCCAGCATCAGATCGACACCGGAGCCAGTCAATGCACCTGCTGTTGCACCGGTAAGTATCATCTCTTTCTTACTCAAACCAAAGAGTGAGGCACTCTCTTTTGAGAATAAATCCATCTCTCCAAAAAGCGGTATCATCTCTTCTCTTTCCAATTTGCTGTGATGCCACACTTGAGCAATCTTGCGCTGGGTCTCCTCTTCGAGCTTGCGTAGATGTGTTTGATACTTTTCCAAAACTCTCTCTTTCTCCTCAGGACTCGCCTTGTCTCCAGAAATCGACAAAGAAGCAATATAACTCAGAGAATTTGTGATCAGCTCCGTGATCAGCACTGACGAGTCATGGATCTTTTGCTGCTGATAGCGTCTGAATATTTCAACAGATCGCTTCACCAAAGGGGTCCACTCCTCTTTGAGCTGCGCCATACTCTCCAGCAGAGCGATATGCTGTGAAAAATTGGCCTCCATAGGATTGAAAATCCTTACCATGCGAAAGTAATGCCCCAGTGCCCGCCTCCACTCATCCACATAGTCCGTCTCATCAATCAGGTTGATCAGTGCCATTGAGGGCTGGCCGGTCCAGCGCAGTATCTCCATCTCTGCTTCATACTCAGGCCCATAGGGTTTGGATCCATCCACCACATAGATGATCCCTGCACCCTCAAGAATCGGCTCAAGCAATTCTATTTCATCATGAAAACGCGAATCTTCACGGTGCTCATAGACGAAGCGTCTCACCCTGTCAACTTTATGATCAGCAGGAACCTCCTCCTGATTGAGCCATGCCAGAACTGCACGCGCCCTCTGAAAGCCCGGTGTGTCATAGAGCTCATAGAGTATCTCTCCATCGATTTTGAGTGGGAAAGAGCGCTGTTTTGTCGTCGTGCCCGGCGTATTGGATATCTGCACACTCTCATCATGCGCCAGTGTCGAAACAATACTGCTTTTGCCTTTGTTAGGATGTCCCACCACAGCAAATCTGGGGTACTCTTTTATCATCGCTTCATCCTGATTTTGTGATCTTTCAATCCGCTGATTTTCTTTGCCCATATATCAAATGCCTCTTTCGTGGCCTGATAGGCTGCCTCTGGCGTACCGAGAGGATAGAGCATAATCAATCTGCTCTTATCTCCATTCAACGCCATTATAAAATCGATGAAATCCATTGTCGGCGGCTCCCACGATTTGACATAGAGTAAGATATCTCCCGCAGCGGCATCGACCACCTCTTGATCCTCTTCGAGAGAGTGCAATCCTCCTGCTTCATAAATGTTAGTCGGCTTGATGCCCTCGCGTTCATTGTGGAGCACAATTGCTGCCTCATCAAGCGCCCAGCCTATCACAGTAGCATAGTCTGTTTTCAGTGCTGCGGTTGCAATCCTGCTGAGATTTTCATCCCGCTCAAAATTCTGCTCTGTTGCCGCAGATTCCGATTCGATGAGCGGCTCCTCCATTTCGCGCAGCAAATCCCTGACACCTCTGATTGAAAGCATAGCTCGGCCAAAAGCACGCTTCAAACCGGCACTCACCAACAAAAAGAGCAAAAAACGCAGAAACAGCGCATAGAAGAGTGTCGTCATCGCCAGAAACTTCCACCACTCACCCAGCAGGGCCGCATGGTCGATCATCCCACTATTCAACTTGCCGCCAAGTCTGAAGTAGTGGCTCTGCTCGATCAACTCTGCAGAGGGTACGGCCTGCGGCAGCATTTCTTTCCACGGTAAGGCAATCAACGACAGAAAATGATGAAATACTTCAGGTGTGATCTGAAGTGTCGTACTCCAGCTAAAAGCGATATCCCGACTCGCCACAATCCCCAGAAGTGCCAGAAATAGCCCCAGCGAAAAAGAGAGAGCAAGTTCCTGGGAACGCCTGATGACAAGCCAGTTTGTGATGAGCGGGTTGATCTGGATAGAGTTGAACCTCTCACGATTCCTGACAGGCAGCAATAGAAGTATCCGCTCCATCCAATAGGCCGGAGAGAGGTGCACCAGCATACTCTCAGCACGATTGGCACGCAGCATTGCCAAAAGTGTCATCGTCATCGTCACCAGCGGCAGAACAAAAACAGCACCCAGAAAATAGAGGAGATTGACCGGTTCGCTGCCGCTGTAACGAAGCAGGCCTACCCCCGAAAATATTCCCAAAAAAAATGCCAGTATCAAAAGTATCAGGGTAGCGGTAGAGAGGACAGAATCAATAGTTTGAGAGAGTGGCGGATGTGAAAGACGATGCCGGTGCTCCTCAACCCAGCGACTCAGCAGTGCCACAGGAGAAGAGAGCAGTTTTTGATGCGCCAGTCCAAAACTCCGGTTCTCTTCGCGACTGCTATGGTTCTTCTGCATCAGTTCGAAGAGATCGATATAGGTTTTGAGACTGAAACTGGTTTTTGTTTTTTTCATCAAGGCTCACATTTAATTTCTTGGTACTCTCATGGGCACCTCTAATGCCATCAGGCTAGGGCTAAATCTTTTTGTGGAGGCGGGACTTCAGTTCTGCTTTATGGGACTAAAGCCCCATCCCCTTATGCAAACATAATCCTTCATTTAATGACATTGAAGGGCAGCTCTAATATATCAAATCCTTACTTCTCTTCAGGGCAGCCATAGATCATACATCGCAGTTTTTCTCTATATGCCTCATGGTCATAGTCGGATACACGCGCTACACCTTCTTCGACTGCGGCTTTGGCCACTGCAGAGGCAACCCAGATCAATGCTTCTTTATTGAAAGGCTTTGGGATGATGTGCTCTCTACCAAATACCAGATTTTCATCATGATACGCTGCTTTGACATAGTAGGGGATAGGCTCTTTGGCGAGCGTAGCCAATGCTTCCGCTGCAGCCAGCTTCATCCCCTCTGTGACTTTCCTGGCTCGAACATCGAGTGCGCCACGGAAAATAAAAGGGAACCCCAGTACATTGTTGACTTGATTGGGATAATCACTTCGGCCTGTTCCCATGATCACATCATCTCTGACCTCCAACACCTCTTCGGGCAGGATCTCCGGTACAGGATTGGCAAGCGCAAAGATGATCGGATCAGGTGCCATCACAGCTACCATCTCTTTGGTCAAAACCCCGGGACCACTCAATCCCAGGAACATATCAGCACCCTCTATGATATCAGAAAGTGTTTTCGCATCTGTCCTCATGGCAAATTGCTCTTTATAAGGGTTTAAGTCAGCTCTATCCGTTGTAATCACCCCTTTTCGATCGCACATATAGAGATGCTTGACTCCCAGATCTCGGTACATCTTTGCGCAGGAGATTCCTGCTGCACCGGCACCATTGACCACGACTTTGACCTCATCGATCTTCTTGCCGAAGAGTTCAAGAGCATTGAGCAGTCCCGCGGAAGTGATGATCGCTGTACCATGTTGATCATCATGAAATACAGGGATATCAAGCTCCTTTTGGAGTCTCGTTTCGATCTCGAAACATTTGGGAGCCTTGATATCTTCGAGATTGATCCCGCCAAATGTCGGTGCGATCGCCTTGCAGGTTGCGATGATCTCGTCAATCTCGTGTACATCCAGTTCAATATCGAAAGCGTCCACATGCGCAAACTTCTTAAAGAGAACAGATTTGCCTTCCATCACCGGCTTACTCCCCAGTGGTCCTATATCACCCAGCCCCAGCACCGCAGTACCGTCAGATATAACGGCGACCAGATTGCCTTTGTTGGTATAAGTATAGGCAAGTTCTTCATCTTTCTCTATCTCAAGACAGGGAATAGCCACACCGGGTGTATATGCCAGGGAAAGTTCATTTTGCGTATCACAAGGTTTGGTTGTTTCGATACCGATCTTTCCGCCCAAATGATACTTCAGCGCCTCTTCTTTTGTATTAACACTCACACTTTATCCTTTGATCCTGAATTATGGATTAAAATTTACGGTATTATACAGCAATCTATGTTACACTAAACTATGAAAAATATCATTTTATTCACACTATTTTTTATGCTCTTTCTGCAGGCAGACAAGGCTATCGATGCGGAGACACTCTATCTCTCAAATGGCTGTCCAAGCTGTCATGGATTTTATGCTCAGGGTACCAATGCAGGACCCAGACTCCAAAACCAGAGGGAAGAGGTGCTTCTCAAGAGATTGCATAATCTGCAGCAGGGAATCACTCGCAATGTCAACGGCACGATCATGGTCTCCTTTGCCAAATCACTTGATGCAAATCAGACTAAAGCTATGGCGCACTATTTAAGTATCATCCGAACCTCATATCAAAATCGGGACTATATCGACTACGGAGAACATGCTGATGGCGGATCGTAATCATTTACTATCCGCAAGGCTCTCCTCTTTATGAGAAGTATTCCGCAAAAAAATAATTTCGATCATATTCGCCTATTTCTGGCACTGGAAGTCTTCCTTTTTCATGTGTCGGATTTGACAAAACTTCCTGATTTTCAATTTTTC
>Ga0209013_10004614_pt1 | contig 12045 bp, 9 predicted proteins | sample Cruoilmetagenom2_FD_187291 | JGI IMG/M metagenome (GOLD analysis project Ga0209013, IMG submission 187291) | Oil polluted marine microbial communities from Coal Oil Point, Santa Barbara, California, USA - Sample 2 (SPAdes) (version 2) | ecosystem: Environmental > Aquatic > Marine > Oil seeps ...
GTAGGACTAGAGAACAATATTATAGTGGAAAAGCAGATTTAGATATAATAAAAATGGTAAAAGAAGAAGTTAAAATACCTGTTATAGGTAATGGAGATATATTTACACCACAAGATGCGAAGAGGATGTTAGAATACACCAAGTGTGATGGTTTAATGGTAGCTAGAGGAGCTGAAGGGAATCCATGGATTTTTAATGAAATAAATCATTATTTAAAATACGGAGAAATTATCAACAAACCTACGCCTAGAAAAAAAGTTGAAAAAGCATTAGAACATGCAGCAATGTTATTAGAATTTAAAGGTGAATATACAGGCATAAGAGAAATGAGAAAGCATGTAGGGTGGTATTTAAAAGGGCTATATAACACGGCTGAAATGAGAAGTAAAATTAATTATGTTGAAAATTACAACCAATTAGAAGAAATTCTACTAATATATTTAGAAGAAAATAGTCTATAGAACATATTATCTATATATAAAAGCATATAATATAAAAAATATATGGAGATGTAATATGTCTAAAAAATTTGCAACCTTATCTTTAAGTGATACAATTAATGAAATTGAAATGCCAGCATTATATAAAAAGTTCTCAGATAAAATGATATATAAATATATCATAAAAAACGTAAACCCTACAATCGAAACAAAAAAAATACTAGATGTTGAAGGGTATAGCATAAAATTACCTTTAACAAAGGATTTTATTAATGACAAAAATAAAAAAATTGTTAACGAAATAATGACGAAATCTTTGGATTACATACAAAATAAAGGTGTTGTGATTATTGAAAAACCAAAAGATTTGTTATTACCAAGTAGTTATAATTTATACGAACCTGTTGAACAGGATGTAATGCCATTATTAATATGTAAAATTATTCAAGAAGCTATCGATATGCAAGGAATAGATATTAAAAATGCAAAAATACTGTTGATAACAGGAGATAATGTATATGATGATTATATAATAGAATTCATTTATAATGAATTAAATTACTTAACAATAGCAACTAAAGATGTAATGAAAATAGAACAAAAAGCAGAAGAAATATTTAATAAGACAGGATTAAATATAATCGTAAAAGATATAAATAAATTTGAAAAATGTTCTGATGACATTATTATTAATTTACAAGAGGAAAAATGCAAATTAATATATGGGTTTAAAAGAAATGCAGTTTTCATTGATATATCTGATAGTAAAATTAATAGTTATCACTTGCAATTAAAGAAAAGAGATATTACCGTGATTAAAGATTTTGAACTAGAAATTGATAATAATAGAATAAAAAAATTAGATTATCAAATGATATTATACATAAATCATTATTTAGAATTCAAAAAATATATATCGGGTAATATTAAAATAGTAGATATAGATTGGTTAAAAGATTTAGTTAACCAACAAAAAGTGGGTATAAAGTTGACAATGGCATATTAGTAATGTATAATTCAAAAGATATAAATCGGCAGATTATTAATAATATAATCTAAAAGGAAAAGGGAGGAAAATTCACATGACAGTTAAAAAAGCAGTTTTAACATATGAAGGGTTACTTAAATTAGAAGATGAATTAGAAATTTTAAAAACAGTTAGACGTAAAGACGTAGCAGAAAAGATAAAAGAGGCCAGAGCGCAAGGTGATTTATCAGAGAATGCGGAATATGATGCAGCAAAAGAGGAACAAGGCGAAATAGAAACAAGAATAATGCAAATAGAAAAATTGCTTCGTAATGCTGAAGTTATAGATGAATCAGAATTAGAACTTGATAAAATAAATGCTGGTTGTAAAGTTAAATTATATGATATGGAATTTGAGGAAGAAGTTGTTTATGCTATTGTGGGATCAACTGAATCAGATCCTATTAATGGTAAATTATCAAATGAATCTCCAGTAGGAGCAGCTTTAATAGGAACATCAGTAGATGATGTTGTAGAGGTAGAGACGCCTGTTGGAATAATAAAATATAAGGTATTAGACATATATAGATAAAATTTTAATAAACTGAGGAGGATGGAAAGTGGAAGAACAAGAAATTAGTGAATTATTACAAATAAAAAGAAATAAATTAAAGGAATTACAAGAAAAAGGTAAAGATCCTTTTGTAATAACTAAATTTGATGTATCAAATCATAGTGATGAGATAACAGATAAATTTGAAGAATTAGAAGGAAAAGAAGTAACAATAGCGGGAAGAATAATGACCAAAAGACTTATGGGTAAAGCTTCATTTTGCCATATTCAAGATAGAAATGGTCAAGTACAAAGTTACGTTCGTAAAGACCAAATTGGTGAAGAAGAATACGAGGATTTCAAACGTTACGACATAGGTGACATAGTTGGAATAAAAGGATTAGTATTCAAAACACAAAAAGGTGAAATATCAGTTAAAGCACAAAGTGTAACTTTACTTTCAAAAAGTCTACAGATATTACCAGAGAAATTCCATGGTCTTAAAGATACTGACACAAGATATAGACAAAGATATGTAGACTTAATAGTTAATCCAGAAGTGAAAGACGCTTTCATAAAAAGAACGCAAATAATTAAATCAATTAGGGATTGCTTAGATAATAAAAATTTCTTAGAAGTTGAAACACCAGTATTACACGCTATACCAGGTGGTGCCTCTGCAAGACCATTTATAACACACCACAATTCATTAGATATAGATATGTACATGCGTATAGCTTTAGAATTACACCTAAAGAGATTAATAGTTGGTGGATTTGAAAGAGTTTATGAAATAGGACGTGTGTTTAGAAATGAAGGAATGTCAGTTAGACATAATCCAGAGTTTACACTTTTAGAATTATACCAAGCATATACCGATTTTAATGGAATGATGGATTTAACAGAGGAATTAATCAGAAATGCAGCTGTCAAAGTATTAGGAAAAACAACTGTTAGTTATGACGAAGTTGAAATTGATCTTGGTAAACCTTTTGAAAGAATTTCAATGGTTGATGCAGTTAAAAAATATACAAATGTAGACTTTAATGAAATTAAAGATACAGAAGAAGCAAAACTTGTTGCTAAAGAACATCATGTTGAGTTTGAAAAGCATCATAAAAAAGGTGAAATATTAAACTTATTCTTTGAAGAATTTGTAGAAGAACACTTAGTTCAACCAACATTCATTACTGGACATCCAGTTGAAATTTCACCACTTGCAAAAAGAAAACCAGAAGACAAAGACTATACAGAAAGATTTGAATTATTTATTACAAAAAGAGAATTTGCAAATGCATTCTCAGAATTAAATGATCCAATCGATCAAAGAAATAGATTTGCATATCAAGAAGAATTAAGAGCAGCTGGAGATGAAGAAGCCAATATGGTAGATGAAGACTTCTTAACAGCTTTAGAATATGGAATGCCTCCAACAGGAGGCCTTGGAATAGGTATCGATAGATTAGTAATGTTACTTACTGATTCATATTCAATAAGAGACGTATTACTATTCCCAACAATGAAACCAAAAGAATAAATAAAAAGGGGCGGGTCTGAAGTAGACCAGGCCCCTTTTACTTTTTGACAATAAGGCACGTGAAAAAATAAATTTATCCTTCTAATTGGAAATTTATTTATTTTCACGCACCTAAATAAAAGTCGAAAATTTAATTTTATTATGTTATAATGGAGTTATAAATGATTATAAACTAGCTACATTTAAGAAGGGGAATTCACATGAGAAAAAGTGACAGTAAAAATAAAAATAATAGTGTAAAGATATCAATTTTATTTGTTATTATAGCTTTGATTATCGCATTAACTGCAGCAGGCAAAAAAGGTCTATTTGAGTATGGTAAGCAAAAATTAGATGACAATGCGAATGAAATTTCGGCTGAGGAATTAAAAGAAAATAAGTATATCACATTTAATGACTATATGGATCAACCTAAAAATAATTATAAAGAATACAAAGTTGCTACTAAAGTAAAAGGATTATTTACTAGCGTGGGTGCTATAAATACAAAATCTAAAAGAGAAAATTTAATTAAACTTGCAAATGAAACAGAAGTAAATTCATTTGTAATAGATGTAAAGGATGACGAGGGATACATATCTATAGAAAATGATGTTCCATTAGTAAAAGAAATTGATTCAGATGGCTACTCCAAGTTGTTTAATACAGATTATTTGATGGATACGTTTAGAGAAAATAATATATACCCTATAGCAAGAATAGTTTGTTTTAAAGATCCTTATTTAGCTAAAGCAAGACCTGACTTAGCTATAAAAAACAAAGATGGTAGCATATGGAAGTATAAAGGTATTGCATGGCTAAATCCGTATAATAAAGATAACTGGAAGTATATAGTTGATGTTGCAAAAGCAGCGGCAGAGGTAGGATTTAAAGAAGTACAATTTGATTACATTAGATTTGAAGCTACAAAATATTTAGCAGATGCAGAATTTGGACCAGGAGCTGAAGATAAAACGAGAAAAGAAGTTATTATAGAATTTATAGATTATGCAAAACAAGAATTAGAACCATATGGCGTATATGTATCAGCAGATGTATTTGGAACAATTATGACAAGTGAAGTAGATGCAAAAAAGATTGGCCAAGATTATGTTGAAATGGCAAAAAGACTTGATTCTATCTGTCCTATGGTATATCCATCTCATTATGGATATGGTTTCTTTGGGATACCATCAAAACAACATTCAGATCTATATCCATATGAAACAATATATGGGTCTATGCTAGAATCAGAAAAAAGATATAAAGAAATTGAGCAAGAAAATAAGGCAATAGTTAGACCTTGGTTACAAGCTTTTACAGCATCATATTTAGGCAATAATAAATATACTGGTGGCAAAAATTATATGTATTATGGAGAAGAAGCAATAAGAGCACAGATACAAGGTGCGTATGATGCAGGTCTTGAAGAGTGGATATTATGGAACTCAGGTGGAAATTACACAGGAGAAGGTTTAGTCAAAATCAAATAATAAACTAGTCAATTTAACAGGATATTTTGTTTATTATTTGATCATGCCTTACATAAAGAATAGTAAAAGGATGTGAGAATTTGGTTAATAAAGAAAAAATAAAAATCATGACGAAGATGGCTATATATGATAAAAAAGCTCAGCAAGAAGATAGGCTCGTTAAAAAGTATTTTAAGACAGATTATATCTCTCTTAATAATTTGAAGGAAATATTTTTTGCAACAGTATTTTTTGTTATAATAGTAGGAATATCATTTATAGGTAATGTTCTTAGTGAAAGAATAGATATATTTGAAATGAATTATAAAGCTATGATAATCAATGTAGTTATCAAATATGTAGTTATGCTTGTAGTAGTTGTTTTAATATCGACTAGAATATATTCCGGGATATATGATAAGGCAAAAAAAAAGCTAGATAAATATAATCAGAATCTAGAATTGCTACAAAAGTTTTCGTCAAATAAAGGAGAATAATTAATTATGGAAAATTTATTTCGAATACGAGGGATATTGATTAGTATATATAAAAGATATGAGACTATTAATAATTATATATTAAAATTTATCTTTGCTTACATAGTGTTTTCTGGTATCAATAACTCATTAGGGGTTTCAACCACTTTAAATAAATGGTATATAGTACTGATATTAGCGATATTAGCTAGTGTGTTGTCAGGGAAATGGACACTTTTATTTTCGATATTATTGGTATCTGTAAATTTATTCTCAGTTTCAGTAGAAGGTCCAATTATAATAACTTGTTTAATGCTTATAACATATTTGGTGTTTGTAAGGATGTTCCCGGAGATGAGTTACATAGTATTGCTTATGCCCATATGCTATTATTTCAAAATCCCATATATTATTCCTTTATGCATAGGGGTATTAGTAGGGATTAGGGGAATAGTTTCGGTTACAATAGGAACGTTTGTATGGTATTTTTCAAAATACTTATCTGAACTAGTTAACATGGAGTCTAAACAACTTGTTGATATACCAGAAACATTAGCTTCAATGAATAAATATCTTATATCATCAATGTCTCAAAATACAGAAATGATAATATCTATTCTTATATTTATAGCTGTTATAGCAGCGGTATGTATAATTAATCGTTTATCTATAAATTATGCTAGCTATATAGCAGTTACAGTTGGGGCGGCCATTAATGTTATAGGATTTATGATGGGGATAATTATAATGGATCTTGATATCAATATATTTTTCACATTAATATCAGCAATAATTTCATTACTAATTGTTTATATGATTTTGTTTTTTAGGATTGTGCTTAATTATAAAGAAGCACAAAAGGTACAATTTGAAGATGATGACTACTATTATTATGTGAAATTAATACCTAAAATTAAGATAAGGCATCTCCCAAAAAATAACTAGTCATTTTTTTACGATGCCTAAATAAAAACTACTAAAAATATAGTAGTTTTTATTTTTTTTTAGTTTCTAAAATATAATAAAAGTGATATAATTAGTATAAGTATGTAAATAGTGATATAAGATATTTTACAAAAATAACTTATAATTAAGAGGTGTTATATGGTTGATTATATAAAAAATATGTCTGATGTTATAAAATATGAAATGAAAATAGATTTAAGTTTTATGGATCTACCATCAGTAAGAATTAAAGATATTATTGATATAATAATAGTAGCTTATATTATTTATCATATATTAGTATGGATAAAAGATACAAGAGCCTGGACGCTGTTTAAGGGAATAATTATTATCCTTATTGTATCGGCAATAGCGTATGTATTTCAATTTAATACTGTATTGTGGATATTTGAAAAAACAATAAATGTAGGTATTCTTGCAGTAATTATTGTATTTCAACCAGAGCTTCGTAGAGCGTTGGAACAATTAGGAAGAGGTAATCTTATATCAACATTTTTTATAAATGAAGATCAAAAAGATAGTACAGAGAAAATCTCTACAATAGCAGTTGAAGAAATTATAAAAGCTTGTAATCAAATGTCAAAATATAAGACAGGGGCATTAATTGTTATTGAGCAAGAAGTGAAATTAGGAGAATATGAAAGAACGGGAATACCAATTGATGCTAAAGTAACAAGCCAGTTATTAATAAATATTTTTGAACATAATACGCCTTTGCATGATGGAGCAGTTATGATTAGAAATAACAGGATAACAGCAGCAACATGTTTCTTACCTTTAAGTGATAATCCTAATATAAGTAAGGCACTGGGAACTAGACATAGAGCAGCTCTTGGGTTAAGTGAAGTATCTGATAGTAAGATAATAATTGTATCAGAAGAAACAGGTACTATTTCTATGGCCAATATAGGAATAATAAGAAGAAATATAGATGATGATTATATAAGACAACAATTGATTTATAACCAAAAGAAAACAGTGGAAAGCAAAAAATTTACATTGTGGAAAGGTAGAGCTAAAAATGAATAAAATGCTTCGTAAAAACTTCACATGGAAAATTTTATCTTTAGGTATAGCAGTGTTATTATGGGTAATTGTAATAAATGGAAAAGATCCATTAGATACAAAAAGATTTAACAATATAGTTGTTAATAGAATAAATGAAGATGTTATATTAAATCAAAACAAACATATCAATGTAAGAGAAGGAGACAAAGTTTCCATCATTATTAAAGGTAAAAGAAAAGCTTTAGATAGTTTAACTATAGCTGATATTAAAGCGTATGTAGATATGGAACAAATATCAGTTACTGGTGCGGTTGAAATACAAATACAAATAGATGATAGATTTGAAGTGTTAAAGCGAACGCCAAGTAATCTAATAGTTGAGTTAGAAAATATTATATCTGTTGATAAAAATATTCAATATATATATGAAGGTGAAACAGAAGAAGGATATATAGTTGGAGATGCTAACATTGAACCAACATTAATTACACTAACCGGACCTGAATCACAGATAAATAAAATATCAAAAGTATTAGTAAAAATAAATGTTGATAAAGTAAATAAAGATATGAATTTTGAAAGTATACCTAAAATTTATGATTCAGATGAAAAAGAGATTCAAGGATTAACTAAGAGTAATAAGAATATAAAAGTTTTTGTACCTGTAAATAAGATAAAATCAGTACCTATAAATGTTGACTTTGAGGATGATCTGCAAGAAGATTATATTATGACTAAATATGAACTTAATCAAACAGAGGTATTAATTACGGGTAAAGAAGATGAAATAGATAGTATAGAATATATACAAATACCTGATATTTCTATGAAAGATATAACTGGGTCAACAGTGATTGAGTATAATTTAAATGATTATATGCCACAAAATATAAAACTATACAACACTGGCGCTATGCTAAAAGTAAGTATGAATGTTGAGAAAGAAGAAACAAAAGATGTAGTAATACCAGTCAAAGATTTAATAGTTAGATACATACCAGAAGGGCTTAAATTTAGTTATATTTCAACTGAAGATATAACAATTACAGTAAAAGGACTTTCTAATAAATTAAATAATGTAACAAGTTTATATTTAAGACCAATTGTGGAACTAGAGAGTCTTGAAGAAGGTCAACATGAAGTGGAAATACAAATGAGTTTACCAGAAGGCGTAATATTAGTAAGTCAACCACCAATGATAAAAGTTGAACTTAGTAAAGATCAAGAAAAACAAACTGAAGTTACCGAATAATTAATATGGGATAAATAGTTGATTTACAGCTATTTATCCCATATTTTTATTTATTTTCATGTGCCTAATAAGTGTCAAAGATATAACTGATGACATATTATAAAATATAATATATTATATACCAATGAGTAGGGTGGTATACTCCACTATAATAATTTGTATATATAATTTTGCAGAATCGTTGAATATAAAAAAAACAAGTGATATACTTTACTAGATTGTTATTATAGAATTTAATTAAGGCGTTTTTTACAATGCCTAAAAGATAGAATTTTGGAGGATATATAATGGGGAAACTTTTTGGAACTGATGGCGTTAGAGGAATAGCAAATAGTGAACTAACTGGGGAATTAGCATATAAATTAGGGCAAGCAGGAGCATATATACTTACTAAGGAAAAAAAACATAGAGCTAAAATAGTAGTAGGAAGAGATACAAGGATATCAGGTCAAATGCTTGAAAGTGCCTTAGTTGCTGGGATATGTTCTGTAGGAGCTGAAGCTATACTCGTTGATATTATTCCTACTCCTGCAGTAGCGCATTTAACAAGAAAGTATAAAGCAGATGCTGGTGTAGTTATTTCTGCATCTCATAATCCAGTAGAGTTTAATGGAATAAAGTTCTTTAATGATAAGGGATTAAAACTCCGAGATGAACTAGAATTAGAAATAGAAGCAATAATACTAGATAATTCAGAAGAATTACCAGTACCAACTGGAGAAGATGTAGGAACAATAGAAGCACACACTACAGGACCAGATGATTATATAGAGTTTGCAAAAAGTACGATAAACGTAACTTTAGAAGGAATGAAAATAGGGGTAGATTGTGCAAATGGAGCATCATATTACACTTCAGTAGAAACATTAAAACAATTAGGAGCAGAAGTATATCCTATATTTAATAAACCTAATGGTAAAAATATAAACAAGGACTGTGGTTCTACTCATGTTAATCATTTAATGGAATATGTTAAAGAAAACAATCTAGATCTTGGAATTGCTTTTGACGGAGATGCAGATAGATGTTTAGCAGTAGATGAAAAAGGAAATCTAATAGATGGCGATGTTATTATGGCTATATGTGGAGATCATATGAAGCAAAATAATATGTTAAAACAAGATACAATTGTAGGAACGGTAATGAGCAATTTAGGCTTAAAATTAATGGCTAGAGATAAAAATATAAATATAGAGATAACTCAAGTTGGAGATAGATACGTATTAGAACATATGCTAGATAAAGGATACAACTTAGGCGGAGAGCAATCAGGTCATGTTATATTTTTAGACTATAATACTACAGGAGATGGCTTAGTAACAGCTCTTCAACTTATACAAGTAATAAAAGAACAAAATAAACCTTTATCTGAAATAGCAAAGATAATGGAAGTTTTACCTCAAGTATTAGTTAATGCAAAAGTATCAAATGAAAACATGTATAAATATGAAACAGACAAAGAAATAATAGAAGAAATAGATAAAATAACTCATAAATTAAAAGATGAAGGAAGAGTTCTAATTAGACCTTCAGGAACAGAACCACTAGTAAGAGTTATGTTAGAAGGAAAAAATCAAGATGAGCTTAACGTAGATGCGACACATCTTGCCCAGTTAATAGAAAAGTCATGTAAATAGGAGGGGATACTTATGTGTGGAATAGTAGGATATATAGGTAATAATAATGCAGAAGATATATTAATAGATGGATTAAAAAAACTAGAATATAGAGGTTATGACTCATCAGGAATAGCTGTATATAATAATGACAAAATATCTGTAGTTAAAACAAAAGGTAGAATAGTGAATTTAGAAAATAGACTGAAAAATAAAGAAATACAAGGAAGTTTAGGAATAGGTCATACCAGATGGGCGACTCATGGAGAACCATCAGATATTAATTCACATCCTCACAGTAATGAAACAGAAACAATATCTATAGTTCATAACGGAATAATAGAAAATTATATGTCACTTAAAGAGGAATTAATACAAAAAGGTTATAAGTTTCAATCAGATACTGATACAGAAATAATCGTTCACCTTTTAGATCATATGTGTAAACAAACAAATGACTTAGTAGATGCTTTAATTAAAGTTATGTACTTAGTTGAAGGTTCTTATGCTGTAGCAGTGGTTTCAAAACAAAACCCAGATAGATTAATAGCAGCTAAAAAAGATAGTCCTCTTATAATAGGACTAGGCAAAGATGAAAACTATATAGCATCAGACATACCAGCCATATTAAAATATACAAGAAATATATATTTTATGGAAGATGGAGAAATAGCAATAATTAAGAAAGATAACATAAAGATAATAGATAAAGATAAAAAAGAAATAAAGAAAGAAATTTATAAGGTAGATTATAATATAGAAGCTGCTGAAAAAAATGGATTTGAGCATTTTATGTTAAAGGAAATATATGATCAACCTAAAGTAATAAAAGATACATTAATACCAAGACTACCATTAAATTCAGATGAAGTCGTATTAGATGATATAAAGTTAAGTAAGGAAGATTTGAATAAAATAAACAAAATATATATGGTTGCATGTGGAACTGCTAGCTATGCTACATTAGTAGGAAAATACTTAATAGAAAGAGTAGCAAAGATTCCAGTAGTATCAGAGCCAGCTTCAGAGTTTAGATATAGAGATCCAGTGCTAGATGAAAACACACTCGTTATAGTAGTATCACAATCAGGAGAAACAGCAGACACACTTGCAGCGCTTCGCTTATCAAAAAAAGCAGGAGCAAGAGTAGTAGGAATAGTAAATGCTGTAGGAAGTACAATAGCAAGAGAATCAGATGACCTATTATATACATTAGCAGGTCCAGAGATAGCTGTAGCTTCAACCAAAGCATATTCATGTCAATTAATAGCAATGTACTTATTATCTTGTCATATAGGTTTATTAAAAGATAAAATAACAAAAGAAGAATTTAAAGTTTTAAGAGAACATCTATATAAATTGCCAGAACAAGTTGAACGAATACTTGAACAAAAAGATAAAATAAAAGCTATAGCAGATAAATATAAAAACTCTAAAAACATATTCTATGTAGGCAGAGGCTTAGATTTTGCGGCTTCAATGGAAGGTTCATTAAAGCTTAAGGAAATATCTTATATCCATTCAGAGGCTTATGCAGCTGGAGAATTAAAGCATGGGACTATAGCACTTATGGAAGAGGGAACTATAGTTATAGCTATAGCAACTCAAGAAGAACTATTTGATAAGATGATAAGTAATGTAAGGGAAGTAACTACTAGGGGAGCAAAAGTATTTGCTTTCACACCAGAAGGGCACACTGAAATTGAGAAAACTGTTGATTCCGTAACTTATATACCAAAAGTAATGGATATATTAACACCAGTAATATCAGTGATTCCA
>Ga0209013_10004615_pt1 | contig 12045 bp, 10 predicted proteins | sample Cruoilmetagenom2_FD_187291 | JGI IMG/M metagenome (GOLD analysis project Ga0209013, IMG submission 187291) | Oil polluted marine microbial communities from Coal Oil Point, Santa Barbara, California, USA - Sample 2 (SPAdes) (version 2) | ecosystem: Environmental > Aquatic > Marine > Oil seeps ...
CCCCACGGCAACGATGTTGACAATGGAGTGACCGTGACGAGCATGATGACAGCACCGATGCCAGGGATCGTGAACGAGAGCGTGCTCGACATGATCGGCAACACGCCGATGGTGGACGTCTCCCAATTGTCGCCCAACCCGAACGTCCGCATCCTTGCCAAGATGGAAATGCAGAATCCCTTCGGATCGGTGAAGGATCGTGTCGCAAAGTCGATGATTACGGCTGCCGAGGAGGATGGCCGCCTGCTTCCCGGCCAGACCATCCTCGAACCGTCGTCGGGCAATACAGGTATTGCGCTCGCCGCGATCGCCAGGATCAAGGGCTACCCGATCAAGATTATGATGCCGGCGAACGTGTCGATCGAGCGTCGCCAGATGCTCGAGGTATTCGGCGCCGAGATCATCCTCACACCTGGCGAAGAGGGCTCCAATGGAGCCGTCGCTCGGGCGAAAGTGCTAGCGGCAGAGCACCCTGAGTGGTACTTCCCCTATCAATACGCGAACGACGCCAATCCTCGCGCCCACTACGAGGGCACAGGCCCAGAGATCTATCGTGACGTCCCCGAGATGACTCACTTTGTTGCGGGGCTCGGAACCAGCGGCACATTGATGGGTGCGGGCAGCTATTTCAAGGAACAGAACCCCGACATTCAGATCATCGCGGTGGAGCCGCCCCTCGGTGAGAGCGTTGAAGGGCTACGCAACATCGGAGAGGGATACATCCCGCCAGTCTTCGAAGCCTGGAACGGCTACGACCTGCTCGACCGCAAGCGGGTGGTGCGCCCGCGTGAGTCGATCGAATGGACTCGCCGCCTCGTTCAGGAGTGTGGCGTGTTCGCCGGCATTTCTGCTGGTGCTGCCCTGGCCGGGTGCGTGAAGGTGGCTGCGGAAATCGATCATGGAACGATTGTCTTCGTCGTGTCTGATGGCGGCTGGAAGTACCTTTCCACCGGCGCATACACCGACGACCTGGATGTGGCAGAGGCAAAAGCCGAGCAGATCATCTACTTCTGAGCAGGGCCGAATCGCGCGTTCTCGTGAACTATTGCCGACGTGTCGTCGGCAATAGTTCACGAGAACGAAGGCCCCTCAAGGCATTCTCAAGACTTGTCAGAATCCCTCACTGGCCGCGTTCGGTCTGCCACAATGCGGGAATGAGCGACTCGGACACGAACGACCCCTCGACGCCTTCAGAAGGGTTAACACCCCCGTCGACGCCCGCGGAGGGGTCGACGCCTCCACCTCCGCCGCCTCCTTCTGGCGGGTCGGACACACCGGCTGGTGAGGCAGATAAGCCGACCGAGCAGGTCCCGACAACCGACATGCCTCCGACCACGCAGATGCCCGCGACCGGTGCGGCAGCGGCGGCAGCCGGTGCCGCGGGCGCGGCTGGAGCAGCAGCCGGATCTGATCTTCCCCCAGTCCCTCCGACTGGCCCTCCGCCCCCCGATGGCACCGCAGATCCGGACGCCACCGAAGACGTACCCTGGTACAAGAAGCCCGGCCCACTCGCGGTAGCCATCCTCGGAGGATTGTTACTCCTAGCGCTCGTTGCCTGGATGATCTGGGGCGGCAGTGATGATGACGACGACGCTTCACCGATCGACAATCAGTTGATCCTCAGAACCGAAGACGAAACCGGCGCCTCGATAGAGCGCGGCTTCATTGGCGCCCTCGAAGGCCCAGTAGGCGCCGAGGCTGAGGCGTACATCTGGCTCAAGCCGAAAAACGCTCCTCCAGGCCCGATCGGCGGATCAACAGGATCCAGTGGCGAGCTCGAATTCTCGTGGAAGCCATCCGAGGCCGTTGCCGAGCCGGCGACCTGGACCTCCAAGATCACGCTCGTCGAGGAAGTTCCGGCCGACTGGACCCCAAGTGGGCCAATTGTCGATTGCGTGCTCGAGCGTGATGGTGAGCAGGACAGTACGGTCTCGATGAGCGTCGAAGTTGTTCCGCCGGACCCGACGGCTGTGCGGACTGCGACGTATGCATTCCCGAACTTCGCATTCGTAGCTGGCGACAAGGTGACGTGTTCACTCGTGAGTACCACGCCACCTGAGACGACCACTACCTCCACGACGACCACGACATCGACGACAACCACCACGGTCCCCGAAACGACAACCACGGTGGCAGAGACAACAACAGTCCCCGAGACAACTGCGGCTCCGACGACTGCGGCTCCGACGACTGCACCCCCCACGACTGCGCCAGCCGCAACACTTTGGGACGCAATGTCGGCCGATACCAACTTGTCAGAGTTCGTGGCTCTCTCGACGCAGGTCGGTCTCGATGCCGACTTCAACGACCCGAGCAAGACGATGACTGTCTTTGCTCCTGAGAATGGCGCGATTGTTGTTCCACCCGGTGCGACGGATCCTGAGATTCTGGCAATCCTCGGAAATCTCATTGTCGATGGCGAGGCACTCTCGGTGGCTGATATTGCCGCAGGCCCAGCCGAACTCACCGCTCGCGGTGGAGCGGTCTACGCCGTTGTTGCCGGTCCGCCGACAACCGTCGGCGGCGCAGGGATCGTCACCGAGGACATGATGGGCTCGAACGGATATGTCCAGGTGATGGATGCCATGCCCACTCCAAACTGATCGAGATAATCGACGCCACGCGATCCAGCTGCGTTCGCGATTTGTGTCGGCATAATCCGTTGAGTTCGCGGTAGTTGCCGACACAAATCTCAAGCGGTGGCTGGACCGGTGATCTCTGTCAGCGCATACGGGTGGGCCACCGGTATGTGCCGACACAAACCCTCGTAGGCTGATTGGCCGTGGATCGACCGATTGGGATGTTCGACTCTGGGTTTGGCGGATTGACCGTGGCTCGCGCCACGATCGATCTACTGCCTGCAGAGGACCTCGTCTATATCGGCGACACCGGCCGTTATCCCTACGGCTCCAAGCCGCTGGCCGATGTGCGCGAGTATTCCAGGGAACTTGCGTGGAGCCTGGTCGAGGACTACGACGCGAAGGCCATCGTCGTTGCGTGCAATACAGCGACCGCCGCCGGACTCGATGAGTTGCGCGCCGAGATTCCGATACCGATCGTCGATGTCGTTGCACCCGGAGCGACCGCACTCGTGCGAACCACGGCCACCGGGCGAGTAGCCGTTATCGGAACGGTGGGGACCATGTCGTCGGGGGCGTATCTCCGAGCGGTTGTCGATACGGGTGCTCCCGTGAAGCTGACCAGTGCTGCGTGCCCTGGCTTCGTGGAGTTCGTCGAACGGGGGCAAACGACGGGTGACGAGGTGACTGTGCTGGCGGAGCGGCTGCTTGCACCTATTCGTGCCGCCGAAGTCGACGCGCTGCTCCTGGGTTGCACTCACTACCCCTTCCTGGCGCGCACGATCGCTGATGTTATGGGGTCGGATGTCACCCTGGTCAGCTCTGCCGACGAAACAGCTTTTGCCGTTCGGGATCGTCTAGGCGGACTCGACCTTCTACGCTCCGGAGACGTTATTGGCGAGCACCGGTTTGTATCCAGTGGTGACGTCGATCTGTTCCGAGAACTCGGGAATCAGCTTCTCGGCCCCGAGCTCGATCACACCGAATCCTGGAATCCGTCCGGTTCCTGACCCCTGCTGGCACCCTGGTGCTGTTCGACCTCTGTCCGATATCTGACCGACCCTCAACCGACATCAAGACCTGGAGATCACCATGCCTCGCCCCGACGGCCGTGCCGACAACGAATTGCGCCCGATCAGCTTCGAGCGCGACTTCACCGAAATGGCCGACGGCTCAGCGCTCGTCAGCTTCGGCAAGACCCGTGTGCTCTGCACGGCCAGCATCGACGAAGACGTACCGCGGTGGATGCGGAACTCCGGCAAGGGCTGGGTCACCGCGGAGTACTCGATGCTGCCCGGCGCTTCTCCGGAACGCATCAATCGTGAGGCAGCTAGAGGTAAGCAGAGCGGGCGAACCGTTGAGATTCAGCGTCTGATCGGCCGTTCGTTGCGTGCGGCGTGCGACATGACGCTGCTCGGCGAGCGGCAGGTGACTGTTGACTGTGACGTCCTCCAGGCAGATGGCGGCACCCGCACGGCAAGTATCTGTGGTGGATTCCTCGCCCTCCACGACGCGTTGCAGCGAGTCGTGCAGCGTGGCGATCTCGAAGTGAACCCGTTGCACTCCTTCTGCTCTGCGATCAGCGTCGGGATCGTCGATGGCACACCGATACTCGACCTGCCGTACGTGGAGGACAGTCGTGCCGAGGTCGACATGAATGTTGTGATGCTTCGTCCGATCGAAGGCGGCGAAGCACGGTTCGTCGAGGTTCAGGGAACGGCCGAAGGCATGGCCTTCAGCCGCGCGGAACTCGACTCGTTGCTCGAGCTCGCCGAGGGCGGACTGGTTGAGATTGTCGCCATGCAGACCAAGCTGCTGGCCGACCCGCCTCCGGCTCGGCCCGCCGGCTGAGGTAGCCGACGATGATGCAGCTCGTGTGTGCTTCGGCCAATCCCGACAAGGTTGCCGAGATCGAGCAGCTACTGGCCGGGCTCGTCGAGTTGCTGCCGCGTCCTTCGGAGGTCCCAGACGTCGTCGAGGATGCTGACACCCTTGTAGGTAATGCACGATTGAAGGCAGCAGCGATCGTCGCAGCGACCGGTTTGCCAGCCGTTGCCGACGACACCGGGTTGGAGGTCGATGCCCTCGACGGAGCGCCCGGCGTTCACTCCGCGCGATATGCCGGTGACGACTGCTCGTACGCCGCAAATCGAGCCAAGCTGCTCTCTGAGTTGGACGGTCTTACGAACCGGCGGGCCGCGTTCAGGACCGTGGTGATGGTCATTTGGCCTGGTGGTTCAGAACTGGCGGTGGAAGGTGTTTGTGCCGGGGTGATCACCGGTGAGGAGCGCGGGTCCGTCGGGTTCGGATACGACGCGTTGTTCCAACCGGACGAAGGTGGCGGGCTCACGTTCGCCGAGATGACACCCGAGTCGAAGCACGCCATCTCGCATCGAGGGCGAGCTTTCGGAGCGTTGGTCAGTGAGCTGAAGCGACGGTGACCACGAATCCCCGATGGTCGCTGCCGGGTATGTCGAAGTCGTCTACGTCAGTCGATACGAGACCGTATGCGGTCAGCGCATGGTCGAGCCTGACAAACGGGGGAATCAGTTTGCCGATCGGCCACGAGGCCGAGAAGACATGTCCCGCGGCCAGGTGGGCATCGACGTAGCCGATTCTGAAGAGGTTGCGGAATCCGGGGTGCCAATAGGTGGCGTTGAAGTCCCCGATGAGAAGGGTCGGGGTGTCATCAGCTATGTCGATCCGCGCAATGGTTGCCAGATCTTCCGTCCATTCGCCGAAGTCGTAGACCGGCGTCGGTGGATGGACAGCGATGACCCGAATTCGGTCGGCGGTCGCCTCGGAGGCGGCATCGAGGTTGACGTCGGGACTGGCTGCGAGGGTTATGTCGAGGCTGGGGTCAAAGGTGTTCGGAGGTATGTTGACGGTGAAGGCTTGTCTGCTCCAGATTGCGATTCCTCCGGCGAGAGGCGCGCTGTGATCGATCTTGAAGGGATAGCCGTCGGCGAGCTGGGAAGCGAGAAGCCTGGCCTGGTGTTCCGCGGTGTACTCGCTGAAAACGATCACATCAAGATCGTGTTCGGCGAGGTCGGTTGCGACCTCATCGATCCGCTCGTTCCCGTACAGCAGATTGGCCAGAGCGATGCGCAGACCCGCACTGTCTCCGGCCGGTCGACTCTGGGATTGCCTGAATATCAGTGACGCCATCAAGATCAGAGCCCCGAGCCCGACGGCCCCTGCAGCTGCAGCCATGAGAGACAGGCCCTGCCAGAGTGCGATTGCGGCGATCGGTACGAGAGCGAGCGCAAGCAGGGGAGTCAGAGCCTGAAGTGTCGCGACGACTCGGGTGCCGCTCCATCCAACTGCCTGGCTGAGCATGACACCCCCGATGACGCCAATAGTCGCCCACCCGATGATCTCGAGTATCAGATCCAGCAACTGCACCGCCGCAGGCTACGAGCAGGTTCGAAGCAGCCGCTGAGCGATGTGCCGGGTGGGTGCTTCGATTGTGCACCGGATTTGGGGTGTCGGCGGTAGGTTCGTGGGGTCAGCCGACGTAGCCCAATTGGCAGAGGCACGGCGTTTAGGTCGCCGTCAGTGAGAGTTCGAGTCTCTCCGTCGGCACGCAGGTGTTACCCGGGGATGTCAGGTCGCAGGATTTGTTGACGTAGAGCGCCGACGTGCGGCCACGACGATCAGACCACCACCGAGGAGCAGCAGCGCACCGATACTCAGGATCGGTGAGATGCCGGAACCGGTCTTCGGGAGGTCGGGCGCTAGGGGCGCCAGGGTGGTAGTGGTTGTCGTGGCTGGTGCGGGAGTGGTCGGTGGGTTGACCTCGGTGTAGAACTCGAGGCACTCATCGGTGATGGTCTCTGCATCAGCGCACTCGGCTGGGACCGAAACTCCAGGCTTAGGCTTGTACGAGTCGGGCGGTGCGGCAGACGCGGGCGCGCTGCCGAGGCCGACGAATGCGACGGTGATGAAAGCGAGAATTAGCTTTTTCACGGGATTCTCCTTGGTGCAGGTTCACTGCTGTCGACCTGGTTCCTATGGTCAAGGGTACCAGTGTGATTGGTTGGTGCTGAATTTGCAACGGTCATGAGACCGTCAAGAGTGAATGGGGACATATCCGCTGTTGCGCATGCATCGAGCCCACGGACAAGATCAAGTGGCGGAACCGACACGTGGTCGATCATGGGATGCAGTGGTCGACCGGCAGATTCGCCTTGCCCGAGAAGGACTTCGTGCATCTTCTCGCCCGGGCGCAGACCGGTGAAAGTGATCTCGATATCTTCGCCGGAGCGCTCGACCAGTTGGCGGGCAACATCGAGCACTCTGATCGGCGTACCCATGTCGAGTACCAGGACTTCACCGGGCCGGCCGATCGCGGAAGCCTGCATTGTTAGACGAACGGCCTCGCGAACCGCCATGAAGTATCGCGTGGTCTCGGGGTGCGTAATAGTTACGGGCCCGCCGTTGCGAATTTGAGTTTCGAACGTTTCGACCGCAGAACCACGGCTGCCGATGACATTGCCGAACCGGACCGAGACAAATGGCTGGTTCGTCCGCTCGGCGCTGGCGGCCGTTAGGCGTTCGGCAATCCGCTTGGTGTAACCGAGCACGTTGAAGGGATCGGCGGCTTTGTCAGTGCTGATGTTGACCACTCGACCGACACGGTGTCGCTCGCATACTTCGAGCACATTGCCAGTGCCGAGAACGTTGGTCTTCCATCCTTCGCTCGGTGCTCCCTCGAGGGCCGGCACATGTTTGAGCGCAGCGGCGTGGAAGACCAGGTCTGGGCGATGATGGGCGAAGACCTCATCGAGCCGATCGGCGTCACGGATGTCGGCGATGACCGGCGTGCAGACCGTAAGTTGATCGGGTGGTAGGGAAGCGACAACGTGATGCAGCAGCGAGTCGTCACGATCGAGCGCGATCAGCGATGTAGGGCCGAGTTCAGCGAGTTGGCGAATCAACTCCGAACCGATCGAGCCACCTGCGCCGGTAACAAGAATTCGGCTACCGGAAACGATATTTCCAACCGTGGTCGGGTCGATCTCGACGATTCGGCGGTTGAGCACGTCTTCGTCGCTGTAACGCGTGATCTCTCGGGGGCTGCCCTCGCCGACCAGGCGTTGGACCGGAGGCATCACGAGCGTTTCGAGCCCGGCGGCACGAACGATCTTGTTGAGCCGCCGTAACTCCTCGCCGGAAGCTGAGGGCAACGCGAGTAGAACGGCGCTTGCTCCGTGCTTGCCGGCAATTCTCGCTAGGTCAGCAGACGTGCCTTCGACCTTCAGGCCGCCGAGATGACGATTGCGCCTTGTCGGATCGTCGTCGACCAGAGCGACCGGCCGGTAGGCGCTGCTGCGAACTTCCTGCATGGCGCTGATCGCCCGGTACCCGCCGTCACCGGCGCCGAAGACAATGATCGGCATCCGGTGGCTATTGGCCGCGGTCATGATGCGCTCGGCGCGGATGCGGCGTAGATATCGGTGCCCGAACATCAAACACACCGCGAGCGATGTGGAGAGAACAAGTATCTGACCGGCTCGGCCAGCGTTCTCGAGTAGGAACTCGATGGCAATCAGTACGACTCCGACGGCACCTGCTGTGACTGCGACAGCGCCCGCTTCGTCGAAGCTGAACCGCTTGAATCGACCCCGGTAGAGGCCAGTAGCGAAGCCGACCGCAAGCTGGGCGACGATTGCAACGCCCATCAACGCGGGCAGAGGTGGGTCGACCGGGTTGTTTCCGTAGAAACTAGTTGCAATCGCGAGTGCCGCGATCCAGATCACGAGATCTGTGAAAATGACGACCGCGTTACGTGTCGTGGCACCGGCGCGGGAACTCACAGCGAGTCCCCTACCGTTTCTCGTGCCCAACTTCGCCATTCCGCCGCCTCGCTAAATCCCACTGTGAGTGGGTACCTCTTCAAGGCTCAACGCTACCTTGTCTCTGGTTCGAGGGAAAGTGGCTTGTTGAAATCTTGACACAACCGCGCGAATTGGTCTGAGGTCTCCGACGTGTGATGTCGCCTCCGGTTACGATTGGGTCGTGCAGTCACCATCTCCGCGTTCAGTTCTGTTGATTGGTGCGGGCGGACATGCGAAAGTTTGCATCGAAGCCCTACTGGATATGGGCGAAACTGACGTCGTCGGCGCGCTCAGTGCGGATGGTTCAGGCGTCGAGGGGCTCGGTATTCCAGTTCTTGGCACCGACCAGGAGATCAAGAAAGTCACGTACAGTCATACGGTTACCACTTTCTGCGTCGCGATTGGGGATAACTTCACACGAAGGCGCGTTACTCAAAGTTTGACGAAGAGTGGTCGTACCGTCACTCAGGCAGTCAGCAGGTTCGCAATGGTGTCGAACACAGCCTTGGTCTCGCCGGATGCGCAACTTCTCGCCGGCTCCGTGGTGAACGCATCGACCGAGATTGGCGACGGTGTGATCGTCAATACGAACGCCTCCGTCGACCACGACTGTCGGATCGGCGAGTATGTACACATCGGGCCTGGAGTGGCCATCGGGGGGAACGTGGCCATCGAAGAGATGGCATTTGTCGGCCTCGGAGCGCGGGTCATACCCGGCCTGACGATTGGCGCTGGCGCGATCATCGGGGCTGGAGCAGTCGTCATCCGTGACGTGCCACCCGGTGCGACGGTCGTCGGTGTGCCAGCTCGGCGAATCGACGACGGTGGCGCCCCACCGTGACGCTCGCTGCGCTCGCGCGGCGAATCACCGACATCATGGTGGCCGCGGTCGGCCTCATTGTGTTGTCTCCGCTCCTGCTCGGTGCGGCGATTGCGATCAGGGTGTCTGCTGGCCCTGGCGTTGTCTACCGGCAGCGCCGACTCGGTCTCGCCGGTCGGCCTTTCGAGCTTCTCAAATTCAGATCGATGAAGCATCCCAAACCAGGCCGCGAGGGGCCCGAGTTCGACAACGAGCGGCTGACCCGAGTGGGGCAGTGGATACGGGCGACGAGTATCGACGAGCTGCCATCGCTGATGAACCTGCTACGTGGCGAGATCACCCTTGTCGGTCCACGACCTTTGCCGGTTCATTACTGGGAGCGGTTCATCGGCGATGAGTACGAACGCTTCGAGGTCCGCCCTGGTATCACTGGTCTGGCGCAGGTCAACGGTCGTAACGCGATCGACTGGTCGGAGCGGTTGGCGCTGGACGTGCAATACGTCAGGACCCGCAGCCTGGTCGGTGACGTTCGAATCTTGATCGACACGGTTCCTGCCGTACTCGGACAATCTGGCATCGATCAGGCTTCAGGTGTGACGATGCGTGAACTCCCGGCTGATCGAGCCGAGTAACTCAGTGTTTCAGTAACGCGTATACGTCGAGGGTGCGGTTGATTATGCGCTGCTGGTCGAATTCGGCGGCCGATCGTTGGCGTGCAGCGGCGCCCATTCTGGAGCGCATCTCGGCGTCGTCGACGAGTTGTTCCACCGCGGAGGCGATGCGACCGGCGTTGCGAACCGGTACGAGTAGCCCAGTTTCACCGTCGGCGATCACCTGTCGGTTGCCGCGGATGTCGCTCGCCACCGTGGGCAGGCCCATCGCGGCGGCTTCCATCGCGCTGCGGGGGAAGCCTTCGCGCCAACTCGCAGTGATGAAAATGTCGGCCGCCGCGTAACACTCGGGCATGTCGCTGCGCGTGCCGGTCAGCACGACACCGTCAGCCTGTGCTTGTTCGAAGATGGCCGGGTCTATGGCGTCGCTCTTGTCCGGGTCGGTCGGCCCAACGACAACGAACCGGGCACGAACGCTTCGTTCTCCGAGCAGGTGGGCTGCTTCCAGCAGTTCGACGATGCCCTTCTCGATCACGAGCCGACCCACGACGACGCATACGATCTCGTCGTCACTGATGCCCCATTCGGCGCGTAGTTGTTGCCGCGAGTTGCTCCCGATGAGGGTTGGGTCGAAGCGGCGGAGGTCGACACCGTTGCCGAGCAGGCGGACTTTACGCTCCGGAATGCGGAGTGTCTTGACAAGAGTTTGCACGTCTTCCGGGTTCTGCACAAGTTCGATGTCACCGAACGCCGCTCCGATTCGTTCCGCGAAGTACACAGGAATTCGGCGCTGCCACCGATCGGTTGGCTGGGCCCACAACCCGTGCTGAGTATTCACGACGAGCGGTGTGCGGATGAGCCGTCCGGCGATTCGGCCGAGGATGCCGGGTTTCGGGTTGTGAGTATGCACGATGTCGGGCCGGAGCGATCGGAGCAGGCGCGCCAGCTGGCCGAACGCGCGCAGATCTTGGAGTGGGTTGGCCGAGCGGGTGAACGCCGGGACGTCGACGTGCTCGATGCCGATCTCCTCCAGATGGGCGACGTGGGGACCGGCGGCCGACATCCCGATGACTTCATAGCCTGCTGCTTCGAACGCCTGGAGCTGCGGGGCAAGCAGCCAATCAAGGCTCATGTCAGTAGTCGTTACGTGAACGACTCGTGGTCGGGTGCGGGTGACTCGACGCCGGATCATCGATCGGCACCGCGGTATCGGGTGCGGGCGGTAAGGGATCGAAGTTCGCCCTCCAGACGGAGTCCGCCGGCCGCCTTGAGCTTGAACATCTCGAATTCGTCGCTGCGTTGCACGGGCGTCCGCCAAAGCCGGTGGAGGTCAGTGTTTCCTGGCCGGTTGACGCGGCTCAGCGCTAGCGCAGCTGTTTCGAATCGGCGGCGGACTGCAATCTCTGCTGAGGGAGACCCGGGCACGGCCTTGGGATAGGCGAAGTGCCGCGGCGACAGTTCGAGATTGTCCTGGATCAACTCGATTGACCGATCGAGATCACCGGCGATTGATTCTGCGTCGAGCCGATCGAGCAACCAGTGAGCGTGAGTGTGCGATCCGATGGTGACGTTTCCACTGCCCAGCGAGTCGTGCAGCGCAGCCCAGGAAGTAGGAGGTGCGCCCCATGGGAACGCACACGATTCGTCTACGAAGCGTGTTGCCACGTACAGCGTCGCCGGTAAGCCGTGTCGGTCGAGTGCAGGAACAACCACGTCGGTGAAGTCTGTGGTGCCGTCGTCGAAGGTGATCACAACGGCTCGCTGGCTCGACTCGTCGGCGACCGCACGGTTGTCAGCCGACGTCGATTCAGCAGCCCATCCGGTGGATGTTCCATCAGCGAGCTCGGCTACAGCATCGTCCAGCGACACCACGCGATGGTTCTCGCTCAGGTACTCGAGCTGTCGCTCGAACATCTCCGGGTCGAGGTCGACTTCACTGTCGCTCCCACCGCCGACGCGGTGGTAGATGAGGATCGTGATGCCGGGGGGTGGCGGCAGGAACCGGTCGGCCAGGATTCCGGCGCGCTTGACGATCCCCTTCACATCGGCCATCAACGACCGATCATGGCATGCGTCATGCGAGCAGAGTGGCCAATCGAGACGTGAGGTCGGCGAGCTGAGCGAAACACGCCTGCCAGACCGCCGGAGCACGGCCAGTCGGGTCGTCGACTTCGCCGACCGTGACATCGAGATAG
>Ga0209013_10004616_pt1 | contig 12044 bp, 12 predicted proteins | sample Cruoilmetagenom2_FD_187291 | JGI IMG/M metagenome (GOLD analysis project Ga0209013, IMG submission 187291) | Oil polluted marine microbial communities from Coal Oil Point, Santa Barbara, California, USA - Sample 2 (SPAdes) (version 2) | ecosystem: Environmental > Aquatic > Marine > Oil seeps ...
GCTTCAATTTGATCGAGATCGCAATACATTACGACATACTTTAATTTTCGAGAAATATATTGAACATGGCCATATTTTCTCAGCGATTTCGCTTGTTTTAAATGATGTACATATACAATTAGTCCTTGTCGGTCATTCATGCGAGCTCCCTCTTTTCTTACTTAAAAGAATACCATATGGAAGAAAACGTTCGCAACCGCTTGGAATTGACAATTCCAACTCCAACACGTTTCAGATCATAGAAATACAAATTGCAATTCCAGGTCTACGTCCATCTCGGAATCTTCCAATGTCAAGGTAGAACCGGAGTGGCGTTCTTCATTTTATTATTGGTATACTATTCGATATAATTATGAAAGCAAGTTTGCATGAGGAGGAAATAGACATGGGCAAGAAAACGAAGGTAGCAATTGCAATCGCAGCAGCAGGGGCAGCTGCTTGGGCAGGCTCCAAAGCAATCTCAAAACCTCAAAAACGACAGAGCAAAGAAGCGCTAGAATATGAGCATCCAATTATTTTGGCTCATAGAGGCGGTTCCCTGATTGCTCCTGAAAACTCAATGGCAGCTTTCAAAAAAGCGGCTGAACTTGGTGTACACGGCTTCGAAATTGATATCCGTTTGACAAAAGACGAAGAGATCATAGTTTTCCATGACGAGTTCGCAGATCGCACGACTGATGCCACCGGACGTGTTGCTGATATGACTCTTCCCCAATTAAAATCGGTTGATCTTGGTTTTCATTTTGTGAATGAACAACAGGAATATGAATATCGCGGCAAAGGCGAAACTGTGATCACTCTTCGTGAATTGTTTGAGGAGTTTCCTCAAATGTTGATTAATATCGATATGAAAGACTCTCCAGATACATATGAAGGCAGTTTGATCCCTTCTAAATTATGGAGGTTGATTGAAGAGCTTGGAGCACAAAATCGCGTTGTCGTTACAAGCTTCCACGATGAACAAATTGATCGCTTCAATTTGTATGCACAAAACTCGGTCGCTTTAGGTGCCGGAGAAAATGAAGTACGAAAAGCATATACTGCCTATACGAGCCAGTTTGGACACTTGTACCACCCTCGTGCAGACGTCGTTCAAATTCCAGTGAAGTCAGGTGTGTTCCCACTTGATGGGGAAGGCTTCATCAACTTCTTGACCAACCTGAATGTCCCAGTTCATTATTGGACAATCAATGATACGGAGACGATGAATCGTTTGCTGCAATCCGGCGCTAAAGGAATTGTGACGGACCGACCTGATCTTGCAGTTGCAATAATAGCTGAAAACCACGAATGATTGCCTGTTATGTTCGTGGTATAAAGTTAGGAAAATATGGATGATAAAAAGGATGTGCACTCAATGTGCACATCCTTTTGTTATATACGGACACATTTCAAGCTTAGATTCTCTTGAGATGGTGACCTATTTATATTAAGCTGAACAACCGCAAGAACCGCCAGTTCCACAACTGCCAGTGCTGCAAGATGAAGCTGCGGCGAAGAATGGATTACTTACCGGGACCTTTACAGATTCAGATACAGTTTTACCTATTAGTAAGCTGACTTCATCCAACAAATCTTGCAATTCATTTTCAGCCAGTTTAAGAGTTGCGATGCGTTCATTCATATCGAGTGCGCGCTTTTGCAATCGAATCGACTTCATCACTTGCTGATAGTCAGGATGATACTTTCCGAAGCGTTGAACATCTTCATACTGTTCTTTTAAACGAGTAAAGGAAGCGATTTGCTTTTTCAATAAATCGTCTGAGTAGACGGCAAAGTATGCTTCACTATATTGTTTAATTTGCTCGGAGGATAATATCATCTGTGTTAAACTATCTCCCTCATCCATGATGTTTGCCCATTCTGATGTCATCATCATCGGACATTCCCCCAATCTGTTATAATCATAACAGATTGACCATTGAAATAAAAATACCGAGATTTGATTTACGTTAGGAGAAACAACATGAAAGAACAATTATACTCGCAATTCCAAAACATTATTGAACAGGCTGATCATGAAGATTTATCCGTATTGGCAAATTGGTTGGATGGATTTGAAAAGAAACAAAGCGGAGAATTGAAAACATACTTAAGTGCGGGATTACATATGAAACCAATCACCACAAATGACACATGTACGGTGTCTATTCCCATTACACCTTTCATACATAATACCTTCCGTATGCCTCATGGCGGCATTATGGCTGTCATTTTGGATACAGCAATGGGATTCCTGGCCAATCATTCACTAACTGAAGATTTAGGAGCTGTGACAACGAACTTATCTGTTAACTTTCTGTCAACCGCGTATGAAGGAAATTTACATGCCAGTGCCAGATTTGCACATAAAGGGCGGACGACGATGGTGGTTGAAGGAGAAATTACAGATGACTTCGGGAAGAGACTTGCAATCGGTACTGGTTCATTTTTCGTCGTTCCGAGAAAATGAAGATGACATGATTTTTTGAACTGTCTGTTCATCCGAAAAGGGTAAAATAACGGATCCGATATGCTGTGTGGATTCGTGACCCTTTCCGGCAATGCACAATAGATCGCCCGGTCTTGAAAATCTAAGTGCTTTTTCGATAGCTTTAGCCCGATCCACTTCAATATGAATGCTTTTCGACTTTGGAAGATCCTCAATTATTTGCAGGCAGATCTCCATTGGATCTTCTGAACGCGGATTATCTGAGGTAACCCACAGGTGTTGTGCGTAAAAGGCCGCTATTTCCCCCATTTCTCTGCGTTTGGATTGATCTCGATCACCCCCGCAGCCAAATACGACGAGCAATCTCCCATTTGTTATTTGCGCAGCTGAAGATAGGACATGCTGCAATGCTTCTGGTGTGTGGGCATAATCTATTACGACTTTAAAAGGTTCATTGACGACAAATTGAAATCTTCCGGCCGGTAAAGTCAAATGCTCGACCAGCGGAATAAACGACGAAACAGCAATTCCCATTTGGGCTACCGTTGTTATAGCAGCCGCTATATTTGATGTGTTGTATACACCTGTAAACGGGACTTCCGTATCATAAACATGGTTTCCATCCGTTACCTTCAATTTCATCGATTGTGATTTCAACTCTTCTATCATTACTTGCTGTTTTCCGAACCATTTCAGTTCTTTGTTACTTTCCAAACCTTGTCTCAACCAAAATGGATCGTCTTCATTTACAACGATTTTTTCCGCTAAAGACATTAGCCTGCATTTAGCTTGCTTGTATGCTGTTATCCCATCATGATCCTCCAGATGGTCATGACCAATATTCAAAAATACCCCTTGCTGTATCCTGCAATGATCCAATCGGTGCTGAGCCAACCCCATCGAGGAAGCTTCAATAATCACGTGAGTAATCTTCATTTTCACAAGTCTAGCCATGGTTTCATGCAAATAAGTTGCAGACCACGTAGTTAGTGAGGGAAATTCTCCCTCCATTTTTTTCCCATCAATAAAAAGGCCCAAAGTGCCGATAACAGCCGTTCGATAGCCCAGCAACGTGAGAATTTGACCAATCATATGACTTACAGTTGTCTTGCCATTTGTCCCAGTCACGGCAACAACATGTAATTGTTCAGATGGATTCCCGTGTATACGGGAACTTGCATGCGAGAGAAATGTCCGAGCATTTGGGACAATTGCAAATGGAACATCCTGGTTTTCCTGAAAGTCTTCTCGATCTTCAGAAATGATGCAAACTGCACCGTTTTGTATTGCCTTCTTGATAAATTTTGCTCCATTGTTATGTTTGCCTTTAATCACAACAAAAACATCACCCGCTTGGATGAGTCTCGAATCATCCTTCACACCGCTAACACTCTCATTAAATGAACCATGCAACCACGTACATGGCCAATCTTTTAATAAATCCGCAATGACGAAAGCCATTGTCACCCTCCTACACAAAATGAAATCAACCGAATACATTACAGTCAAGGTAGTTCATCGTATGTAAATATGCGGGAAATTGACACTCACGATAATAAGGAGCGATTTAATGATTGTCCAGAAATTTGGAGGCATTGCGATGAGGAACACAGCATCGCGTGAAATATGTATTCGACATATTAAAGAAGGTTTAACCAAATACAAATCGGTGTTGGTCGTGGTTTCAGCGATGGGACGTAATGGAGATCCATATTCGACCGATACACTGATTCAATTAACAGATGCTTTTCAAATAGCACCCGAAGCCAAAGATGTGGCAGCCATCTGCGGGGAGTTGCTGGCATCATCGGTGTTGTCCGCCGAATGTCTGAAGCAGCAAATACCATGCCAACTTGCATACGGGGTGCAGGCAGGAATCTATACAGATGACAACTTCGGGGACGCTTCTATCATCAAGACATCAAAAGAGGTCATTGAAGAACTGCTTCAACATGTACCTTGCGTCATCGTACCAGGGTTTCAGGGGATTACAACCGACAATCGATTCACGACGCTAGGACGCGGAGGCAGTGATTTGACAGCTATCGTGATGGCAGAGATGTTTGGTGCCACTGCAGTGGAATTTTTCAAAGATGTACCGGGCGTAATGTCAAGTGATCCTAAAACCTCTTCAAATGCAAAAAAACTTCCATATGTAACATATAACCACCTTCAACATTTATGTGACACAGCCACACATCCTCTGATACAAAAAAAAGCAGTGGAAATGGCTGCTAAACACCAAATCCCACTGCACATTCGCCCGTTCGGTTCATCTGACGATGGTACATGGATAACATCTGCTATTCACTGAGTCCCTCTGCGTTCCTTCTTCTCTCGTTTTACGAAGTTCTGTGTATAATATTTCCCGAATGTTCCCACGCCTAAATGCGTGAAATCTTCTTCAAGAAGCACTTCTCTGTGCTCGGATGAATTCAGCCATCCATGAACTACTTCGGCAGAATCATAATAGTTTGCAGCTATATTTTCCCCTGCACCGTCATAGACAATTTGCGCTTCTTCCAATCTATTTTCCAGAACACCGAAATCAGGAGATTCATGTGAAAAATAGTTTTGCATCGCCATATCTTCACTATGTTTGCCTGCAACTATTCCAAGAGTATACTCTTGTTCGACTGTCCTTATGGAATGTCGCAACCGGTATACATTGGTTAGTTCGAATATTTGGCGATTATTTGCCTCATTGATTGCTTTCTGTAATGTCGTCGAAGGTACATCTGGTGCCAAGTAATCTCCTTTATAAGTCATTTCATACGGCTGATGGAGTACCAGTGTTTTGGGATTCGTAAATCGGATGGCTTCGACTTCACGATCCTCCTCATCCACATAAATTTGGGCATATAAACCTTCAAATTCAACTAATAATCGATTTTGCATATCTTGGTCATTGATTGTAAAGGTATACACGTTCGATTCAATCTGGACCGATATTTCGGATGCGATGATAGTGAAGCGGTATAATTCGTCAATGGATTGACCAACTTTGTATGGTGAAGCATCAAGAATTTCCCCTGCTATATATACTTGGTTAATGCGATCTTCCATGACTCCCACCAGCATGTAACTCTCATATGATTTGTTGTAGACCCACCAATCATATCCAAACGCCGATGGTTCGATTCGGTCCGGTTCACCAAAGGAGGAAACAAGGCTTTCTGTTCTTTTGCCAACGAGTGTGGATAATCCCTTCTCCGGACGTGGTAGTGAGTCTTCTACTGATGGAGGCAACATATTTTCTTGAGGCAATGCTTGACCTGTGGATCCAGGTGCTTCTAGTAAATCAGTTTCTTGGACGGTTTGGTCGGAATAAAAAATGACAGTCATAATAATTGCAAATAGAATTAGGATTCGAACCAATACCTTCAATAAGACAACTCCTTACAATGAAATTGATGAGTCTATTATATCAGTGCAAAGCAATTTGACACAATGTTGTCATTGCAACAAAAGCGAATTTGCACTATGATAAAATGGAATGCGTGACTTAGGCTAAAGCATGTTAAAGGAGGACGATTGTATGTATTTCGAAAACACAGGTCTTGAAAATACAGCAGCTGATTTAGAGTTATTAGATGAAATCATGTTGAAACATGGTCTTGTACGTGCAGGACAATGGGATTATGAGCGTGTAACGTATGATAAAAAATATGTGATTAAAGAAGGCACATTCTACTTACGTGTTTTCGGTTTTACAAAAGATGGGGATGTTGGTGCACACGATGCCATCATCACATTAATGAAACCTGTTGTTGGCAAGCACTACTACCCAACAGGTGTTGAGTACGGCGACCAAGAAGCCTTCCCGGCACATTTAGTAAAATCTTGCCAGCAAACGTTGACAGCTGTAAAAGCTGACTTGAACGCCTTTGAAATTCGTGCATAACAGAAACGCCGGAGAAAATTCTTTCTCCGGCGTTTTTTCCATTTCTGTTCAATTCTATGAAAATTGTCTATACTAATAATATATGGAAAAATGAGGTGTTGTGGATGCCCAAGTGGATCAATAAGAAAATTTTAATCATCATATTACTAATCTTGATACTTATCGCTTTTATTACTTTTATTCTCCCTCTTGCAATACCCATTCTTTTAGCGTTGGTTACGGCATTCCTCCTGGAACCTCTTGTTGGTTTTTGCAAAAGGAAATTCAAATGGAAACGAAAACCGGCAATCATAGCCATCTTTATCCTATTTTGTCTCATTATTACCGCTACACTATATTTCACAATCACTCAATTGATCGGTCGAATCATACAACTGACCAAGATGGCTCCCGAATACTTTAATTCCCTTTCTGTGGCTTGGCTGAACGTTCAAAATAAATTATTTAGTTTCACGCAAGATATGCCACTTGAAGTCGTTACATCGATTCAAAATAAATTAGATCAGTTTTTATTGCTTATGCAAGATGCAATATTAAGCATAGTCAGTTACCAAAGCATCACTAGCCTGCTTGCAGAGATTCCAAATTTCTTAGTAAATTTCATTGTTTACATAGTCGCGCTATTTTTATTCATGTTGGATTTAACAGATTTAAAGAAAATGGTTTTCAGACATTTGTCTCCTTCGACAGCAGAGAAAGTGCGTTTTATGACTTCACGCATCAACACAGTCATCATAGGATTCATGAAAGCCCAATTTATAGCAAGTATCGTAATTTTGGCTGCTAGTTTTATTGGTTTACTAATCATTGCACCTAAGTATGCATTGATCATGTCAATTGTCATCTGGATAATCGATCTTATCCCAATTCTCGGATCAATTATAATTGTCGCCCCATGGTCCCTGTATCACTTTGCGACTGGCGACGTCGCTTTAGGTACCAAACTGGCGATACTGGCACTTGTTCTTCTTGTCATAAGAAGAGCGGTTGAGCCTAAATTAATGGGATCTCAAATGGGATTATCCCCACTTGCCACATTAATCGCCATGTTCATCGGCTTGCAAATTTTTGGTTTTCTTGGTTTGATGATCGGCCCATTTGTCGTGATTATTTTCACGACGGCAAAAGAAGCTGGCATGATCAAAACAAACTTCAAATTATAACAATTGGCTATGTTTAGTTTAGCCTAGTCAAAAAAAGAGAGCACTGCAAAAGATTAACTTTTGCTTTGCTCTCTTTTTGACTATTAAAATCCTAGAATCGCTTTGAAAACGGAAGTGGTGTGTCCGCCTTGATAAATTACATATAACAGTGAATATACGGCAACACCTGTAATTGCAGTGAAGAACCAAATTACACTTGTAATGGGACCGAGTTTACGGTGTCTTTTCATATTGTCCTTATAGCCAGCCCAGATTGTTACGAGACCAAAGACAGCACCGACTGTTGCCAATGTGATATGAAAGACCAGGAAAATTGTGTAGTAAATTTTATATTCATCCGGACCGCCGAAAGCCGTGTTTCCAATGAATATCGTTCGGGACATGTAAATAATAAAGAAAGTCAGCGCTGCAATGGCTGCTGCAAACATGGTTTTCTTATGAGCTTCAATTTTCCGTTGTTTGACTAATGCCCAACCAACGGCAACCAGTACCGCACTTAACACAATAAAGAAAGTACTGATTGTCGGTAATAAAGGTAAATTCATTTTATTTCTCCTCTGACACACCAACAGCTGAAGGTGAATTATTTATTGGCCGCATACGCTCTGCGATCAAGCAACGCTTGATTAGTGATTTCATCAGCATTTTCCTGTTCTGATTTATACCATTCAAAGAATACCATTGCCAGAATTACTCCGTAAATTATTTCTTGGATGATTTTCATGATAACTCCACCCAATTGCTGATCTTCGATTGTAGGCATACTTGAAAACATTTCAGGACCCGATAAGGAAAGAGTATCCAACGTCGAAGAAGGGACACATAATTCCATCGATTTCAGCCAAGCTGCCCCGCTAGTATACGTATCGTACATCGGCTGATCCGCAAAGATTATCAATGCACATGCTGGGGTAATCAGGACGGCGCTCCCAATGATATAGCCTACCTTGCTCAACCCATGAACTTTATGTTCACCTGAAAGTTTGTTCATGATTGGCCACCATAGGAAAATTGCCGAAATGAACAAGATGATCGTGAATAGACTGTGGGACCATTCATTTTGCTTGATTACATCCAGAACAAGCGGAATGTGGTAGATCGAGAACAATGCACTGAACACAATTAACGCCAATATTGGCTTCGTAAAGAACCTGAAGCTAAAGCGTACTACTGGATATTCCAGGAATTTACGCCATACCCATATTGGAGTTCCTGCAATCAATAATGGGGGAATCAACATTAATAGCAAGGCCATCTGAACCATATGGACCGAGAATAAAATATGGCCCAATAAATCTACAGGAGAACCTTTTACTGCGTACAGCAACAAAATTGCGACGACAAAAGCACTCGCTTCTTTTCCGGATAACGGTTCATTGCCCTCAAAAAGATGTCGTTTCTTGATTGTAACAAAGAAATAGATAGCCAGTATGATCAATGTGGAAATGATAAAAACTGGACTCCATAATGCTGCAAATCCAAATATACTCAAAGGCATCGAATATCGCTCCTTTTTTACTTCAGTTGTAACTCTATTATAAGTCCCAGTCACAGTAACATCAATGAACGAAGTATGAACAATCCAAATCGAAGGCAATAAAGGGTCGGAAAAATAACTGTTTGGTTTAGCTCATGTAATGAACCTAATGCCATAATTTATGTTGAACCTTTCGAAAACAAAAAAAGAGCGGGGAATTGTATCTCCCCACCCTTTTCCGCTATTTACCATTACCACCAAACAATTGTTATCATCGTCAAGACAGTGATAAATCCTACAATTGCGCCACTATATAAGAATAATGATGCTGCTTCATGTCCCTTATGCGACATATGCATGAAGTAATAAAGCTGAAGTATTACTTGCACTGCTGCCAGCAATAAAATAATTGGAACAACTAAGTTTGCAGAGAAACCAGCATAAACTGCCGTGAAACTGACTAAAGTCAAGAAAATCATGATTGCAAATGTTGTCAAATGACTGCGCATTTCATTTGCAGACCGGCGACGTTTATACTCATACTCTGTTTGGCTTTTTACATGAGTGTGTACATCGTGTGCCATCTTAACCAATCACTCCCATCAAGTATACGACCGTGAAGATAAATACCCAAACGACGTCAATAAAGTGCCAGTAAAGGGAAGCAAGATAGTACTTTGGAGCATTGTAGAGATTTAATCCGCGCTTCGCATTTCGCACCATTAGCAGAATGATCCAGCCAAGTCCTACAAGTACATGTGCTCCATGTGTCCCGACCAGTGTAAAGAACGAAGAACTGAACGCACTTTGACCATAAGTAAATCCTAAGTGAACATAGTGACTGAACTCATAAATCTCAAGAGCCAAGAATGCTGCACCAAGGATGACTGTTACCATCAACCATGCTTGCATTGCTTTGAAGTTGTAGTTTTTCATATGGTACATCGCGTAAACACTTGTCAATGATGACGTTAAGAGCAACATCGTCATGATGAACACTAAAGGAAGTTCAAACAATCCTTGTGTCGTAAACTCCATCCCACTTGGACCTTTGTTTTTCAGTGCTAGGTAAGTAGCAAATAAACTGGCAAATGTTACAGTTTCACCACCGAGGAAAAGCCAAAATCCTACAAATTTGTTCTTTCCTTCTAGTGTTGTATTTTCCGGATGATCCGGCCAAGATTGCGGGGTGTACTTAGTATTTAAGTCCATTAGTGATTACCCCCTTCTTCTTTCAATAAATCCTCTTTATGAACGTGATACCCATGATCGTCTTTTAATGAACGGGCGATCATAGAACCGAATGTAATGGCCATACCTAGAATCAACACAGTCAATGCCCATGGTTTTTCACCATTGTATAGAGCACCGAATGCTGCGACGAATAAACCGAATGACATTATGATCGGAATGATGGATCCGTTTGGCATATGAATGTCGCCAACAGGTTCTGCATAAGTCATTCCTTCTTTGTTGCCTTCTTGTTTTTCAATCCAGAATGTGTCCAGACCACGAACAAGCGGCGTTTGCTTGAAGTTATAGAAAGGTACAGGTTGTGGGATAGCCCACTCCAATGTACGGCCATCTCCCCATGGGTCGCGACCTACTTTTTCGTTTTTCACGATTGTCATGATGATGTTGACTACTAATACGATTACACCCAATGCCATGAAAATAGCACCGATTGAACTGATCAGGTTATATAAATCCCATCCTTGATCTGCTCCATAAGTGAATACACGACGTGGCATACCCAGTAAACCTAGGAAATGCTGGATGAAGAATGTTAAATGGAATCCAATGAAGAATAACCAGAAAGTCCATTTTCCTAAAGACTCACTCAACATCGTATTGAACATCAACGGCCAATAGTAATGTAGACCAGCTAATAATCCAAGTACTACCCCACCTACGATAACGTAGTGGAAGTGGGCAACGATAAAGTAAGAGTCATGTAACTGATAATCAAGAGGCGCTGCCGCTTGCATGACCCCTGTTACACCGCCTGCCACGAAAGAAGGAATGAATGCAATCGCATAAATCATTGGAACAGTGAATTCAATGTTCCCACCCCACATCGTCATTAGCCAGTTAAAGATTTTAACCCCTGTCGGAACAGCGATTGCCATTGTTGCAACAGCAAAGATTGCGTTCGCTGTCGGTCCCATGCCAACTGTAAACATGTGGTGGGCCCAAACCATGAATCCTAGGAAACCGATTAACACAGTTGCAAAGACCATTGCTGAATAACCAAACAAACGCTTACGAGAGAATGTAGAGAATATTTCAGAGAAAATACCGAATGCAGGCAAAATCAAGATATATACTTCAGGATGCCCGAAAATCCAGAATAAATGTTCCCAGATGATCGTGTTACCACCCATTGTGTGATCGTAGAAATTACCATCGAACATACGGTCAACCATCATGAACACCATTCCCACAGTCAATGGAGGGAAGGCGAAAAGAATCAATGCAGATGCCACGAATGTTGTCCATGTGAATAATGGCATACGCATGTAAGTCATACCTGGTGCACGCATGTTGATAATCGTTACCAGGAAGTTGATACCTCCGATTAAAGTACCGAAACCGGAAATTAAAAGACCTAAAGTATAAAAGTCAATTCCGTGACCTGGAGAAGCCAAAGCCAATGATGCATAAGAAGTCCACCCGGCATCAGGAGCTCCACCCATGAACCATGATAAGTTCAGGAAAATTCCCCCGAAGAAGAATAACCAAAAACCAAGAGAGTTCAAGAATGGGAATGCAACGTCACGCGCACCGATTTGCAATGGCATGACGGCATTCATAAAGCCTAATAACAAAGGCATGGCTGCCAGGAAGATCATGGTAGTACCATGCATTGTGATAATTTGGTTGAATAAACCTGCACTCACGAAATCATTATCAGGTTGTGCAAGTTGGATACGAATAAGCATAGCCTCAATACCACCGATGATGAAAAACAATCCACCGGTTATGAGGTAAAGGATGGCAATCTTCTTATGATCGACTGTTGTTAAATAGTCCCAAAGAGTGGCACCAAAGCCTTTTTTCTGTGCGATT
>Ga0209013_10004617_pt1 | contig 12036 bp, 5 predicted proteins | sample Cruoilmetagenom2_FD_187291 | JGI IMG/M metagenome (GOLD analysis project Ga0209013, IMG submission 187291) | Oil polluted marine microbial communities from Coal Oil Point, Santa Barbara, California, USA - Sample 2 (SPAdes) (version 2) | ecosystem: Environmental > Aquatic > Marine > Oil seeps ...
CTCGATATTTCGCAGTTGGGCTTTGCGCATGCGTACGATGCGTGTGTCAGTCGCCGTCTCCAGATATCTTTGCACGGTACTACTTTTTATCTGATAGGTTTGCTCCAGAGCAGTTAAACGAGCATTTACTAGAGAATCATTCATATGCTGCATTTCGAGTTCTCTTTGATCACGGAACTTAGCTGCATACTTCTTTGCATTCGTTTTTGCCAGGTCAAACTTTTCGCCATTTAATTGCCCCAGGGCGGAAAATTCCTTTAGTGAGGCAAACTGGAGCAACTGCATGAATTTATCACCCATACCCATACCGATCTCCACTTTCAACTCAGACCTAGATAAAAGGATAGGGACCAGCTGCGAGTTTTGCTGCATTCCCTCAGAGTGGAAAAGCACGATAAAAAAGAAATAATCACCAGGTGACCCGGTCGAAGATTCAAAACATAATTTGTAAATGGGTAATTCTTCTCTAGGCTGCTGTTGCCAATAGGAAATCGCAGCCAAGGTAATTGGATGTCGGATGGTGATAAACTCAACCAGTTTCCTCTGATAAGCAATATCGGCAGAAAATGTTAGAGGTATTATCCCAACTTCATTTAAACGCCTTAGAAAATCCAATGCGGTTTGATCAGAATTTCGGGTGCGAATAACAAAGTCTCTCAAATAATTATTAAAATCAACCCCAGGGGAAAGTGCAAAGGTGGGGTCTTCGTAATCAGGTTTCAGACGTGTACGCGGAAACTTCTCTTTTACAAAAGTTTCAACTAGAGCTTGAATTTCAGATTCGGAAATAAATTTACCAGCTTCAATCGCAGTCTGGACCTCATCTGCGAAGATGGCATCCTGACCCATAAATTGCAGGCGTTGCTGCTCAAATTCTTCCATCTCCTGTTTGCGCCTGATAATATTGTGGGCAGCTTGCTCGGCGAGATCATTCTCCTGGTTGGGTGTCAGGTCCCTACTGAATAACTGGTTAGACAGGTAACGAATTTCTTCACCCAATATGGCTTCTAAATCCCCGATAGATTCCTGGAAAATACCTATCCTCTCGTAAAGCCGGAGAAAAATGCGTTCCTCAATTGAGTTTTCAATTAACAAATTATAGATATTTATCCTTTCGTGCTCCTGACCAAAGCGATCCAAGCGACCAATGCGCTGCTCCACTTTCATTGGATTCCAGGGCAAGTCATAATTAAATAGCGTATGACAAAATTGAAAGTCGAGACCTTCTGAACCAACTTCTGAAGAGAGCAAGATATTTACATCAGGATCGTCACGAAACTGTTCTACCCTACTCTTGCGCTCATTCAGATCCACACCTCCGTGGATCATATTCACACGATAACCTAGTTGAGATAAGCGCCGGTACAGATAATCCAATGTGGCACGAAAGAAAGAGAAAATCAGGATCTTACCGCCAGTATCCTGCTCCAGAACACGCTGAAGCGCCTCTTGAAAAAGATCAAATTTTGTATCAGTGTTTCCCAGCTTGTTACCAATTTCCACAAGCTCTTCCAGGTGGGCTGTTTGGGCTGAATGCACGTGATTTTGAACAATACGCTCGAGACTGCGATCACCTAGTTCATCATCTGGGGTGAGTTCATCAGCAAGATATATATCTTCACGAGTTATGCTGTATTGCTCATTTAGAAGTTGCTCGTAAAAACCCCGAACGGCTGTTATGCACGATGCCGCCTGACGTTCCCGCATCATCGTAACCCAACCGGATATCCAACCTCCCTGATTTATCCGATATTCCTGGCGAACGTATTGGATCACGCCATCGTAAAATTCTCTTTCTTCAGGTGAAAATTCGACTATCAGGGAGTGTGCAGCACGCACTGGTGGGTCTACCACAACTTCACGCTTGCGAGTCCTGGTGAAAATGTGTGCTAAAGTATTGAGTTCAAGTAAGTTGCGCTGTGCTTTTATCATTCCTTCCTTGGTCGGTTGAGGACCTTCCAGGAGTTCGACAGTTTCGAGATAGTATGGATTTCTTTCAAACCGGGTGTGAATCGGATACCTCTCAATCTTTCGTAATTCTTGGATTGCTGAAGATCTATCCAATTGACCTAAATATTGGGAGGCGCGGTTGATATGTTTATTGGGCTCGATCCTGTCCCTAAATGCCTCCAGATTATCAAACTCACCAGGAGCGAGGATCTGTAGAAGATGAAACAAATCCTGATTGCCCAGATGAAGCGGCGTCGCAGTGAGCATCAGCATGGCATCGGCGAAATCGGAGAGAACCGAACCAACCTGGTTTGATATTGTGGCAGGATTACGCATGTGATGAGCTTCATCAATGATCACCAGGTCAAAATTAATGTGCAAATCTGCAATCCGCGCAGCAATCTCAGTCCTACGGATCAGATGAAGCGTGACGATCCCCCGCAGGCGGGTGTTTTCACCGAACTGAGCGTAATCATCAAGAAAATTATCTAGCTTCTCACGATCGAGAATTGTGAAGTTTTCATCGAAGCGAGAGCGCATCTCGTCCTGCCACTTATATTTCAAAGCTGGAGGGCAGACGACCAAGACACGCGTCAAATCCATACGAGCCTGGAGCTCAAGATAGATGATGCCAGCTTCAATAGTTTTCCCGAGACCGACCTCGTCGGCGATCAGGATACGTTGATCCGGATTCCCCAGAAATTTTTGGGCAGGTTTAAACTGGTAAACTTCGAATTTAGTCCGGGAGGCGTAAAGCCCATAGAGGTGATCCGCGAGAGGCGTATGGAGCTTAATCAGAAGCAGGCTGCGCAGCAGATCGTTGATATCCCCAAATCGGATATGACCTTGTTCATCCGGGGGATGTTCAGTTAATGTTTCTAGATCATGCTCGATAATAAAGCGCCGATCGTCACCACTGAAGAATATTTCGTACTGCCACCCCCGATCTGAAGGGATTGGTTCTCCCCAAACCACACCGGATTTCGTTGGTTCACGTCGCAGACGAACCATTTGAAACTTCTCAAACTTTGGTGGAATTTGATTCATCAATATACCCTATTAAGTCCCGCTCTTAATTGAATTTGACATTATTAGGTTAATTTCTTGTAACAACATCTGATTATCCTTTTTGTATGAAAATCCCATTAACCAAGCATGTCTCCATTGTTGAATGCAGTAACCCAACATCGAGCTGCTTGAAGTTTTACACGGGCCTGTTCGGTCTTTTGCCATTATCCTGGTTTCGAAGCTCCTGTGTCGCAACTGGGGGACTTATCGCTCTGCGTTATTACAATATCTTAGTTACCTTGATTGCGATTCATTTGCAATGCACCTCTTCGTGGTATGTTTGAGCATCCTGGTTGGATATTTGAGGATATTTCATAATAATGGTTTCCTCAGTATTTACCAGACACTTCACTGGTACCCTTTCTACGACAACCCAATAGTTTTCAACGCCGCCGCTAGAGGCTCAGAATAAAACACAGGATCAACCCTCTCAAGTAAATCACCAGGTACTTCAAATAACTGTCGCTTATTACTTATCGGGATAAGTACTTTTTTGCCCCCGTTATCCATGATCAATTGTAGGGGTTCTAACAATGATCTAACAGCAATGATATTTCCCTGGATTGTCATTTCACCCAGAACTACTAAACCAGCTAAGGGGGGTTTGTCTTGGAGTAGGGAATAGAGGGCAACGAAGAACGCTACTCCACCTTGAGCGCCCTCTTTGGACTGCATCAAGTCCACAATCTGGACATGATAATCATAGCTGCCGATATCTCGTTCAATACCAAAACTGTTTTTATTCGCACGCATGTGGTCGTAGGCTGTAATAATCGATTCTTTCATTGCTCTGTCAGGATTTCCTGTGACACGCAATCTGCCTGACCCACTCATCCGGCTGATTTCAATACGATGAAGAGCAACGTTATCGCTTTCTGTCATCGCTACAGTATATACACTTCCAGGGGGTAGCGGATCTTGACTGATGAGCGCTCGACCACCCTCCTCAGGTACGCCCACGAATTTTTCGTGCATACTTTCCGTATCGATATATGAAAATGAAGTTTGATAGTATTCAAAGGAACCCATTTTCTTGAGTTGCTCTTTCACACGTCGCCTTGCCTCAAGGGCTAATTCAAGGTATTCTTGGAGCTCTTCTTTAGTTGGATCACCGGCAGGATGCATTAGTTTTACTAAACCAGAGACCGATCTGCGGACAGCCTTGGCATCACGAGTATTTAGATCGGTTCCAAGAGAGAAGTGCTGATCTAATATAGTAGTAAAATTCCGGCGACGAAGTTCCCGAAAAGCCTCAGCCAGGTAATCAACAACAAATCCATAATGATCGGTGAGAAATTGGTTGTGCATTTTGGGCAATTCCCAGCCAGGGAGGAAAAAGTGGAGCCTGTCGATCAATGCCATATCCTGCATATCATCAGGCAATGGATGAAATAGTGTGCTAGTCCTGATCAGGATATCTACCGGTTGGTTGATATTGCCTGCGAAAACCATCGAGGCTTCGGCAGGAATTTCTTCCCGCCCCCGACTGAAGCTACCACTTTCCATATAATCTTTTAGGATTTGGATGGCTGTTTTATCACTGAACTTAATCCCTGCTACTTCGTCAAAAGCGACCACATCCCACATACCCACTAAACCCACTTTTCGGGTGCTAAGGTTATAGAATAAATTAGCAACGGTTGTTTTTCCACCAGAAATCAAAATGGAATAAGGTGAGAGATCTCGATATACAAAAGATTTGCCTGTACCGCGGGGACCTAGCTCGATAAGGTTGTAATTTCTCTCTACCATTGGAATCAAGCGCGCCAACATAAGCAGCTTCACCCGCTTCTCGAAATTAGAAGGTTCTAACCCAATACTGCGGATCATCAGATCGAGCCAATCCTCCGTCGAGAAATCAGCCCTGCGTTGAATGTAGTCATCAAGTTGGAACGATGCCAATTGGATGGGCTGGAGGTCGGTGATAAAGAAGGGACGCACCTTCCCCCCCATTTCCTCGTCGGCGCGAAAATCTATTTTAACTTGTGCCCATACGCCCCCTTGGAGAAGACGATCATATTTGCGTACATATCGATCTGGGATGTGCACAAACTGATGACTAAAATTTACTAGTTCAGCCCAATACTTTGTGCCATCCAATCGGACGATGACTTTGTCAATAAAGGTTTGGGAGAAAGCTTCTTTGACGCGAGATTGGGCTTTCATAGCTTCATCGGGTCGGATGATACTTTCAACCAGAATAGTATTGACCAACTTCATCCCCGCCTCAATTGCTGCAGGGTCATCCGTAGCGCAATATTTCCCAAGTAAATATTCAAGCACGTAAACTGGAGCGTTGATCCCTACTTTAACCTGGCGAACTAGATCTTTGCGAACCACGCGTCCAGCAAATATGTCGGTTACTTTGCTATCTAATTGTGGCATATCGTCTCCTAGATTAGCATATCCACTTCAACTTCTAACGGTTTTTCTAGGTTAACACCTGTTTCCGCATCTAGTATAAACAGCTTGATTGATTTCGCTGTTGGTACTTCTGTGATCTGTAGCATGACCGTATTCCTAATCAACTTGCTGGATTCTTTGGGATCAAATTCCAATTTAACATTTCGGGTCACCTGATTGAATCCATAACTTGCGGATACAGGTTGCGAAACGATCTTATCTCCCTCACGAAGTTCAACCCTAACACATGGTGCAACCTGGAACATTGTCTGAGATACACCTTCGATATTCACAGAGAAAAAAAGTGACGTAATCTTTTTACTGCCGGGCTTGATTTCCCAAGTTAATACTGGATCTTGTTCGAACGTCGGGTGTTTGCCAGGGGAGACCACTAAAACGGGGATGATTAACTCTTGAAGCGATAAACCTCCGTGAAAGTATTCCATAGAGCCTCCCGGAACTTTAAAGCATCCTAGACCATATGGAGTGACTAATTCAAAATCTCCACCAAGCCCAAAAGCGGAGAGAGGTTTACGCAAAGTACCAGGGATCTGTGCTCCACCTTTTCCAATCCAGACGCGGCGGTGAAGATCAACGGATTGTCCGCCTGGGGAATCTATCGCTTCACCAGGGACAAGCTTATCCCCCGCAAGATATCCATGATCGGCAGAAATAATCACCCGTTTTACACCTATACTAAACAGAGCTCGGATACCTCGTTGGAGTTGATCGAAGACATCATCTTGCATCCGACGAGCCATATTGGGATTGGTCTCCCAGAAACCATCAATCTCATCGGTAGCTGTGACCACGATCAAATCAACCTCACTCAGTTTCTTCCGAAGCTTTTTATCTTTCAAGGGTGCAATTTGATCCAATTGGATCACTTCGACAGAATAATCATCTCTGCTCTGTAAGAGTTTGACCCTGTCGGAACGAGTTTTTAGAGTTACACCAGAAATCACTGCAGCTAATTTGCCTGCACCAGCTGAAGTGACAGTTAACCCATGTTCGGCACCAGGCATTAATGCAGCCATACCGATTTCTGTAATTGTTGGTGGTGTAGCTAAAGCTGGAGTAATCGTGGTATCCCACTCTTCTATAAACTGCTCCTGCAGTTCTTGCGCCATCTCGAAACGCAAGGCATCAACAAGAAAATATGCTGTTTGTTCTTCTTGAACAGCAGGCTCAACGAAATCATGGAAGATTTCTACTTGATGGATGTTCCCAGGTAATTCAAAGCCAGTTGTTTCAAAAGCATGGATGAATTTTTTAGTTAGGTGATCAATTACTTTTATATAGCTCTGTCGTGCCACAGCAACGAGGCGGACCAAACTATCGTGAACTCTCTCGTCCAAATCAAAATAATGAAAATCCCGGTCAAGATGTCGAAAGTTCGTATCAAGTTTGCACCAGGGTTCTTTACCGGATGTGTAGTACTCGATCAACTTAATCGCAGGAGATTTATTGGATTTCAACGTAGTTTCTAGTTGTTGGGCACCTATCAAAATATCACCTGCCCGGGCGATGATTTCCCAACGCAGTTTGATCTCCGGCTTTTGGGTAGCCCAAAAGCCGTCAAGTCGCTCTTTTGCTAGTTTGATAGCAGTCTTGTTGGGGCTTTCGATGAGGCGCTCTTCGAGCAAGGTTTGCAATTGTGTTTCGAGTCGCGCAAAGGTAAAACAATCTTGGATGGACTCCACCGTCCAACTGATGCTTCCCAGACCAAATTCGGTTTCTACTTTCCCAGCTGCTTGGATATAGCTTTCCACCAGATTGGTGCGCTGTCGCCATAACTGGGCAACGCGCATAGCACTCTCTTTGCCAGGTCTTTTTTTTGGATTTGGCAATCCTCTTAATTTCTCAGGCAGATCACCTAATAGAGTCGAGCGCATTTCATTGACCAGAATAAAGCGAGTGAGCTGTACCCTTAAGGCAGATAAATCATCCTGATATGATTCAAAGTCCAGGCCGAACGTAATATTAAATAGTCCGGCTAAATCAGCTGAAGCATTTTTCTCGAGAACAGCTTGATCAAATTTCGACTCTACCATGAAGGCCAGAGCAATCTCATCAGGATTACCAGTTTCGAAGATCAAAGAAAGTGTACCTATCTGGCCCTCAGAGCAACTTTCAGCCAGTTCATCAAGTTCTAAGAGATTTAATTTGCCTGATTCAGCATCGGCAACATACTGATCCAGGACAACCGGGGGGCAGATACCTTCGAGGGCTCTGCGAGCCACCACGGGAAGGCGGGTGTTTCGATCAGGGGGCTGTTGACCTGGACGCATAACTGCACCTGCCACGGTATATTCGATCAAGGCATGGTAGGTTTCATCCCGAGCTAAGGGAAGGTAAATGACCAACTTCGGAGGCGTTTCATCACCCCAAAGAGGTTCCAGGGTTCGACGCAAACTAAGGAACCCCTGTTCCTGATCGTAGCGAAAAACTCTGGTTTCAGGAATCGTCAAATCCTTTGCAACATGAGAATAATGATCCTCCGGGTCGAACCAAACCACCACACCGTGACGATCAACTTGATCCTGGATCATTTTAATAAGGTGCTCAGTTACCAATCCCATAATCAATCCGTTTTTTATCCTTTGCGGTGCCCTTTTTTGAGTAATTGCTGGCTGATATTGCTCCAGGTTAATTTCCCTTGCATGAGTTCGTTCCAGTATTTACGAGCTTCACTCCAGGGAGTGATTTCCCTTAGCGGTGCTATATTGAGCACTACGCCATCATTAAGATCAGGCTCAAGTTCTAATAAAGCGGCCTCATCGAGTGCTTTACTAAAAGTTTTTATCTCTTCGACTAGGTCGACCTGGGTAGCGATCTCTTTTTCGTAGGTTTTGAGGGCGCTGCCCGATTTTGAGGCAGCAGCCTGGTGCATTTCGCTGAGCCGATTTTCTTCCAGCTTAATTTTGGTATCGATGTAGTCTCGGCCAGCTAGGAAATAAGTGTCTTTGGTCAGTCGGTGGCAATAAAGCCAGATTCCGTAATTTCTTTTAGCTGATTGCAAAAGCCAGTAGATAGGAGCCTTGCGGCGACTCTTGGAATAACGCTTGATGTGGAAATTATAAAAACCCTTTTTGGGATTACGAAACCAATCACGCAAAGTATCGAAACCAAGAATCTGGCAAGCTTCGGATTCAATAGCATTGGCCTGGTCCCCCCAGATCAATTGGATTACTTGGCGAACAGCGGTGATAATATCTCTAGGATGAGTGGGATCATCGATCAGGATACCCTGCCAGGGAATTTCGATAGGGTAGTCGCTGTCAATAATTGTTGACTGGCTCTGGAAGTTCTTTGGCAAGCTGATCACATTTGGACGAGCACGCAACCAGGTTTCACTGACAATGCCATTCGATTTAGCTGGCAATCCATCGGGGTCGACCAATACCCCCGGCGCACAGACTGGCAGTGGATCGAACGGCTCCTGCAGTTCAGGCAGCAGGCTTTGATCGAGTGCAAAGCGCACATCCCAACGCCCAAAGGCTACACCCAGGTACCACATAAGTAAATTAGAGACAAGGATGACCGGATCCTGATCGGCTAAATCCAGTTGATCTTTGACGACTCTATTATTGTCAGAGTCTGAGTAACTATCTTCCTCCATCCCATTATTACTCATCTCTAGCTTAGCATTTCCTAGTTCGGGTACATCATATAGGTCGGCTACACGAGAGTCAATCTTAGCCTGGATAGCGGACAGGCTGGCTTGACGCTGACTCTCAGCTTTAGCAGCTTGCATGATTTTAGCAAAGCAAACAACAAACTCACCATTCTGCAACAGGGGGGGTAACTTGAAGATGTGTGTGATTTCATCACTAAAATTGGGTAGGCGAACCAATTCATATGATTCCCATACATTTTCTATATCAATGCCTTCTAAGTTGCAAATCGGAAGCTGTTGGAAAAAGCCTACCTGCACTGTCAAGGTCTGTCCGCTGGTCTCTGTTGTACCACGGCCCATTCCCGCCAGAAGTAAAGTCGCAAACAGTTTCGAATTGAGGACGGCTAACAACCTAACATCTATTTCATCATTTATCCAAAAAATTGAGGGACCATTAACCGAAAAAATGCATCCTTTCGGAAGTATACGTACACTAAGTTTTTTGTGTGGAAGACGAGGATAAGTAAAACCGGGATGGAAATAGAGATATTCGTTTCGAATAAATGCTGAACCCGATTCTCGCGTAACTTCTCCATCATTATTCCAATCGACTACAAGGTGGAGATCACAATAGTACGGAGAAAATGCTCCACCTTTGGCGAAATTCACCCATCTGTATCCCTGTTGAGTTTGGAGTCGATTATGAGCGATTCGATTTGCATCGATTTCCCACCAACATCGAAGAAAACGAAAGTCATCCGAAGCTTGAAGCCCAACTCTTACAATTCGAGTGGTTGACTCAAAGGCCTCAAATTCTGTGAATTTCTTCAGTAACTTCTTACTAAACCAATATGCAAATCGTGTGCCTGATATAGCTGAAAATTCTATAGGATCGACTTGGACGGTGACCGCGTTAGGCTGGCCATGTTTAAAACTCACTACAGCCTGGCGCAAGGCTTCGCCTTTCTCATCTGGAAAAGGTTGCAGGATGCGGAAAAAGAGGGCGTCAGATGAGTTCATCATTGATCCATGTTAAAAAATGAGTCATAATTTCATCTGAAAATCGAACCAAGTCATGGTCGTGATTAGTTTGGTAATTCATCCTTCCCAACCGTTTTTCTCCATGAACGAGGCTGCAGCGCACCTGGTAAACCAAGCGCATAAGAGCAGCAATGTTGCTTTTGTTCCAGGGAACTATGGCTACTTGGTTGCACAAGTTCTTCTTTTCTGGTCGCTCACAACCACCGAACCTGCAATTCGCCGGATCAATATTAGTTTCTAGTCCTAGTTGGAGTCGGAGATAATGAGTAGCGGATTTAACTTCAGATATAGGCTGTAATAAATCGGAAGTTGGGACTCTTTTGCCACCGATACATTCTAGTGAAACAAGGGCACGCGCTAGATTTTCAACTTCGCTCCAGCGGTGTTCGAACCTCTCTGCAAGTGCGATGGCTTTTTCCCGGTCCCTGCCAGTTTCGATTTCGTTATACGTTCTATTATATGTAAGCCACTTCATCGTGAAAGATGCATAATGTGGAGGAAAGTTTCCTCCTTCACGAAGAATAACGTGGATTTCATTCTGGGTATCTGATGAGATGGGCATCAGAGAACATCCTTCTTTTCAATCACATACGCTGCCGTCTCCACCATAGCGGTATCCAACACCCCATAGCCTAAATCAGCCATGGCTATAAATTTCAATTCCTCATGCATGATTTCTCTAAGCAATTTACAAAAGGTCCTCAGTGCCTTCCTTGGCGATTGATCTTTGTATTGCGTGTGCATAATGTCGATTATTATCGGTATTGCATTAACCAGATGGCAGCACTTCTCCAGTCAGACGGACATACCACTCACTCGCTTTCTGACGTTCGGCTTCTTCCCCGGTTTGGGAAACTTGATGAATAAAGTCACGCAGATTGCGGTACCTTTTGGACTCAGTAGGTCCCCGCTGATGCTGGGCAACAGCGCCAATAACATCCAGAAAAACGATGCGTTCAGTAATACTAAAGGCAGAATAATTCCTGAGTAGATAGGAAGAACTTTTAAACCAAGGATTTTTTTCATAGGTTATCCTCATCGCCTCAACCAAGACTGCCCGCGAAGATTCTGGTAAATTCTTCATATTCAATGTCTTGATGCCTTTCTCAAAATGAAAACGAACCTGCATTGCATCATTCCAGTCTATTTCAGAGTCCTCAAAATCTTCACCAAGCTGTTCGAGTAATCCAGCTATGCTAACTTTACTGCTCCCTTGCTCCCACGTTTCTAGTGCCTGATATAAAGAAGCCAGCGCTTCATCTGCATCATGGTGTGTGATTTTTTCCTCAACATTCTCAATCAATTCGCGCAGAGCTATTATGCAACCATCAGGTTTGACTCGTTTCAGTTGTTGCCCAATCCACTTAAGCATGTTTACAGAATGCTTAGAAGACGTATCGAGCTGTTCTTCACCTAAGTCAATTAGTGCCTTAGTCGCAAGTGGAGTGCGTTTTGCACACGTGCCAAGAATGAAAACTGTCGCTGGACTAGAGCGTCTTTCCTCTTCTAATATTCCCAAATATTCTACTGTTTGTTGAGGTAGGCTAGCCATCGCATTCTGGACCATTTTTTTGGCTGAATTACTAAGCATCTGTTCATCGGCTGCATCAAAGAATTCTTTAAGAATTGCCTCCTGATGATCATCCTCCGCGGTCTGAAATTGATTAAATTGTTTTGCTTGAGAGTAAAGCTCATTCTGATAACGCAACTTTTGGTCAGGTGACAGACTCTGGTCCCAAGTTTGCACCAGATTTACGTATGCCCAAGAGCTCAGACTAGAATTCTTGTTAATTAGAATAGCTACACTTTGTAACTTATAAGAAAAATCGACATTGGCTCGTGAAAAGCCTAAAAGCTCTTCTTCGGACAAATTTCCCGAGTCGAACAAAGCATTGCAACCGACGTTTTGAAGGCGGGGGATCTCGCTGAAGGCTGCTTCTTGAAGAGCCCTCTTG
>Ga0209013_10004618_pt1 | contig 12032 bp, 9 predicted proteins | sample Cruoilmetagenom2_FD_187291 | JGI IMG/M metagenome (GOLD analysis project Ga0209013, IMG submission 187291) | Oil polluted marine microbial communities from Coal Oil Point, Santa Barbara, California, USA - Sample 2 (SPAdes) (version 2) | ecosystem: Environmental > Aquatic > Marine > Oil seeps ...
TCCTCGGCGATCCCGTCGATCACGGCGACGGCGGGCGCCAGGTCCAGGAGGTGGACGTCGTCCAGCACCATCACGAACGGCGTGTCACAGGCACCGACGAACTGCCCGAAGGTTGGCACGAGGAGGGGTCCGGCTGGTCACCGTCCCTCACACCCGAGGCGAGCGACGAGCGTCGATTTGCCGTAGCCACCCGGTGCGAGCACACGGATGATACCGCCAACCGAGCGATCGTGGAGGAGCGTAAGGGGCACCCTGTCCATTGGGTGATTCTAGGCTGGGCAGCGTTGCGCGGCGGCCCAATGTGTCACTCACTGAAGGCTGTGTGAAACCTTCCAGTGATGAAATCGGGCGTGATGAAGTCGCTCGCGTCGACCGCTCGGCTCAGCCTGCGAGAATCTTGGACTTCTCCATCTCGAACTCGGCTTCCGTCACGACACCTTGTTCCTTCAGTGCGGCCAGCTGCGTCAGTTGTTCGACGACACTCATCGTCGGTGCCGCCACCGGCGCCGGTGGTGCGTCCTGCGGCGACGGCTGCATCATCGCCATCTGCTGTTGTTGTTCGTACGCGTCGGCCTCGGCCTGCGTCTGATTGCGGCGGTTCTGCCGGCGGCGAAGGAGAGCTGGAAACCCCGGCATGAGTCCCCAGTTCTGCGGCCGCAGACACAACCCGAGCAGGATCCAGAAGCAGGCGTGGCTGGCGGCAGCGGCGGGACCGGCCAGGCTCGTGGGCCAAGCGGGAGATCGAGGTCGTCGTAACCTCGAGCAGCCAGATGGCCGGGCTGTCGCCGAACGCGAACCCTGCGGTGTCGACGTGGGCACGCCGAAACACCGGCCCGTGTCCGCGACAATCCCTGCGAGCACGTGTGCGAGCTCGTGGATCAACGTCGCCGGGACATCTTTGGCGCCACCAATCGGGTCACCGGCGCGCCCGCTGGGGTCGACTGGTACTCGATGAGCCTGCATCGACTGGTACTCGATGAGCCGGCGTCGGACCGAGCGGTGAGAACCGGCACTTCGCCATGGGGTCACCAGCGGGTTCGCATGCTGTCGCGGGCGAGCGCGGTCAGGTCGACAAAGTTCGTGATCGAGTCGTACGACGTGCCCTCGAAGGCGGCGATCTCGGCCGCGTACACCGACGCCCGGCCAACGTCTGCCACCAGGCGCCGCGCCCGAACTGCTGCCGAGCGAACTCGTCGACCCGCCGGTCGCGCGCTCGGAGCGCCGGCAAGGTGGCCTGGGAGGGGCGCGCATTCCGATGAGCCTCGTCGACCGTGGCAGCGAGCATGCCGCGGATCTGATCGGCGTACCCGAACAGGAAGGTTCGACGCCACTGCTGCGTCGCGGCATGAGTGGCGCGCCGCTCCCCCACCATGCGACCCGATGCCTGGGTGTGGAGCGAGTGGTGCAGCGGCTCGGTGGTGTCGAGATCGCTTCGGAACCCCGCGACGAAGGCCACGGTGCCTTGGTCGCGGGGTTCGAACACACCCGGCAGCTGTGGCTGGTGGCGACGGCCTGTAACAACCCCAGCCGGACACAGCGGACAAGACGGGAGATCTGAACTCCGACACATCCAAAATACCGCCTGCTCACAGCACATTTCGGCAGGTCACGGCGCCGCCGGCCTTATCAGCTCGGGACGACTTCCGAGCCGATGAGGCGGGTTCCATTCCCCTCGTCCGCTCTCCTTCGAATGAACAGGCATAAAGCCTGGTCATTCGCAGTCTTCGGGGCAGATCGACACCGCCCACGGAGATATGCCACACTGGGAGCGTGTCGAGAAGTGAGACGAACAGGGCGTAACAGATGAACAAGATGCGTCAGTTCGGCGAGGTCCGCAAACTCGCGAGCGGCAAGTACCAAGCGCGGTGCCGGAGCCTCGGCCGTCAACTACCTCCGCGGCGACATGCCGACGTTCATCCTCAACTCTTCGCGGGCCTCCAATCAGCTGGTCGGCCGGTACTACAAGTTCCTCCGCCTCGGGCACGACGGTCACGGGAGATCATGGAGGATCTTCGCGACGTCGCCGTTCGCCTGTCGGGCGAGATCGGTCAGATGTCGCAGTTCGAGGTCGTCTGCGACGGATCGGCAATCACCGTGTTGTCGTTCAAGATGCGTGAGGACCAGCCGTTCACCGTCTTCCACGTCTCGGATCGGTTGATGATGGCCGGGTGGCAGGTGCCCGCGTACACGATGCGCGGCAATGCGTCAGATGTTGCCGTGCTGCGTATCGTGGTGCGCGAATGGTTCAGCATGAATCTTGCCGGCGGGTTGCTCGACGACCTGCGCTCGGCCGTCGAGCATCTCATCGAGTATCCTCCCGAACCCGAGCCGTTCAGCCACACCTGAGGTCGTCACCATCCGCTGGAACCGCACTATTGGCTGGGAGCCGTCCGACCTCGGATGGCGGATCGCGGCGTTGTTCATGGCGGGATCGACCCTGTTCGCACTCGGCTCGCTCCCGGCCTACGCGGCGCGCATCGACCCGGCCGCAATCGGTGTCACCTTCTTCGTCGGCTCGATCTTCTTCACATCGGCGGGGTACAGCACCTTCTTCCAGGTGATCGACGACGCGAGAGCTCCGGGCTCGAAGCGACGATTTTTCGCAATGCGGACGAGCGATCTGAACTGGTGGTCAGCCGCGGTGCAGCTCGCCGGCACGCTCTGGTTCAACATCAGCACGGGATTCGCGATGGTCGACAACTTCGACACGACCGAGGTCAACCGACTCGTCTGGCGCCCCGACATGCTCGGTTCGGTCGCGTTCCTCGTCGCCAGCCATCTCGCCTGGCTCGCCGTGTGCGGTAAGCGATGGGTCGTTCGGGGCGATGACGCCGAGTGGTGGTCGACGGCCCTCAACTACCTCGGCTCGATCTTGTTCATGGCGTCCGCGATCGCGGCGTTGACGTTGCCCACTACCGGTGAGGTCGTCAATGTCACGATCGTGAACGCCGCCACGTTCGGAGGCGCTGTGTGCTTCTTCCTCGGTGCGTATTTGCTGCGCCCGGCTGCACCCGACAGCTCGAACGGCGCTCCATAGGTTTGAAACGAACTGGAGTCCTCGCGAGCAGACGCCAGCGTGACCCTCTGCCTACTGATCGCCCACCTCTGGGCTCGCCTCGGCAGGTTGGGCCGCGCCCGGAGTTCAGCGAGCAGCTTTCGACCGCGGGCCACCCCCGAGGACGTGCTCGCGGCCACGAAGGAGCCCAACGACAGCACCGCACCGCTACCGACACGCCCACGCCGCGGGCGCCCTGTACGGGGAACCAATCGAGCGCGAGCTCACCAACCGGCTCGGCGGCAGGATCATCGTGCCAAGGAAGGCGATCGAGCAACTCCTCGCAGCAGGTTCATATCGTGCGACCGAGGCTACCGAAGACTCGTCGGCACCACGGCAAGCGACCTTGCTCTGATCGGACGACCACGTTGACATCTCGGGTCGCTGGACTGTTGGTCCTCGCGCTGCCGCCACTGCGTTACGTGGCACGAGGCCAAGCCGTTCCGCATCGGCGAGCGCGGCTTCTGCCTCGCGTTTGGTTCGGAACCCTTGCTTGAGCGACTGCCGTCGCTTGCCCGTCTAAGGGTGGAAACCGGTGTCGACCTTGAACGCCCAGCCACCGCTTCGCTTGAAGACAGAACCCCGTGCATGGGCGCAACATCGACCCCCTCTGTGCACATTCTGTGAACATCAAGCCGGTTTGTTTGCCAGCTCCAACAATCCAAAATCACATAACCAGCGCATGAGTGCCCGGGGCGGGATTTGAACCCGCACTCCACTTGAAGTGGAAGGGGGGTTTAAGCCCCCCGCGTCTGCCAGTTTCGCCACCCGGGCGGGTGCCACAGCTCTTGGCGCAGACTAGGGGCTCAGCTACGCATCGGGCCGCCTCGCCCTGAAGTCTTCGCGGACGAACCCGGGCAGTCGACATTTCTGGAATGCCGCCCTGTCCGGATCACCCCAACGGCCGATCCCTAACTACACCGCAGGAATCGTGCTACCACTCGGTCAAACGTTCATAGCGAGACTCGCGAAAATCGCGGCGCCGAACCGCAATTGTGAGCACACAGGGTGGAATGAGAGACTGAATCTTGAGACGGCCGCAGCGGGGAGTTGAAACGGGTTCGTGATGAACAACATCGCTGTGGTTGGTGCAACTGGATCGGGTAGTTCACTGCAGCAGGTGATCACGATTCTTTCGATCGGGGTCACCATTGCGTTGCTGATTCTCCAGCTCCGCAAGGCGAAGCGACGCACTCGCCTGCGACCTCGGCTCGATCAGGCTCGCATTGTCGTGCAGGTTGCGGGGATTGTGATCATGTCGATCGTCATGGGCGTGCGCTCGCCGATTGCCGCCCTCATCGCCGCTGTGATGTTGATGTTCTTCTTCGGTCTCGGCCAGGGGCGGGGCCTACAGATCAGCGATGACGACGGGCGCCTCTACGCCACGCGCAACCAATCTGCCGTCATCGTGTGGGGTACCGGCCTCGTGATAATGCAAACCGCCGGCCTCCTCAACCGCACCAATGTGGTCGAATTCGGCCAGATGATCTCGTGGGGTGGCGTGGGGATGGTGATCGGGCTCTACGTGGGCAGGCAACGCCCGTTGACCGAATTCCGCAGTGCGGCTCGCTGGCCGGCCCCGGCAGCTATTGCCGCGGTGTTGTTCGTGGCGTTCCTCTGGGGTGGCGCCGAAAGCGACGTCGATGCGCAGGAGGCTGGGTCATGGGTTCTCGCGTCGACAGAGACCAACCCGGAGGGTGATGAAGCACCCCCAGGGTGGGAGGTGTCCTCGACCACCTCGTCGATGAATGTGACGCACACGTTCTCCAGCGATACAGATGGAGCAGAGGCGAAGTTCGAGGCAACTTGGGAGGAGCCACCACGCGAGCTCGAACCGGGTGGCCAGTTCGAGATTCCGGTGACGGTGACTGGCCGCGTCACCGGTAATCGAGATACACAGTTCTTCTTCGGGATCGACGTCATCATGGTTGTCAACGATCGATGGAACAGAAGCTCTGTCGGCGCCGACGCCAACTGCGCTCAGACGACTGTGATCAGCGGCGAGTACGTGTGTAGCGAGCCCGTCACGAACACCGGTGTCCTCCCCTACGGCGTATCCACCGCCGGTGAGACGTACTCAATCGCTATCGGCGCACTGAACTGCAACAGTGCTTGCGCTGTGCGATGGACCTACGAGTGGGTCGAGGGGGATACTCCGGCCACAAGCGCAGACCCCAACCTGGCAACTCCGCTAGATGCCACTGACACAACCGACGTCGCCGACGATCTGGATGCTGTGGAGGAACGAATCAACGATCTGTTCGACGCTAACGACATCGACCCGTCAGAGGCGATGACCGCTGCGCTGGCTGGTGTGATGGCCGCGCTTGCCGCCGGAGCAATCACGCTGGCCGACGCAATGGAACAGGTCAACCAGATCTTCGAGGAGGGCTCGCGCTTACGCCCCGGCGACCTGGATGAGATGATCATCGATGACGAATTCGATACATCGTCCATCGGCCGGTCAGGCACGGAATTCGACGAGGATATTGCCGACTACGTCTCGAACTTGCCACCTCCAGGCGAGGGTGCCAGTATCGATCCGCTGATCGATCTCATGCGCTCGGCGGCGGAGCAGGGCGAACACTGGAATCGACCTTTCACACTTGAGGAGTTCGAACGCGTCTGGGACGCAATGGGGCGCGCCGCGGACCAGCCTGGCGAAGCCTCGTCGCTGGCGGTACGTGATGCGCTGGCGGACCTCATGGACCGGCAGGTCGGGGGCATGCCCGTTTGGCTGTCGGCGTGGGCCATGCGCAATCCAGTAGCAGCGGCAGAAACGGTCACAAGGTTGGGGGCGGCCTTTTACACCGGCGGAGCTTCGGAACTTGCTCTCATCCCCACCGACGTTTATCGGGACATAACGGCGGCCCAGCGAAGCGCACTTCGCAGTGGAGAAGAATTCACGTTCGGAGACGCACTGATTGCCGGGACCCGCGGGCAGGCAATCGGCTGGGTCATGGATGGAGCGGGAGCCGCCTTCACCTCTTCGCGTGCTGCCGCCGGCGACGCAGCCGAGCGCCTCGCCCGCGGACTCGACGGTGCATCCGACAGCGCCAGGACGGCTCGAACTGCAGGTGGTGACGCAGTAGAGGGCGGGTTCGAAGCCGCTGGGAAAAGGCCCATGTCAACTGACGAACTCGCTGAGGCCTCGGCCAGAAACACCGACGCCGACAAATGGCGCGGTCTCGACAATGAGACGCCTGGGGGGAAGATTCCGCCTGACCACATTCGTCAAACGGGCTACACACCGGAGCAGGCAGCCGAACTGCAACGTGTGGCCGCCGAGAACAACGTCATCATCGGGACGCGCACGACGAATCCGGATTCCACCAGATTCATCGAGGCGGGAACTGCCGTCCCGAAGCCCGAATACATGAAGGCCAAGACGATCAACGAACTCGACGCGCTCATCGGCGGGCCCCCGGCGAACGTCAAGGGCCAGGTCGGATTCTTCGAGCCGACCGAACCCACGATGCCGCGCGACGCCAATCCGCAGCTCTGGGAGCGCTACGACAGCAGAGTGGCCGAGTATTCGAAGTTGCGAGGAAACCTCGATCAGCTACAGGCGGAAGGCATTGTGACGATCAAGGATGGGGTCGTCCACAAGGTTCTTCCTGACGGGTCGACGAAGCCGTTCGCCGGAGACATCGACGCGGTCGTGATCCTCGACGGCTCGACGGGCAAGCCATTGACCGGTGCTCGATATGCCGAGGTCACACAGCAACTCCGCGACAGTGGTGCGCAGTTGCAGCACGGAGCGGAATCAAACATCGTCAGTGACATCGTCCGGAGTCGAACCGCCGGCCTCACCAGGGGAACGCCCGAGTATGCACGGGCGTTCGACAAGGGCGTGGCCGACGCCGAGAAACTTGGGGCGAAGCTCAACGCGAACCATGTTGCAGACAAAGAGCAAGTGATCTGGACTCACGCCAGGGGTCACTACCGCGGGCCCACTGTGAACCGGCTGCAGGGCTGGCAGGCGATGACCCGTGGCGATGTTCCAATCAGGCCACTCGATGATGTGACCGCGGGTCTTAGACCAATCCTTGCGCCCGATCGCCACGATTGACCGGTCAGGTAGTGATGCTTCGGTCGCGGAGGTGGGCGACGATCGCGTCGACTCAACCCCCAAGTCCCTGCAATCCTTCGGCTTCGAAGAATGGGTGCGTTGCGCCGTCGACCGGAACGGTCTCGATTGCGTCGACCACCGGTGTAGGCACGATCTCAGAATGAGAGATCGGCACCTCACCGCTCACGCGCACAGGTTGAACGTCGGCGCTCGGCGTGGAAGCCGTCTGGTAAGTGACAATCCCCTCGAAATGATCCGGAACCCCTAGCCCTGTGAAGAACATGACGTTGCCATTTGCCGTAAGGACGAAGAATGGTGCGTACTCTCCGCTCTGAGTCTGACCGAACACGGTCCAGTTGCCATCGTGGAGTTGGTACACGATGAAGGAATCATCGCCCGCCGGCCCGATACCAAAGTCGAACGCGAAGCTGAAGAGGTCGAGCGGAACCGAATCGGTCCACGGAGCGGCGAAGCATGCGACAAGCCAGAGGTTGCTCGTCGGCGCATCGACGATCGGCCGCAGACCCGTCAGCGTCAGCCGCGGGTCTAGGCCCGGTGATGACCCGTCGATAGCGATCGAGCCTTCGCCGCAGTCTTCTTGTGGCGGTGGCTCAGTGGTGGTGGTTGCGGGTGCAGCGGTTGTAGTGGGCGCGGCAGTTGTGCTTGGAGCAACGGTGGTGACAGGCGCGACCGTGGTGGACGGCTCTTGCACCTCATCCACAGCAACCCCGGCGATCAAGAATGGGCCAAGATGCAGCGTGGACGTCCACGACCCGTCCGCGCCCTGAGTGCGCAGATGGAAGTACCAACTACCGTCGTCGAGTGGGGGGCTGGTCACACCGGTGGCATCGCCATCGAGATCGGCGATGTCGTCGGGCAACGTTTCGGATTGATCGGTCCATTCCACGGAGAACGCTTCAGCCGAGGGCGGCGGGGTCCACTCGATGACAATCATTGGCTCGTCCGACGCCACACCGACCTGGTGAGTCACGCTCATCGCGTCGTTCGGGTCGGTTGTCGCGGCGTCACCACTGTCGTCACTATTCGCGAGGAGCAGCACAACGATTAGGGCTACGACGATCGGCACGGCGATGATGACGATCTTCGCCCCGAGCGGAGCGCGCGACCACCAACTTGACTGGGTGGCGGGCTGACTTGCAGGCGGTTCAGCGGCCGGCGAGGTCGACAACTCGGGGAGAATCCGTTCGTAGGTGGCAGCCATCTCGGGCACGGCGAACGGGATGAGCGAGAGTCGCGCGAAGAGGGCTGTTGGAGACGTCATCTGACGTCGTCGCTCCTCGCAGACGTCGCAGGATCGAACGTGCTTCGAGATTGCCCGGCGCGCCGACGCTGTGAGCTCCGCGGATTCGAAGTCGGCGGTCAGCGCATCGAGCTCATCACAATTGCCGCGCTCCCGTCGGAGCAATTCGTCGGAGACCGCCTCTTCCAGCGACGCTCTCACTCGCGACATCTTCTTGTAGGCGTTCTGCATGTCGACGCCGAGAAGGTCCGCAATCTCTTCACTGCTCAGGTCATGTCGAAGTTGCATGTCGAGCAGTGACCGGGACTCCTCGCTGAGCGCTGCGGCCGATGCCCATACGAGTTGGGCCATCTCCTGATCCTGTATGGCTACTTCTGGTGATGTCTCGGCTGTTTCGGCCGCGGCCATGTCGAGTGAGGTGAACTCGTCATCGAAGTCGGTCGGTGCGGCTCGGGAAGATCTGCGCAGTTCATCGATGGCTTCGTTTCGAGCAATCGAGTACAGCCAGGCCTTCGGATACCGCGGGGCCGCCTGTTTCTGAATCGAAGCCCACGCCTTGACGAACGTGGCTTGCACCACGTCTGGTGCCGCGTCGCGACCGACTATCCGTGCACTGAAATCGAAGAGGGGGCCCGCATAGCGCTGGTACAGCTCCGCCAGCGACGCCTGCTCTCCGGCCGCGACATTGTTGACGAGCTCAGTATCCGTCAAAGGCTCTGCTGTTGCCGACATGGCTCGCTCCAACCTAGTGCGGTGAAAAATCCTGCCTGAAAAAGATCTGTGAAAACTGGTCAGGAATTTCTCACGCGTGCGTCTCAGCTCTCAACGGTGACCTCCAGTCGCCGCAACAAGAAGGAGTACACGACATGAGAGCAGTATTGGCTACGAAGGGATTTTCAGCGTTGAGCGCACTATTGGCGGTGGTCACCGCCGTTTCGATCGGGATCATTCTGATAGCCCAGTCGAGTGCGAGCGCAGTACCAGCGGGGTCGACCATCGGCAGAGGGATGGACCCGGACGAGTACATGGAGGTACGTGAGATTGTTCTGGGAAAGTCAGAGGGGCTCTGCAACGTTTACGTCGCGGTCGTCGATGAAGCTGATTCAACGATCGTGCTCGAAGGCGCCACACTCAGGGCCGAGTGGTACACGGGCGAATCGTTTAGGGGCTGGAGTCGGAGTGACCTCGGTGAGTGGGTCTACGGCCCGGAGCTCGAACGGATCAAGTACTCCAAATCCAGCAAGCCCGCGCTGCACAAGACCAAGTTCAGGTTTGGTTGCATCGGCAAGGCGTTCATCACTGTCGACGAACCTCTGCCAGGGGGCTACGTGTTGGTCGACAAGAAGACCAAGCTTGTTTCGTTCGAGAAGGAGGAGGACCGCCACTCCAGGGTCGTCGTATTCTTCGCCCGGAAGCCGGTTGCCGAGGAAGGCGGATCGTTCCAAGGTCACTCCGGATCCACCGAGCAAACCAACCATCTGACGACACCGAATGAAGGTCTCGACAACTCGCGCCTGGAAGAGCCGGCCTCGGACAATGACGGCACGAAGGCTGGCGAATCAGCCGACGAGAATCAGAACGAAGGCCCGGTATCGACGACGCCACCAGAGATTCCCTCAGTAGGGCTGCCACTTCCGCGGCAGGCTGGGACGGCCCCAACTGCCGAGCCAACAACACCGGTTGAGCAGCCAGCGCGCACCGTTTCACCAACTACTACGACTGAAGTGCCAGCTATTCCCGAGGTCGGGCTACCGCTTCCGCAGCTGCCCGAGTCAACCTCGAGAACCGAACCGACCGAGACCGTCGACTCAACTACGACCACGACTGAGCCACCGGCCACAGCCGAAGCAGAAGCCGAAGCCGAAGCCGGGACAGGTGAGCCTCTCCCCCCGGAGACTGTGCCCACGTCGAGTGAGGAAGAGCGGGTGACCATCGACTGTCGGGTCGCTACGACTTGTGACGTAGTTGCGACCGAGGGCTGACATCCATCACTTCGTCGCCACAACCCGTTGACCACCAGATCGATTGCGTCTGCCGGCACTGTGCCGGCAGACGCAATCGATTCAGTTTTCGGGTGACCGCTGACCAACGCAGCTGGGGCCGAAAAAGATTTCTCGGAAAACCGGTCAGGAATCTCGGGGTGCGCCGTCTCAGTGGTCAACAACAACGAAATCACTACTCAAAGGAGCAACCAATGTCCATCACCCGAACGTTCAAGTCCCTTCTACTCATGCTTGCTACAACAATCGCCGCAGTGGCGTTCACCGTTCCGGGCCGGGCCAGTGCAGCTGGCGTATCGGCATCACCTAACCCGTCCCCGGCGGGGAGCACCGTCACCGTCACTGGATCCGGATTCGATCCCGGTGAGGTCATCGAGGTCAACTTCGCAGGCGACATCGTGAACACAACGGCCGACGCCAACGGCAGCTTTCAGACCCCTTTCACCATCAATCCCAGCGTGCCTGTCGGCGGTCACCCGCTCGACGCCAACGGCAACAACGGCAACTGGGCCGGTGGCACACTCACGGTGAGCGCCCCCGCACCTGCGCCGACGCCACCGCCACCCCCGGCGCCAGTCGGTGGCCAGGGAACCATTTCGGCTTCGCCGAACCCCTCCCCGTCCGGGTCCACAGTTACGGTCAGCGGGTCTGGCTTTCTCCCTGGTGAGGTCATCGAAGTCAACTTCGCAGGCGACATCGTGACGACGACCGCCGACGGCAGCGGCAACTACAGCACGCCGTTCACCATCGATCCGAGTGTGCCGGTTGGTGGTCACCCTCTGGACGCCAACGGCAACAACGGCAGCTGGGCGAACGGCTCGCTTTCGGTGAGCGCCCCTACCCCTGCTCCAGCACCTGCGCCAGCCCCAACTCCGGCAACTCCCGCCCCGGCTCCGACTCCAGCAAAGCTGGCCCCGGTTCCCGCAGCACCGGCACCAACACCTTCGGCCGCTCCGAGCCCAACACCTGCACCCGCACCAGCATCTCCGACAACCCCAGTCGCCGACGCTGATGACACGACAGATGCAGAATCCGGCTCGGCCACCAAGAGCAGCAAGAAGCAAGAGACAGTTGATGAGGTAAGTGCTCTGGAGGACCGCACGGAATCGACCGAGGGTTCTGACGATGACCTCGATGTAGGTGCACCCACCGCCGGAGAAGGAAGTGGCAACTCGCCGCAGTCCGGATCGGTCAACTCCGTGAGCAACTCTGACAGCAACTCAGGTGGAATCAACCTCCTGGATTCTTCGTTGCTTCTCTTCCTTGCCGGCATCGTTCTCACCGCCGCTTTCTTCCTGGCCCTCAGCCAGGTCAAGCGCAACAATGACGAAGCCGATGACGACGAAGGTTCCTCGGTCGTCGGGTCAGCAGCTTGGCCTGCCCCGAACGCCTGATCTCGAGGTCAATTGACGGAGATCACAACTCGAACCGAGTGGCCCGCCTTCCGAAAGGGGCGGGCCACTCCCGCGCGCCCACCCACGAATTCCAGCACCGATGAGTCTCACCGCGAACAGGTCGCGCCCAGACTCATCACTCCACCACCAACCAATCCACCGATGAGTCTCAGCGCGAACAGGTCGCGCCCAAACTCATCGCAACAGGTCCAACCCCAACACCGATGAGTCTCACCGCGAACAGGTCGCG
>Ga0209013_10004620_pt1 | contig 12028 bp, 9 predicted proteins | sample Cruoilmetagenom2_FD_187291 | JGI IMG/M metagenome (GOLD analysis project Ga0209013, IMG submission 187291) | Oil polluted marine microbial communities from Coal Oil Point, Santa Barbara, California, USA - Sample 2 (SPAdes) (version 2) | ecosystem: Environmental > Aquatic > Marine > Oil seeps ...
TTTTTATATTTACCAGTCTTTTCAGCACCTTACCGAAAGCATCCAACTCGGGACATGCCCTCAGATGCATCCATACATATTGCATCGTCCTCGGGATATACCTGAGATAGGTGCGATTCCTTTTCAGAACGGCCTGCGTGGCGAAAGTCCCGATGGCCTTGAGATTTCGCTGCAGAGCCATTACGGGCAACGCTTTCTGAAATTCTTCCGCCCGGGCAGAATCCACCCCAATCCGCTGAACAAATTGCTCGAGCAATAACTTTCGCAACCGGTCCCCCAGCCTGAAATAGGAATCGTAGAGCAGAGAAACAGGGTCATATGTGGGCGGTCCCAGCCTGGCATCCTGAAAATCGAGAAGATAGAGCCGTCGTTTGTAGATTAAAATGTTTCTCACATGGAAGTCCCTGTGACAAAATACTTTATCCCCCCGGAGAGACCGCCGGGCAATCCAGTCAAATCCCGAAAAAAGGGTTTTTTCATCCTTCTCCGAACAGGCCTTATCAACGAAACCTTCGATAAAAGACCGGTAGAAAAGTCCGAGCTCTTCCCGGAATTTCTTTTGTGTAAAGGCCCTTTTCATGGCGATATTCTGCCCGGCCCCTTTTCCACGGGACGCCCGATGCAGGCCGGCCAGCAATGTAATGGCCCGGTCATAAAAATCCTCTTTTTCCTTGCTCCCTGCCTTTGCCAGAAACCGCTGTGCCGTCAGATCGCCCAGATCCTCGAGAATCAGTATCCCCTGCTCCGGCATCATATCCATGATGGCAGGCACATGGAACCCCGCGCCGGCCAGGAGATTTCGAACCTGGAGAAAATCAAAATCCTTTAGATCTATCGGGTTGGGATAGAGGGCCACGATGCACGACGACCCCCTTTTCCGCAGAAGGCGGAAATAACTTCTGGTGGACGCATCTCCCTGCAGTCGTGTAATGGATCGAAAACCGGTGGTGACAGCGGATTTTCCGAGATGCCTTTCGAAGGCCGGGTGATGACGATGAAGGTTCATGTCAAACTCTGCTCTAAAATTTCGCCCTCCCGGTTTCGGATAACGATCCGGTTCCTGATCACAGACCGGGAAGGAATTTCCAGGCCGGGCCCTATGATGCTGTTGGAGATCGTAGTGTTCCGTCCGATGACGGTATTCTCAAGGATCAGGGTCCGGTTGCAGGATATGCCCTGCCGCAGGATACAGCCGGGTCCGGCAATAATCCCGCCGGTCCCTGTCACACCATCCTCAAGTTTTACATCTCCAGCCATCTTATTCCGGTCCGAGCCTCCCCGCAAGGTTTTCACAGCAAGGCCTCGTTCCAGCGGATGGAATGGCAGCCTCGACCGGCAGGAAAGAAGAGACATATTCGAATCCAGATAGTCCTGCGGGGTGCCGAAATCAAGCCAGAACCAGGGCGCTACAAATCCATAGACCGGCCAGCCCTTCCTGATCATGTCCGGATAGACCCTCGCGTTCATTTCCCAGGGTACATCCCGCGGAATCTCGGCAAATACCTCGGGTTCAATCAACTGAAGGCCTGTATAAAGGAAGGAACGCACCTTTTCGCCTGCCGGAAGAGGCGGCCTCCCGGCAATACCGGTGATTTTCCCCGTAGAATCCAGGAGTACCGGGGCATACTTTTCCCCCGGGACCTGTTCCTTCAGTACCATCGTGGCGATGGCGCCCGATTTTTCATGAAAAGAAACCAGATCGTCCAGGGAAAAATCCATCAGGGTGTCTCCGTTCAGGATAATGCCTCTGCGTCCCTCGAAAAAGGCCTCCGCCCTTTTGATGCCGCCGGCGGAGCCGAGGATGGGATCCTCATGTGAGTAAAGGATTTGCATGCCGGGCGGGGCGAAGCTTTTCAATGCGCCCGTAATGGTCCCGGGAAGATGGTGGAGATTGATCATGACCTCCCGTACACCGGCCTTTTCCAGCAATTCCAGGGTATGAACAATCAGAGGCTTGTTCAGGACAGGGAGGACCGGTTTTGCCCTGATCCCGGTCAGAGGCCGGAGCCGGGTCCCGAGGCCGGCGCACAGAAGCATTACTTTCATTCGCTTATGCTCTCTCCTCCCTCCGGTTGCGAAAAGATCATATCCCCCTGCGGGATTCCTTTGCCCATACAGATATTCTTATGGAGCTGCATATAACTGGCCACGATAAAGGACTGAGGAGAAAAACCAAGGCTTTCCGCCGCCTTTTGAATCTCTTCTTTCTCCCCTTCTAATTCGATATAAGCACCTATGGGAAGTTTATCCACCATGGCCAGCAATTTTCCTCTTTTAAAAATCGTACGGTATTTCTGATAGCGGAAGAAGATCTGAAAACCGAGCCGCTTCAGAATTTCAAGGAGCTTCTGCGGATCTGTCACACGGGTGTTCATTTCTTCCCTTACTTTGAAATACCGGTCCCCTTCCGGCGGGCCTTTGAAAGTCAGCTCCCCGCCTTCGGGGATCATCCTGACTCTCAAACTGCACTTCTTTTTCTGGAGAAAATTTCCGGGAAGGTCCAGAAGATAATTATCTTCAAAGTGCCTCTCTTCCACGAGCGTAAAACCGAGACGGCGCAGATCTGCCTGTATCTGCGAGGAATCGTCCTCTAAAGCGATTTTCACTTCTGTTTCAAAATCAGGCTGCATCAAACAATCCTTTTTCTGTAAGAAACATCAGGAGGGAAACATTTTAACAAAAAAACCGAGATTGCGGATATCAGAATCTCCAGATATTTCCCGGGGGACCCATCCCCCGATGCTGGTGAAAGAAAGGGAATAAATAAACCTGCCTTTCCATTTCTGTCCTTCCGGCTGCTCAATGGTCACTTTTACTTTGTTGCTTACCCCGATATCATGGTCATACGCCTGATCACCAATGGCGAAGCGGAGCCGGTTTCCACTCAAACCTCTCATGACCAGAAGCAGCCGGTTAATCCTGTAAGAGGTGAGAAGATAGATCTTCGTGGTTGCATCCGCTTTTACCCAGAACCCCTGCTCCGCGATCCAGCAGGTGCTGGTGTCCGGAATATAGGCGTGATGCTCCATGGGCCCTTTATAGTATATCTCCTGGTCCACAGGAACCAGACCGGCCCATTTCCAGAAAAGGAAACCGCAGACAATAAACAGGACATACACCAAGCATTCTTTCCGGCTCCAGAAGAGGGCTTCCGATCCTTGTCCCTGTGCGACATCATGTCGTCTCCACACATGATGCAGGGAAATGAGCAAAAATGCCATAAGCATCATTCCCCAGACGGCAATGGGAATCCATTCCGCCTTGCTCCAGTCTATGTTGGCTATTGAAGGGAATAATTTTGTAAAGGGCAGAGCCGGCGATTCGAGCTGGCTGAGGAATTTCGATTTTTCCGCTGGATTGATTCCCAGAATGACATGATACAGCAAACCGGGACGGGTGAGAAAAATCAGAGAGAGGCCAAAGGAAAGGATGACGAGAAATCTTTTTGCCAGCACATACCCGCGGTGCTTTTCTTCCATGAAGAATACGATCAGGAAGAAACCGAAGATCCAGGTGACGGACACAAGCGGCCTTGGCGGGGGCGAATGGCCTCCCACCCATGTCGAATAAGCATAAACAAGGAGATGGGCGGCGAGGATCAGAGAAAGCATAATAGCAGCAAGGCGGTCCTTTCGGAAAAAATAAAAAAAACCGACTAATGAGAGGATGAATACGGGCGAATAAAAAAGGAGGCCCACCTTCTGGTCCATAAAATAACTGATCAGGGTCGGGACGAGATATGTCAGATGGTTATCCATGCCGTGGAAGAGATGGTCCAGAAACTTTTCCGCCTGGCTCGCACCCGGTGAAGCGCCGCCCAGGTATAGCGCTGCAGGTGAAACGGTTCCAAAGACCGTTTGCATAAACACCAGAAAGAATACCAGTGAAAGCGCGCTCAGGAGCGGGAATAAAAGGAGCTGTCCCCGCCATCTGAACCGATTCTGCTTGAACACGATGAGCCAGAAAAAGAGTAATACTATCTGTGCAGGGATATATTTAATCCCCAGCCAGGGAAGCAGGGCAAGCATGACTGCGGCCAGGATACTCCGGTGTTTTCCCGGTTTGCCGCCTCCGGACAGAATTCGGAAAGGATAGATCATGCAGAGGGCGGCACAGATTTCAGGGTAAACCAGGCAGGAATAATAAACAAGGGGCGCGGTGAAAGACACCACGAGCCACCCGGCCAGGAGGCCTGGCCGATCTCCCATTTTCTCCCTTGCCAGAAAATAGATCTGGGCCACGAGAAAAGAGAGGATAATCGCCATGGTGGCCCTGCATAAAAAGAGGATCCAGTATGTCCCAAAATGCATGCCCGCCCAGTAGGCGGGAATGAGCAGTACCGGAAGGGCCAGCCCGTGGGAAGGATATCGTCCCCGGTCTTTTCCCTTATGGTAGTGGCCTGCAATGAGCTCTCCAGGATGGTAATTTTGATAATCCTTTTGTTCAAAGTAGTTGTTAGTAAGCTCGATATCGCCATCGAAGAGGATGCTATGGGTAACGATGAGATAGTGGGGTTCATCTCCGGTGACCGGATGCTCGGGTACTATTTTGCCTGTGCAGATGAGAAGATAAATGGCCAGAGGAAAAAAGAAAACGAAAAGACGGCCTTTTCTCCCGGTCAGAAATGCAAGCATGTTATGTCGCTTCGATCACCGCGGTACTGCCGAAAGGAAAACGCCTCAGACCCTGAAGCCTGGTAATCCGGGCAGCAACCCGGGACAGGATGTTTTTTTTCTGATGGCCGTGGAGGAAAGTTTTTCCCCCGGAGGAGAGAAATTGCTGAAAAAGGACAGCGATCACCTCGAACTCCGGCGGAAAGGGGTATACTTTCCTGCTGGTGACGCTGAAACCCGTTCTGCTCAGCACTTTTTGAACGGTTCTCACGGATAGGGGCGTGTAAGGGCCAAAAAAGGAATAGATGGCCGTTTTTCGAATATCGTCCCTCCGCAGGATGACGAGCATCCGGTGAAACAATCCATACAAAGACCAGTTTGTCCTGAAAGTCAGTAAAAATTTCCCGCCGGGCACGAGGATTCTTTTCACCTCGCTAAAGAGGTCTGCAAAAAAAACGGGCGGAAGCCGCTCCAATTTGTAGAAGCAGGTCACGCAATCCACCGTATGATCTTCCACGGGCAGCTTCCCATCCGCCATGACCATCTCCTGCTGGACAGCCTCCGGTGAGGATGCCCTGGTGTACAGGGCCGTTTCCCGGGCAAGGTCCACGGTGATCACCTTTTGAGAGGAATGGACGGACAGAAAGGAGCCGTCATAACTGAACAGATCAACCACACGCCCCTTTAAAGAACCGGCGATTCGTTGAATCAAACGCATGTCCGCCCTGCCTAAGGGGTCCACCGTTTCTCCCAGATCTGTCTTGCGGCAGAAATACTGTTGATAGTCCGCAATATCATTCACTGTCCATCTGGAGGGCTGATGAGAAAATAGAGGACGGCTCTTTTCCATGAATGTGTCAAAATGGACGATGTGATTTAGAGGCTTTCTGGGAGGAGGAGGAGGAGGCGGGCCGGCGGGCCGGCCGATCAGGACAAAACTGTTGATGAAATAATCCTCAGGTATTCGGAGTATCTCTCTGATCTTTTCCTCCTTACCGTAACTGTTCAGCCATAAAGAACCAAGACCGCGGTCGGATGCGGCGAGGAGGAGATTTTGAATCGCCGCTGAGCTGCTCTGGTAACCCTCTGTGATATTTCCCCTGTGGTAACAGACGACAATGACGACAGGCGCATTTTCAACCAGGCGGGACGAGCCGCCTTCTCGAACCAGTTGCTTTTTTCTTTCCCCGTCCTCTATAACGACAAATTGCCAGAGTTGCTGGTTGCAGGCCGAGGGCGCCCAGGACGCGGCCTGCAGCATGTCCATGAGCGTCTCCCTTTGAACGGGATCCGGGGAAAATTTTCTGATGCTCCGGCGTTTTGAAACGAGATCGAAAAATTCCATCAGTTCCCGAGCCGTTTGTCGATGAGGTCCGAGAGCAAGCCAATGATAACAACCTGGACCCCTGCAACGAAAAAGAGAATCGTTTTTTCTGTGATGTTTTTTAGTTCAACCACATCGTAAACCAGGGAGGCCAAAAACAAAGCAAAGAACAAAAGAGACACGGGAATAAAAATCTTAAGGGGGTTGAAACATGTGATGGTCCTGAGAATCATGATAAGAAAATTTATCGTATCTTTAAACGGTCTTATCTTGGATTTCCCCACCCTCTTCTGATAAGAAATCGGAACATACTTGATAAAAAAGCCGTTCGTGAGGTAACAGAGCGTAATGGTGGTAGTAAATGAGAAGCCGGAAGGAAACATCTTAAAGAACTTCAGAGCAATATCCTTCCTGAAAATACGAAAACCGGAATTGAGATCCGGGATGTCCATTTCACAGAGAAACACGGCCAGCCGGGTGAGAAACCACTTGACCGGTCTTCGAAAAAGGGGAATAGAAGCATTTTTTCCGGTCCTGGCGCCCACAACCATGGGAAATTGATCGATCCATTTGTACAGATCCATCAATCGGTCCACGGGATATGTCTGGTCTGCGTCGATGATGGCGATATTTTCTCCACAGGCATTGTGGATTCCGGTTTTTATGGCAGCTCCGTAGCCGATATTTTGCGGATGCTGGAATACCTTCACCTCTTTCCGAAAGGCCAGCGCATACGTGCTGTCTGTGGAACCATCATCCACCACGATAATTTCATGGGCGACCTGGTGCTTCTTCATTTCTTCCCGGATGGCATCGATGGTCTGGACAATACTCTTTTCTTCGTTATAGGCGGGAATCACCACACTGAGTTTCACCATGACATGCTCCCTCAGGTTTTTTTTATCATAAATTCCCTGTCCGGCAAATAATCATTTTCCCGGGGACCTCGTAAACCGCGAGATATAAATAATAGGATGTGAGAACTTTCTGGATGTACCGTCTCGTTTCGCTGTATTCCACAGCCGAGAGAAAACTCTGCAGATCGTCCCCCCGCGCATTTTTTTTCCAGTAATCTGTTTTTTTGCTTCCCGCATTATAAGCGGATAAGGCATGATAACAATTTCCCTCATATTTCTTAAGTAGACCCGCCATGTGAGAGGTGCCGAGATTGATGGCCATATCGGGATTGTAGAGATCATCTTCCTTGAAATCCTGAATCCCCAGAGATGCGGCCACCGAAGCCGCGGTCTCGGGAATGAATTGCATCAGGCCTCTTGCGGCCGCTCCGGATCTTGCTCCGGCATCGAATCTGCTCTCCTCCCGGATCAATGCAAGCATGAAACAGGTATCTAACGCCCTCTCCAGGCAGCGCTTCTCCAGTATGTCCCGGTAATAGAATGGATACAAGGATTCCTGCATTTCCCGTGGCAGGAGGAGCAGTTGAAAATCAGGTGGGAGTCTGGCCATAATACCGCCCGCTTTCCGAATCGCCGCAGCGGGACGGCCCGCTTTGAAAAGATATTTTGATCCGGTAAGGTCGAAACTGAAGTCCTCCCTGTTCTTTTCCAGTACTTTCTCCAACTCCTCTGCTCCGGGTTCAAAAAGATGAAGTTGTAAAAAAGCGAGCATGCGCTGCAATGCTTCTTCGGCTGCGTATTTCTTAAAATCTTCAGAAAAAGGATCGTCCAGCGTGTAGATACGCAGTTCCAGGCCGGCCCGGTAATCATCGTGATGTTCATAACAATCCCGCAGAAGCGCAAAAAGCTTTTTTCTGTAAGAGGCCGGTATAAGAAAGGACGGCAGTCCTGAGAGGATACATCGGGCTCGCTCCGAATCCCCCGATTCCAGGGCGGTCCGCGCCAGCGAAAGGGAGCGGTCCAGAAATGCATCTACTTCCGGAATGATCGAGAGCAGGGCATCCTCGGCGGCAAACCGGTAAAATCCTCCCGGTGAGCTTGCAATAATCTTCCCGAACAGGTCTGCGGCTCTATCGGATTCTCCGCTCAGTAATGCGTAACGGGCCATTTTGAACTGAATCTCCTCCCAGCCCGTGCCGTGCGGTTCGCTCACCCTTTCCAGAATGTTGAGAGATGTCTTATAATCACCCTTCTCAGCTTCCATGGCAGCAAGGGCAAGGGCAAGCTTGCGTCTTTCCGAAAGAGGCCCCCCGCCACTCAGAAGACGGATCAATACCTGCTCCTTCATTGCGGAAGGAACGATGTCTCCGGGAAAGAGTACAAGACGTAAAGCCGCCGATGCAGAAAGCGTATAATCTTCCTTCTGTCTCGTAACCTCCGTAAATGCCCGGGCGGCCCCGGCGAGATCATTCCGCATCTGATCGGCCCGTCCTGTCATATATAAACTCTTTATTTTCCATCTCCCCGGGTCGGGGTACTGCACAATCCGTTGAAAAATCCGGCCCGCTTCCTCATAACGTCCCAGCCTGAAAAGAGACCTGCCAATCATGTATTCTGTCTCGAGCGCGTCTTCCGGTTCTGATACCCGGGCAAGAGACATCTTGAAATAATCGACGGCCCGATCGAAATTTCGGTTATGGTAGCAGGCCATTCCCCTCCGATGCAGGTCCTGCGGCCCGGGAGGCGGGAGGCCTGTGTCCGTTTCTTCCATCATTTCCAGCTTCTGAAGCGCCTTCCAGGCGAAATCATCATTCTCCTTCTCATGGATAATTTCCCGCAGGAGGTCGACGGCTTCCCGGGTCTGTCCGCCTGCCGCGTAGTATTCCGCCAGGAGTATTCTGCTGGGCCGCGATGTTTTCGATCCTTCTTCCTGAAGAAGCGCTTCGATGTAAGAAACCGCTTCCGGGAATGCTCCCGCGCCTGAAGCGTTTTGCGCTAGAAGCAGGTATGCCTCGCGACGGTGCGCACTCAGGGGAAATTCAGCGAGGAGCCTGTTGAGATATTCTTCCGATCTTCCGGTATCGTTCTGAGCTGCCGCCAGCCGGGAAAGTTCCCACATCGCATAATCCGCCAGGATTTCACCGCTGGAAACGGATTTTAAGAAATACTTCCCGGCAGCTTCCGCTTCTCCTTTAAGAAGCCCGACATAACCGCTGAAGTAGGCATAATTGAAGGCTGTGAATTCTTCGGGATACCGGTCTTCCGCTTCATCGAGAAGCTTGGAAAGGGTCTCGTAGTTTTGATTTTCCAGGGCGGATATGATGCGGGTATGCAGTGCTTCCATCCCTTCCCCTGTTTCTGCTGTCGCTGCGAAACCAGGCGAAAAAAGGCACCACTGCAAGCTTAAAAATATAATGAAGGTTGATTTGCGCTGTTTAAACAATCAGAGTTCTATTATCTCTTTTTGTTTCTTTTGACTGAAATCCTCGAGCTTTTTGATGTATTCGTCCGTTAATTCCTGGATTTTGTTAAACCCGCGATGCTGATCGTCCTCGGAAATCTCCCCGTTTTGCTTCAGCTCTTTGATTTCCTCATTGCCTGCTCTGCGAATATTTCTGATGGACGTTTTTCCGCTTTCGGCGATCTTTCCTACCACTTTTGCGAGCTGCTTCCTTCTTTCTTCTGTTAGAGGAGGAATCGGTATGCGTATGATTTTCCCATCGTTGGAAGGATTCAAGCCCAGATCCGATTTCATCACAGCCTTCTCAATTTCACCGATGACGGAAACATCCCAGGGCTGGACTGTAATCAAGCTCGGGTCCGGTATGGCCAGACTTGCCACCTGATTAATGGGAGTCGCTGTGCCGTAATAACTCACGGTCACCCCATCTAAAAGCGATAGTGAAGCACGGCCCGTCCGGATGGACTTCAATTCCTGAGCCGAAGCGTTTAAAGATGATTCCATTTTTACTTGTGTATCCTTAAACACCTTTTCCAACATTATTTTTCTCCCCGGATAATGGATCCGATCTTTTCTCCCATAACAACATTCTTAATATTGCCCTTCTGGTGGATATTGAAAACAATAATGGGAAGATGGTTATCCTTGCAGAGCGATATGGCGGTGGAATCCATGACCTTGAGATCCTGGTCCAGAACTTCCTTATAAGTCAGTCGTTCCAGTTTTCGGGCGCTCCGATCCTCCTCAGGGTCGCGGTCAAAAACACCTTCCACCCTGGTGGCTTTCAAAAGAACATCCGCCTTCATTTCCATGGCCCGTAACGCGGCGGCGCTGTCCGTTGTGAAATAAGGATTCCCGGTTCCCGCCACAAAGATCAGGATGCGGTTTTTTTCGAGGTGCCGGATCGCTCTCCTTCTGATATAGGGTTCGGCTATTTCCTGCATGGCTATAGCCGTGATCACCCTGGTGTAACATTGAAACTGTTCCAGATTGGCTTGAAGGGCCAGGCCGTTGATCACAGTCGCCAGCATCCCCATATAATCGCCGGTCACTCTCTCGATCCCCCCGGATGTGGAAGCGATCCCACGGTAAATGTTCCCTCCGCCTATCACGATCGCCATCTGCACCCCGAGGTCATGGACTTCTTTAATTTCCCCCGCAATGGTAGAAATCGTGTCGGGATCGATGCCAAAACCGCGTTTTCCTATCAGGGCTTCGCCACTCATCTTCAGTAATATACGCTTGTACACCGTGCCTTGCTTCATTAGGGTTCTTCAACCGCCTTTCTCATCTCACTCAATATCCTCTCCCAGTTCAAACCGCACAAATCTCCTGATCTGTATATTTTCACGGATTTTTCCGATTATTTCCTCCAGAATTTCCTGCAGCGACTTATTCTGATCCTTAATATAGGGCTGATCCATCAGGCATTTTTCCTCATAGAACTTGACCAATCTTCCCTCTACAACCTTGTCCACTATCTTTTCCGGTTTACCTTCTTTGAGGGCCAGGGCGCGAAAGATCTCCTTTTCTTTGTCCAGAACTTCCTGAGGGACGCTCTCTCTATTCAGATATTTCGGATTGGCGGCACAGATATGGAGGGCCATGTCCCTTGCAAAGGTCTGGAATTGTTCATTTCGGGCAACAAAATCTGACTCACAATTAATTTCCAGCAGAACCCCGATCTTTCCGCCCACATGGACATAAGATTCTATAACTCCCTGGTTGGTGAGACGGTGGCGTTTTCCCTCTGCGGTTTTCATCCCCTTCTTCCGCAGAATTTCAACCGCTTTTTCTAAATTCCCCTGGGCTTCTTTGAGTGCATTTTTACAATCCATGACTCCCAAACCGGTCTTCTCCCGCAGTTGTTTCACCATATCAGCCGTTACATCCATAATTCTCCTTCACTCCTTTCTCTTAGGCTATCAATTTTTCAATGAGAGTCCGGAACGGTGCTTGCTTATTTTTTGGATTTCTCGCCGCTCTTGCCAGCTTCCCCGCCTGTCTTACTGTCTGAAGAAGCCTTTTTTCCCGCTATATCCGACTTGGCCCTGGTTTCCTTTTTCTCAGCAGAAGGAGCATCTGCTTTTTTCAGGGTCCCGGTTTTTCCGCCGGTGGTTGTTGCCGGGGGGGTCCTCTCCGGCGTTTCGGCTTTTTTTCTGACCGGTGGAAATTTTTTCTGCCTGGTTTCAGGCTTCCGCGCTGCGGGTTTCCTTGCTCTGGTATCCGGTTTCGGCGATGCAGGAGGCTTTTCCGTTTTCAGCAGTGCTTTCTTCTTCTCCTCTTCCATTCTGTCGAGCTCTATTTGTTTCTGCCGCTCCTGCTCCATTTCTTCGTAAATGTGGAGGCCTTCGAGCACTGCGTCGGCTATTTTTGAAGAGAACAGCTTGATGGCCCGGATAGCGTCATCGTTACCGGGGATCAGGTGCGTGGCATCATCCGGGTCACAATTGGTATCTACGATGGCAATAACGGGTATCTTCAACTTCCTCGCCTCATGCACCGCTATTTTTTCTTTTCGGATATCCACTACAAACAGCGCGCCCGGAAGCTCGGACATACTCTTTACACCACTGAATATCTTTTCGCGCTTATAACGTTCTCTTTCAAAGGCTGCTCTTTCTTTTTTGGATAACTGTTCAAGATGGCCCTCTTCCGCCATTGTGTCCATCTCTCGCAGCCTTTCGATGCTTTTTTGAATAGTGGTGAAATTTGTCAAAAGCCCTCCCAGCCATCTCTGGGTGACGCAAAACATTCTGCACTTTTGCGATTC
>Ga0209013_10004621_pt1 | contig 12026 bp, 9 predicted proteins | sample Cruoilmetagenom2_FD_187291 | JGI IMG/M metagenome (GOLD analysis project Ga0209013, IMG submission 187291) | Oil polluted marine microbial communities from Coal Oil Point, Santa Barbara, California, USA - Sample 2 (SPAdes) (version 2) | ecosystem: Environmental > Aquatic > Marine > Oil seeps ...
GATACTCTCGTCAAAGGGAAATTCCCAACCAGGACTGACGACTTCATATGCCGCTTCATCTCTTTTAATATAGAGAGCTTCTGCGTTGATTCCCGTATCTATGCTGCGGGAACTTCCTGTCCCCGTATAAGTGCCTACCGCAGCATTGTCACCTACGAAACATACATAGTGGTAAGTAGCAGTATCCGTATTGACGTAACTGCTGTCCCCTACAGTAAATCCATCGGAATCAATACTCTCGATATAGTTGGAACCCACAGCACTGTACTGACTGTAAAAACAACTGTCTCCTGCTTGAGAATCAAACCGGAAAGTACGACGTACATCGGTTCTGCAAATCTGTACGAATTTGGGTTTGGAACCGACACCTGTGATTGCTTGGGTAGAATTGCCGTCACCTGTATAAGTATCAGTGACTACATCAGTTCCACCGAAAGCCTGCCAAGAATACCAAGTGTTGGCGGTATTAACATTGAGATCGGAACCAAGGGTGAAGCCATCGGAATCAATTGTGATGCAGTCGGCATCATCGTTTGCCGCATCCCCACCCCATGCCGTATTACCTGATAACGTATCGAACTTCCAGCGTTCATTCAGTGCGCCGGTTGTCCCGCCGGGAAATCGTGCAAATACACGGATAAACTTTGGAGTGAAACCGAGTCCTGAAATGACTCGTGAAGTTCCGTTTCCTACATAAAACCCTGTGCGTACATACAGAGACATTTAATTAACTCGGAGTTACCGTACCAGGATCGTCCAGCCAGTTATCGAGATCGTCATTACTTCTAACAGCGTATTGTCCTGTGGTTGTTTTCATCCCCCATTCAGCCACATTCAAATTTGTCAAAGTCCATGCAGCAGACGTATGTGGATCTTCTTCCCGTACATCAATGTGGGGGAAATAACCAAGCACAGGAGTAAATTCTGATTCTACGTCAGTTGTAGTACTTGATTTACAAACGGGCGCACACGTTATGGCTAAACCGGCAGACACTTTCTTTGTGTGTAATGTTTCCTGTACCGCAAGAATCTCTCTTCCTACGTCAGAAAACGTTCCCACAGAAACTAAAACGGTTTTTTCTCCATCGGGAGTGTAAAGATAATCTGTATCATCATTAGGATCGCCCTCATCTATATTTTCGTAATCAGTTGATCCTCCGCTTCTCGTCCACTCTGAACTGGAACCGTCTGCATCTGGAAGGGCTGCATGTACGATACAATCTCCCAGATAATCCACACTTCCAGAACCATCTATCGACAACCAGTAAATATCATCGAAGTAACAATGCTCATTAGAGTTGGCACTGCTTCCAATACGAATTTCGTTAATGTCCGTACTGGCTCCGTTTTTGTAATCGGCAGTAATGTCATACAGTTCCTGCGTCCCGTCAATTTTGAGTTCTACCCAACCCGCAGTTGCATTACCGGGAATGAATTTTCCTTCAATGTGATACCACGTACCTACGTTAATCGCATTCGTCGTGTAGAAGCCGACTCCACCACCTGTATTTGAGGAATAAAACTTGTGACTCGCAGCGTTGTAACCGAACCCTCCGTGAAGAGATCCATCGGGAGCGCGGATTTCTATGATGCGTCTGCTTGCTGCTCCTGAACCCGGATCATAGAAAGCAAAACCAAAACAGACTCCGTTGGATAACGTGACTCCTTTCTTGAGCCATCCCGCACGGTAGATTTCCATGCTGTAGGAGCCGGTTCGGTAGATTACCGCATCTGTGGCTATCCCTCCGGAAGCATCCCATCGGGCAAGCGTGTTTCCTTCAAACCCGTCAAAAATGATGAAACTCATGGGCTTCCCTTTACTTATTTGTTTCTAAGCATCGGAAGCTCGAAGGAAGGCGAATTACCGTATTCAGGAATCCCCAAGAAAGGACAATCCGCCTGCCTTAAAGGTCTTCCGAACACTATTAGCAATCTTTCGATCCAGATCATCCAGTCCATATACCGGACCCTGAATCGTAATGTTTACGTTGACTCCGGACGATTTGTAACCTCCCGCTTTATTCTCACTTGCAGGAATAACCCGTTCTCCCTTATGCAGCATTGCAATCATGTCTTGAGGAACGAAATTCATTCCCGCCTGCATCATGGGCAATCCAGAGAATGTACTACCTACAAAATCGAGGAAACTGTCATCTGGAGGAGTTCCATTAGAACTTACAAGACTGTTTAGTTCACCTGTTTCAACAGCGTCCCGAGAACTCGAACCTCTGCGGGAAAATGTACGATCTATCTGCTCTCGTAACTCTCTTAGACCATCTATACCACGTCTTGAAGCACCATTTACACGATCAAGTTCATCTGCGAATCCCCTCGCACTGTCTGTACCTCGACGTGAGATTCCTACAATTCGCCTGATATGCTCCTCGAACCCGCCAAGAGCTTCTCCAGCACCTCGTGAAGTTTCCCGCATATGAATAATCCGACGCCCCAACTCATCGGTTTCATATCCTGTATCCCGCATGTTTCTTCCAAGTTCAACAACACGTCTTCCAAAGTCTTCTGTTGTTTCCTGATCGGGAAATGGAAACTCGGGAATCTCACCACCAAAATCAGGAACTTCCGGACCTGTTGCGTATCCCAGTTTCCTCTTCCAGTCAGAACCGTAAATCGCAGCCATCTCAGCTTCCCAGTTCTGTATCCAGTATGGTTTTTCCTGCCCTAGTCCTGAACCCTGATTGATGGCTTTCCACATTCCGTCTGCACCCTTTGCAACCAGCCCCATTGCCTGCGCCCATTCCAACATCTGCAAAGTTCGAGAATCAATGAATTCCCCTAAACCCGAACTAATCATTTCATTGGCTTTGCTGATGACCTGATCCCCGAACTTGTCCCATGTCAGCATCGCCATTTGCGCTGCGTCATCCACATTCCCCATATCCAGCCCTAAAGTACCCATTCCTCCCAGCATCCAGCCTTCCATGAAGTCGGCTAATTCCTGTGTAGCCGTCAAAGTGTCTTCCCATGCCTGTAGACCTTTTGCCTGTTGCTCGTTTAACCCGCTTAACGCTTCCGTCAGGCCCTCAACGGCTTCCCATGCACCCTCTGCATTGCGTTGGATATATCCCGCAGCCTTAGCAAATTCTAATGCCGCTTGAATAACAGGAGGTAATGTCCTTCCCGCCTCTTCGTAAGCATTCGCTGTACTGATGATTTCATCGCCTAAGAATTCCCATGCCATCCGTTGTGCTGTAGCTACATCGTATTCTTCTAACAGGGCATCTCCCAAGCCCATTAACTTGTCTTGGAGATCCCATGCACTCTGAGCAAAATCCGTCCAAATCTTCTGGCCTTCCTGATATGCGGAACTAAGTTTCCCCATAGCGTGATATAAACCATCAGCACTTCGTCGGGCATGGCCGTTTGCTTCCGCCCAATCCAGTGTCGCTTGAATGACGGGAGGGATGTCCATCCCAAGTTGTATGTAACTATTGGCTAAATCAAGAATGTCTCCACCGAGAAATTTCCATGTCATTTCCTGGGCTTCAGCTACGTCATACAACTCCAGCATCTTTGCGCCCAACCCCATTATCGTGTCACTGAGGTTTTCTCCCTGATCTATAATATTTCCCCAAATCGCATATCCCTGTTGAAAGGCTTCAGAAACTCCGGAAGTTGCGAGATTCAAGTTCAGTAAATCCTGTATGACTTGAGGGATTTCAATTCCTAACTCGTGGGCTGCGGCAACTACAATTTCTATGTCTTCACCGAGAATTCTCATAACCTCGGCATCTGTGGCTCCCGCATCCCGCAGAATCTGAATAGATTCCACCATTGCAGCCAGTCCCTGCGCTACACGAACAGGTTCATCTCTTAACGTTTCAAGAGCCGATTCAAGTTCCCGTGTTCTCAGAATTAACCGGACAAACTCCTCATCCATTTCAATGAGTAAGCCTTTTAAGTCTTCTCCGAAAATGTCTTTGAGTAAATCGGTTCCGAAGGCTTCGACAAATGCTTCATTCAGATCCAGCCAGTTTCCTGTTGCAAGACCTTCCTCAAACGCTTCTCTGAAATCAAAGGTTCCCCACGCAGTTTCGATACTTTCGAGAGACTTTAAGAACTGTTCTACTTTCCCCTGTGCTTTAGCAGCGTTGTATCCAATCATCAGAAATGCGGGAGATGATGCTACATCCTTACGTACCTTGGCTAACTGTTCTTCCGTCACTCCTAATGAATTGGTGAAGTTCTTAATGGCATCATCGCTGATTACAATGTCCCCGAAATCCCGTGCAAATTCCTGTGCAAATTTCTCATAGGCAGACTTGGAGAAAACGGTTTTCCAAAGAACCACGGCAGCAACTGCTGCTCCTGCAATCGCCAATCCCCACGGACCTCCTGCAATTCCTGTTGTAAGCCACTGCCACATTGAAGTTGCGCCGCCTTTAATAGCAGCACCTAATTTGGTGAAATTGGTAGTTAGTGCTGTAAGACTCGAAGACGCACCTGTTGCAGCCGTATCCATCATCGTCATACCTGCTGCGGCATCTGTAAATCCACCATAACCGGCTGTACCACCTCCACCACCGCCTGTAAACAATCCTCCTAATGCTTTGAAGATACCTGTAATCCCACCAAAACCTCCCGCAGCATTAAATCCTGCACCAAAGCCCCCTCCACTTAATATTGTGGAAAAGCCCTGCATAATCGGCGTAAACAGTGATTCAAAAAAGATTCGTAAGATTCCTTTAGCGAAGTCTTTCGCAATGTCTTTCAGACTCGTCCACAAGCCTTTCCACTCTACAATGATGTCTGCAAATCCCTTACCCAAATCCGTAATAATCGTAGAGATCTGCTTCTTGATGATTTTGGAAGTGTCGGTTGCAGTAGCGGCTATATCAACAATACCCTGTTCCGCTTCCGTCAGAGGTCTGTCTAATAATATTAACCACTCAGCCGCTTCTTTAATGGAACCTCCGAAGAGATGCATGATCTGCGAAGCATTGAGTCCTGCTGTAGACATTTCGTTGATCTGTTCCGCTACAACACCGGGAAGCATATTCAATTTGTCTAACTGAAGTACCCAGCCTTTTTCTAACGACTCTGCTAATAAATCAACAGGGGCTTTAGCATGTTTGGCTTCTAATCCCAGGTAGCGAAATGCTTCCTGCAAATCTCCCATCTTTGGAACGAGTTGTGTAGTTATCTTATTGAGGTTTTCCTGTGAATCCCCTGTGGAAATCATCTGAAAATCCAACTTCGACATTTCGTGAGTTGGAGGAATCAAGGCTCTGGCTAAATCTTCTAATTCTTCTACAGACTTATCTACGGTTTGATTGAACTTTCGTGCATCATCTGCCGTTTTGATAACATCTTTCCCCAATACGCGAACTATTGTAGATGCATCGTATCCGGCTGCTTTTAAGGCTCGAATCTTCTTGCCGAGTTCAATCGTAGGATTCAATGCCTTCTTGAATGCATCTGCGTATTTGTTGGTTGCTTCTTCGACGTTCTTAACTGCACCTTCGACTTTAAGAAAAGTCTTTGCAATTTCTAACAGTTCAAGATCTGCTTTGGATAAAGCAACACCTAGTTTTTCCTGCTTCTTAGCCGCATCTACAATCGCTTTTGCATTAAGTTTGTACCAATTAGTGAGGTTAACAATCGTACGCCCTGCATCTTCGTTAATCTGTTTTATTTGTTCTAATTCTTCGGTATATTTCCGCATTGGATGTAATGCGATGTCTACACTTTCATACAACTTTTTTTGCTCTTCTGTGAGTTTGGCGATTCCACGCCCCAAGGTTTCTACTTCCCACGCAGCCAGATCAAACTCTTCTATCCATCTCTTCAATATTTGAACTTCGAAAGCTGTCTCATCTCCAAATATATGCATCACACCAATGAGAGCTTCTAGCTGTTCAATGTTGTCACCAACCCAGACGGTGTGCTTTCCTCCCGTTGCTGTGAAATGTGCGTAATCTTTGATTAATTCTCGCATTAAAAGATTAACGGTTTTTATTTGATCAGGGGCTTGAGCCACGGTAGTGTAATAATCGTCCCACGTCCCTTTGCCCGTAACCATAATAAGATCAAGGTTAGTAAATTGAAGTAGTAAGTCTTTTAGATGTTCTTCATAACGAACAGTGCCTTCAGTCGCACTGTCCATAATCCCGACAGATGCCAGTAAATTCTTCCCCCAGGTGATTACTCCAGTCCATGCATTAGTTTGTGCTTTTGCTGTTGTTTCATAAGAAACCCCCAAAGCATCCAAGCGTTCCTGATACTGTTTAATATTGAAGGTTGCGGCAGTTCCTAATGCGTTTAGTTCTTTAACATTCGCCTTGAGTGCCGGAACAAAATCCCATAGAAACTCAACAAGCTTAATTGCTGCCATGACTCCAAGAATCGGCCATAACACACTCAATGCAGAAGCGAATGTTAAAGTTCCCGCTGTTGCTACCTTCGTTGCTCCTGCATACCCATATAAAGCCCGATTTGCAACTAATGCAGAAGTGCTTTGCAGTTTAAATCCAAGAATAACGCTTTGAGATGAAAGCCCTAACCGCCAGTTATTATCACGAACTAATGCAACTGCCGTAGCATTTGAATAGAGTGCTTTACTGTACGAAACTAATGCCGTGATTATTTTCACTCCCAAAATTGAAAGTAAAATAGTTAACGCCGAAGTCCATAACCACGTCTGTTCTGCAACTACTACCAGAACTTTCGCTATACCAAACATTTTTGGGAGTAGATGAGTGCCTATCGAAATCGCTATATCATTGATTCGACTGAGCAGCATTTTAAATTGACTTGCCATTGTCGCAAAACGAATCTCTGCTTCCCGCGTCAGGGCTATATTTTCACGCCAGCCTGTAGCACCATATTCTAATGCTTTGTTGAGAAGTTCAGTTGAAGCAGACGCTCGACGTAATGTGTCACTCACCCGAACGGCACCAAGACCCAATTCTTCCAATGTTAGGGAAACATTTCCGTTTTCTTCTTTAAGCCTTGACAACCCTTCAATAAACTTAACAAGAGCCGCTGTTGCATCTGTCTGCCACAACCGCGTAAAACTCTCAACACTCATTCCAGCAACTTCGGCAAATATTCGAAGTTTCTCTCCCGCTTTAGCTACTTGTTTATCAATCTCAATCATGACTCGGGAAATAGCCGTACCACCGGCTTCAGCACGGATACCCACCGCAGTTAAAGCCGTCGCGAAACTCAGTACCTGGTCTTCCGTCATGCCGACCTGTTTACCGGCACCAGCAACCCGAAGTGCCATCGTCATGATTTCCTGTTCAGTGGCTGCAAAGTTATTCCCCAAATGAACCAGCGTAGACGCTAACCGCTCATAATCCTTCTCAGATGTGTTCATGATGGCGGCAAACCGTGCTACCGACATGGCAGCATCGTCAATCGTCATCGTCGTTGCTACGCCCAACTTTGCGATAACATCTATGAACTTCCCCATGTTCTGTACGGAGATTCCCAATTGACCACCGACCTCACCAATTTTGGAAAGTTCCGTAGTCGTCAACGGAATCTCTTTCGCCATCTGACGGATTTCAGCACTGAGTCCTGCTAACTCTTCCGCAGTGGCGTCAACGGTTTTCTGAACTCCTGCAAAGGCGGTTTCAAATTCAGAAGCAGCGGTAAGCAGTTTCCCCATTGCAGCTAATCCTGCAATCGTAGCCAGCGAAACTCCCACCGACACCATGACGGTACGAACCCGTAGATAGGCTTTCTCCAGCCGTGCAGCCCCTGTGGTCATCGCAGTTGTAGCTGCTACAGATTTCTTGGAAACGGTTCCGGCGGTGACTCCCAGTTTCTGCAACTGTCTATTCGCAGCCGCCATCTTCTTGTTAAATGCCAGCGTCTGCGCATCGAGATAAAAATTAACGCCGCCTACGCCACCTTCCATTAGTTACCTCGACCTTTCCTGCCCTCACCACCTCCGAACATTCCTCCCATCATTTGCCCCATATCCGTCTGCCGGATCATCATCTGCGATTTCTGCTCTTCCGCCGTCATGTATCCCCGTAATACGGAACACACTGCAAACTCCGCAGGAGTCAGTTCTTCAATGGAAGGAAGTACACCCAACCAGATCATGTCTTCGTAGGTTCGTACATCCGAAATTATCGAAAGGTTATCGTTCTCCATCTCGTAAATTTCAGGATGTTTCGCCAAAGGATTGTTGGGACAGGGATCGCCTTTACGAACGGTAGGATTTCCGTCTTTATCTAAAACGTCTTCAGTAAAGGAAACACACGCATTAGGGTCTTTACGTAACCAGCGACAGTGCTTCACATTCGAAGCACGGTTACGTATCTCGTCCTGCTTACGAGAATCTTTGAGTGCTGCAAACAGCTCGGAAAACGACTGTTCGCGCTGGCACCGAAACTTCTCGACAGCATCCATATGATTGCGGAGAACTACTGAAAGCTCATCCGCAATTATGCGTTTTTTCGTTGCGTCCGCTCGAAAATCTTGGTCAATACCAAAAGCTTCTGTTCGAGAGGAAGATAAGGCAACCATTTGTCTTTGATTCCTTCCTCACACGGTTTTCCCTTGAACAGTGCGCCCTCGACACTTCGCACCATGCGGTTATACAACGCTTCCATTACGTCGTAGTTTTCCAGCGTACTTAACTCTTTTTTGCGAATGTTGTAGCGACTCTTCCGAGCTTTACGCCACGTCTGATAGTCTTTCTCAGTCTCTTCTTCACAGTGATGCACCAACTTCATTTCCCGTACATCATCCGTCGCAGGACAAAACAGATTCTGAATCAGCGTGATTTTATGAGACATATCCGCGAGAGTCAGATCCAGCAACGATTCGGGATCAGCCGATTCAAAGGTTTCTTCAATGGCAGTTCCCTGTACACATTCCGTAAAGATTCGAGTCTTCAAAAACGGATTTTTATCCAGATAGGCTCTCTGTTCATCCAGACTGGTTGAAGTAGCGTGTAACAGTCCTGCGAAATGTTCATCTACAAACTTGCGAAAGGGTGCTTCATTAAAGAACCCCGGTTCCATGACATTGGCATCCAGCCGAGTATCGGTAGTAGCCGCCTGTAATGCATGTTTGTAGGCGTAGGAAAAGCCTTTGGGGGATTGTACGTCCGTGTGTTGACGCATTACAACGAACGTAAGAAATTCCTTACCTTTTTGTTCTACGAGAAACGGATATGAAATTTCGTCCGCAGTCAGTTCCCATTTGGGAATTCCCGATTCAAAAACAACTGCGTTTACCGGCTTTTTACTCTCTGTCCGAGAGTCCTTTTTGGGAGTGTCAGACATTTACCTATCTCCTGTTTTTTGAAAATCGAGAGTTCAAACCCTATGCCTGAAGTGTCGATTCTCAACGGTATGTAATTAACTGCCTACATGCTTAACTTTCCGTTCTTCCATGCGAGTCAACCATCTGCGAAACGCTGAAATCATTGCCCCTAAAGCACGAATGGAGAACGTGTGGAACTCTTTCTGTGTTTCATCCGTGAGTTCCGTTTCAATGTATGTTCTCCAGTCTTTTCGAAACGCCATGAGATGTTGAACTAAAATTTCAACAAACTTCTGATTCCCCTCATCCATGACATCTCTATTCCAGTACGCTTAAATTAGGCTTACTCTTCGCCGGTGCAATCTTTGAAAACACAGACAATACCGATTCTCGAACACTGGCACGAATCAGCTTTTTAAGTTCGCCTAGATTATTGTTAATCGGCTGCTCCAGATACTTCGGACCTGTTCCAGGTTCGCTATACGTCTTATACAGATTTTCATGCAGTACATGTGCATAATCCACCATAGGTTTAATCTTCGCGCCCTGTACAAAATGTTCAGAAGATCCGGGCGTTCTCCCGCCATACGAAAGTTGTATTCTTATGTGGTCAGGAGTGGTCTTGGTACGTCTTACTTTCCATGTACTTCGGAGAGCGCCCGTCTTCTTTGGACATATCCGCAGACTTTGCTTCATAATAGGATCAACCGCAAAGCCACGCATACGCTTGCCCAAATTGATACTGAGGACACGAGGAAGTGCGTGAAACCTTGTTGCAAAGGCTCGCAAACCTACTGCATGAATTTTTACCACGAAAAACCTCTTATGTCGTGATCCGTGTCAGTTCCCCACGAGGAGAAAACGTCACAGGCGTCATAAGATTGTCTCCGTGACTTCCGCCCATCGGCGTATAAGCCGAAATGAAAGCCAATCCACTATACGCTGGATTCGTGGCACTGATTGCCGCATCCTTATCAGGCTGACAAACCACGATGACATCCGAACGTCCGGAAAACAGCGGTTGCAGCGTCACATCGACACTACCCGCCGCAAAATCCTGAAAAAACGTGGCTTCAATCGTCCATGAGAACAAACCGGCTCGCTGGACATCCGTGTAGTCTCCCATTGCGGAATCGTCCAACTGTGCCGCCGTCACATTGATGGTTAACGTATCACAGTGATCCGATAAATCGACTGAGTGAACAATGATTCCCGCATTCCAAAAGGGGCCATGTGCTCCAACTGGCATTTTCGTACCTCCTACTTAGTTTTGACAGTTACAAATTTGCTCCGGCTTGCGATATGTCCCCCATTCAAATAGAAATCAGAAACATACTCTTTCGGTATGATGGCCCCAGGAACAAAAACCTGCCCTCCAAAGTGAAGGTTCTGCTTGCAGGCATTAAAAAACTCCTCCTCAACACGAGTCTCCATTCTTCGCCCTCCGAGAGACTTCGCAGGAGTCTTTGCATCTTCATCGTCTTTCGCTTCAATGCGAGTTCTGTAAGTCCGTAACTTCTTTGCGTCTTCAACCTTTCGTGCCGTCTTTTTCGGTCTTGCCATGATTTGATCCTTATGCTGCTCTTCGTTTAATCATGAAATTACACACAAAATGCGCCCGGTCGTTTGCATCGGATAACAAGTAACCCGGTTGATGCATCGCTTCAATCCAGTAATCGTAACTGTTGATCGTAAACTTTGCGTGATTGAGTTCTTCGAAGACATCGAAGCATTTCTTTTGAGAAGTCAGGCGGCTGTTGTTTCTGATACGAATTTGAATATTCGTAGTTTCCAATACTAAACCGCCCATTGCATTAACAGGTGCCGTTCCATGCAGATCCGTCAAGATCATAATATTATCCGAATACCCTGATCCATCAGGCATGGAGTTTATCCAGATATCATCTGCTAAAGTCCCATGTCCCTGATTACCCAAATATTCCGCAACATCCGCAGCAGGACTATCAGCCATAGTTCTTCCCTAAACTTCTGCTAATACTTCAATATTATCAGATTCAGCAGAAACAGTTTCTTCATTCTGCTTTTTTTGTCTATCCGATTGATACCTTCCTAATACATCACGAAACACTGCATCAAACTGTGCAGCAATGTTTGCCCAACGATATTTGGGGTCCTGAATACATTCAAATCCTTTTTGTATGAGATGTTTTCTGTACGTTTCGTCTGAATACAGTTTTTGTAATCCTTCTACGAACTGTTCCTCGTTGACGATTCCACCGACTGTATTGATATTACCGGGGTTGACAAAAGTATCGGTACACTCGACAAGATGCATCGCATCCTTTGCCCATTCACCCAAAGCCGACCAGTTACCTCCCATATTAGGAACTCCGCAAGCCATACTTTCAATATGGGGCAATCCGAAACCTTCGCCCATAGCCGTGGATATGTGTGCATCCATAGCCGAATAAAGGAGATACATCTTCTCTTCCAGAAGCCCACTCCATACGGTCATCTTCTCATCAGCGGATATCACCCGTCCCTGCAATTCATAGTATTCCGTCAACTGCTTCAAGTCGTATCCGGCATCGGTTGCAGAAGTATGAAAATACAGATACACGTCTTCAGGTGGATCGTACTTGTCAATCCACGCTTTGAAGTATTTCATACACAGGTCTTGTCGTTTCCGTGGCTGATTCTTTCCAACATATCCAAATATGAAACAGTCTTTTGTAATAGGATCTGTCATTCCCAGAGTCTCTCGTGCTTCCGCTTTGGGAATGGGATGATAAGTTCTCGTACAAACTCCGTGAGGAATG
>Ga0209013_10004622_pt1 | contig 12026 bp, 14 predicted proteins | sample Cruoilmetagenom2_FD_187291 | JGI IMG/M metagenome (GOLD analysis project Ga0209013, IMG submission 187291) | Oil polluted marine microbial communities from Coal Oil Point, Santa Barbara, California, USA - Sample 2 (SPAdes) (version 2) | ecosystem: Environmental > Aquatic > Marine > Oil seeps ...
ACCCTCTTTTACCAGCTCTGCTACCGTTCCCCATCCTTCTTCAATCTCCTCATCCGGCTCCGGCCAGTGAATCTGGTAAAGATCTATCACTTCTATTGCCAAACGTTTCAAGCTTGCTTCTACCTCCCGCCTGATACTATTTGCCCTCAGCGATTTACCAATCTCACGGCTGTCACCTTCCCAAATGCGTCCGCATTTGGTAGCGATGATTACTTCATTCCTGATTCCTTTAATTGCCTTGCCTACTACTTCTTCGGCATGGCCATGTCCATAGATAGCAGCCGTATCTATCCAGTTGATCCCCTGATCGAGTGCAGCATGAATTGCATTTAAAGAATTAGTGTCGTCCTGGGGTCCCCAACCAAATTTCCAATCTCCGCCACCCATCGCCCAGGTACCTAATCCTATAGTAGTAAGATAAAGGTCGCTAAGGCCTAATTTGCGTGTTTGCATACTTATAGTTTTGATTAGTAATAAAGATACCTAACCTTTTTGTGAATTCATATATAGCTGATATTCTGCATATGAACGGACTTAAGTTCATTTGTTTTCATATCTTTTTAAGAAATGCAAAAATGAATAAAAAACAATTATTTTTAGACAACCAACCTTTACTGCACTATGCGATTAAATGTCCTTCTTTTAATTATTTTTTGTTTGGTAAGTAGTTCCTTTTATTCACAAATAGTTAATATAGAGTCCGCAAGAATGCAAACAGATTCTGTCAGGTTTGTTTTGAATAACGATTTTTCATTCAGATATAACGATAATGACGGGAACTATATCTTCGAACTTAGTGATGCAATATACACACAGTTAAAATCAAAGGATTTTCGTAAATTATATTTTTTCTTGGGCAATCTGGGGCTTATTCGCTCCAAGGGCGAGGATTTTTCAAATAACTGGCTTTTGCATTTTAGATTCAATTATAGACTTACCCGTGTAATAAGAATTGAGTCTTTTGTTCAAAGTCAGAGCAATAAATTATTAGATGTTAGTGGCAGACATCTAATTGCAGGAGGTTTGCGTTTTAAGGCAATTTCAACAGAACACATAAGGCTGTATTTAGCAAATTCTTATATGTATGAAGTAGAGATCAGTGATGTACTAAACCAAAATTTTTACAACCACAGGAATAATACGTATATGTCACTTTCAATTGTACTGCCAAAGAGTAAAATAAATATCACCAACATACTCTATTATCAACCTCTATATAAGGATATTGGTAATTATAACATCTCAGAACAGTTCAAAATTGAGATCCCAATTTCTAAAACAATAAATGTGAATAGCTCATTCTATTATTTTTTTGACAGCCAGACTCCAAATAACCGATCGCAATACACTTCGAATCTTTTTATTGGAATAGGGATTTGTCTTCCAAATCAAAATAACTAATTGTTTTAGCTTCTTTTCTAAAATAAGCGTTAATTTCTCATAATTCATAATTGTTAAGCTCGTTAATTACTGCATTATTTAAGTTATACCTTAACAAGTTTAGGACCCAATTTTGTATCTTTAATTCTCGATCATCATCATAAAAATTTATATTATGGATAATTCTGGAAATACTTTAATAGGCCTTATTGCCGGTACGGCTATAGGAGTTGCTTTAGGGGTACTCTTCGCTCCCGATAAAGGAGAAGTAACAAGAAAAAAATTAGCAGACGAAGCAGCTGCGGCCCAGGCCAATCTGTCTGAAACTGCTGCAGACCTGAAAGAAAGGGTTAGAGACACTTTAAACTCAGATCCAAGTGCCCTTGAAAATGGGATTGAGGGTCTAATTTCCAATGCAAGTTTTAAGGCGGAAGATATTATCTCAGCTTTGGAGAAAAAGCTAAAGGAATTAAAAGTTAAAAACAGTAAATTAAAAAAATCTGCTAAATGAGTGTACTAGAATCGCTTGACCGGACTTCAGACAAAGCTGTTAACCTTGGCGAAGAGTATTTATCGAAGACAAAGGAGTATTATGAGCTAAAAGTTTTTCAGCAACTCACTGCCACCACGGCTTTGTTTTGTAAAGCAGCTATAGTAGGTAGCCTGAGCTTTTTAATAATAATATTACTAATAGTTGCCGGTACTATGGCATTAGGCAATCTAATTGGAAATATGATTCATGCCTGTTTGATTAGCGCAGGCATTTTATGTGGTATTGGAGCTATTGTCTATGCTTTAAGATCTCGAGTAGAAAACCTCATTATCCGGGGAATGTCTAAACAATTTTTCAATTAAATGAAAGAGTATAAAAATAAAGACGAAATAAATTACGACCTGAAACGCCTGAGTCTTGAAAGACAGATTGCCTGGGAAGAAATGAAGGGTCTTAAAGAAGATTTTAAAGAAAGTATACAACCTTATAATTGGTTTGGACCTATTTTGTCTTCAGTAAAGCAATACGGCATTCTTTATTTTATTCGTTTGTTATTTAGTAAGAAAAAATAAGAATAATTGTCATTTTAGTTTAGCTGTGGTTAGGTGTTAATTTTAGTATAAGTTACCCGATAGTATTTAACCTACCTGATCCCTTTGGAATACCCTGCCTTATTTTTTTGGTACATTTAAAGATCCAGCCCAAAATTGAATACCAATGAAGAGTTTTGTCTACGCTTTATTCCTTTGCTTCCTCTTTTTTAGCTCCTGTAAAGAGAAGAAATCTACTCCACAAAAAGAAATATCTGAGCCTGTTGAACAAAAAACAGCGCTAAACAATTGGAAACCTTTGTTTAACGGTACCAACTTAGATGGCTGGACCATGAAAATAATGGGGTATCCTTTAGGAGAGAATTTCGGGAATACATTTCGGGTTTCAGGTGGAATTTTGAGTGTTCGTTACGATGCTTATGGAGAAGATTTCAATAATAGGTTTGGTGCATTATATTTTAATGAGAAATTAGCAAATTACCGCCTAAAAGTGGAATATCGGTTTGTCGGAGAAACGGCTCCCGGGGCACCTGAATGGGGGTTTAGAGATAGTGGTGTTCAATTTCATTCTCAGTCCCCGGCCTCTTTAAAAACAGATCAACCATTTCCGGTTTCCCTGGAATATAACCTGCACGGGGGCAATGGAACTGATGAAAGGCCGGTTGGAGCAATTTGCGCAAATGGTATGCTTGTGGAATTAAACGGGCAACAAAATACAAGCTAATGTACCCCTCCCCTGGTAAAAAGAACTTTTCATGGGGATCAATGGGTGACGTTGGAAATAGATGTAAAAGATGGTGAAATAACTCACTATGTCAATGGAGAAGAAATCTTGAGCTATTCCAACCCAACCTATAACAATGAGCATGAGATAGCTAAAACCCTTATTGTTAATGGTGACGTTTCGGTAAAAGACGGATATATTTCCTTGCAGTCTAACAGTCATCCTATAGATTTTAGGAAAATAGAGCTTTTGAAGTATTAAATTCAAATTAGAGATGAATAAGAAATCAAAAATTGCTATAGTAACCGGTGCGGGCTCGGGTATTGGAAGAGCAGTAGCAATTGCACTAAATAAGGATGGATGGATTGTAATTCTTGCGGGCAGGCGTGAAGAAAACCTCATAGAAACAGCAGCTAAATGCAATACGGCCGACACGCTGGTAGTACCAACGGATGTTAAAGATCCGCTAAGTGTCAAAAATCTTTTTGCCCAAACTTTAAAAGCTTATGGACGTCTGGATTTACTTTTCAATAATGCAGGAGTAAGTGCCCCTGTAAAGCCAATGGAAGAACTTAGTATTGAAGAATGGAAGCATGTGATTGACACTAATTTAAATGGTGTCTTTTTCTGTACACAGGAGGCATTCAGAATTATGAGATCTCAGGATCCAATAGGTGGACGAATAATAAACAATGGTTCACTTTCCGCTCATGTACCGAGGCCGTGCTCTGCGCCCTATACGGCAAGTAAGCACGCGGTAACAGGCTTAACCAGATCTACTTCCCTGGATGGTCGGGCCTATAACATTGCGTGTGGACAAATTGATATCGGTAATTCCAAAAGTGAAATGACAAAAAAGATAGAAAAAGGAACACTACAGGCTGATGGTTCACATAAAATAGAACCTACAATGAACCCTGAAGACGTGGGCCGTACTGTAGTTTATATGGCTGGTTTACCTCTAAATACTAATGTCCCTTTTCTTACAGTTATGGCCAATCAAATGCCATATATTGGAAGGGGTTAAAATGATTACACTCGTGTTATTTTTTATTTGCTGATCTGAAAGAAGTTACTTCTTCGACTGTAATTGGTTCGGCTTTATTCCCAAAACTATTGCGTATGTACGATGCCACATTAGCTATTTCTTCGTCTCCCAACATTCCAAAACCTTGCATTACATTGGCATATTCAGATCTGTTGTCCTCCAATCCCGCTTCAGAGCCCTTAATAATAATCTCCAACATCCTGTTCTTGTCACCCAGCACATTGTCTGATTGGGCAAGGGGTGGATTTAATCCGGATACCCCTCCTCCATTTGCCTGATGACAAGTTAAGCATACTTGCTTATATACCTTCTTGCCTTCTGCCATATATCGTGGCAGATCGGCCTCAGGCACCTTTGGCGGTGATTTTGTAAGCGTTTGGATTTCGGTTTCAGAACTTGCCTTGTCTTCTTTTTTAGATGAATTACAGCTATTCAATAAAACAATTACCGCAAGTCCCAAAAGAAAAATTGTAATTGTATGTTTAAGGTATGGCTCTTTTTGCAATCTTATTTATTTTTTACCGTAAACAATTCTGAATAATGTACCTCCGGCATCATCTGACACATAAAGAGAACCATCTGGTCCCTGCGCCAAGCCAGTTGGCCTGTGCTCAGCTTCACTAGGGGAAGAAACTTCTTCTAAGCCGGCAAAGCCATCAGCAAAAACCTGCCACTCCCCACTGGGTTCCCCATTTTTAAAAGGTACAAAGGCAACCATATACCCTTTTTGTTTTTCAGGTGCGCGGTTCCATGAACCGTGGAAAGCAATAAAAGCACCATTTTTATATTCCTCCGGAAACTGTTCTCCGGTATAGAAAAGCAGGTCGTTGGGAGCCATATGTGCAGGAAAAGTGGCTATTGGATCTATAGCATTTTCGCCGGCTGTTTTTTTACCATCCCCACCGTATTCAGGCGATAAAATCTTTTTATTCTGAAATTGATCATAATAAATATAAGGCCATCCTGCATCGTCACCTTCATTGATTACATACATTGTCTCTGCAGGTAAGTTGGCCGAAGTCTTTTGGTCAAAAAGATCTGGATAGAGTGTGTTCAATTGATCTCTTCCATGTTGGGTAACTACCAGCTTATTTAGTTTGAAATTCCAATCGAGCCCTACGACATTTCGTAATCCTGTAGCATATCTTTTCCCTTCAGCATAAGACTGTTTCATTTTATCTGCCCTGAACTGCCATATTCCTCCGGCCGAATCAAGAATGCTGCATGGCATCACCCCGGGAGAACCCAAAGTTCTGTCTGTTTCCTGACAGGCATTAGAATACGCACCTATATTTACGTAAATATTTCCATCCCCGTCCATAGTAAAGGATTTTGTAGCGTGTGTTCTATAGGAAACCAATTTGTCTACCAACGTATCCGGTGCATTTGTGTTAGTTACTTCACCGCTGGCATCGAGTTTATACCTGAAAATTTCCTCGTCTGATGAGGCATATAAATAATTCTTATCCAGATACATCCCGGTTCCACCATAATCCGCAAACCCTTTTTTTGCATCAGCTATCCCATCGCCATCCTGGTCTTCAAGGTAAATTATACCTTCTCCATCAATTGGTTTTCTTAACTTCAGGTAAATACCGCCATTAGAGTTAACGGCGATATGGCGCGGTGCCCCTAAAGAATCCGCTACCTTTATTACTCCAAAACCATCGGGAACGTTTATACCTTCGTTATCAGGACTTATATTTAAAACAACTGCCTTTTCTGATTTTTCCTGCTTCTCTTTGCAGGCAGAAATTGCAAGAATTGCAATCAACAGAAAAAATAATTTTGGTCTTAAATCAAATGATTCATGTGCAGTTTTGAACATAATAATTGCATTTACGGTCATTAAAGATATAATAATACTTTCTTTTTATGTGATTCAAGTTGATGTAAAACCTTTGTGAGGAGATTTAATTTTTCAGAAATCACGATGAGGTCAAATCTACCTTCTTTCCGGTTTTTACCGCCTTATATATGGCATCTATAATTTTCATGTCTTTTACGCCTTCTTCACCATCTACAGGAATCGCAGGCTGTTTGTTCTCTAATAATATGCCTGCCATTTCATCCATCTGTACAGTCTGATGCGTAATATGAGGATCCGTGAGTTCCCCCTTATGAGTTCGGGCTTTGATTGGTCCGTAACCCGTAGACGGCTGCATTTCGGCCCACCCTTCTATACCTGCAAGGTAAAATCTATCCAGATGATTTACGGCATAGGTAGAAAGGCAGGAGGCCACAGCGCCACCCGGGAAACCCAATTGAAACTGTATGGTTTCATCTATCCCTTCCTTAAATTTAACCGGATCGTTTTTAGTTTCCTGAGCCGTGACCCATATGGGTTCTTCCCCTATCATATAACGTGCTCCATTTATGGAATAGATACCAATATCCATCATTGCTCCACCGCCTGATAGTTTTTTATTCAATCGCCATTGATTGGGATCTCCAATTATAAACCCCGATTGTCCCTGAAAGAAAATAATTTTTCCAAATTCTCCTGTCCTGCTCATCCGAACGATTTCAAGTGTTTTGGCCTCGAAATGCATGCGATATCCTATCAGCAATTTAACATTGGCGGCCCTACAGGCGTCAACCATCTCCTGCCCTTCCCGGGCATTGACGCCCATTGGTTTTTCGCAGATTACATGTTTCCCGGCAAGGGCAACCCGTTTGGTAAATTCACAATGCAGTCCATTTGGTGTAATTACGTAAACCGCATCAATATCAGGGTTGTCTTTTATCTGATCAAAGTTTTCATAATTATAGCAATTTTTATCAGGAACATTATAGTTTGCCTTCCATTTGGTCACTTTTGAAGGTGTCCCACTAATTAACCCAACAAGTTTAGCCCGCTTACAACTTTGCATTGCTTCGGCAACCCGGGTTCCATAACTCCCAAGTCCCATTATTGCAACACGTAAAACGGGTCCGTCATAGAAGGAGGCAGATTGGGCAAAAAGATTGGTTGAATTACATAATATTGGTAAGCCGACCGCTGAAGTGGTTATTTTCTGTACAAATTCTCTGCGTGTGCCCATAATAATCTTTTTTTCAATGTATATAAACTTAAGAATTAATTTAATAGACCCGGGGTTTATCAAAACATCTTCTCACAAACAAACAGGTCTAAACTATATAGACCGATAAATAAATATGCCCATACGGACAATAAAAATAGTCTTTCGTCCCATTCTGCTATGATCCTTTGTTAAATATCAATATAATTGTTCGATTTCGCTTAAGCGCAATTTATTAACCTAAAACAAAATAAAATGAAAAATTTAGTGCTTTATTTATTTCTATTTTTTGCATTTTCAGTAAATGCACAGGATTTCTATTGGACCTATTACAATTTTAGCGTAGAACCTAAAGATGAGGCGGCCGTTTTAAAATTAGTCGAAGATTATTTTAAAGAGCATAAACGGGATGGTGTTACCGTTCGATTTTTTGAAAACCACTTTAATGATAGTGATAATAATTATACGCATTCCATTGGGTTTTCAGGTTCCCTGGAAGCTATGGGAGCTCAGTACTCCGGTGAACAGAACGATACATGGGACTTATTTTTGACAAGAGTGAATAGCCTTATCAAGAGCTCATTTAGTTCTTCTATGGGGCGGGGTATTGCAACATACGGGGCTGATGCAGCCAATGGTGTTTGGCCCATACAGCATTATCTTTACATTAAAGTTTCAGATAATAACGCCTTTCAAGCCGCCCGGGAAAAGTATTTTTCCAAGTTTAAATCAGATGTTAGGTTAACCGTCTTAGGTAGTGTCAATTCTGGTCGTTCACCGCATGGTGAAACCCATATGGTTCTACAGGGCTATAAAGATTTTAAATCGGCCATGGCAGGCATTGATGCTCTTCTTAGCCCGGATCAGGTTGAAGCACGTCAGAAAGCCTGGAAAGAATTTATTGAAACCAATGGAGGGGTAGAAGTGATCCGAAATGGTACCAGGATACTTCTTGGCAAATGGTAAAAGATTTATATTAAAGTAAAAACCCCTTATTTGAAGGGGTTTTTTTTATATTCATAATTGCCAAAATAAAATAATCATTAGAATTACAACTTAAATCAGATAAAACCTGAGTAAGACAAAGAACAAGATTGGTTGGATAGTGGGTGCTGCACTGGTGGTAGCTAATATGATTGGCACAGGTGTTTTTACAAGTCTGGGGTTTCAACTTCAGGATGTTACAAATACATGGTCTATTCTTTTGCTTTGGTCCCTGGGAGGTGTCATGGCGATTGCCGGCGCATTTTGTTATGCCGAAATAGGAAGTGCCATAAATAAATCTGGCGGTGAATATATATTTCTTTCCAAATTATTTCATCCACTCGCGGGGTATCTTTCGGGCTGGGTTTCACTTACTGTTGGATTCGCAGCCCCCGTGGCCCTTGCCGCCATGGCTATGGGGGCATATTTAGGAAACGTGCTCCAGGTTAACAACACTTTATTGGCCATATCTGTGATAGTAATAATATCTATCATACACTCATTTAATCTTAATGTAAGTAGCAAATTTCAGTCCTATGCCAGTTGGTTCAAAGTCTTGTTGATTCTTTCTCTTATCCTTATTGGACTTTACTATACCCAAAGTGATTCGGCACTTAACTTTTCCAATTCATGGACGATAGAGATCTTAACTCCTTCATTTGCCATCGCTTTTGTCTATGTGAGTTATTCTTATACCGGCTGGAACGCTGCCTCTTATATCATTGAAGAGATAGACAAACCCAGGATTAATCTTCCTAAAGCACTTATCCGGGGGACACTACTTGTGACCTTGTTATATGTGTTCATGCAACTGGTCTTCTTAAAGCATGGAACACTGGCAGAACTGCAAGGACAATTAGATATCGGACATGTCTACGCTTCCAACATACTAGGCAGCCAGGGTGCCAGTACTATTAATATCCTAATTTCTTTTTTTTTAATCTCCAGCATTAGTGCAATGATTTGGGTGGGGCCACGAGTATCCCTTGCTATGAGTAAGGATTTTAAGCTCTGGCAATTTTTACAAAGGAAGAACAAGAACAATCTTCCAGTGGCAGCGGTTTGGCTGCAAGCAATGCTAAGTATTGTCTATGTGCTTACAGGTACCTTTGAAAGTGTACTGCTTTATTGTGGATTTATTTTACAACTAAGCGCGGCCTTTACCGTTGCCGGGGTGTTTGTGCTGCGTAAAAAAGAATCCGAAATACCTTACTTTAAGGCCCCCTTTTACCCTCTGTTACCCCTGGTTTTTATCCTATTCAGTATTTGGATATTTGTTTATCTGATAATTGATAAACCATTGGAAAGTATGATTGGACTGCTTATCCTGGCTATAGGTGTTCTCACTTATTTTATCAATAAAAAGATTACCAAATCTTCCTGACAGGATAATTATAATTTTGAGACTACCATGTAAATTAATTTGTTGGTGTCCATGCCATAATCTGCAATTCCTTCTTTTTCTTCGTACAATAGAACTTCAAAGCCCCCTTCTTTTGTGAACATTTCTCTTAGTGCATTTTTTTCACAGCCAAAGTTTGGGCGGCCCATTTCAAGACCAGCTTCACGGTGAAAAAACTCAAAAACAAACAGGCCTCCGGGTTTGAGTGCCGTTTTTATTTTTTTAGTTATTCCATCAATTTGCAGACAGCCACCATATAACCAGGTAATCATATCCCATTGCTCAGTTCCATAATCAAATGTTTCAAAACTCGCTATTTCAGTTGTCAATTTTACATTTTGTTCTTTAGCTTGTTCCATTGCAAAGGCCACAGCCTTATCCGCTAAATCAAAACCGGTAACATCCCAACCATTCCTTGCAAGATATAACGCATTTCTGCCCTGCCCCATAGCCACACATAGTGCCTTTCCCGGGTTCACAGATTTTGCCGTCTGACTCAAAAGATTATTCGCTTCTTTATTAAATGAATAAGTAGTATCACCGACCAGACTACGGTTCCAGCGTTGTCTTATACGTTCATTTCTTTCTTCAAGTGTGGTGATTGATTGCGCAAAAGCAGAAGTACAACAAAGAATTGTTAACAATAGCAAAGGCATATAAATAAGTCTCATAATTTATGTTTAGGTATAAATTGGTTATCTTAATCCTCTTGTATAATTTACTAATACCTAATATACCAATTTTTGTTATAAGCCAGTAATAGTTTAATTAGTTACCAGGAGATAACCGAATAAGCAGCTGAAAAATGAAAAATAAAATTTCGAGAAGAAATGCAATAACTACAAGTCTTAAGGTTTTCCTGGCGGCAATGGGAGGGTATGCATTTAAGGCAAGGGTGCAGGATCAATCTTACTTTGAAAACACCTCTTTAAAAAAGATACTCCCTATAAGAATTAGCTTGAACACCTCCACTCTTTTACATTATAAATTGGACGTGGATGTGCAAATTGATATGGTGGCTGATGCCGGATTTGATGGAGTTGAATTGTGGATGCGAGACATAAAGGCATATCTGGAAAAAGGCGGTACAAGTGAACAGTTGAAAAGAAAATTGGAAGAGAGGGGGCTAATCCTGGAAAATATAATAGGCTTTTCCAAATGGTGCAGTGATGATCCTGAAGAAAGAAAAAAAGCAATGGAACAATTGCGGGAGGAAATGATGATTATTGCCCAGATGGGTGGTAAATTTATTGCCGCGCCGGTACAAGGATTGAAATCGCTGGATAGTACAAAGTTTGATGAATATTCTGAAAGGTACAATGCTATTCTTGAACTGGGCGATGAAACCGGGGTAACCCCAATACTGGAACTTTGGGGTATGGGTGCACTAAACAAGGTGGCGGATTGTGCCCGAATAGTAATCGCCACCGGGCACCCCAAAGCAACAATGTTGCTCGATTTTTATCATGTTTACCGCGGAGGGAATGATTGGGACACCGTCGATATCCTGAATGGAAAAAAATTACCCGTTATTCATATAAATGATTACCCTTCAAGTCCGGCTTACGAATTGTTAAAAGATTCAGACAGGGTATTGCCTGGAGAAGGTGTATGCCCGTTTAACGTGGTTATCCCTAAATTATATGATGCAGGTTTTAGAGGTGGTTTTTCTGTGGAGCTTTTTAACAAAGAATATTGGGCAACCATGGATGCTGAAACCATGCTAAAAAACAGCTATGAGAAAACGTATGAAGTCGTTGAAAAGGCGCTTGCAAAAACTTTATAAGACTGCGATAATTACAAGTGGTGACATTTAAGAAGTGTCCCGGCAAGGACTGAAAATATAAATAGATCCATGAAAAATCAAAGGCTAACAACTATCATCCTCTGGACCGCACGAATTTTAGGTTCTGTCATCATAGCTTTTGTTTTATTTTTTCTTGTAGCTCACGTTTTTGGAAATAACGAATCTGGGGAGGGATTTCGTGACTCGAAAGAAATAATCACTTTTCTTTTGTTCCCTATCAGCACTGTAATTGGATTAGCTATCGCCTGGAAATGGGAGGGACTTGGAGGAATAATAACTACAGTTGGTATGATAGGGTTATTTAGCCTGCGACCAGATTTGCTCAATAGTTTTTATATTACAATACCAATTATTCCGGGGCTCTTATTTATCGCTTATTGGTTAATAACCAAAAACAATGAAACACCAAATAACTGAATATATAATCCATCCGCTATCAGGATATGGTTTATAAATTAACATTTAAATTTAAATCATGATAAAACTTAGTTTAAAACACGCAATCATCCTCCTTCTTAGTCTTGGAAATTTAAGCCCGATTTTGGGGCAGGAAACAAAAAGTGAAGAGGACAGTGAGTGGATTTCCCTTTTTAATGGTAAAGATCTTGAGGGTT
>Ga0209013_10004623_pt1 | contig 12025 bp, 8 predicted proteins | sample Cruoilmetagenom2_FD_187291 | JGI IMG/M metagenome (GOLD analysis project Ga0209013, IMG submission 187291) | Oil polluted marine microbial communities from Coal Oil Point, Santa Barbara, California, USA - Sample 2 (SPAdes) (version 2) | ecosystem: Environmental > Aquatic > Marine > Oil seeps ...
GTATCAGACGGGTAAATGGGTGCTTGATATCAAAGAAACAGATGTTTATTGGTGTACAGCACACCCTGGTTGGGTGACAGGAACCGTTTATGCGATCTTTGCTCCCTGGCTAAACCGGGCAACAATTGTCTTATTTGGAGGAAGGTTTGATGCGAATTCCTGGTATTCGGCCATTGAAAGAACCGGAGTTACTGTTTGGTACAGCGCCCCTACTGCTTTTCGTATGCTGAAGGCAGAAGGTGATGCGGTTTTACAACAGTATGACCTTAGCTCCCTCCGCCACCTGCTAAGTGTCGGTGAACCCCTTAACCCAGAAGTAATTCATTGGGGGATCGAAAAATTGGGGCAACGAATTCATGACACTTGGTGGATGACGGAAACGGGTGCACAGTTGATTGTTAATTTACCTTCTGAAGTCATTAAGCCAGGTTCCATGGGTCGTCCTTTCCCTGGGATAGAAGTAGCCATTTTGGATGACGAAGGAACAAAACAGCCTTTTGGACAAATCGGCCATCTGGCAATCAAAGCCCCTTGGCCCGCCATTATGAAAGAAGTATGGAAAAACAAAGAGAAATTCGATTCCTATTTCCAGTTCGGAGATTGGTACCTTGCTGGGGATTTGGCTTATCAGGATGAAGACGGTTATATCTTCTTCCAAGGTCGAAGTGACGACATGATCAACTCTTCTGGTGAGCGAATTGGTCCTTTCGAGGTCGAAAGCAAACTGATCGAACATGAAGCCGTTGCGGAGGCTGGCGTAATTGGTAAGCCGGATCCGCTTCGTGGTGAAATCGTCAAGGCCTTCATCGTACTGAAAAAAGGCTATGAAAATTCACCTTCTTTAATAAAAGAAATCAGAGAGTTTGTACGATATAAACTGGCAGCCCATGCCGCTCCTCGTGAAATTGAAGTATTAGATGAGCTTCCGAAAACAAAAATAAGCGGGAAAATTTTAAGAAGAGAATTGAAGGATCTTGAAGAAGAAAGACGTTTACAAGCAGATCGGGTATCTGTGTAAAAAGTAAGGGTGGAGGGAGATTCTTTGGGACCTCCTACCCGCCGGCAAAATCATTTAATTGAATAGTAACTTATCAAGAGCGACTGAGGGAACAGGCCCTGTGAAGTCCAGCAACCTCCTATTGAAAGGTGCTAAGTCCTGCAGAATGAATTCATTCTGAAAGATGAGGCGATCCAAAGGAAATCGTAGCCTCTTTCAAAAATGAAAGAGGCTTTTTTCGTATCCAAAAGAAGATGTCCCTTCCCCATTCGGAAATATAAAGGAACATTTCATACCAAATGAATTCAATGAAAGGGGTAAAAAAGTGGAGCTACTTTCACAGCAAAAAGTGAAGTCACAAGGAACCGAATTAAAGGAATCCGAAACCAAGTACTCAACCTTATCTGAGGATTTATCTCGACCATTCATTAAAACTGAGTTGCACAAAGAATTATTTCATCAAACTGCATTATTAGCAGACCGCTTCAGTACAAGAGCGGCTGAAGTAGATGAAACGGGGAGATTACCTTTTGAAAACTTCCAGGAACTAAAAGACGCACAGTATACATCCCTTACTGTCCCAAAAGAGTATGGTGGAAAGGAAATCTCGCTATACGAATTTCTACTATTACAAGAACGCCTCAGTCAGGGTGACCCGACTACCGCTCTATGCATTGGATGGCATCTCGGTTTGATATACGACCTCCGAGAACGACGCAATTGGAAGGAGCCAAATTTTGAAAAGCTTTGCTTTGATGTAGTCCAAAATCACATCCTCATTAACAAAGCCGCTAGTGAAATTGCAACCGGAAGCCCAACAAGGGGCGGAAAGCCGCAAACGACTGCAACCAATAACAATGGCAAATGGGTGCTTACGGGAAGAAAGTCTTTTACCTCGATGGCTTCTGCACTTGATTACTCTCTGATAACCGCAACGCTTGAGGAAACTGGACTGGTTGGTACCTTTTTAGTTGACCATGGACTTAGTGGCGTAAGCGTGGAGGAAAATTGGGATATGGTCGGGATGCGAGGCACTAGAAGTGATGACCTGGTTTTAAGCGACCTAGAACTGCCCCTAGAAGCCCTGGTGGAAACGCATTCCGGAAACGTAGATAATCTGCCTAGTGCCTGGCTTTTGCATATCCCGGCTTGCTATCTCGGCGTAGCCATCGCTGCCAGAAATTATGCGATTACATTTGCCGCGGAGCACAAGCCAAATAGTCTTCCTGGTCCGATCATGGATGTTCCTGAAGTTCAGAGGAAAATCGGTGAAATGGAACTCGAGCTCATAAAAGCAAGACATGTTCTTTACTCGGTGGCACAGCGCTGGGACGAAGAGTCGGGTAAGCGGCCGAGCATGGGGGCTGAGTTAGCTGCCGCCAAACATGTGGCGGTTAACAGCGCCAATGCAGTGGTTGATTTAGCCATGAGAATTGTAGGCGCAAAGAGTCTGCAAACTTCCAACCCTTTGCAACGGCATTATAGAGATGTCCGGGCGGGGCTTCATAATCCACCAATGGATGATGTCGTGATTTCCCTTTTAGCCAAAAGGGCATTGGAAGCTTTTAAATTGAACGAAAATCAAAATACGGGAGGAATCAAATGAAATTCAATAAAATCCTATTCCTTATGTTCATACTCACCCTTTCAATGTTATTAACCGCTTGTTCAAGTAGCAACCACACCAATGCGGAGTCAGACAGTAAAACGATTAAGATTGGAGCAACTGCAGGACCTTACAGTGATCAGGTAAAAGAAGTCATCCAGCCCCTTCTTGAGGAAAAAGGTTACACAGTGGAAATAGTTGAATTCAATGATTATATTCAACCAAATCTTTCTTTGGATGATGGTGACATTGATGCCAACATCTTTCAAAATGAAATTTATTTGAAGACGTTTGCCAAAACAAGAGATGTGGATATTACGGATGTGATAACCGTCCCCACTGCACCCATTGGTATTTATTCCAATAAGCATAAGTCAATCGATGAAGTGGAGGATGGGCAAACCGTTGCTACATCAAATGAACCAGTTAACCAAGCACGTGCACTGGCTATGCTTGAACAGCTTGGCTGGGTCAAACTGAAAGAAGGAACCGATCCCACAAAAGCATCTGAAAAAGACATCGCTGAATATATCAAGAAAATCGTCATCAAACCGATTGAACCAGCCCAGATTCCAAGAACACTTGACAGCGTAGATTATTCATTTATTAATGGGAACTTTGCCATCTCTTCTGGCATGAAAATAACGGACGCCATTGCATTAGAAGAAACGCCGGTATATTACTTAAACCTAGTTGCTGTAAGAGGAGAAGACAAAGACAGTCAACTCGCAAAAGATCTCATTGAGGCTTATCAATCCCCGGAATTTAAGAAACTAAATGAGGAAAGTGAGAAATACCAAGGTTATGCATGGCCGGAATGGATGAAATAGCAAAATAATTAACAACACACATTAATTGGAGGTTATGGAATGACAAAACAAATCATAATAAACGCATTCGATATGGCTAGTGCGATGCACAATTCTCATGGGTTATGGAAACACAAGGATAGTAAGCGGCAACGTGGTTATAAGGACCTGGAGTATTGGATTGAAATCGCAAAACTTTTGGAGCGAGGCAAAATCGATGCCATCTTTTTTGCTGATGTACTTGGCGTCTATGATACGTATCAGCAAAGCAAGGAACCTTCTATCCGAGATGGACTTCAAGTCCCCCTGCTTGATGCAGCATTGATTATTCCGGTTATGGCAAGCGTGACAGAGAACCTTTCTTTCGCCTTTACAGTCAGCACAACGTATGAACAGCCCTTCGGAACGGCAAGACGGTTTTCTACATTGGATCATTTAACAAAAGGAAGAGTTGCCTGGAATGTAGTCACCTCTTATCTCCCTAATGCAGCAAGAAACTTTGGTCTACAAGAAATGATCAAGCATGATCAACGCTATGAGATTGCCGATGAATTTCTCGAAGTATCGTATAAACTTTGGGAATCCAGCTGGGAAGACGGATCGATTATCGAAGATGTGGAGAATAATATTTTGATCGATGCTTCCAAGGTGCATGAAATCAATCACAGCGGTAAATATTTCAGTGTCGAAGGACCACATTTAAGCGAGCCGTCCTTACAGCGAACACCTGTCATTTATCAAGCAGGCACTTCCGAAAAAGGTCGAGCACTTGCCGCGAAGCACGCGGAATGTGTATTTGTCGGAGGACCCACTCCAGAAAGAATCAAGTTCTACACAGAGGACATTAAAAGTTTAGCGAAACAATACGGTCGTAATCCTGACCATATTAAAGTCTTTTCTTTCCTTACTGTAATTGTCGCAGAAACAACGGAGGAAGCGGAACTGAAATATCAGGAATTTAACCAACTATGGAGTTCAGATGCAGCAAAAGCTCAATTTGGTGGGGCAAGTGGCTACGACTTAGCCGAGTATGTCGAAAAAGACTTGAATAATCCATTTGAATTTAAGCCGACAGAACATGGTCATTACAAAGCAGCCTCATTAACGAAGGATACCGCTAAGAAATTATCAATTGGAGAAGCAATTGGTCGACTTGAAAATTTAGACCGCACGACAATCATTATCGGTAATCCCATCGAGGTGGCAGATGCCATTCAATATCAATTTGAAGCTTCAGGTGTGGATGGATTCAACCTTAATCATCTTGTTACACCGGCAAGTCTGGAAGATTTTATTAATTTGGTAGTTCCCATCTTACAAGAAAGAGGATTATATAAAACGGAATATCAAAAAGGGACATTAAGAGAGAAGTTATTTGACCACGGAAGCAATCTATTGCCAGACGGCCATCCTGGTAGTAGTTACAGAAAATCTAATCCTGTTAATGTGTAAAGAATATCTAAAGTTGAGGGCTTGGGGCGGGTATTCATCCATCGCCCCTTTCAACCTTCTCATGATTTTTCGTATGTTCGATCAACATCTTTTTTTATGCGCAACTCTGTTTCACTATCGAAGAAATGCGCTTTGTTGCTATATCAAATTTCAGCAATAAAAAGAGAATCCACACCCGCTATAAAGTCTTTTCGGGACCAAAAAATCCGAAGAGACTTTAATCTTTTCGGATTTCTTGTTTACTATTTATATACCCACTCTGCGATATCTATGACAATGGTTGTTATTCTTTATCTTTATTCCCTTTAGCAGACTTTTCTGCCGCTTTTGCTTTTTTCTCTTCAACCTTTGCCTGTACTGCTGCCTTTTTCTCTTCAGCTTTTGCTAGTACCGCTGCTTTTTTCTCTTCAACTTTTGCTTGTGCTGCTGCTTTTTTCTCTTCAACCTTTGCTAGTACAGCTGCTTTTTTCTCTTCAGCCTTTGCTAGTGCCGCTGCTTTTTTCTCTTCAGCCTTTGCTAGTGCCGCTGCTTTTTTCTCTTCAGCCTTTGCTAGTGCCGCTGCTTTTTTCTCTTCAGCTTTTTCTAGTGCTGCAGCTTGTTTCTCTAAATCTAGTTTTACTTCAGCGTCAGACTCTACTTCAGGAGCTTCTTCTACATCTGCAGTTTCACTATCTGTATCAAGAGTTTCTCCTACTAAATCTTCAGTATCTACCTCAGTAGTTCCTACTACTGAATCTTTAGTTTCATCCACAGGAACTTCCGTTACTTCTTCAGGAGTTTCAGTTTCTTCTGTGTTTTTCTCTTCCCATTTTGCCAATGCTTTATCAATGTTCTTTTGTAAAGCAGCTTTTGCTTTTGGATTACTAACTTTTTCAATGTTTTTAGATAGGGCAAAAATATTGTTGGCAGTATAACCCGTTGGAACGATTGAAGAAATCTCCTCTAAATCATGAGATGTTGCAGTACCATCTTTAACGTTTTCCAGAGCAACCACCAGTAAGTTACTTTCTGCAATAGTAGAATCTACTTTATCTGTTTCATCGGCCCAAACTTGTCCTGCAGAAGTGGTTATAAGTCCTGCTACTAAAATAGCGGCGCTAGCTTTTTTCCAATTTTTCATTTCGTCACCTCGTAATAAATTTGCACCTTTTGGGATGCTTACTAATATTTTTCGAACTATTTCAATTGTTTATGGGGGTATGCCTATAATAGATAAAGATAGCTTAGAGATTTGAACTAACAAAGCCACCCGAATCAAGTATTTAGCAAAGAACAGATTTCCGATCATGCTTGGAGGTATGGGATATCGGTTCAAACTATAGGAAGAATTATAAAGTGAAAAAGGAGTGTTGAGGAATAATGCATCAAAAAAAGAGTTGGTGGATTCTAGTCGTATGGGTCGGCATTGTTGTTAAATTTGTCATCGTTGAGTGGGTGGTTATAAAAAAGAGTTGGTAAAAACGCCCTGTATCCAAAAGACTTTCTGGACACCGGGCGAGCGATTGCTACTTCGTTACAATTGCAACAGCTTCGTCATATTTCTCGAACCACTTTTCCCATTCTTCATCTCTCGCAATGGCAGTTCCATCAAGGAGTGCTTGGATGGCATCCAGACATACATGCCATCCCGCTAGATCCTTCTTCGTTTGGTTCGTGATCGTTTTTATTTTTTCAATCAACACTAATTTACACCCATCCTGTTTTGAATACAATTCGAAACGCACAACATCCTCGTCCCAAGTGAATTCAAATACTGACTGATTTTTAAGCTCAATGATATGCATGTCCATATAGGTACCATCCTGCATATCAAACTTAATAACCCCACCTTCGCGAAGCTCATCAATTCGTAGCTCAGAAAACCAAGTTGCTAGTTTGTCATTCTCTGTAAGCATTGCCCAAACTGCCTCGACAGAATGCTTCAAATCACGTTCAAACCGCGCGGTATACCCATTTACACTTTTTTGAATGTCAGCAATCATACAACAGCCTCCCTTAATTCTTATCATTTCTTTTGCCAAATTCGCCATCGAAAAAATAACTCTAATACTCCTCAGTATGCAAAGCATACATTAAAAGTGAAAGGGGTCGCTACTTTGAAAAACAGAAAATTCAATTGGCTGCCAGTCCTCTTGCTTTCGTTACTGGCACAGTACTTCATCCAACAATTATTGCTCTTTATTGAAAACTCGGTAGAACACTCCACGTCTTGGATATTGCTCATAAAAATCAATTTCTTTATTGTGGCGCTAGTTGGTGGAATCGTTGCAAAGCACTTCTACATTAGGCATTCCCTACATATCGGGGGGATATGTGCTGTGCTATTTATCGTCCTAGGCCAATTGTATATTGGACGCACCACCCTTAATCTAAACAGTGTGTTTGTATTACTTCTTGCATACTTGATTGGCTATGCAGGCGCCTGGATGTATGCGGACAGAATGGCACACAAACGTTTTCGTTGAGCAGAAAAAATCCAATTGTCGCGTTTATGCCGACAATTGGATTTTTACTTTTGGAATGGCCACTTACATACTCGATTCTGCTTTCATCACTTTACTGAGCTCCCGCGGTAATCTCACAGAGGAAATAATGCTTTTATTAAGAATTGCTATTAGTCAGCTCTAAATTACTACTCTCTTCCCCTACATGTTGTTTAGCTAATTGAAGCACTGCATGGAGCATAACATCTGCACCTTTTCCACATTCTTCATAAGAAGTGTATTCATCTTCTCGATGACTGTAGCCCTTCTTACTCGGTACGAAAATCATGGCAGATGGAATGTAACTTGCGATAAATTGCGCATCGTGACCAGCCCCACTATACATATGGTGAGCGCTATAACCTAGATTCTCACAGGATTCAGCGATTACACTGCACACATTCTCTTTGAAGACGACAGTGTCGCGATCCCATAACTTTTCATAAGTTAAATGACAGTGTTGGTGTTCATCAGGTAAGTTTTTGATAATATTTTCAACTTGTTTAATAACGGCTGGATCTTTATGACGCGATTCCAAAGTGAATGTTACTTGATTCGGAATAACGGTATGCACGTTAGGATAGGCATTAATACGACCAATCGTATACACAAGCTCATCGTCTAATTCTTTTAACTGTTTTTGCAGTTCAACAATTACGTTGGACGTAGCAAACATCGCATCTTTTCTCATATTAATTGGCGTTGTACCTGCATGGTTGGACTCCCCGTGCAGTGAGATTTCATAGCATACCATTCCTAAAACTCCTTCAACTACGCCAATATCACGGCCAAGGTGCTCAAGTATAGGTCCTTGCTCGATATGCAACTCAATATATGCTAATGCCTCTTTCAAGCGATTTACTTCACTACCTTTGAAACCACTTTTTTCAAGTGCTCCCTCAAATGTCTCACCGTTTTTATCTGTCGATTGAAGCATCTTGTCTCGATCGAATTTATTGGATAACACGCCTGAAGCCATCATAGAGGGTTCAAAACGTGCACCTTCTTCATTTGTAAAATTAACAATTGTAATCGGATAGTCTAAATGGAGGTTTTGATCTTGAATTGATTGAACAACTTCAAGTGCTGTCAAAACACCTAAAACCCCATCAAAACGACCACCTTTTACAACCGAATCCAAATGTGAACCGATTACGATCGGTGGCAAAGGTTTTTTACCTGGCAACGTTGCATACATCGTCGCCATATCATCGATTATCACCGTTAAACCAAGTTGTTCACACATTTCTTTAAATTTCAGGCGTGCTTGTATGTCCTCTTGAGATAAAGAAAGACGGGTAACACCCTGATTTAACGTACTACCGTAAGTACTAAATAATTCAAGATTTTGTTGTAAACGTTGATGATTGCACTTTCCCATCGCAATTCCCCCTCATAACAAATTGAAAATTCAGACTCTTAAAAATGGAGAAAGCTAGTAATTTAGGTAGAATAACACGAGATGAGCGATTGCGCTACCTAACATTTAGTAAAATACTATCCTCAATCATTAGACAATGTGTAAAGCAGGAAATACTTTCATATAATTTCACCTTCTGTGAACATTGAAAAGTCATTAATGAACGCACCCAAATGAGGGAAAGCCTCCACAATGATTCATTTGTAGAGGGCTTGTTTGGCGTTATGTTCAATAGAAAACCTCATTCATTTTACATTTCGTAAGATGGATAACTATTCGAAAAAATAGATAATAGAAATCAGTTAAACAGTTTTTATATAAAAGGAGTGAATTCGGATGAAGGCTGCTACTGAGTATGATTGGAAGACAAAAGACGAGCAATACGTATGGCATGCGATGAAACCCTACAATCCAAATGCAACAATGATTATTAAAAAATCGGAAGGTGCCTGGATAACCGATGTTGATGATAATCGTTATTTAGATGCCATGGCGGGGCTGTTTTGTGTCAATGTCGGTTACGGACGTGAGGAAATTGCCAAGGCTGCATACGATCAGTTTTTGGAAAACTCCTATACCCCCCTTTCCTATGGACATACTCCTGCCATCCTGCTTAGCGAGAAGATTAGCGAGCTATTAGGAGACGATTATGTAGTTTTTTATTCAAACAGTGGTTCGGAAGCAAATGAAACAGCATTTAAAATAGCTAGACAATATCACCAACAACGTGGTGAAGGTACTCGTACAAAAATCATTTCGCGTTATCGTGCTTATCACGGTAACACAATGGGGGCTCTAGCAGCGACAGGGCAAGCACAGCGCAAATTCAAATATGAATCCCTAGCACCAGGATTTCTTCACGTTACACCTCCTGATCAATATCGTGCAAAAGAAGACAATGTTGAAGATCCAACAACTCTGCCATCTGTGCAAATAATTGACCAAACCATGACATGGGAAATGTCTGAAACGATCGCTGCAGTGATTATGGAACCAATCATTACAGGTGGTGGCATAATCATGCCAAACGATGATTATATGCGCGGTGTAAAAGAAGTAAGTGAAAAACATGGGGCACTACTTATTGTAGATGAAGTGATTTGCGGCTTCGGTCGTACGGGCAAAGCTTTTGCTTTCCAGAACTACAACGTCAAACCAGATATCATTACTATGGCAAAAGGTTTGACTAGCGCATATATGCCTCTTTCAGCCACAGCTGTTCGCCGTGAAATATACGAGCAATTTGCAACCAATGGGGATTACGACTTTTTACGCCATGTCAATACATTTGGGGGCTCACCCGTTGCATGTACAGTAGCACTCAAAAACATCGAAATTATGGAAAGAGAAAATTTATTCCAACAATCAGCGGAGTTGGGCGAGACTTTAATCACTGAATTACGTGACCGTTTAGGGTCACATCCAAATGTGGGCGATATTCGTGGAAAAGGTTTATTAATCGGACTTGAACTTGTAAGTGATAAACACCTCAAGACACCAATGGATGTGAATTTTATCAATCAAGTGATTGCAAACTGTAAAGCAAAAGGACTAATCATTGGTAAGAATGGGGTAACAGTTGCTGGCTTTAATAATGTGTTAATTCTTTCTCCCCCACTATCCATCACAATTGAGGAAAAAGATTTTATCTTACAAATACTGACGGCTGTTTTAAACGAAATCATATAGTCCATCGTTGATTTATATGAAAATATTGAATGAATCGTTGTTTCATAAAAGGGAGGAAAAGCAGATGGTTGTTGAAAACAAAGTAAAAGAATTAAGTCATTTTATTAATGGGGACATGGTTGAAGGTTCGAGTAATCGTTTTTCTGAAGTGTACAATCCGTCAACTGGGGAAATTATTGCAAACGTTCCTCTAGCTTCAACGGAAGAAGTAAAAGATGCAATCGCGAAAGCAAAAGCAGCATTTCCGAAATGGCGCGATACTTCCGTTGGTAAACGGACTGAAATCGTCTTGAATTTCCGTCAACTGATTAAACAGAACATGGATACGCTTGTTGATATGATCTGTCAGGAAAGCGGTAAAACACTCGAAGATGCGAGAGGAGAAATTACTCGCGGACTGGAATCTGTTGATTTAGCAATCAATGCACCGCACTTATTAAAAGGAGAGTACTCTGTCAATGTAGGAGGTAACATCAACTCCTACTCGGCAAAATATCCACTAGGTGTGGTTGCTGCGATTTCTCCATTCAACTTTCCGATTATGGTACCGTTAGCGATTACAAGCATGGCGGTGGCGGTCGGAAACTCAGTTATTTTAAAACCATCTGAACGTGTTCCCATGACAGCGTTATATTTTAGTGAACTTTGGAAAGAAGCAGGGCTACCTGATGGTGTTTGGACTGTCATTAATGGTGATAAAGAGGCAGTTGACGAGTTGCTGACAAATTCAACAGTTCAAGCCATTTCATTCGTCGGATCAACACCAGTTGCAAAATACATTTATGAAACCGGTGCGAAGAATGGCAAACGTGTCGCTGCACTCGGCGGTGGGAAAAACAACATGGTCGTCATGCCAGATGCCGATCTTGAGGTCGTGGCAAATGCTTTCCTCGGTGCAGCTTATGGTGCCGCTTCCCAACGTTGCATGGCGATTTCCAACATTATCCCTGTAGGGCAAGAAACCGCAGATCGATTAGTTGAAGTTTTGAAAGAAAAAGTTACCGCATTAAAAGTTGGCCCTTATACCGACCCTGAAGTTGACTTTGGACCAGTCATTACAAAACAATCGAAGGAAGCCATTATTAAGGCAATCAATAAAAGCGAGCAAGAAGGAGCGGTTATCGTATGCGATGGTCGTGAAGACGATATGTGCAAAAATTCAAATGGCTTCTATGTTGGTGCCACATTGATCGATCATGTAAAACCAGGGATGGAAATGTATGAACAAGAGGTATTTGGTCCCGCACGTTCTGTGGTGCGTGTCAATTCTTTAGAGCAGGCGATTGAGTTAATTAATGAACATGAGTTAGGCAACGGCGTCACGATTTTCACAAATAATGGAGCTGCTGCTCGTAAATTCACGACAGAAATCGATGTCGGAATGGTCGGCGTCAACGTACCTATTCCAATTCCTGTTGGCTATCATAACTTCGGTGGCTTCAAAGCATCGAAATTCGGAGAAGGCCATATGTTTGGACCAGACCAAGCACGCTTCTTCACTAAAACAAAAACGGTATCCGAGCGTTGGTTAGAAAATACAAGTGATACAGGTTCTACCTTTGCCTTCCC
>Ga0209013_10004624_pt1 | contig 12024 bp, 8 predicted proteins | sample Cruoilmetagenom2_FD_187291 | JGI IMG/M metagenome (GOLD analysis project Ga0209013, IMG submission 187291) | Oil polluted marine microbial communities from Coal Oil Point, Santa Barbara, California, USA - Sample 2 (SPAdes) (version 2) | ecosystem: Environmental > Aquatic > Marine > Oil seeps ...
AACTCCCTTACAAATCCAGCATCTTTACCAACTCGGTCTCGTCGATGACCTCTACTCCGAGTTCGCGCGCCTTGGTCAACTTGCTGCCGGCGTTCTCTCCAGCCACCAGATAAGAGGTCTTCCCGGATACGGAGCCCGCCACTGACGCCCCCCGTTTCTCCAACTCCTCCTTCAGCTCTCGCCGCGGCCGGCTGAGACTGCCGGTGATGACGAATACCCGATCAGCAAGAGATCCGTCCATTCCATTGTCCACCTTCATTCGGGGATCGACCCCGCGCTCGGCCAGACGCTCCACCAGTGACTGACGAAGCGGTCCCGCAAACCACTCGGTGACCGCAGCAGCAATCACTGGGCCGATACCTTCAACCTCTACGAGTGCCTCAGGTTCGGCTGCGGCGAGCGCCTCGAGACTGCCGAAGCGTCTTGCCAGGACTTTTGCCGCCCGCTCTCCGACATGAGGTATGCCGAGTGCGAAGAGCAGCCGGTGAAGAGGCCGGTCGCGGGCCTCCTCGAGCTCACCCAGGAGATTGTTTGCTGAGACCGCGCCCCAACCGGGCAGGTCGGCCAGGCCATCGGCCTCAAGGTCCCACAGGGAAGCCTCATCGGTCACAAAACCTGCATCGACCAATTGCTCGAGCAGCCTGCCCCCGAGACCTTCGATTTCCATTGCACCTCGAGCCACGAAGTGGCGGAGCCGGGCTCGCGTCACTGCAGGACAAACGGGGTTGGGGCAGCGCAGAGCGACCTCTTCCAGCTCGCGCACCACCGGCGTACCGCACTCGGGGCATTTCTCCGGCACGGCATGGGGCTGTGCCTCGGGCCCTCGATCGGCGGCCACGACGCCAACCACCTTTGGGATGACCTCACCGCCCTTCGCGACCCAGACGGTGTCACCAATGCGAACATCGAGGCGCACGACCTCGTCAAAGTTGTGGAGGGTCGCTCGTGAGACTGTCGAGCCCGCAACTTCCACAGGATTTAGAACCGCGACCGGCGTCAGCACGCCGGTACGACCTACCTGGACGACAATGTCGAGGAGCTTCGTCGTCCGGCCCTCGGGTGGGAACTTGTAGGCAACGGCCCACCGCACCGAGCGTGCGGTACTGCCGAGAGCAGCGCGTTCGGCGGCGCTGTCGGCTTTGACAACGATGCCGTCGGTGTCGTAGTCGAGATCATGCCGTCGCTGCTCCCATCGATCGATGAAGGCCTCCACTTCGGCGAGTCCGGGACACCGTTCGAGCCCCGGGCTAACTGGAAATCCAAGCTCGAGCAACCACTCGAGCGAGGCGACGTGGCTGTCCTCTTCGTGGCCCTCTGCGTGAGCCACCTGGTAACACCACAACCCGAGCCGTCGTCGCGCCGCTTGCCTCGAGTCGAGCAACCGAATGGCGCCGGCCGCGGCGTTGCGTGGATTCGCGAACTCGCGCTCGCCCTCCTGGTGACGCTCGTTGTTGAGTTCTTCCAGGGTGCTCCTCGCCAGGTAGACCTCCCCCCGGATCTCGACCAGGGGCGGCAGCCCATCCACTTCGAGTGGAAGCTGCCGGATCGTGCGGGCGTTGGCTGTGACGTCATCGCCCACCGTACCGTCCCCGCGAGTCACGGCACGTTCGAGCTTGCCATCGACATACACCAGGGAGATCGAGACCCCATCGATTTTGAGTTCAGCGGCGAGACCTCCGGGGTCGTGCCCGAGCTCCCGGCAAAGCCGCGCGAACCACGCCTCGAGTTCGTCCCGCGAGTAGCTGTTGTCGAGCGAGAGCATGGGAACCGCATGTTCCACCTGGTTCAATCCCGACAACGGCTCTCCGCCCACCCGCTGGGTCGGCGAGGTCGGACTCTGTAGGTCCGGGAAGTCGCCCTCAAGTTCCTTGAGTTCGGAAAAAAGTAGGTCGTACTCGTAATCCGTGATTTCGGGATCGGCGAGGACGTAGTAACGGTGGTCGTGGTGGCGGATCAGATCCCGCAGTTCATCGACCCGGCGCACCACCGCCTTCAGGCCCTTCGCCCCCATTTCACCGCCTCCGACGCGGGCGACGACGCGGGCGCGGGCGCTCGGTCGCACTCTTCCGGGGAGCCTCGCTTCGGTCTTTGGTGCCGACCTTGCGCAATGCGCGCTTCCACCCCTGGTAGGCCTCAGGGGAGATGTAGCCAAGGGCGACTGCAAAGCCGTACAGTTCCCATGCCACCTTGAAATACTCCTGGCGTGCAAGCTTGAGGACCTGGCGCCCTCGGTCCGGTGGGTGCCGCATCTTGGTCAGCGCAAACAGACCCTGGTGCAACAGGTGCAAGGTCTGATTCGAGAGATGCATGCTCGTCGATGCCGGCTCGAGTGACTCTCTGAGCCGTCCCAGGACCTGGGGGTTGTCGACCCGACCCGTGTCAGAGGTCTCCTCTTCCGCGACAGCGAGAAAGCGGCCCAAAAAATAGCTTCCGATCAAGCTTGGGTCCGAGAGTTCGCGCCCAGCATTGATCTCCCGGTCGACCATCTCGAGGACGCGCATGCTCTCGTCTGTATCGATTGGAAGATCCGGGAACGCCCGCGTGAACACTCCCGAGCGGCGCCACGCTTCGTGAATGCCGGCAGCATGCCCCGACCGCAGCGACTCCAGGAGTTCGTATGTCAGGCGCGGCGCCGAGGCCTCCGCGATCAAATCTCGCTGGGCAATGATCGCTTCACTGGTTCGCCCATCGATTTCGAACCCGAGGCGGACGCTGTACTCCAACGCACGCATCATTCGCACCGGGTCCTCAATGAACCGTTCGTCAGGGTCACCGATGGTGCGAATCAAACCCCGCGCGAGGTCCTCGATTCCGCCGACATGGTCGATGATCGAGAAATCCGCGATGTTGTAGAAAAGGGCGTTGACCGTAAAGTCTCGACGCCGAGCATCTTCCGCCGGCGTGCCGAACACGACATCCTCGGTCGCGGGCTGTGGGCGATCTGTGGTCGTGTTCTCCTCCGCCTCTTCGGCTGCCGCCTCTTCCCAATCATCTGGTGACTCCGGCGGCCCCGGGCTTGCACGAAAGGTCGCGACCTCAATGATGCCGGCGCGGAAAAACACGTGCACGAGTCGGAATCGCCGCCCGATGACGCGAGAGTTGCGGAACAGGCGTCTGATCTCCTGTGGGCGGGCGTTCGTCGCGATATCGAAGTCTTTGGGCAGCTTGCCGAGCAGGAGATCACGAACGCTGCCGCCAACCAGGTAGGCTGCGTATCCGGAGCGATGAAGCCGATAGAGGACCTTGAGCGCCTCTGCCGAAAGGCTTCCCCGCGAAAGCTGGTGCTCGGGACGAGCCAGCACTTTCGGGGAGAGAATCTCGGTCGTCGGCGCGCCCATGGCTTCAGTCAAACTGGCTCATTTCGACATGTCGAATCGGAAGTACTTGGCGAGCCGCTTGTTCCCATTGCCGGCTCAGCCATCGATGGACAGCACGATCTTAGCAAATTGCCCCGCCTGCTCCATTCGTTGGTACGCCGCTCGACCCTCGGCCAGCGGCAGAACGGTATCGATCACGGGTTTGAGCTTGTGCATCTCGACCGCCGCCACCAGCCGCCGCCAGTCCCCGCGCGAGCCCATCGTCGAACCGATGACGCTGAGCTGATTCCAGAAGATCAGTCGAATTTCCTCAGTTGGGTTGGGACCTGAGGTGGCCCCGCAGGTCACGATCCGCCCGCCCTTGGTAGCGGCCTTCAGAGATTGCATCCACGTCGCCTCACCAACCGAGTCGACAACCACGTCGGCTCCGCGCTTACCGGTCAACCCACGAACGCCGCGAGCGACTTGATCGTCCGCCGGCAGTACCTCGTCAGCGCCCAGGTCGACAGCACGACGGAGCTTTTCTTCGCTCCGAGAGGTCGCAATCACACGCGCCCCAACGAGCTTCGCGAGCTGCAGACAGGCCATCGACACCCCACCGCCGATGCCATGGATGAGAACCGTTTCGCCGGGGCGCAGACCACCCCGGTTGATCAGCATGCGCCACGCGGTGAGGTGGGCGAGGCCAAACGCAGCTGATTCCTCCCACGACAGGTGGGCCGGACGTGGCGCAAGTGACTGGGCGGACACGACCACCGCCTCGGCGAAGGTGCCATCCGAGTGCTCTCCCAATACACCGAATTTCACACACAGGCTCTGCTCACCGGCACGGCAATACTCGCACTGGCCGCACGACAATCCCGGATCAAACACCACCTCGGCACCGATCTCGACGCCGTCGACCCCCTCTCCCACCGAGTCCACGACACCGGCGCCGTCCGCCCCGCCGATGTGGGGCAATCCGATCGGTATGCCGGGTATCCCGGCAAGGACGAAAAGATCGAGATGGTTAAGGGCGGCGGTCTTCAGCAGCACCCTCACCTCACCGATCCCTGGCTCGGGCTGCGGCCGGTCACCGTAGAGCAGCTTATCGATCTCACCGTGTTCTTCGAAATAGAGTGCTTTCACGTCGCCCCCTGTGCAGCGACATTGTAACTGCGCAATTCAGCCGGTCGCCACTCGGCGGCCGGCTGAATTGCAGAAACAACAAAACCCCGCCGAGGCGGGGTTCTGCGGTTCCACGGGTGTATGGCGGTCAGGGACTTTGATTGTCGAGAACAAAGGTTCGCTGACCGATGATGGTCCGACCGTCTCGAGAATCATGTGTCCACACAACGAGGTAGTGCTCACCGTCGGCAAGATTGGCTGCGACAGTGTCGAGTTCATAGTGGAATCCAGCCCTGCTGGAGTAAACCCCCGGCAACCACGGATAGAGTTCGTCCAGATCCGGCGTGTCAAGACCATGTTCAGCGTTGCCGATGTATACGCCATCGATCCAGATCTCGACTTGATCGAAGGAACGCGTATCGATGGCGAACCCGTTGATATCGACCATCCCTGCAACCAGCTCCATGTGCTCCGGCGTCCAGATATCGCCCCATGCAGGGTCATCGGCATCGTCGTTGCAATCGAAGATCACCGGCAATTGGGCGATGTCAGTGACGTTGTTTTCACGGTCACCGGCCCTCACCTTGAAGAGGTGCAGACCCTGAGTGTAGCCGCGGGCGAGGATCAGATAGTTGACGTCGAGAAGGAACGAAAAACCGCTGTGTTTGGAGTTCGGAACATCCACATAGAGATTGTGGATATCCATACGCGGGTGCCCATAATAGTTGAAATCCCATTCGGCGGGATCCCAGTAGAAACTACCCTGGTTGGTGTCGGCAATGATGTTGCCATCAAGCAGGAGCTGCACGTACGCCACACCGCCCATGTCGGTTCGGGAACCCACGTCGAGGGCCCAGCCAATCACCATCTCGGCATTGTCAGGATCGTCGAGAATCGCTCCAGACCACGGTGGGAGCGTGCCGTCCTCGGCATCTTCGCATCCGTCCGCGTACATCACGTGATTGTCGATCGGCCAGTCAATCTGCCCGAATGGCGGCAGGTTGGAGCCGGTGTTGAACGTCTGGACGAAACGCCTCCCGATGACACGCGAGGCACCCTCGTTATCAACCACACGTACCGCGAGAACGTGGATCCCGTTGTTGAGCGCGGTTGTATTGAGCATGCGCACGAAACCGGAGAACTCGGCATCCGGATCACTCGGGAACCGGTTTCCGATGTCTGGCCGGTGGACTCCGGTGACAGCATTGCCCATCGCCAGACCGTCGACCATGATCTCGACATAGGCGATTGCGTCGTCATCGAGAGCCCACCCGGTGACCGGAAATACGCCGTTCATCGGCTGCAACGAACCCGGAAGCTCGATTTCGCCCAGCGGGGCCTGGTTGAGATCGTTGTTGATGGTCACGGCACGCAGCCCGTAGTCCTCGATTGTCGTGTCGCTGAAGGTGACCCGCACGTAAAGAGTGTGCACTCCGTCAGAATAGCCCTCGGAGTTAAAAGAGGTGGTGAACCCGGGTTTGGCGTACGGCGTGCCGGCATACCAGGGGTAGGCCTGGAGAATATCGTAGCGAGGCTGATTCATGTCGGCCGTGGACACAAACTCATCATCGACGTAAAGGTCGATTTTACTCACCAATGCGTCGTCCCATTGGCAGGAGTGCCAGGTCCACTGGGGGCCGCACTGATCGCCGTTGTCGACGACAAAACCGTTGACCTCCACGAGACCGAAAACCGTAGCCCCATCAGCCGGCGTATCAAGCCAGAAAATTGTCTCGGCAACTGCGCTGATCGGCAGCAGGAGAGTCAGCAGAACAAGCGCTCCGGCGATTCCTTTGTAACGCATTGCGAGTCCTCCTCTGGACCGAAGTTCCAGGCGATTTACGATCGTAATAATGATATACCAAGGCATATCTACGGTCAAATAAAAGATGGTAAATGAAGGGGTTTGGGCACAATATTGTGCCAAAGTCTCACACGAAAAGCGTTCTCCGTGACACAGATCACTAATAATAATTGAATCTCGAGAAAATTAATCGATTGAGGTTTTCGCCAATTCCTCGACATGAATGCGCGCAGATTTCGCAAGCGCTTCGAGCTCGAATCCTCCCTCGAGAAAGGACAAAACACGTCCTTCAGACCAACGATTTGCTGCTTCAACTGCGGTTGCAGTCAAGCGTCCAAATCCAGCTTCGGTCATCCTCATGCCGCCGATAGGGTCTTCGCGATGCGCGTCAAAACCTGCCGACAGAATGATGACCGCCGGCTGCAGGCGTCCACATATCTCGTTCAATGCACCAGAAAACGCGGTGCAAAAAATATCGTTTTCAGCACCTCCCGCCAATGGCACATTGTGGGTCGTTCCGACCCCCTCTCCTTCCCCGACCTCGTCGCCACCACCGCCGCCGGGGAAAGCCGGGTAGTGGTGGACTGAAACGAAACCGACATCGCCGCTCGAGAAGAACTGTTGCTGCGTCCCGTCACCGTGCAGGGCCCCGAAATCAGCGATGACCACCGGCCGATTCCAACTACGGACAACAACCTCTGCGGCCAGGGCCACCGAATTGAAGAAGCAGTAGCCGGATGCGTGATCGCGACCCGCGTGGTGGGAGGGTGGTCGGGCAACAATGAAAGCTCGCTGGACGCGACGGTTGACCAGATCGAGGGCCGCCTGCATCGCAAGGCCCGCTGCCGCCACAGATGCATCGAAGGTGCCGGACGAAACGCCGCAATCCTGCGAATCCAGCCATCCGCTGCCGGCGACAGAAGCCTCCCGGACCCTCTCGATGTATGCCGGATCATGTATCCAGGCAAGCGCGCCGATCGTATCCTCGTCCTTAGGCAACGGGCTTTCGCGATCTACCACCCAACGACCCTCGGCCCGCGCGGACAGCGCGTCGAGCACCACCTGGACCCGTTGCGGTGTCTCGGGATGACCGAGCCCGGGTTGGTGTTCCAAACACCGCGGGTGCGATCTCACGCTCAACGGCAAATCAATAATTGATTCGATCATGGAGACATCATAGCGAAGGCCGGTAGTGAATGAGGAATTAGGAATGCCACCCGCCCACCCCGGGGTTATTTCGGATTTCGGATTTCGGATTTTCCACCCACCCACCACCACCCCGAGGTGGGCGTGTTCACCGGAGGTGCCTGGCATCTCGATTCGCCGCGAATCGGCGTGCCTGGCAAACCGCCGGCGGCAGCGGAGTGAGCTCAGGCCTCATCCGAAGGAGGAGGCCATGAGCCACTCGCTGGCGACGGTGCTTCACCGCGGCCGCAGGCCGCGAGTAGCCTCTCGGGAAGCGCGATCATAGAAGGTCACGCCGAGGCCGGATTCGCGATACCGGAGGTCAGACACGGGCACCGGCAACACCGGTTGTACACCGATCGACAGGTGTTACTCTAGGGTCGATGGCGAAGAAGGCAATTCGAATCGGTGTCTCGCTTGCTCTGATGGTCGTGCTGCTAGCGGTCTTCCTGTGGAATGTGGATTTTCAGGAGGTTGGCCGGTCGCTTGCGGGCGCAAATCTAACGATGCTCGTCGCAGCGTCCCTGGTTGCTCTCTTCTCATACGGGCTGCGCGCTCTCCGCTGGCAGTTCATTCTTCGGCCCGTTGGTCGCGTTCGCCTTTCCAGTGTGTTGCTGACGACCGCGGTCGGCTACGCTGCATTGTCCCTGCTACCGGCTCGGATGGGTGATTTGATCCGCCCACTCCTGCTTGCTCGCAGGGAGAAGATCCCGGCCTCCGCAAGCCTCGCCTCGATCCTCACCGAGAGGGTCTTTGATCTGTGGTCGGTAGTTCTCTTCTTCCTCGTCTTCATCATCTGGCCACCCCACATGTCGAACCTCGACGAACAGGCCCAACACAGCCTCGAGGTGCTATCACTCAGCGGCTATGTTGTCGGCGCCGGGCTCCTGTTCGGCACCTTCTTTCTGCTTGGCCTCTTTCGCTACCAGGAGCGCTTCGTCGAGCTGTTGACGCGACCGATCGTCTGGATCAAAGCGTCGTGGCGGCAACCCGCAACAAATTTCTTCAACCATTTCCTCGACGGCCTGCGCGTGCTCCAGCGCCCTCGCGATCTCGTCATCACCACCGTTGCTTCGCTCTTCATGTGGTATGTGATCTGCTGGCAGGTCCGTTTCACCTTGCTCGCCTTCGATGTCGACCTCCCGCTGCGGGCGACCTATCTCATCGTTACCATGGCAGTGATCGGTCTGGCGGTTCCAACCCCGGGCGGCGTCGGCGGATTCCATAAGGCCACTCAGGTCGGCATGACCCTGTTCTTCGGCATCGGTCTGAATGAGGCTACCGGTATCGCCATCGCTTATCACGCCATCTGCTTCGTCCCCATCACCATCATCGGGTTGCTCTGTGTGCCCCTTCTCGGAATCAACCTGCGGGAGGTTGATTCCGTAGGGCCCGAGGCCGCCGAAGAATGAACTGCCCATTTTGCGGTGACCCCGACAATCGCGTGGTGGATTCCCGCGACGTCCGTTCGGGCCTGGAGGTCCGGCGTCGACGGGAGTGTTCGGACTGCGGCAAACGATTCACGACCTATGAGCGGGTCGATGAGCTCCCGACAACCGTCGTCAAGCGCGACGGGCGGCGGGAGAGTTTCGATCGCGAAAAGCTCCTCACCGGTCTTCTACGAGCGTGCGAGAAGCGGCCGGTTCCCCGGCGCGATCTCGTGACCATCGTTGACGCCGTCGAATCGACCCTCGCCTCCCGCGATGTTCGAGAAATGTCAACCGAAGAGATTGGCAATGCGGTTATCGAGGAGCTGCGCCGTCTCGACCAGGTTGCCTATGTTCGATTTGCCAGCGTCTACCGAAGATTCGAGGATGTGAACCAGTTCATGGATGAGCTCAGGCACCTTCTCATCAAAGAACCCAACTCGGATTAGGACCGGTGGCCAAACTGTCTGACATCCCCGACCACGAGCTTCCATCTCAGGACGCGATCAGCATCCCCGACGTGTTGCCGGTGATGGCGCTGAGGGACGCCGTACTCTTTCCCTTCGCCATCATTCCATTGACTGTTGGCCGCAACATTTCCGTCCGGGCGGTAGACGATGCGCTTTCCGGAGATCGCCTCGTCCTCGTCCTGACCCAGAAGGACCCGCAGTCCGAAAACCCGCAACCCGAAGAGCTATATCAGATCGGGTGTGTAGCGCTCATCATGCGCATGCTCAAACTGCCCGACGGTACTATTCGAATCCTCATTCAGGGGCTGTCCCGGGCACGAGTCGATTATTTCACCCGAACCGACCCATCCTTCGAGGCCCGCCTGACACCTCTCGAGGAACCGGATCCGGGCGAGAGCGAGCTCGAGGCGAAAGCGTTCGTTCGCTCGATCAAACAGGGACTCGAACGAGTCAGCACCCTGGGAAAGCAGATCTCGCCCGAGGTCATCCTCATCACCTCGGGCCTCGAAGACCCATTGCGACTCGCCGATCTTGCAGCCTCCAACCTCGGGCTCGATGCGGCCGACGCCCAGAACGTTCTCGAAACAATCGACGCAATGCCGAGATTGCGGCGAGTCCACGAACTTCTCGAACGCGAGCTTGCCCTGGCTGAAATGCAGGAACAGATTTCATCTCAGGTCAGGGGCGAAATCGATCGCAACCAACGTGAGTTTCTGCTTCGCCAGCAGCTTCGCACCATCCAGCAAGAGCTTGGAGAGATTGACGACGTCGAATTGGAGATTGCGGAGTACCGAGAAAAGGCGAATGCGCTTGGCCTCAGCCAGGAAGCGGGGGAGGCGGTGGACCGGCAATTGCGGCGACTCGGGACCATGCACCCCGAGAGCGCCGAGTCATCGGTGGCGAGGACCTGGCTCGATTGGATGACCTCTCTACCGTGGGCAACCACCAGCGACGATAATCTCGATATTGCAGCCGCACGCTCCATCCTCGACGAGGACCACTTCGACCTCGAAAAGGTCAAGGAGCGGATCCTCGAGTTTCTCGCCGTGCGACAGCTGCGACCCGACAGCAAGGGCCCGATTCTTTGCTTTGTCGGCCCACCCGGAGTCGGAAAAACGTCACTCGGCAGATCGATCGCACGAGCGCTGGGACGCGAGTTCGTTCGTTCGTCGTTGGGTGGGGTACGTGATGAGGCCGAAATCCGCGGTCATCGGAGAACATATGTCGGCGCGCTCCCGGGACGAATCATTCAGGGGCTGTCTCAGGCCGGCACCTCAAACCCGGTCTTTATGCTCGATGAGGTCGACAAGCTCGGTGCCGATGTTCGGGGAGACCCATCGTCTGCCCTCCTCGAGGTCCTCGACCCGGAGCAGAATGATTCCTTCCGCGATCACTACCTCGGGGTCGTCTACGACCTTTCGAAAGTACTCTTCATCGCCACCGGCAACGTCACCGACACGATTCAACCGGCCTTCCTCGATCGAATGGAAGTGATCCGCCTCTCGGGTTACACCGAGGAGGAGAAGCTGGAGATCGCACGTCGCCACCTCATCCCGCGCCAGATCGAAGAGAACGGTCTCTCGGTCCGGGGACTCGAGTTCACTACCGCCGCAATCGCACGCTTGATCTCCGATTACACGCGCGAGGCAGGGCTACGGAACCTCGAACGGGAGATCGGTTCAGTGTGCCGAAAGGTGGCGGTGCAGGTGGCCGAAGGGCGGCGATCGATCCACCGCGTCAGCCCAATCGCCGTCGAACGATTGCTCGGGCCGCCGCGTCACCTGAAGGACCGCCCGTTGGAAAGAGACCGGATCGGCGTCGCCACCGGTCTCGCCTACACGCCCGTTGGAGGCGAGGTACTGCTGGTAGAGGCCATACCGTTGAATGGTAAGGGGAACCTCGAGCTTACCGGTTCTCTGGGCGAAGTGATGAAAGAGTCCGCTACGGCCGCTCTGTCTCTGGCCAGGGCTCGATCCGCCGAGTTCGGAATCACAGAATCCTGGTTCGTAAGACACTCCCTGCACGTTCACGTGCCGGCGGGAGGCGTCCCCAAGGATGGCCCCTCGGCCGGCGCGACCATCTTATCGGCCATCATTTCCGCCGCTTCCGGCCGTTCGGTCCGTCACGATCTGGCGATGACGGGCGAGATCACCCTCCGCGGCGACATCCTTCCGGTCGGCGGGATCAAGGAGAAGGTCCTCGCCGCCCTCCGCGCCGGTATCACCGAAGTTCTGCTGCCGGCAGAGAATGAACGTGACCTGATCGACCTGCCACCATCGGCCCGCAAGAAGCTGAAATTCATTTTCGTGTCTACTGTCGATGAGGTTCTGACCGCCGCTATCCGCTGACAAAGGAGCTTTACGGCTTAACGGCAAATCAACTGGGCTTGGCGTCGGCACTGTCAACGGCATGTCCCGTCTTGCCGAATAGCCGTAGAGCCGTCTGCCCTCGCGTGGACGTCAGATATACTTGATTGCTAAGACGGAGGTGTCATGAGTCAAGCCAAACGAGCTCTGGTAACCGGTGGTGCGGGTTTTCTGGGTTCCCACCTGTGTGGACGTCTGATGGACGAGGGAATCGATGTCGTCTGCATGGACAATTTGATCACCGGATCGCTCGACAACATCGAAAGCTACTTCGGTCGCGACGGATTCACCTTCGTCCACCACGATGTCACCAACTTCATCCACGTCCCGGGGAAGCTCGACTATATT
>Ga0209013_10004625_pt1 | contig 12023 bp, 9 predicted proteins | sample Cruoilmetagenom2_FD_187291 | JGI IMG/M metagenome (GOLD analysis project Ga0209013, IMG submission 187291) | Oil polluted marine microbial communities from Coal Oil Point, Santa Barbara, California, USA - Sample 2 (SPAdes) (version 2) | ecosystem: Environmental > Aquatic > Marine > Oil seeps ...
GGGCGTATAGAGACCAGAGCTGGCCGGCTTCCTGATCTACAATGAAAATCGACCCACGTTCGCTATTGGTATGATCCATCAATTCCTGAATCAGTGTTTTTGCCTCGCTGGGCTCCATGTCGGCAAGGGACGAATCTGCTTTCTGGCCAAGCGCGTGGGCTTTATCCCTGATCAAGGCCACATCCGCATCACTGTAAGAGCCGGTATCCTTGTTAAGCAGTTCAAGCGCCCCGACAATATGTCCTTTCTTGTCCTGTATCGGGGCAACAAGAATACTTTCAGTTTTATAGTCCAGGATCTGGTCGATATCAGGATTGAAATAGGGGTGCTCATGGGCATTGGCAATGTTGACAACCTGTTTTGAAAGTACTGACCAGCCAACAATGCCCATTCGTAATTTTATGCTTATCGAATCATTGGCTACCCCTTCAGCGAATTTTGCTCTCAACTCCAGGGTCTCCCAATCCACTAAGAAAAGGGAGGTCCGGTCCGCTTCAATTAATTCCGATATCTCACTTATAATAAGGGGAAGAAGTTTGTCTATGTCTCTTTCCGCACCGATTTTTTTCTGAATTTCCTGCAGGATTTTGAATTTGCGGTTCTTCTTTTCCAGAGACTGAAAACTTTTACTAGTTGTTTTTGAACGATTCATGTTTCCCTCAGGGAATATAAGGAATCTGGATAGGCGTATGATTCATTAATTTGACAGAAAAAAATAAGGGACGCAATATGAATTTTTCACGCTTGCCACACTGTTTACTTTTAATAAGGTGAAGCAGAGCTGATATTGCCACTGTTTATGGCAACATCAGCATCAAACTATCAATTCCTTAAAATATACAATGGAAGGGAATTTAACAGAATAGTGAATCTCGCCCCGGCTGCTTGGCCTGGCAACAAAAATGAGCACTCCCATGCCATAAGTCTCTGCCGCCTGAAGCACATTATCATTGTCATCAGCCAGGAGAGTTCTTTGTTTATCAAAACCAAGTATTGACTCCAGGCGTTCCCAGAATTCCGGATCTTCCTTGGGAAGGCCGACCTCCCCGGAACAGGTAATCCTGTCAAAGTAACCACCGAGGTCTGTCTTTCGCATTTTGATATCCAGGGTCTTACTGTGGGCGTTGGTCACCAGATGCACCTTTTTCCCTAAGCTCCGGCAATATTTCAGAAAATCAATCACATAGGGATGCACCTGAATGAGGTGGTTGATTTTAAGTTTCAGGGCAGGAATATCGAGACCTAGTTTTTCAGACCAGTAATCAAGATCTGTCCAAGCCAGGGTGCCCTCTATGCTCTTATAGCGGGCAAGGAGCTCCTTTCGGGCTTCCAGGGGAGTCAAGTCGTTTTGCTCTGCAAAAATTTCAGGGACATAATGTTCCCAGAAATAATCATCAAAATGTTTGTCAAGCAAAGTGCCGTCCATATCCAGCAGTACGGTATCGACATCTTCCCACTTCGGTTCCCAGCGGATGGAGCTTTTATTTTTATCCTGTTTTTTCATTGAAGGTTTCAAGACATCAAAATTATTTTTTAAAAGTTTTGCATTTTACATTACAATAGCAGCAGGAATTATACCTGGTTCAGGTATAATTGTTAGCATAAAAAGCTGCTAACGATTATCAGCCTGGAAAACGGCTGATGATTGGCAGGCACATAAATTAAAATTCAAAATCAAACAATGCCTAGATTATTTATAGCCGTTGACCTGACTGGCACAATGAAAAAAAATCTGGAAACAATATTTTTTGGCATTCCGGGAGCCCGATGGGTTGCTCTTGACCAGTTGCACCTCACGGTGCGGTTTATCGGCGAAGTGGATGGGGCACTGTTTCTTGATATAAAAAATACGCTTGAAGAAATAAGTATTTCACCTTTTGACATACAACTGAAGGGAGTAGGACATTTTCCGCCACGAGGTACACCGCGGGTTATCTGGGTAGGCCTGGAAAAAAGTGAATCAGTGCAGCTTTTAAGAAAAAAAATTGATGGTGCACTCTTGAGAATCGGTATAGAGCCAGAAGGTCGAAAATTTTCTCCGCATATAACACTTGCACGACTGAAAAATACTCCGCTTCAAAAAGTTGCCGATTTCCTCTCCGCTAATGGACTATTCAGCCAGGAACCTTTTCAAATTGACGACTTTAAGCTTTACTCCAGCATCCTCACCCCGAAAGGGGCAATTCATAAGGTGGAAAGGGTGTATTACTTAAATGAGTAGATAAAAAGATACAAGAAGCAGGATTTAAGGTTTCAAGGGATCAAGGGGCAGAACGCAAGGGTAGGAGTAAAAAGTTAGCAGTGATTTTTTTTAGCTGAACGCTGTGTCAATCGTCGGCAGTTTTCTATGCCGACAAAGCTAACAGTTTATTTCTTTATAAGTATCACAACAGCATGGGCTGACATACCTTCTTCTCTTCCTTCAAATCCCATCTGTTCTGTTGTAGTGGCCTTAAGATTTATGGAAGCAGGCTCAACACCGCATGCTGCGGCAAGATTTTTTTTCATGGCTTCAAAATAAATGGCCAGTTTTGGTTTTTGAGCCACCACGGTTATATCTGCATTATGAAGGGCACACCCTCTTTTTTCTACCAGATCACATACGGATTCTAAAATCTTCAAGCTATTGATATCTTTAAACTTTTTATCAGTGTCCGGAAAGTGCTGACCGATATCGCCAGCACCGGCACCCCCAAGCATGGCATCGCATAAAGCATGGGTCAACACATCGGCATCGGAATGCCCCTGCAGCCCTTTCTCATGCGGAACAGCAACACCCCCCAAGACAAGGGGCCGGCCCTCCACCAACCGGTGCGCATCATATCCATAACCACTGCGATATTGGCATTTTTCCTCTAAAATATTATTGCCTTCCTGACTTTCCATGAGTATGGCCTTTGCAAGAATAAGATCTTCCGGTCTGGTTATTTTTATATTTTTCTCTGACCCTTCAACCACCTTCACCGGGACATTAATGTGTTCCAGTAATGCAGCTTCATCTGTGGCAATAAAACCTTTATGTTTTGCCGCGTCGGCAAATGCTTTTTTCAGCAGCGAGACCTCTGCAGCCTGAGGTGTCTGCGCCTGCCAGACCCCTGACCTGTCAATGGTCTTCTCGATCTCTTTCTCGGCAGAAACTGCCTTCAAGGTATCCTTAACAGGGACCGCAACCATTGCCGCACCATTCACCACTGTCTCCTTCAGACAATTTTCTATAACAGACACCGGGACAAATGGCCGGACACCGTCATGCACCAACGCAAGTTCAACCTCCTGAGGCAAAGATTCAAGGCCGGCCAGAACAGAATCCTGCCGGTGTTTGCCTCCTGGAACCACTTTCAATACCTTGGAAAGATTGTGTCTCTGCACCTGTTCTTCAGCCCACGCACAATTTTCAGGCGGCACAACTACAATGATGAGCCCGATTGACTCTACCTGCTGAAATACCTGGAGTGTATGGATAAGTATAGGAGTCCCATCCAACTCGAAAAACTGTTTTGGGGAAGGCAACCCCATACGACTGCCGCTTCCGGCGGCTGGGATGATGGCGGCGACTTTAGAAGGATTCATTTATAAGCAAGGCTAATGGCCAAAGGTTAAAGGTTAAAGGTTAAAAAACTTAAGACACTTTATAAACTTTAGGCTTTTATTTTTTACGCCATTTCACGTAGCCGAGCAGCACCCCGCAAGGGGGCATAAACACAGGATATTCCGCTTAAAGCGGAACAGCAGCGAAGCCGCAAGGATAGGCTGCCTTTTCTTTTGCCGCATAAAACGCTGCTGGTTCGTTTTCTTTGTACCCTTAAAAACAGGGCATAAACATCCTTGCAAACAGGGTATAAAGGCAAGCTGCCTGTCAATCATTGGATTGTTTTGTTATCCAATAATCGTCGGCAGTTTCATATGCCGACAAAGAAAATGAATATAAAATAAATTGGAGTGGGTTATAAGCCGAATTCTGTACCCGCATGCGGGCCATGATCATTTCTCTTGGATGCCGGTCACCCGGCACCTCCTGCGATCTACCCGGAAACATCGGACGGACAGCCCTCAAACGTTTCCCTATTTGATCTTGCTTCGGGTGGGGTTTGCCCTGCCTTTCATGTCACCATGAAAGCGGTGAGCTCTTACCTCACCATTTCACCCTTACCCGCCAAAGACGGGCGGTGTATTTTCTGTGGCACTTTCCCCCGATCACTCGGAGTTCGCGTTACGAACCACCCTGCCCTGTGAAGTTCGGACTTTCCTCTGGCCCAAGGACAAGGACCAGCGATCATGCGCCCACTCCAAATTTATTGGTAAGATTAAGCCATCCAGCTGTAAAGAAATAATAATTGATGACTCTCTGTTTTAAGTACTCATTTGATCAAAGCTACTTCAAAATTTATATTTTTCTTCAAGATCAAGGAGTAACGTTTTTTTTAAGCACAGTGAACATATGGTTCATGAGCATTTAAAAAAACGGCCACGACACAGAAATTGGAGAAAAAGATTGATTTTGTCAGAATTCATCCGGCCGGGGTTCACTCCTCAGTGGACTCAGGATCATGAAAAAGGATGCGCTGGCAGATAGGGCAGCTGAGCATCCTGTCTCCTTTCAAAATATTATTAAAATGCTGGGGAGGAATACTCATAAAACATCCCTGACAAACGCCTTTGATTACTCCAACAACTGCTTTGCCGTTTCGCCGGGTACGAAGCATGTCATAATTTCTCAGAACTGCAGTATCAATATGTTTTGCCATGGCTTTACGCTTTGTAACAATTTTTTTCTTTTTTCTTTCTATTTTTGCAGCTTGCTTCTTGGCTTTGGCACTTTCCTCGTCCAGGGCCGTTTTTTCATCCACTGTCAGATTCTCCTGCTCAGCCATAATTTTACTATTGGCTTCACTGGTCTCCAGAAGTCTGATAATTTCCTCTTCCTTTTCCTTCATGTTTTTCTTGGCGTCTTCAATCTCTTTCAACAAACTCTGGTACTCACGGTTTGTCTGCACCTGCATCATTTTAGACTGACGCTCTTTAATCCGGTTTATCTCGTCAGAAAGTTCTGCTTCAAATTCCCGCCGCTGCGCTTCTGCTGCTTCAATTTTATCCTTCAATTCAATGATGGATGCCTGGCGTTCATCAAATGCCTCCACTCTTTTTGCAAGCTCATCCTGCTCAGAACTGATTTCAGCATCAAACATGGCGATTTCCAGATCAATTACCTGCAGTTCTGTCAACTGCTTAATCTCTTCATTCAATGGTTGTCTCCTCGATAGCTAACGTTATTTTACGACTCTTTATTTTTTGTATGATAAATTTAAAAGTACTTAATTTGTCTGTTGTATTGATTTCTGCATCACCGTATGTCTCTACAGTTATATTTCTTAAACCCCGGGCTGATGGTAAGAAAAGGGATCCTGCTGCTTTGCAGAAGGCTGAACCGGGAGACTCATCCCTCTTTCTACAAAAACACCCTCAAGCACTTTAACCAACGATTTTACAACCGGGTTCTCCGTAGCAAAATGGCCTGCATCAATGATACAGAAACCAGAGGCCTCAGCCCATCTTGCCGTACTGTGCTTTACTTCACCTGTTATATACACTTGCGCTCCCCTGGCTAACGCTGCTTCCGCCAATTCAGAACCACTGCCGCCACACACTGCCACAGTGCTTATGTCCGCAGGTATCTGGCCTGCCACACGCAGGGCCGGCAAATTAAAAACGGCACAAAGGCGCTCAATAAATGCTTTCCGACTCAAAGTTTCGGCAAGACGACCAATACGCCCGAACCCGATATCTAAAACTGCAGGACTCTCTGATGTATCCTGATCATTACCAGTTGGAGCAAGAACCCTTGCATCCACCATGCTTAGACTGCTGGCAAGTACATCATTCACTCCGCCGACAGCCTGGTCCAGGTTTGAATGACAGCCTATTACCGATATTTCATTCTTCAGCGCCTGGCTCAGAAACCTGCCCAGTGGCTGATTAGTATATATTGCTTTTAAGGGGTTAAAAATGAGGGGATGATGGGTAATGATGCAGTCAGCGGCGCATTCCCTGGCCTCGTCAAGTACTTCTTCTGTAGGGTCAAGCGCCACAAGGACACCCTGTATCTGCTTGCCGGGATCTCCTACCATCAGGCCGACATTGTCCCATTGTTCCGCCAGGCCGAAAGCAGCGATCTTATCCAGGATTTCAAGCAAGTCTTTTACAGTTAAATTTGTTCCCATCTCACGCCGAAAGGATGCTGTCATTTATCACAAAGAAAAAAGGCACACCTCTTTTTCAGGTGTACCTTTTCTTTCAATCAAGAAAACTGTCTGCGGCTTCTCCCTTGAGAATGAACCTCCACGGCCACTCCTTCAGTCGATAGAACCTTGATTCCACAATTTTATTACTATCTACCTGCCATTTCATTTTGTATTATTGCAATAGGCTCAAAAACTGCATATTGATACCCGGCAGGGCAATGCATACAGTCAAAAGCTCAATATTTATTTAGTCGTACAAAATCTCGCAGTCATCAACGGGGCCTAATAATATTATTATATCGCCTGCGAAATACCTGTCGGATGAGTGTTTTTTACGAAACCGACAATTATTGATAAAATACAATGGATGGACAGCTTAGCTGGTGGGCCTACCTGGACTCGAACCAGGGACCGACCGGTTATGAGCCGGTGGCTCTAGCCAACTGAGCTATAGGCCCATCCCAAAAAACCGAATTTATTTTATTACCCCAGGCATTTTTTTTTGTCAACCGCTAAATCGTTAAATTTTGAATGGAATTTGCTATTGCTTTACCACTGATGCAAATAAAATCATTTCTTTTAACCGTCTCCATGCTGTAAGTTAAATATTTGAATATTTCTGACAACCTATTTCCTGTTTTTTAAAATATCACTTTTTCTGCTTCTAAATTAAGACTTTATAATCACAATCGGTCACAACCTTGATCTACAACAACCTTCTCTACCTCATCACAGTCATCATCATATTCTCTACCGGAAGCATTCCGGATGCGCCGCAAATCCCCTTCACTGCAGCCTTAATTATTTTCTTGGTAAAGGGAGGCGCATATCATTATCTCCTCCACCATGCCCACTCCAAAGGGCGGGTCTCCAGCGACAAGCAATATTTTGCCATTGAACAGAAATTTTCACTTCTCGCTATTTTCATTTTTGCCATTGATGTCTATCTGCTTGATATAAAGTATTACTTTTCCTTTCTCTCCTTAAACGAAAATTTGCCTGTATTACTGAGCCTAGGTGGTCTTGCACTGTTTTTCTTTTATCTTTCTCTGCTGTGGCTTGCTGCCAGAAAAAATTACCGGGGAATTTTCGGTCACCACTATTCTGCCAAAGAGTTTGTCATTAACAATATTAAATTGAATCTTCCCATAGTCCTGCCCTGGCTCATTATCAATTTCATTGCTGACTTTCTCAAAATTCTGCCTTTTCCACTGACAAGGATGCTTGCATCTTCAGAATGGGGGGAACCCATTCTGCTGCTGCTTTTCTTCCTCCTGTTAGCTGTTATTTTTCCTGTGCTCATAAAAAATCTTTGGAATTGCCAAACAATGCCGGATGGCCCTGCCCGAGCCCATATGGAAGAATTCTGCCGGCAACAGAACTTCAGATACACGGACATCATGCTTTGGCCACTTTATGAGGGAAAAATGCTAACAGCAGGGGTTATGGGCCTGTCGAAAAGATACAGGTATCTTCTCATTACTCCGGCTTTACTGGAAGCCTTAACCCCTTATGAAATAGAAGCTGTCCTGGCCCATGAGATCGGCCATATTAAAAAATATCACCTCCAGCTTTACCTCCTGCTTTTCATGGGTTTCGGACTTGTGGCCAGCCTGATCGCCAGCCCCCTTCTCTATCTGCTTTTGAACTCAAACATTTTTTACCTCATTATCAATGCAACAAGGATAGACCCCGAAGCTGCTTTAACTTTCTGGGGTGTGGCACCAATGTTTGTCATCATGGTTGTCTACTTTCGCTATGTGTTTGGTTTCTTCATGCGAAATTTTGAACGGCAGGCAGACACGCAGGTATTTAAGGCGCTTGGTGACAGTACACCCCTGATCAGTTCCCTGGAAAAAATTGGCTGGTTGAGCGGCAATATCCGCGACAAACCCAGCTGGCATCACTTCGGTATCGGCCAGCGGGTTGACTTTCTGGAAAAATGCAGCAGAGACAAGTCTTTAATTGCCCGTCATGACCGAAAAATTTATGGAAGCCTCATCCTTTTTATTGTTCTACTGGCATTCAGCGGCGGAATAATCTCGAACATACCCATGGAGCTTGACGATGAGGCAAATATTAAATTTGTTGAAGCTGTATTACAGCAAAAATCGCACCGGGAACCGGATAAAGCCATCTGGCACCGGCTGACAGGGGATATTAAACAGGAACTGGGCGAGGATGCAGAGTCACTGGCTGCTTACGAAAAAGCCCTGGCCCTGGAACCGGACAATCCCGAGACCTTGAACAATTTAGCCTGGCTTCTTATAACTGCCAGTGATCCCACTGTCCCTGATCCTGAGCGAGCATTATTTCTGGCCGTACAATCATCATCGTTAAGGCCGACAGCCGGGTATATCCTGGACACCCTGGCAGCGGCCTACTGGGCCAACAACATGCTCAAAGAGGCGCTGGAAACTGAAGATAAGGCCATTGGCTATGATCCGACCAACCATATTTTCTACAGGCGTCAAATGAAATTTTTCCTTGATAACAAATGGCCTGCAGACCTGGAAGGCTGGAGCAGACAAAAATAAAACTTTTCCGCACAAGGGAAAATATATGAAACGTATCCTGGTAACCAATGATGACGGGGTTCACGCCCCCGGCCTGCAAATCCTTTTCAGCAAAGTACAGAAATTAGGCAGGCCAGTCATTATCGCCCCGGACCGTGACAACAGTGCGGCCTCCCACTCATTGACCATGAACAGACCTCTGCGGGTCAGAAAGCTCGACAAAGATGTCTATTCCATTGACGGCACACCAACGGATTGCGTCACAATTGGTGTTGGCAAAATACTGACCGAGAAACCGGACCTTTTGATCTCAGGCATTAACCCGGGCGCCAACCTGGGCGATGATGTGAGCTACTCGGGCACAGTATCGGCAGCCATTGAGGCCACCATGCTCGGCATACCGTCAATAGCTCTGTCCCTGGCCCTGTCAGATGAAACGCCACTTTATTATGAAACTGCAGCTGACTTTGGGGTGAAGCTTGCATCCCTATTACTGGAGAGAGGGCTGCCGCAGGACACCTTGCTCAATGTCAATGTGCCAAACACGACTACGGATGAAATTGATGGGGTGGCATTTACCAGGAGAGGTAGGAGGCTTTACGAAGATGCTATCAAGGAGACTTATGACCCGTGGGGACGAAAACATTACTGGATAGGCGGCGGTACTCCGTCATTCGATGCAAGTAAAGACTCTGATTCGGCCGCCATAAGTGTAAACAAGATTTCCATAACACCCATGCATCTTGATCCAACAAACTACGACGCCCTAAAAATACTTCAACAGGATTGGCAGGACCTGCTGGAGTAAAAAAAGGGGACAGATTTGAATGGCACTAGTTTAAGGCTTTTTTTGTGTAAAAGCACCTGAAAATATTGGCTAAAAATGCTATATTGGCTAATGAAAAATTTAAAAAAATCAATGCCAATGTTGCCAGGATTTCACCTGTCTCCCCGAGGTCGAAAACCACACTCAGCCCAGCAGAAATTTGCCAAAAAAATGGCCTTGCTCAAGCAAAAATCCTTCAAGCAGATCGGCGAGCTTTTTGAAAGGTTTATCCCTCATACTCTTCTAAAGCCAGAAAAAAGCGGAATCATGAGTCGCCGCAGGCTGTTCTCCAAAGAAAACACCTTCTGGGCTTTTTTTAGTCAGGTGCTGGATGCAGATGGAGGGTGCATGGAAGTGGTACGTAAGCTTCAGTCCTATGCCTCCATCAAGGGCGTCGAGGTTCCTTCATCCTCAACCGCTTCGTATTGCACGGCTCGTAAAAAGTTAGATGAGCAGATGCTCATGAATATTTTTGCACATACAGCCCATCGGCTGGACAGAGTGTCAAAAAATGGCAGGCTTAACAACCGACGGGTTATCGTTGTTGATGGTACTGGAGTCAGCATGCCTGATACGCCAGAGAACCAAGAAATTTGGCCACAGACCTCCTCACAGAAGACGGGTTGCGGATTTCCAACGGCACGCATCTGTGCTTGTTTTTCTCTGGAAAGTGGGGCTCTGCTCAGTTACGCTATAGGCAACAAGAAAAGTCACGAGCTTCCGTTGTTGCGCAAACAGTGGAATACGTTTGAGCGAGGAGACATTTTTCTTGGAGACAAAGGGTTCTGCGGTTATTTCGACATTGCAAAGCAGAAAGAGCAATCTGTTGACAGCGTTGTCACCCTTGCCAGAAGAGCACCTGTTAGACCAGCAGATAGCATCAAAAAACTCGGGCCTGATGATCTGCTTATAAAGTGGCAACGGCCTAAATATAACGCCAAACTGTCGTACTCCAAAGAAGAGTTGATGGATCTTCCTGAAGAGCTTGTTCTGAGACAAATTAAGGTCAGGGTGAAATATCACGGCTTCAGAACTAAGTGGTTTCACATCATCACCACTCTACTTGATGCAACGCTATACCCCGCAGAGGAACTTGCCGAGCTATACTTTAAACGGTGGGATGTTGAGCTTTTTTTCCGTGATATTAAGACAACTATGGGCATGGACATCCTACGCTGCCTGACACCGGAGATGATCCGTAAAGAAATCTTAATGTATTTCATCGCTTACAACTGTGTCCGGCGGTTGATGTACGAGGCGGCGGAAGAAGCTGACATTGAGGTTCGGGCTGTAAGTTTCAAGGGAAGCGTGCAGGCTCTTCGTAGCTGGGAACCACATTTGAACCAAGCAAAGATCAGCGGGGAAGAGCGCTTCAGGTTGATCAGTGGTTTGTATGACGCAATGACCAATACACCGATTAGAAATCGCCCAGGACGAAGTGAACCACGATGCCTTAAACGACGGATGAAAAACTACCAGCTGATGACCTCACCGAGGCATGAAATAAGAGTGATTCCACACCGGAGCAAATATCATGCTGCAAATGCTTAAACTAGTGCCATTCAAATCTGTCCCCTTTTTTGTTCTTACTTTACCCAATTAGGCAATACCAGGGTTAAATGTACTTTAAAAATAGCTGGAGCCATCCCAGCAATGGGTACACAAGTTTTCTTTGGGCATGCCGATGGCAGCAACCAGATCATCTAATTTCTGATAACTAAGGCTGGTCAGGCTGAGCTCATCAATGATTTTTGCAACCATGGCTCTATGTTTATCTGAGCCATCAATGGCATAATCAGTCAGGCCTGTATCTTCAGTGCCTTCAATTTTATAGATGGCTTTTCTACCTGCCAGATCAAGCGTTGACCTGGATGTTGAAAAATTGAGGAATTCACACGGATGAATCAGGCATGGACAGGCGATTCTCATGTGAACATCTTTTGCGCCGTATTCATACAATATCTCTGTATTGTCCCTAAGCTGGGTGCCTCGGACAACAGAATCATCACAAAAGATAATGCGCTTTCCTTGGATGATTTCCCTGATGGGAATTAATTTCATTCGTGCCACAAGGTCTCGCATTTCCTGGTTTTGGGGCATAAAACTTCTGGGCCAGGTCGGTGTATATTTAACATAGGGTCGCATATAGGGAATCTTGCTTTCATTGGCAAACCCGATGGCATGACCAATGCCGGAATCCGGAATACCAGCAACAAGATCGGCTGCGGATGTTTCTCTTTTGGCCAGGGAGGTTCCGCAATTGTATCGGACTTGTTCCGTGTTAATGCCTTCATAGCTGGAGACTGGATACCCGTAATAGACCCATAGAAATGAGCAAACCTGCATTTTATCTCCAGGCGCCTGAACCTGTTCATACCCATCTGGTGTCATCTTAACAGTTTCATTAGGACCAACAAAATAATCAGTTTCAAACCCAAGGTT
>Ga0209013_10004626_pt1 | contig 12015 bp, 7 predicted proteins | sample Cruoilmetagenom2_FD_187291 | JGI IMG/M metagenome (GOLD analysis project Ga0209013, IMG submission 187291) | Oil polluted marine microbial communities from Coal Oil Point, Santa Barbara, California, USA - Sample 2 (SPAdes) (version 2) | ecosystem: Environmental > Aquatic > Marine > Oil seeps ...
AACCAGATTTTGGATGACCTGGTAGAGGCTCTCGATCCTCATTGGTGCCGGGTGAGCGGACTGTTTAACATCCGGGGAGGGATTGGCATAACTGTGGAAGCGGAACATATCAAGACTGCTGATGCCCGAGAACAGTGGCTCAATGATTCGGCTGAGCCGAGTGAGTGAAATATTAAGGTACCTTGATTTCAAACTCTTATCGGAAATCACATCTTATGAATGGTAATGGTTTCAAGTGGTTCCACGTTGTCACGGCATTATTCGTGACGACACTGATCGTTTCCAATATCATCGCAGTGAAATTGATCTCTGTTTGGAGTTTGGTTTTACCCGCCGCAGTGATCCTGTTTCCCATCGCATATATTATTGGTGACGTTTTAACCGAGGTATACGGCTTTGCCAGGGCGCGCCAGGTAATTTGGACGGGTTTTTTCTGCAACCTGATCGCGGTGCTGGCAATTTGGTTTGCTGGCAGGCTGACACCACCACCATTTTGGTCGGTAGGGGTATTCGATTCAACCCAAGCGGCCCAACAGGCTTATGATGCGATTCTGGGCTTCGCGCCGCGCTTGCTGCTGGCTTCTTTTCTGGCCTATTTGGTTGGTGAGTTCTTGAATTCGATTATTTTGGCGAAGCTTAAAGTAAGAACCGAAGGGCGCTACCTGTGGGTGCGGACAATAGGGTCAACCATTGTTGGGCAGGGAGCAGACTCATTGGTCTTCATCACCATCGCGTTTTGGGGAGTGTTTCCCGCATATGCACTCGGCCAGGCAATTCTGTCCCAGTGGCTGTTCAAAGTCGCCTTCGAAACCCTGGCGACACCCATCACTTACTGGGTGGTAAACGCTTTGAAACGCGCTGAAGGTGTGGATATCTTTGACAAAGAAACGGATTTCTCAATCATCAAGCCAGGCTAAATTAATTATCTGGACGAGGTAAATCTCAGCAGGAGATTATATTCATTTTTTGTTGATTTTAAATTATAATGGTAAGGATAATGGTTTAAGCCTGTCTTTAGATTGAATGGGGTGGCGAATGAGTGCTAAATCGACAAAATCTACCTATTGCGTCCGAATTGATTTTGTGATATAAACTCATCAGATATTAATTTTCCACTGCCCTGGTACGTCCTGCAATCTACGGTCATCATTTTGCATTGGCGGGGTATAGTAATCAAAACACTCTAGATAGCCAGTGTTTCTACACAGCAAGTCATAGGTACAGTCCTTTTATAAAAGTGAGTCAATCATCAATATTATTAATTGATCACCCGGTCATTTAATTTTGTCGATATTTCCTAACAATTGAATAACCGCAGGCTGAAACGGGTGGTTTCTTTCCAGGTTGAATATCTAGGACATCGTTTCAAGGCAGAACTGTCAGAGTATTCATCCTAAAAGGTGAGGTTGAGATGGATTGGAGCGGGAGGTGTTCGGCTATGGAATGTTGCTTTGAGGCATCATGTCATCAATATCGTCGACTGACGATGTTTTGCCATGATGTTTTTTGTTTCCAAATATTCAGGAAAGGGGAGTTCAGCAAAACTCCTGTTCTTAATAAATTAATCGCTACCCAGATTAGTATCTGAAAAAAATGCAAATGGAGGAGTTCAGCTATGATACGTGGCATCATTAGACAAAGCATTCGCTTGCGTTATCTGGTAATAATTCTCGCAGTGGTGTTGATGTTCTTCGGCATCATTCAGTTGCCAGAGATGGCGGTGGATGTCTATCCTGAGTTCAATCCACCGCTGGTGGAGGTGCAGACCGAAGCTCTGGGTCTCTCAGCGACTGAAATAGAAGCCTTATTAACCGTCCCTATGGAAGCGGATTTGCTGAATGGGGTCGCCTGGCTTGAAAATATTTATTCCGACTCGGTCGCTGGGCTGTCGTCAATTCTCCTGGTTTTCGAACCGGGTACCGACCCCATTCGAGCCAGGCAGATGGTGCAGGAACGGCTGACCCAGTCCTTTGCACTGCCGAACGTGTCAACACCGCCGACCATGCTGCAGCCCCTCTCGACCACCAGCCGGGTGATGATGGTCTCGCTATCTTCAGATGATCTTTCTCTGATCGATATGGGAGTTCTCGCCCGCTGGAATATTGCCCCGCGCTTAACGGGCGTCCCTGGCGTGGCCAATGTGGCCATCTGGGGCCTGCGGGAGTGGCAGCTGCAGGTGCTCGTTGATCCGGAAGATCTTCAGGAAATGGGTGTTTCGCTCAACCAGGTCATTGAGACAACCGGGGAAGCGCTGTGGGTTTCTCCTTTGAGCTACCTGGAATCATCATCACCTGGGACTGCAGGTTGGATCGATACCCCCAATCAAAGACTCAGCATCCGGCACGAACTGCCCATTTCTTCGGCTGAGGACTTGACCAAATTACCTGTCAAGGGTACGGCCTACAACCTGGGTGATGTGAGCGAGATTGTAGAGGATCACCAACCGCTGATCGGGGACGCGGTTCTCAAAGACGGTCCCGGCTTGCTCCTGGTGATCGAAAAATTCCCAGATGCAAATACATTAGAAGTTACGCAGGGGGTGGATGATGCCCTCGAGGCGATGAAACCGGGTCTAACCGGTATCGATATTGATAGCACAATTTTCCGGCCAGCGAACTATATCGAGCTTGCCACCGGCAATCTCACGACGGTTTTTATCATCGGTGGGATTCTCCTGCTTTTGGTCCTGATTGTCTTCTATTGGGATTGGCGCACTACCTTGGTTAGCCTGTTGGCGATCCCAGTATCATTTGTAGCAGCCTTACTCGTCCTTTACTTGTTCGGATCGACCTTGAATGTGATGCTCCTGGCTGGACTGGTGGTTGCCATCGGCATCATCGTCGATGATGCCATCATCGATCCGGAAAACGTTCACCGGCGTTTGCGAAGGCATGACGGGGAAATGGATAGCGAAACGAAGGAGAACATAATCGTTGACGCGGCAGCGGAAATGCGCAGCCCGATCGTCTTCGCCATATTGATTTTACTGCTGGTGATGCTGCCAGTCTTTTTGATCCAGGGAATTTCTGGCGCATTTTTCCAACCATTTACCATCGCTTATGCTTTCGCGATGCTGTTGGCTATGCTGGTTGCTCTAACTGTAACCCCATCACTAAGTATGGTTCTCTTGAGCAATCATGAGCGCCGGGGATCACCGCTCGTGAATTGGCTGGAGCGCGGCTACAGCGCGATTCTTGCCCGGACTATCAAGGCACCCAGGCTGGCATATGTCAGCGCAGCTGTGATCGTTGTACTCAGCCTGGTAGCGCTTCCGTTTCTCAACATATCATTGATGCCTACATTTAAACAAACGGACCTGCGCATCCAATGGGATGCCGCTCCTGGCACATCCCGACCAGAAATGAACCGCATCGTTTCTCAAGTGACAGGGGAGCTGCAATCCATCCCTGGTGTGCGCAATATCGGTGCCCATGTCGGACGCGCTATCACTGGTGATCAAATCAGCGGTATAAATTCCGGTGAGATTTGGGTCAGCCTCGATCCTGGTGCGGAATATGATACCTCCGTGCTTGCCATCAAAGAGGTGGTTGACGGATACCCTGGTCTATTTCGTGAAGTGGATAATTATCAGCCCGATAGAATCGGACAGGTGGTCTCGGGAGCACAGGACAGTGACATCGTCGTACGAATTTATGGCCACCAGTATGATGTTCTCGATAGCAAAGCAGAGGAAGTTGAGGCTGCTCTTTCAAATATCGATGGGGTAGTAGATCTAAAGGTGGAGTACCTGGATGTGGAACCTCAGATAGAAATCGAGGTTGACCTCGCGGCAGCCGAACAGTATCAAATTAAACCAGGTGATGTCCGTCGCTCGACAACTACCCTGTTATCCGGTCTGCGTGTCGGGAACCTTTACGAAGAACAAAAGGTGTTTGACGTGATGGTGTGGAGTGAGCCTGATGTTCGCGCCAATTTGACTGATCTTGAGAATTTGCTGATCGATACACCGGGTGGCGGTCATGTGCGTTTGGGCGAGGTGGCAGAAATTCGGATTGCTCCGACTCCGATCAATATTAAACGAGATGCTGTCTCACGTTATATTGACGTCACTGCCAACTTGGAAGGACGCTCATACGGAGCTGTGATTGAGGACATCGAAACAAGCCTCGAAGGAATTGACTTCCCCCTTGAGTATCATGCAGAGCTGCTCGGTGAATACGCCCAACAGCAGGCTTCCCAACAACGGACACTGCTCTTCGCAGCTGTGGCTGCCATCGGTATAATTTTGCTCCTCCAGGCATCTTTCTGGAGCTGGCACCTGGCGTTGGCCGCCTTTATCACTATTCTGGCGTCCCTGGCGGGTGGTATCCTGACCGCCCTCCTGGCCGGTGGAGAAATCTCGCTTGGTTCGCTGTTTGGATTTCTGACAGTACTGGCGATTTCCGTTCGCTACAACATCGTATTGACCAAGCACCTGCAGTATCTGGAGCAGCAGGAGGGCGTGGAATTTAGTCCAGAGCTGGTCGTGCGTGGAGCGGCAGAACGGCTGAGGTCGATCTTGATGACAGCCTTCGCAGTGGGCCTGGCAGTCCTGCCAATGGCGGTCGCTGGCGCAATTCCCGGTTTAGAGATTTTACAACCAATGGCGATTGTCATCCTGGGTGGGCTGGTAACAACGACTCTGTTAAGTTTATTCGTCCTGCCAGCACTGTATCTTCGTTATGGGATGAAAACAGAAATTATTGAAACGGTCAGTCCTGAACCTGCAACTTCAGACTAGATCCTTATTGATTTGATAAGCAAATAATTGGAGGAAAATTATGAAGCGCAGTAATCTTTGGCTAGGATTGGTATTGATCATGATTGTTGCTGTCGGACTCTCAGCCTGTGCATCAGAGCCAACCGCAGAGAAAGTTGAACCGGTAGAGCTCGTCGATCAAGGGGATGGGCGTAATCTGGTCATCCTGACTGAAAAAGCGGCCAAACGGCTCGATATCCAGACAGATACCGTGCGTGAAGAACAGATTCTGGTTACGCGATCCTATGGTGGTGAAGTGACTGAAACCAGTTCAGGCAGTGGAGCCATTGTCATGGTGAGTCTGACTTCCGAAGAGATGGGTATGGTAAACCCTGATGTCCCAGCTCAAATCTTCCCTTTGAATGGTGACGATGCGGAAGACGACGATACAGAAACGGGGTTAATGGCTGAACTCGATGAGCTGCCGGGTATGGATGATGCTGAAGAGAACGGCGTATCGACGTTGTATTACTCAGTGGAAAATTCAGAAGCAGGCCTGGTAACCGGGCAAAGGTTGGTGGTCGAGGTTTCTCTAAAAGGAGACCAGGGACCGCAGCTGGTCGTTCCCGCCGCATCTTTGCTCTATGGTTTGAATGGTGAGACCTGGATTTACATCAGCACAGAATCTCTTCAATTCCTTCGAGTTCCCGTAGTTGTTGACTACATTTTGGATGATATGGTGATTCTGGTTGATGGCCCAGCTGCTGGCACCAAAGTGGTAACGGTTGGTGTAGCCGAATTGCACGGAGCCGATACTGGAGTCGGGAAATGAACATCTTCTATAAGATCGTCGCGACAAGTTTAAAGTACCGCTACCTGGTGGTCTTTCTTGCCGTGGTATTCATGATCTTAGGCATCGGTTTGATTCGCAACATGCCGGCAGATGTCTTCCCCGAGTTCGCACCGCCACGGGTGGAGATTCAAACTCCCAGCATTGGTCTGTCCTCCGTTGAAGTTGAATCCCTGGTCACCATCCCCCTGGAGCAGATATTCAATGGAACACCGGGGCTGGATGTGATGCGCTCCAAATCGGTTAATCAGCTGTCGTCGATCTTGCTGATCTTCGAGCCGGGAAAGGACTTGATGGAAGCCCGGCAGCTGGTGCAGGAGCGATTGGCGATAGCCACCCCGCAGCTGCCGACCTGGGCCGCGCCGCCTTTCATGCTGCCTCCCCTGTCATCTACTGCGCGGACTGTGAAGATCGGCATCTCCTCGGACAAGTATTCCGTTATGGATCTTTCCATGATCACCTACTGGAAGATCAGAGAGCGCTTGCTGCGCGTACCTGGCGTGGCAAATGTCGCCATCTGGGGTGAGCAAATTGAAATGCTGACTGTACAAGTGGATCCGGAGCGCATGGCCGGCTACGATATCACCCTGGACGAGATCCTGCAAGTTACCTCGGATACGCTGGATGTGGGCTTAGTTCAGCATACTACCGGGTCAGATATCGGCAGCGGAGGCTTTCTTGAGACCCCCAACCAGAGGCTGCCGATTTTCCAGGTGCTGCCTGTTGTAGGCGCGGAAGACCTGGCCAATGTACCGATCAATGATCGCACTAAGGTCGATGGATCCCCGGTGCGCCTGGGTGATGTGGCCGATACGGTAACGGATACCTGGCCGATGATCGGGGACGCGGTGGTAAATGATGGTGAAGGTCTGCTGTTGATCGTCGAAAAATTTCCCTGGGCTAACACCGTTGAGGTGACCGATGGGGTGGAAGCCGCCATGGAGGAAATGCGACCCGGACTTCCCGATGTTGATTTTGACACAACCATCTTCCGCCCGGCGACCTTCGTCGAGACCGCGCTCGATAACCTGATTGAGTCCTTGTTAATCGGTGGTGTCCTTGTAATTCTTGTCTTGCTCCTGTTCCTTTGGGATTGGCGTATCGCATTGATCAGCGCAACCATCATCCCCCTCACCATGGTGATCACCCTGCTGGTGCTTAACGCTTTTGGGACCACGCTCAATGTGATGGTTCTGGCGGGGTTGGTAATCGCCATCGGGGCCGTGGTTGATGACGCAATCGTGGATGTGGAAAATATCGTCCGGCGCCTGCGCCAATATCGTCGCGAAGGGAGCACCAAATCAACTGCAACTATCGTTCTGGATGCCTCGGTTGAGGTGCGCGAAGCCATCGTCACCGCCTCGTTGATCGAAATGACAGCCCTGGTGCCAGTCTTCTTCCTGGAAGGTCTATCAGGTGCGTTCTTCAGACCGCTCGCCCAGGCTTATATCGTGGCGACCTTGGTTTCGCCCTTTATCGCCCTGACGGTAACCCCAGCTCTGGTCTTGATCCTGTTGTCCAATGCTCCTATCCGAGAGCGTATTTCACCGCTTATCCCCCCGATGCACCGTGGTTACACTGCGATCTTATCCCGTTCGCTGAATAAACCAATGCTGGCGTACTCCGCGACAGTGGTTCTCTTGATCGCAGGTATGGTGGCGTGGCCCTTACTCGGAACTGAACTGCTGCCCTCATTTAAGGAGCGGGATTTCCTGATGCACTGGTTGACCAAACCCGGTACGGGACATGAAGAGATGGTGCGCATCTCACAAGAAGCCTGTCAGGAGCTGCGCACGATACCGGGGGTTCGCAACTGCGGTTCGCATATCGGGCAAGCCTTGTTGATGGATGAGGTATATGGTATCTATTTCGGCGAGAATTGGATCAGCGTGGATCCCGCCGTGGATTACGATGAAACCTTGGCCAAGGTTCAAGCCATGGTGGATGGCTACCCAGGGCTTTACCGAGATGTGCAAACTTATTTGAAGGAGCGCATCCGCGAAGTACTGACCGGATCAAGCCATCCAATCGTGATCCGCATTTATGGCCCGGACTTGGAATTCCTGCGCGCCAAGGCCGTGGAGGTGGAGGAGAGTCTCTCTGAGATCGAAGGTCTCACAGATCTACATGTCGAGTTTTTGGTCGATATTCCCCAGATTCAAGTCGAGGTCGATCTTGACAAGGCCCAGCGCTTCGGGTTGAAACCTGGTGATGTGCGCCGCGCAGCAGCTTATCTGATCGCCGGCGAGGAAGTCGGAGACATCCATGTCGCCAACCGGACCTACGATGTGAATGTGTGGAGCACACCTGAAACCCGCGAAAATTACACCGATATTCTAGAGCTGCCGATCGACACACCTTCGGGGGTAAGGGTGCAGTTGAAGGAAGTTGCAGATATCTCCATTCAACCGGTTCCCAACACAATCAATCGCGAGAATGTCTCCCGGCGCATCAACATTGAAGCGGAGGTAGAAGGTCGCGATCTTGGCTCGGCAGTAGCAGACGTCGAACAGGCACTCAGTGAGATCGAATACCCCCTGGAGTACCATGCGGAACTGCTGGGAGAATATGCTGAATCTCAGAAAGCTACCTCGCGCATCCTGTATGCCGGGATCGCCGCGGTTTTGGTGATTTTCTTCCTGCTCAGGGTATCGTTGGGCAGTTTCCGCCTGGCGTTTATGTCCTTCTTGAGCTTGCCGTTGGCGCTGGTGGGTGGGATCTTAGCAGCCTATTTCACCAGCGGCGTTCTTTCGCTTGGTTCGCTGGTGGGGTTCTTGACCATCTTGGGAGTTGCCGCCCGCAACGGCATCATGCTGATCAGTCACTACCAGCATCTGGAGGAGTTTGAAGGCGAAACTTTTGGCTTGCAGCTTGTCTTGCGGGGTGCCAAAGAACGAATTTCGCCGATCATGATGACGGCATTAACCGCCGGATTAGCATTGGTGCCCATTGTTTGGGCGGGAATTATCCCCGGTCATGAGATCGAGCACCCGATGGCGATCGTGATCTTAGGTGGTTTGATCACCTCAACTCTGGTCAACCTGTTCATTGTGCCTTCCTTGTACCTTGTATTTGGAAAGCGGAATGGATCTGATGAACCTGCTGAGGTGCAAGCAGCTTAAGGATGAATTGGTTCCAAGGGCAGCAGATCTACTGAGAATTTGTCAAAGCAGTGTATATGAGCTTTTTCCGGAATGGATTGGAGGATTGAATGAGACATCAGCAGCTGATTATTGCATTTGCAGCATCCTTGCTCGCAGGGATATTGATTTCGGCTTGCAGCAGCTCACCGACAACATCGCCGACAGATGTACTAAAACCTACATCTGCCCCAACGGAAGTGATAGTGCCCACCCCTGAACCAACGGTCGACTTTGCCAACCAGTTGGAGGATTTTTATGCGGCAAAATTCGATAATCCCACCCTGATCGATAACGAGTGGCTGCCTTTAGAACCTGGCATGCAGTACATTTATGAAGGTGTTACCGAAGAGGGTGGTGAGACCACTGAACATCGCGTGGTGATCACGGTTACGGATTTGACCAAGGAAATTGAAGGTATCACTACGGTCGTGTCCTGGGATGAGGATTACAGTGGGGGTACTTTGGTGGAAACCGAGCTGGCCTTTTATGCGCAAGACAACGAAGGCAATGTCTGGCGCATGGGCGAATACCCTGAGGTCTATGAGAACAACAAGCTGGTCGAAGCACCGGCCTGGATATCCGGGTTGAAAGGTGCTGTAGCTGGAATCATGATGGCAGCTAATCCTGGGGACGAAGAACGCAGTTACTCACAGGGCTGGGGACCAGCTGTCAGCTTTACAGATCGCTGGCAGGTCGACAGCTTCGAGGGAGAGAACTGCGTGCCAGAGGGATGTTATGAAAATGTTCTGGTGACCGCTGAATACAGTGAAGAAGAGCCGGATGCTTTTCAGCTCAAGTTTTACGCTTCCGGAGTGGGCAATGTCCGTGTGGGTTGGGTTGGCCTGGACGCCACCAGGGAGGAACTTGAGCTGGTCCAGATCATCAAGCTCAGCCCGGAAGCGCTGGATGCAGCCCGTGAAGCGGCGTTGGCATTAGAAGCACGCGCTTACCAGATCAGCAAAGAGGTTTATGATCAGACTCCACCTTCTGTGGTGCAGTAATCGATATCGATTCTTGACAGTCAATAGTTGAATATTTATTGGCGAATAATAAATAGGGCTCAGCAGAGATTACTTATCTTTGCTGAGCCTTTTATTGTATTAATCACATCACTGTGCTCGCAGGGGATTTGCAATCCCCGTGATGAGACAATCGCAGGATAACAAAACCTGCTCGAGCGCGGGATGGTCGCTCGCAGGGGATTTTCAATCCCCGTGATGAGGCAAGCGCAGGATTACAAATCCTGCTTGAGCAGAGGATAGTCGCTCGCAGGGGATTTGCAATCCCCGCAGAAAGGCAATCGCAGGATTACAAAACCTGCTCGAGCGCGGGATGATCGCTCGCAGGGGATTTGCAATGCCGGTGATAAGGCAATCGCAGGGTAACAAAACCTGCTCGAGCGTGGGGTGATCGCTCGCAGGGGATTTGCAATCCCCGCAGAAAGGTAATCGCAGGATTACAAATCCTGCTCGAGCACAGAATATTGAGCTTTGGTTTTGTGGTGATTATTGATTTTCGAGAAAACCGTAACTGGTCAGCAGAAGTTTTTGATCCTGGATCAATCCAATCCCGCGCACATACTGCTTGAATTCTTTCTCCAATGGGTTCAGCACCGTTCCTTCCCTGGTTTTCAAGACGTTTTCAAAATCTCCCGCCGGGGTGCTAAACGTCTCATCCAGGCTGATGATTTCCGCCCGGTCCATGGCCACTCCAGGGGCGATCTCCTGGAAGTATTTCATCCCAACCACAGGCTGTCTCGGCATGATCAAACCAGCCCTGGCAGCACCTTCACCTGCCCGCCATGCGCCGCTGTGACTGGATAATTGTCCCCCGGAGTACATATCGACGTCTTCACCATAATAAAAGACATCCCCGGTTTGCTCGCACATGGCGAAGAAATTTCGTGATACTTCGATTAATTGATTATTGCGCCACTCACGCTCTTCAACCACGCGGGTTTGGGTGCCGTCAATCTCGATCGTTTCAGCGAGCACCGTGATGGCGAGCTTCTCGCTGCCGACCTCTAACACCAGTTGGAATCCCGGTTCCAGGATAAAGTATGCGCTGCTACCTTCAGTAATCAGGGTGCAGTTCTCAATATCAAATTCCGCTTGCCAGGCAGATGAACTAGATGAACCTTGTATTGGGGAATCTTCAGATCCTCCTGGAGCAGATGAGCAAGCTGCAAGAATGAAGACGGCAATCGTTACAAGCCACATATATTTAATCTGATTGAATTTCATTTCAGCCACCCATTCAATAATAATCCAAATATTGTATAATTCATCAGATTATTGTAAACCTAAAATCGATCATATTCAGCAATAATGTGAAATTCGTTGAATCCAGGGTTGATGCGGGTGAAAAATTTTCGTGAACTCTAAAAGCCCTATCTGATTGGGTATTAACCCTGCTGATTTTAGATTACAATTTCTACACCAATCACATTTTGCCAATAACCAGGAGGTAATAATGGCCAGACGCAGAGGTGCAAGACGCACGACCCGCCGTACCACTCGAAGGACCGTACATCGAACCCGGCGTAGAATGCGGCGAAGAAGAGTAATGGTGGGTGGCTTTGTTGTGCTGGCAGCCAGCGGAACCTACGCCGCGGTCAAGCTCAACCAGCAGGATGCGCAGCGCATTGAAGAGCATACCGGACAACCAGCGGACCAGCTTGAAGACCAGGACCTCGAACAAGCCATGCAGGAGCTGAACATCCAATCGCAACCCTTAACCGATGAGGACCAGGCTGCGTTGGGGGGTACCGAACCAGCTGGGGGAGACAGCCCAGCCAGTGAGAGTTCCTACCTGGAGGAACTGGAAAAACTTGGTGAGCTGCGCGATAAAGGCATCATCACCGACGCGGAATTCGAAGCCAAGAAGAAGGAACTGCTGGGACTCTAAACCAGGTGACATCGATTGCACCTTAAATAAATTCAAGTTTAATAACAAAGCCTGCGGTTACCATCGACCGCAGGCTTCAGCTATACTTTTCCAAGTAGAACGCTCAAATAAACAGAATTGGGGATTAGATTCTTAACAGCTTCGCCTTTTCTAAGTTGTATCAATTATTTGTGCTGTGGATGGTCGTATATGGTTACTTCTCCTTGGCATCCTTTACCGCATCATTAAAGACATTCAGGGTTTCGTCCACATCTGCTTCACTTAAAGCGTAGCACAAGAACCAGGGTTCCCGGCCATCAGCATCTGGCTGCACGCCGCGCTGGTTTAATCCCATGCCGATCGCTTCATATAATTCTCCATCACCCGCCAGGTAATCCCTGAAATCGCGCGGTTCTTCATCCTTCCCGAGGAAGATG
>Ga0209013_10004627_pt1 | contig 12014 bp, 12 predicted proteins | sample Cruoilmetagenom2_FD_187291 | JGI IMG/M metagenome (GOLD analysis project Ga0209013, IMG submission 187291) | Oil polluted marine microbial communities from Coal Oil Point, Santa Barbara, California, USA - Sample 2 (SPAdes) (version 2) | ecosystem: Environmental > Aquatic > Marine > Oil seeps ...
GCGCAGAAATTGCGGACGCCTCGTGTCGCTCGGATTGCGCTGAGGCTATGGCGGCGTAAGCCTTCTCGACGCGATCCCAGCGCTGGTCTCGATCCATGGCGAAATAGCGGCCGCAGATGGTGCTGAATTCGGCGCCGGGAATGGTGTTCAGCAATTCCTGCATGCGGAGTATCGATGGCTCAGCGCTGCGTGGCGGCGTGTCGCGCCCGTCCAGAAAGCCGTGGATGGCAATGGAGGCCGCCCCTCTTTGCGCGGCCAGTTGTACGGTTGCAATGAAGTGGTCGTCATGGCTGTGTACGCCGCCGGGAGATAGCAAACCCATGATATGTACCGTACCGCCGTTGTTTCGAGCAGCATCAATCGCTGAACACAACTCAGGGTTTTCCGCAAAACTACCGTCCTGGATGGCTTTGGTAATACGGCTGAAATCCTGGTAGACAATACGGCCGGCCCCGATATTCATGTGGCCGACTTCGGAGTTGCCCATTTGGCCGTCCGGCAGGCCGACCCAAGCGCCCGATGTTTCTATCAGAACATGGGGGTCATGTTCCCACATATCGTCCCAGCAGGGCGTATCCGCAAGTGCGATCGCATTGTTGTCGGTTTCAGCGCGGTACCCCCACCCATCGAGAATCATGAGCAGGAGTGGCTTATGCGCGGTTTTGTGATTCATTTCCAAATTTACCCACTTGCAATTTGATGCGGTTGACTCCAGATGTGACAGGCCCACAGGTGGATGTGGGCAATCATTTATTATTTCACAAAAGAGATTGCAGGATGGAGCAGGTAATCGAGTTTGCGGGCAATCACCTACTCATGGTGGGTGGTTTTGTTGCGGTACTGGGCTTTTTGCTCTGGACCGAAGTGATGCGCAAGGTCCAGGGCTTGAATGAACTGACCCCGGCGGAGGCGGTTCCCTGGATCAACGACCCCAACGCAGTCATCGTTGACATCTCGTCGGTCGCGGATTTTAACAAGGGTCATATCGTGAATGCCCTGAATTTGCAGGCATCCCGGCTGTCCAATCCCGATGACGAGATAAAGAAGCTGAAAGACAATAAGTTGCTGGTCGTTTGTAATTCCGGCCAGGCCGCCATTGCGGCCGCTTCCAGCCTGCGCAAGATGGGTGCAAGCGAGGTGGCTGTTCTGAAAGGCGGCATGTCCCAGTGGCGTGGTGACCAGTTTCCGGTTACCACGAAAAAATGAGATAATTTCCTATTACCCAAAAGAGTGATTGAACCATGGCAGAAGAACAGAATCAGGATCCAGTAATGACGCCGGACGAAAATGCCTCAGCACAATTTCAGATCCAGAAGCTTTACGCGAAGGATGTGTCCTTCGAAGTCCCCAACGCACCCCAGGTGTTTCAGGACACAGGTCAGGCCGACGTAAAACTGAGTCTGGCCCAACGCGTGGAAGAACTCGGTGATAACCAGTTCGAAATCGTGTTGACGGTGACGGTGACCGCGACCGTGGGTGAGAAAACAGCCTACCTGGTGGAGGTTTCACAGGCGGGAATTTTCCTGCTCGCCGGCTTTAATGAGCAGTCAGCCCACGCCGTGATGAATACCATGTGCCCAAATACCCTGTTCCCTTACGCGCGGCAGTTAATCTCCTCGCTGGTGGCAGAGGGCGGGTTCCCTCCGCTGGTTCTCCAGCCGGTGAATTTTGAGCAGATGTACGCTCAGCGCATGCAGGAAATGATGGAAGAGCAAAAACAGGGCGCAGCAGACCCGGGTGACGAAGAGGTGGTGGAAGCCGAGTTTCAAACAAACCACTGAACAAGGGCAAGTGTTCACAGGCCCTAATTAAAATATGAGCGCCGAATTTATCCAGGCCGCGCAAAACAGCGGCAGCCCCATGTTCGCTGTCCTTGGTGCGGGTTCCTGGGGAACGGCGTTGTCCATGCAGTTGATACGTTCCGGTTCCAGGGCTGTGCTCTGGGACTGGAATCGCGAGCACATCGAAGCGATTGGAAAGGCTCGCTGCAATGAGCATTTCCTGCCGGATTACCCACTGCCGGAGGGCCTGGTGGTGGAGCCGGACCTGGAACGTGCTGTGCGCATGGCAGATGAAATCCTGATCGTCGTGCCTTCGCACGCCTTTGTCGGGATTCTCGAGCAAATCAAACCCTGGTTAAAACCGGGGCAGGGTGTCGCGTGGGCCTGTAAGGGTCTGGAACCGGGCACCGGGCAATTCCTGCATGAACCCGCGCAAAAACTTTTTGGTGATGAACACCCATTGGCTGTAGTCACCGGCCCTTCGTTCGCGAAAGAAGTTGCCGCAAACCTTCCCACCGCGGTGACCGTTGCAGGCACCGATCCGGTGTATTGCGCAACGGTGGCGCGAGCGCTTCATGGTGGTAATTTCCGGGCTTACACCAGCGATGATATTCTCGGCGCTGAGCTGGGCGGTTCGGTTAAGAACGTCCTCGCTGTGGCAACGGGTATTTGTGATGGCATGGGCCTTGGCAACAATGCGCGAGCAGCCCTGGTGACCCGCGGGCTGGTAGAGATGATGCGTCTTGGCCGTGCCCTCGGAGCGAGTGACCAGACTCTGACCGGGCTCACGGGCATGGGCGACCTTGTGCTTACCTGCACCGGCGACCTCTCCCGCAACCGCAGGCTGGGTCTGGCGCTGGGCGCCGGTAAGACGGTCGATGCTGCAGTTACTGAAATAGGCCAGGTGGTAGAGGGCGTGCAGACAGCCAAAGAAGTCTGGCGGCTGGCCCGGAGGCATGGAGTGGAAATGCCGATTGCCGAGCAGGTCTACGGAATCATCTACCAGGGTTGGGACCCCAATCAAAGCGTAAAGGATTTGCTGTCTCGCGAGCAGAAACACGAGCTTGTCTGAACTCTCTCCCCTGTTAATTCAGTCCTTGAAAATCAAGTTGGTGCAGCGCTGCGTAAAGGCCGATCGCCACCGTGTTTGACAGGTTGAGGCTACGACTGTTTTCTTGCATGGGTATCCTCAAGGTATGGCCCGCGCCGATTTTGTCCAGCAGTTCTTTTGGCAGGCCGCGCGTTTCCGGGCCAAACAGTAATCCGTCTCCATCCTGGATGGTCGCCGTGCAGTAATTTTTTCGTCCGTGGGTGGAATATGCCCACAGTCTGCAAGCAGTATTTTCTTCGTGAAACGTTTCCCAGTTCAAGTATTGGCGCACATCAACCAGTTCGTCGTAGTCCAATCCTGCGCGCCGAACCCGGGCATCGTCGAGAACGAATCCCAGGGGCCCAACCAGGTGCAGTCGAACCCCGGCATTGGCGCACAGTCGAATGATGTTTCCAGTGTTGGGGGGTATTTCCGGTTGATACAAAATTACATGCAACATGGTCGGTCCTGAGGGTTTAAACAACACTATTTCAGCAGGCGTTGAGTATCGGTATGCGAATTTGCGACGAAACGAATCCCAGCATTCAGGCGGATTTCAGCGTGATTCTATCATCCGTGAGTCGGCATACATTTCTCAACATCATGTATAACTACATGAATATTAAGAATAATAATGGGGTTTCGTGGAAATCAAAGATGCTTTCATGTCATTTGACAGAGCAGTTTCATGGGCGTATCTTCTAACCCCTCGGGCACAATATCTTGTGTCATAAAAAAAATAAGCGCACAATAACTTGTGCCCATAAATGAATAAAACCAACAAATTACACGGAAAAATTAATGAACAGCGTGCAGGTTGAGGCCATTGGCACTGATTCTAAAGACATTCCTTTCCAGGTCGCCTCCCTGGATATCTGGGACAAAAAGTACCGTCTGAAGTCCAAAACAGGTGAGCTTATCGATGAAACGATAGACGACACCTACAAACGTGTGGCATGTGCCCTGTCAGACGTCGAGGAAAGCAAAGAAAAGCAAGAACAATGGAACGAGTCTTTCCTTTGGGCCCTGCGTCGAGGAGCCATTCCGGCCGGGCGTATTACGTCCAATGCCGGTGCATTACAACACAAGCCGGCAACCTCGACGATCAACTGCACCGTGTCCGGCACGGTCAGGGATTCCATGGATGGGATTCTTGAAAAGGTACACGAGGCAGGATTGACGCTCAAAGCCGGTTGTGGAATCGGCTACGAGTTTTCAACCCTGCGTCCGAAAGGCGCCTACGTGTCCGGTGCCGGTGCATATACTTCAGGGCCACTGAGTTTCATGGACATCTACGACAAGATGTGTTTCACCGTCTCCTCAGCGGGTGGCCGCCGCGGCGCCCAGATGGCCACCTTCGATGTGGGCCACCCGGATGCGATGGATTTCATTCGCGCGAAACGTGAAGATGGAAGGTTGCGGCAGTTCAACTGTTCTTTGCTGGTCACAGATGAGTTCATGAAGGCTGTCGAAGAAAATGAAAAATGGTCCCTGGCATTCCCTATCAACAAGCACGAAGCCGACTGCATTGATCTCGATGATCAGGAACTCGTGATTTGGCGGGAGTGGCCGGACACCCAGGGCTATATAACCCGTGAAGACGGCCTGGTGGCTTGCCGCATATACAAGACCGTACCGGCCCGCAGGATGTGGGACATGATCATGTCCTCGACCTACGATTTCGCGGAACCCGGTTTCATCATGATCGACCGCATCAACGAGATGAACAACAACTGGTTCTGCGAGAACATCAGGGCAACCAATCCATGTGGAGAGCAGCCCCTGCCACCGTATGGCGCATGTCTTCTCGGTTCAGTAAACCTGACCCGTTTTGTTGAGAATCCATTTACCAGAAATGCCACATTCAACTGGAAAGAATATCGTGACGTAGTACAGATATTCACACGGATGCTCGATAACGTGGTGGAAATCAACGGGCTTCCGCTCGGCAAGCAACGTGATGAGATCGCCCGTAAGCGCCGCCATGGAATGGGTTTTCTTGGCCTGGGTTCGGCCCTGGCCATGCTGGGCATGAAATACGGTAAGCCGGATTCCCTGGAGTTCACAGAGAAAGTCGCCCGTGAAATGGCTCTCGCCGGTTGGGAGGAAGCCCTGGAACTGGCCCGTGAGAAGGGTGCTGCACCCATTATGGACGAGCAATTTGAAGTGACCGGGGACATGCTACGCCGGCGCCCGGAAATGCAGGGCGATGGCTATAAAGCTGGTGACTTGGTTGCGGGCAAGGTGCTGATGACAAGGTACAGCAGGTATATGCAACAGGTTGCCGGGTTTGCGCCGGAGTTGGTCGACGCCCTGGCAGAGGAGGGAGCGCGGTTTACACACCATACTTCCATTGCTCCGACAGGTACGATTTCCCTGTCACTGGCTAACAACGTTTCCAACGGTATCGAGCCCAGTTTCGCGCACCATTACAGCAGAAATGTCATCCGGGAAGGGCGCAAGACCAAGGAAAAGGTCGAAGTCTACAGTTACGAATTGCTGGCTTACCGCGCGCTGATAAATTCGAATGCCATGCCCTATGCCCAGGAAGATGCATCGAGGTTGCCAGACTGCTTCATTACGGCCGAGGATGTGTCTCCAGCGGAGCATGTGGACGTCCAGTCTGCAGCGCAAATATGGATCGATTCTTCCATCTCCAAGACTGCAAATGTACCGACGGATTTCCCTTACGAAGAATTTAAGGATATCTACACCTACGCACACAAAAAGCATCTCAAGGGATGTACTACCTTCCGTTTCAACCCGGAAGCCTTCCAGGGTGTGCTGGTAAAAGACAAGGACCTGGAGAGCACGACGTACCGCTTTGTCCTGGATGATGGCGAAGTGATTGAAATAGCAGGCAACGAAGAGATCGAATACGACGGTGAAATGCATACCGCTGCGAACCTCTACGATGCCCTCAAAGAGGGGTATTACGGAAAGTTCTGAGAGGACAAGGGAGAAGGCATTTGCCTTTGGAATAACAGGGATGTGAGTACCAAAGTACAGGGAAGTTAATAATAATAAAACCAGGGATAAAGAGACGGCGAGGGATATATGGGTTCCGTCTAAAATTATGGAGGTGTTGCGTACAAGGACGTACACCTCTTTTCTATTGAAGGACAAACAATGAGTATTAAGATCGCAAATAAAATCGTCGGCTACGAAGTCGTAAAAGAAGAAGAAGAGAAAGCGGCCAGGGAGGCGGCCGAGGCTGAATCGCAGAATCGCCAGTCAGCAACCATCATCCGCATGACCGAGCGCGTTTTGAGGCCCGAAGGCATGGAGTGCCTGGAGGGCTCAACCTACAAAATCAAAACCCCCCTGGATGACCATGCCATGTATGTCACGATTAACGACATGATATTGAACCAGGGCACCGAACACGAACAACGCCGGCCTTTCGAGATTTTCATCAACTCCAAGAACATGGACCACTTTCAGTGGATCGTGGCCCTGACCCGGCTCATGTCGGCTGTTTTCAGGAAGGGTGGTGACGTGACTTTCCTGGCGGAAGAATTGCAGGCTGTGTTCGACCCAAGGGGCGGGTACTTCAAGCCGGGCGGCAAGTTTATGCCATCCATCATTGCCGATATTGGCGCAGTTATTGAGCACCATTTGCAAAAAATCGGTTTGATGGAGAAAGAAGAACTTTCCGAGCAACAGCAACTCATTCTTGAGCAAAAGCGAGCGGAAGCAGAAGCCCTGGAGCAAAAAAGTACAGTTGAAACAGAAATTGAAGAGGACGTCAGTTACCCGGCTTCAGCCACACTCTGTAACAAGTGTCATACCAGGGCTGTCGTGATCATGGATAATTGCGCCACCTGTCTGTCCTGCGGCTATTCCAAATGCGGTTAGCTGGCCGTGCATTTGCTTTGGATCATTCCACTTGTTTTATTGATCGTCTTTATTGCCTCGCCCCGCTTCAGGGGCGATATCGCTGAAACTCGCGTGCGGCGAATCCTGGCCGCAGGACTCGAGAAAAATCGCTATACCATTCTCAATGACGTGACCATTCCTTCGAGTGGGGGCACGGCGCATATCGATCACATCGTCATATCCAGGTTCGGCATCTTTGTCATCGAGAGTCAGCATGCGAGCGGCCAGGTTTCCGGTGGCGAGTTTCAGGAACGATGGAAGCAGTATCATCTGGGTCGCTTTACGCGATTTGATAATCCCATGCACCGTAATGCCCTGCAGTTGGGGGCCCTGGAAAACTTGCTGAAGGTGCCGGCATCGAAACTCCATCCTGTTGTCGTCATGGTTGGGCAAAAGGATTTTAAAACCCCGATGCCCGGGAATTTATTGCCGCCGGAAAAGCTCATTGCCTACATGCGCAAGAAGGCCCGCCACATCCTGGACGGGGACCAGGCTGACCGCATGCTCAAGGCGATCGAGGATGCCCGTCTCCGGCCGGACAGTCGAATGTACGTCGGGAAATGGACCCTGGTTCAGATATTTTTGTTTATAACTCTGATCGCCGGCGCTTACCTGGCCTTTCGCGACGACATTGCTGATTTGCAAGTAAAGGAATCTCCCGGGATGTTCCATCCCGATGGGAGCCGTAAGTCCGAACAGGAACTGTGGGAAGATTCCCTGCTGTGCGCCTTCTCGTCTGACAGTGGTCGTTGTACTTGTTACGAACCCGGCGGTGCAAGGGCAGATATCGGACCTGAAAAATGCCGTTCGCTGGCTGAACGTGGCTCCATTCTAAAGCAATAATCTTGTTGCTTAGTCTCGGTTTCGCCGCCCGCCAATCAGGCTGGCCACGATCACCGCCAGGTAGAACATCCCGGTGACAGCCTCAAGAATGACCATCACCTGGGCGACTGGCGTGGACGGGCTTATATCGCCATAACCCAGTGTCGTCAGCGTGACGAAACTGAAGTAGGTAGTCAACGGGTAGTTGTCGTACCACATGCCGGCATTAATTCCATTCAGTGCATCCGGCGAAAACTCCAACAGAATGGTGTAGAGAATTGACCAGATCATACCGATCAGGAGATAGAGCGCGACCGACCCTACAATGATATTGAGGTCCACTTTGCCGGTCAGCAGGACCTGGCTTCCTACCAGCCAGGTGGCTCCCAACATGAAAGTCAGCATCAGGCCGAGGTAGAAATACTCGAAGTACCCAATCTCCGTGGCCCCGCGCACCACGACCACGGTCAGCATGATCCCGACAATAATCAGAAAGCCCTTGCCCCAATAGCGGTCCGTCTTGAGGCTCAGAAGCGAGAGCAGAAGGAGGATAACGCTGGTGTATTCAATGAGCTGGAGCGTCAGGTTATCCGGCATGCCACGGGAGAACGCGCCCGTAAGTAACAGTCCGATCAATGCAATGGTTAGCCAGATAAAATGATTTTTATTAATCAGTCTGGGCATAGGTAATTTCTACTGTTGAGCTTGAATTCATGCATATTCTAATCCGATCCGTGGTCAGAAAGGTACTTCCAGGCCATTGCTGCCATGGCCTGAACACCCACGTCGAAGCCGCTCTCGTCAATATAAAAATCCGGAGTGTGATGGGCGGCAACTTTTTCGGCAGGCGTGCCCGGTGGTTTTCCGCCCAGCGAAATGTAAAAGCCAGGTACTTCATTGGCGATGTAGGAGAAATCCTCGGCACCGGTGATGGGCTTCTGCTCGTCAACGCCATCCGGGCCGGCTACCGCTTCCAGAATTGGCAGCATTTCAACAGTCAGTTCCGGGTCGTTGTGGGTAACAGGATAGGAAGTCGAATAGGGTATTTCGACTTCCACAGTTGCACCCATGGACTGCGCCACACCTTCGGCTATGGCGCGAACACGTTGATGAATCAGCTTGCGCATTTCGGTATCCAGGGCACGGATCGTGCCCACCATTTCCACAGTTTCCGGAATGATGTTGGAACGGAGGCCGCCGTGAATACTGCCCACGGTGACAATCGCGGGCTGTTCAGTCAGTTCCAGGTTCCGGCTCACGATGGTCTGCAGCGCGTTGATGATCTGGGCGGAAACGACAATGGGATCAATCCCCATCCAGGGTGACGCACCGTGGGCCTGGACGCCATGTACCGTGATTTTGAAATCATCGACGCTGGCGTAACGGGGTCCCGAGGCAAAACCGATATGGCCGGCATCCTGGGATGCGCTGACATGTAAAGCGAAAGCAGCGTCGACTGCTGGATTCTGAAGCACTCCTTCAGCCACCATCATTTCCGCACCGCCCTCTTCTCCTTTGGGTGCGCCTTCTTCGGCCGGTTGAAACAGGAATTTCACGGTGCCGGGCATGTCGTCTTTGAGTTCGGTCAGGATTTCGGCGACGGCCATCAGGATAGCGACATGGGTGTCATGTCCGCAGGCGTGCATGACCGGCACGTCTTCGCCATTGTATTCACCCCTGGTAACGGATTTGAATGGCAGTTCGTTGCGCTCTGGTACCGGAAGCCCATCCATGTCGGCACGCAGCAGCACTACCGGCCCCGGCTTACCGCCTTTCAAAGTACCGACTACACCTGTATGGGCAACGCCGGTCTGAACCTCCATGCCCAGGGACTGCAGGTGCTCCGCCACAATGGCTGCCGTGCGGAACTCGCGGTTGGAGAGTTCAGGGTTCTGGTGAAAATCGCGGCGCCAGATGATGACCTGTTCCGAGAGGCCATTACTGAGGCTGGTAATGGATTCCAGCGGAACGCCCGTTTGTGCAAAGACTTGACTTGCAGAAGATATATATAATAAAAACAGCGAAATATAATTATGTTTTAATATTCTCATTAAAAAGAATCCTTGATTCATGAACCTGGCCGAAGAACTAATTCTCAAAAAACGTGATGGATTGACGCTGAGCGCGGAGGAAATTATCTCTTTTGTTGAGGGAATTTCCAACCACCTGGTCTCCGATGCGCAAATCGCTGCATTTACCATGGCGACCTGGTTCAGGGGGATGAGCCTGGAAGAACAAATGGCCCTGACGCTGGCCATGCGCGATAGCGGTGAGGTGCTGGCCTGGGCCAACCTGGACGGTCCTGTTCTCGACAAGCATTCAACCGGCGGAGTGGGTGATCTGGTCAGCCTGATCCTGGGCCCCATCATTGCGTCCTGCGGTGCCTATGTCCCGATGATTTCGGGACGGGGGCTTGGACATTCCGGCGGTACACTGGACAAGCTGGAAAGCATACCCGGTTTCAACATCCTTCCCGGGGTTGAGAGATTTCAGCGGTTGGTGCGCGATCATCGCATAGCGATCATTGGCCAGACAGATGACCTGGCTCCTGCGGACCGGAGAATTTATGCGGTCCGGGATGTGACCGCCACGGTTGCTTCCCCTCCGCTGATTATTTCCTCCATTCTTTCCAAGAAGCTTGCCGAGGGACTGGACGGGTTGGTGATGGACATCAAGTTCGGGTCGGGCGCATTTACCCCGGAACCGGATGAGGCGTTGAAACTGGCCCGGGAAATCTCAAAGCTCGCATGCAAGGCCGGGCTGCCGTGCAATGCCCTGGTGACCAATATGGACCAGCCATTGGCCTGGTCAGCAGGAAATGCCCTCGAGGTTTATGAAGCAGTCAGTTTCCTGCGCGGCGTTGCCCGCCACGAGAGACTCCTGGCCGTTGTGCTGTCATTGTCCAGCGAACTACTGCAACTCGGAGGGCTGGCAAGGAATCCGGATGAGGCGGATGAAATGGCTCAATCCTCCCTGGACTCGGGTCGGGCCGCCGAACAGTTCGCAATCATGGTGGCTGCCCAGGGTGGGCCTTCCAACCTGCTGCAGGAACCGGAGGCGTTTTTGCCGTCGGCGCCGGTGATCAGGCCCGTGTTTGCCGACAGTAGCGGATTCATCAGTAGTATCGATGCAAAAGCGGTTGGTTCCACAGTTGTTCATCTGGGCGGCGGCCGGCGCAGGGCTGAAGACACGATTGACCCGGCAGTGGGTATCGCCCAAATTGCCAGCGTTGGCCAGCGGGTGGATTCCGGCATTCCGCTGGCTTTCATCCATGCTGCCAGCGAGAGTGGCTGGGAGCAGGCAGCGGCCCAGTTGAAGTCTGCGTTTCAAATTGGGCCTGAGCACGACGCGGGCCTTCCAGTCATTTACGCCAGGGTAGAAGGAGAACAGTCTCATGAGTCGTCATGAAGCGGTCATCGCTCAACTCAAGAAACATGCGGCCAGGGCAGCAGGGAACTCCTATTCGCCTTACAGCCACTTCCAGGTCGGCGCGGCAGTGATCAGCGAGGCTGGAAACATTTACGGTGGCTGCAATGTGGAGAATGCCTCATTCGGCCTGACCCAGTGTGCGGAAAGAGCGGCGCTGACAGCAGCATTGGGCGACGGCGCAGAGCCGGGCACGCTGAAGACCCTGCTGATCTATACTCCCGGAAACAACGCTCACCCACCCTGTGGCGCATGCCGGCAGGTCATGCACGAACTGATGGGCGAGGACTCGCTCGTCGTATCGTGCTGCGATGGGGATGAAACAAGGGCCTGGACCCGGTCCGAGTACCTTCCCGACCCGTTCGTGCCGGATTCGGCATTGAAGTGATTGGACCAGCAGGATCAGAAAATTCCGGGAATGAGGATCCTTCGGCTTTGGGGGTAGTCGGTGAAGCGCTCGCGGTACCATCGATGGTTGGAAATGGCGCGTGGAGCGAGGTTGCAGAAAGTGAAGAGGGCGAAGGCAAGGCCTGCCAGTGACCATGTCATGATGGCCCAGCCGGTCCACTGGACAATTTCACCCAGGTAATGCGGTGAGCTGATCCAGCGAAACAGTCCGCCCCGGGGAATGCGATAGGCGGTTTCACCGGGCTTTCGTAGCTGCCGGATAATCCTGTCCGAATAAAAATGCATGGCGAATCCGGCCAGGAAAATGGCTGCGCCGATGAAGAAGTGTAGCGACAGCAGCGGGGAATTCCTCTCCCCTGCATCGATCAGGGCCATTGCATTGTTGTATCCATTCAGCACATTGAAAGCGACAGCAAACAAAACCAGCAGGGCAGGAAAGGTATTGTCCGATGGGCGCATCAGGGCGGGAAAGGCGAACGTGCGATAGCTGTAATGAAACACCCAGAAACACAATGGCGCCCAGGCCTGGGGCTGGTTGCGAACGGGGCTGAGCAACACCAGGCTGGTAATGACGAGCAGCGCTGGTAATTCCATCAACATCCAGGCTG
>Ga0209013_10004629_pt1 | contig 12012 bp, 8 predicted proteins | sample Cruoilmetagenom2_FD_187291 | JGI IMG/M metagenome (GOLD analysis project Ga0209013, IMG submission 187291) | Oil polluted marine microbial communities from Coal Oil Point, Santa Barbara, California, USA - Sample 2 (SPAdes) (version 2) | ecosystem: Environmental > Aquatic > Marine > Oil seeps ...
TCCGATGCCCTGATGATGGACATGACCGATACGGTGGTGCCACCCATCCCGGTGGTCAGCAGCACATTAGCTTGAACAGGCTCAGGATCATGGTTCTTTGCGGTTGTTCGCCACGGCATCTTTATGTGGCCAATGCATTGTGTCGGGAAGCAGAGGTGCTTGCCATTGTGCAAGAGTCGGGTAGTGAGTGGAACATGCGAAAACTTTTACGGCAATTGCGGCCAGACAATTTTTTTCGTAAATCCTGGCGCTGGCTCAGAGACCGGCGCCGCTATCATGGCAATCCGGAAGCCAGGTACTTTTTTGCTGATGGAGCATCGGGACTGGATCATCCGGAGTTGATCAAGGAGGTGCCGCATATCAATCACCCGGATGTGGTGCAGCTTGCCAACAAACTGAGACCAGATCTGATCGCTGTATTCGGCACTTCGCTTATCAGAGGTGATTTGTTGCAGAAAGGCCGGCTCGGTATCGTTAATTTGCATGGTGGATTATCGCCGGAGTACAGGGGGGCCGACTGCACCTTCTGGGCGCTGTATAACAAGGAACCGGAAAAAATCGGTTGTACGCTGCATTTCATCGATTCGGGTATTGATACGGGCCGGTTGATTGCACACATAAGCCCGGAGGTATGCCCTGATGACGATGAGTTGACCCTGTTCTGGCGGAGTGTGAAAGAAAGTGCAAATGTGTATGCCGAGTTGATGCGGCGACTCGCATGTGGCAAGAGACTGGGGGTGCTCCAGTCTGGAAAGGGGCATCTTTATCAGGTAAAACAGCGTGGTTTGCGCCATGAGCGGAAGGTCGAGCGGATGTTGGCGGAGGGACTATTACGTGATCGGGAGCTGGGGTTGAGGATTAAATGGTTTCCGGCAGAGTCGTCAGCCTGATAAAGGCACCTTAAGCATGCGCGATATCCTCCTGACAGCTATATTCTTTGGTGTTCTGCCGTACGCGTTTTCAAGACCCTATGTCGGTATTTATATCTGGAGCTGGATGGGGTTCATGAACCCGCACCGGTTGACATACGGGTTTGCCTATGATTTCCCGTTTGCCCAGATTATTGCGATTGTTATTCTGGTTTCAATGTTGAGGATAAAGGAATCCGTACGAGTTCCCTGGACACGCGAGACAATTCTGTTACTTGTTTTTATCCTGTGGATGTTCTTTACCACCTTTTTTGCCTTCAATTCCGATGGGGCATGGGAGCAGTGGGACAAGGTCTGGAAAATCCAGTTAATGCTTTTCATCACGTTAATGCTGATTGATACAAAGCAAAAACTCGATTGGCTTATCTGGGTAATTGTGCTGTCACTGGGGCTCTATGGTGTGAAAGGCGGGATATTCACGATTGTGACAGGTGGATCATTCCGAGTGATGGGACCGGCGGGTTCATTTATCGGGGGTAACAACGAGATAGCACTGGCCCTGATTATGACGATCCCGTTGATGCGCTACCTGCAGTTACAGGCAAAAAAAGTATGGATACACCAGGGTGTGACTGTGGCAATGTTGCTTACGGGTGTCGCTGTCATCGGTACCCAGTCGCGGGGGGCTTTGGTAGGAATGGCGGTTATGGGGACCTTCCTTTGGCTGAAGAGCCGTAACAGGCTTTTTACCCTGTTATCCATCCTTGTGGTGGTTGGCGTACTGGCTGCGATTATGCCGCAGGAATGGTATGACCGCATGGCCACCATTGAGGCCTTTGAGGAAGACAGGTCAGCGTTAACGCGTATCAATGCCTGGTGGATGGCATTCAATATTGCCGCCAGCCGAATAACCGGAGGTGGATTTGAAACTTTCTACCCATGGGCCATCAGACAATTCGCACCGGATCCAACAATGGGCGCTGATGCGCACAGCATCTACTTCGAGGTTATGGCTGAACACGGGTTTATCGGATTCACCATGTTCATGTTGCTTGCCTGGTTTACATGGAATACAGGAAACCGTATCCGGCGCCTGACCAGGCACAGATCCGAAACAAAGTGGGCCGCAGACCTGGCGAGTATGGTTCAGGTCAGTATGGTCGGGTATGCTGGATCCGGTGCCTTTCTGGGACTCGCCTATTTTGATTTATATTACACACTCGTTGCTATCATGGTGATATGCAAGCTGACGAGTTTTGCAGAGCTCGAACGTCTGGATGTCGTGCCTGGCATGTCCGGGAAAGCTGTATTTGAAGCAGACGCACGACCACGGCATGAGGCTGCTGTATTTATAAAAAATGAATAACGTGAATAGTCCGTATCATGCAACATTGAAGATGCAAGACGCTACCGAAAGCATGGGCCACATGTCAGAATCAGAAAGCAGGAAGAATAAAAAGACACTGACGCTGTATACGATCATTGCTTTCTTTTCATATGCATTCATCTACTCGCAGTACACGGGCGGGCTGAATGTTTCAGGCCTGTCTGGTGGTTTAACTTTTTATATTGCCTTCTCATTCTGGCTGCATTTTCTGGCTTTTTCGTCAGTTGCATTTCTGGTTATTTATTTTGTTGAAAGAATGCTGGTGCGAAGAAGGAATATACGGCTGGTATTATTTGCCATTGCCGGTTCTTTGTTGACGATCTATCTCTATGTGGACAGCAAGATCTACAGCATAATGAACCTGCATCTTAACCGGTTTGTTATCGAGGCCCTTACTCAGGAAGATGCCCTGAATGAGATGGGAGTATCACTGAAACTGTTAATTTTGGCAGTCCTGCCAATATTCCTTTTTCTCGCCACGCATATCCTGATTTCACCCTTGTCGAGGATTACTGTCGCGACCGTCTCGTTCAGCAGAAGAAATGTGGTGCTGTTATTTTTTGTGCTGGCTGTATTGGTTGGTATTGACAAGCTGCTGTTTTCTTATTTTTATTTCAAGGCACAACCCTTCGTATTCCAGTTACGGGAAGCTCCGCCAGCGTACCTTGTACCTCACCCCTACCATATCAGCAAATTATACGGTTATTTTCTTGGGGATGACCCGAAAGTAAGTTTCACCGAGCCGTTGGATAGTCTGGTCGTTGCTTCCGAATCGGAACATTTGAATTATCCTGGTAGTCTGGAACACAGCGATATTGCAGCCATTCATGATTTCAATATCGTTATGGTGGTAATCGAAAGCCTCAGGCAACAGGATATTGATTCAAGTACAGCACCTTTTTATACAGAACTGGGAAAAGAAAGTGTACAGGCAAAGAATCATTATACCGGCGGCAATACCACGCATTTCGGCCTTTTCTCACTGCTTTATGGCCTGAATCCCTATTATTTCCATGATTTCCGACTCAGTCAGGCACCGCCGGTCGGGATATCCCTGCTCAGGGAAAATGGTTACTCGGTTTATTCAACCACGGCAAGAACCATGCGCTGGTATGACATGGATAAATTCATGCTGGGGAAAAACCCGGAGACTTTTGTACCGGATGATGGAAAGAACTACGAGAGAGACAAACTGGTAACTGACAGGAGTATTGAAATTGCCAGGGTTCATGAGAAAACCGGAAAGCCATACATGAACCTTATTTTTTACTACACAACGCATGCAGACTATGAACATCCGGACACGCACACAATATTTGAGCCTGAAATTACAGGGAGAGTCGATTATTCTGATAAGGGGTTAAGAGGCAAAGACAGGCAAAAACTGGTTAACAGGTATAAAAATGCCATCCATTATGTGGATTCTGAACTTGAGCGACTGGTTGCCGGCATAAAGAAAACCGGAGCATGGGATAATACTATCCTGATAGTTACCAGTGATCATGGCGAGGAATTTTTCGAGGAAAACAGTTTCGGTCACAATTCAAACCTTAACGAATATCAGATGAGAGTCCCTTTGTTGATGCATATTCCAGGTAAAGGAAATATTGATATAGAGAAACTCACCTCTCACATGGATGTTATGCAGACTGTTCTTGGGGAGATATTCGATGCAAAAATCGAAGAACTGCCATTTCAGGGCAGAAATATCCTGTCAAATGACAGTGGCGTCGTTTATGTTGCGAAAGCGCATTATCAGAGGCCTGGTGCCTATGCAATACTGGGAAATGGGCAGAAAGTTGTTGTTAATTTTCAAGGTGGTTTTCTGGAAATTGAATCAGTGTCATCCGAAGGGGAGACGAGTCAGGCGGGTGATAGTGAGATGCATCGAGGCATGATCGGTTTGTTGAAGCAAATACAGGAATTGAGGAAATAACCAAAGTGCTGAATTGTGGTTATTCAATCAGGCTCCGAAGCTGATTAACGTCAGCCCTTGCCATGCCTGGTAGCTCGGGATTGATCTGCCTGTTTGGTTTCAAACCACGAATTCTTTGATATTCAAAACTCTCTATAATGACGACTTCGGCGACAGCTACCGTAACAGCCAGCGGGAAAGGTATCATTATCGGCCTGCTGGTATTGCTTGGTGTAGAGTTATACCTGCACAACGATGACTTTCTCCATCGTTACCGCTCGGTTTTTGCCGTGGGGCGGGCGGCTGACAAAATCACCCACGTGGTAAAGATGCAGCCTAATATCGTGTTTATGGGCAACAGCCGGGTGGACAACGGGATTATGCCGGAAGTGGTCTCTTCCACCCTGAACCTGCGTCGGGGAGACGTTTTTAACCTTGGCATACCCGGACAGGACAGTCGTGTACTTTCCGGTGTGGTGCATGAGCTGGAGCGCCGTGGCGCGTTATCGGCGGTTCAGTTGCAATGTGTCATGATCGGTCTTGATGCGACCCTTTTTTATCCGGTAGATAATCTGAACTATGCTGTATTTTTTGCCGACCGCTGGGACATGGCTGTCGCCGGCGAGTACCGGGATCTGCTCTCATCGGTGTTACGGCTATGGGGCTTCTCGCCCAATCTCAAAGGGCTGCGGGAGCCTGCACGTTTTCAGGACTTCATTGCAGCTACACTGACGGATCGGGATCCCTGGGGTGGCAGTGTCCAGGATAATCTGGGTTTTCGTGCCAAACAGGAGCGACTGACCCCGGCACAGGTCAACGAGGTGCCGGATCAGGAGGCGCCAGAGGCACTGACCATTCGGGCACGTACCTATCTGCTCACTGCCCTCGATCGGCTGCTGGCGCGCGGCATCAGTGTTGGTGTGTTTTTCACGCCGCAGTACAGACGCAGCAATGAGTTCGAATGGAACGGCCCGGATAATGATACCTTCAAACAGTTGCTGGCAGACATCCAGGCCCGGGGTGTGGCACTGATTCATGTGGCGGATATGGGAACATACGGGGCCGATTTGTTCTCGAATCCAGGGCACCTGAACGAGGCGGGCGCCCGTCGCTATTCCACTGCGCTGGCACAGGCTATGCGTGGCAGCTGTCCCGCGATTAGTACAACGCAGTGATCTTCAGCAGCTTCTCCTTCATCCTGTTTTTTCTGGCGTTGCTGGCGATTTATGCCCGGCTGACTTCGGTCGAACAGCGTGCCGGGCTTCTGCTGGCAGGCAGCATCCTTTTCTATGCCTCCTGGGAACCTGTTTATTTGCTCTTGCTCGGCAGTTCCCTGCTCATCAACCACCGGCTGTATCTGCACATCCTGGAGCGGCGGTCCCGCACTTTGGTGATCCTGGGCATTGTCATCAACCTGGCGGTGCTGGGAACATTCAAATACCTCGGCCTGATGGTCGAGACCGGGTCCTGGTTCGCACACCTGTTTGATCACAGCATCACTGTGGCCCAGCCCCAATGGGCGAACTGGGTACTGCCCCTGGGGATCAGCTTCTTTACGTTCCAGATGCTCAGTGCACTTATCGATGCGTACCGCGGGGAGTGGAAGCGGGCGGTAGACTTTCGCGAGTGGTGCCTGTACGTGACCTTCTTCCCGCAACTGATTGCAGGGCCTATTGTGCGGGCTCACCAGCTATTCGATCAACTGGAGGGGCTCCAGCCGTTGTCGTCGGCCAATCTGCGGGTGGGGTCGGTGATCTTCGTGGGCGGGCTCATCAAGAAATCTGTGTTCGCAGACAATCTCGCCCCTGTCGTAGACCGCCTGTACTCCCATCCGGAGCAACTGGATTTCACTCTGTCCTGGCTTGCCACCACCGCGTTCGGGATGCAGATTTACCTGGACTTCTCCGGATACAGCGAGATGGCCCTTGGAATAGCCTGGATGCTGGGTATCAAGTTGCCGCGTAACTTCCTGTATCCCTATATCAGTCGCAACTTCAGCGAGTTCTGGACCCGCTGGCACATAACGCTATCGTGCTGGCTGCGGGACTATCTGTACATCCCTTTGGGAGGATCCCGTTGTTCCCTGTCACGCACCTACTTCAACCTGATGGTCACTATGCTGCTGGGCGGACTGTGGCACGGGGCCGGCTGGACATTCGTGTTTTGGGGCTTTCTGCACGGTAGCTATCTGGTCGTCTATCATGCCCTGTCACGTTTATACAGCGCCTGGGGGTTGGTGCGGGATCAGGGGGCGGGGCGCATCCTGTCCCTGCTGGGCTGGCCACTGACCTTCACGCTCACTTCATTCACCTGGGTGTTTTTCCGTGCACCATCCTTCGATCGCGCCTGGACCATCAGTGGGACCATGCTGGGCCTGGTGCACCCTGTCAGAGCCCTGGTCAGTATGCGGATGTACGAGATGGTGGCGATCCTGGGTACCTTTGGACTGGTGCTGATGGAGCCGCTGATAGTGGGCTGGTTTCAGAAGAAGGGCGTGGACTGGTGGTGGGTGAGGGTGCCATACATGGTGCGCGGCCTGGCCTATGCTGGCGTAATACTATTCGTGGTGGTTATGGGCGGACACACCCAGAAGTTCATTTACTTCGATTTTTGATCGATCTGAATAGTCGGCGGAGCGACAGCTACCGGCCAGCGATAGACATGGATGTCAGCCAGGTCGATCTCCAGGTTCGAATAGAGGTCAACCAGCCTGCTTTTGACTAGAGTATAACGTTATGACAGTATTAATTATTATCAAAAACGTACATTTGATCGCAAGCCTGCATGTGCTTGTTCCGAGCGCTTTGTCATACCCTTCAAGATAGAAATTCAGAGGAACTTAATTGAACAAGATACCGGGATTCGATGCCGATGTTACCGGGCGGCCACTGATTGGGCTGGAGCCGGAGCAGTTATATGCATACGGTGATCTCATACGGCGCACCGAACAGCTTATCCTGACCCAGTTTGGCCGCGGGCTGGTATCGGGTACCACGCACACCTGTCTGGGGCAGGAATTGTGCCAGATGGCAGTGGTGCGGGCCCTCACGCATCCGGAAGATGCCGTGCTTTCCAATCATCGTAATCATGGGCATTTCCTCAGCTATTCAGGTGAGTTTACCGGACTGGTGGCAGAGGTCATGGGACGGGAGGCCGGTGTCTGCGGTGGTCATGGCGGCAGCCAGCATCTGGCCTACAGGCATTTCCACAGCAACGGTGTCCAGGGGGGTATGTCGGGGATCGGTGTCGGGCTGGGTCTGGCCCGGAAGCTGGATGATAGCGAAAGTATTGTCGTGGTCATGCTGGGCGATGGCACCCTGGGTCAGGGTCTCCTTTATGAGAGTCTGAACCTTGCCTCGATCTGGGATATCCCCATTCTGTTCGTGGTAGAAAACAACGGTATCGCACAAACAACGGATACCAGCAAAACCATAGGCGGTAATATCGAAGACAGGGGCAAGGCCTTCGGTTTGTCTACCTGGCATTTTAATGATGCCGATCCCCGGTTTTTTGAACAGGTTGAAACAGCAGTGAAGGAAGTTCGGCACAGCCGCAGACCCGGTTTTCTCATCATTGACACCAAACGTCTGGGACCGCACAGTAAGGGCGACGATTTACGCCAGGAGAGTGAAAAGCAGGCGATTAGCCAACGTGATCCGCTGGTTGCGCTTGGCCAGCGCCTGCCGGAACAGACCCGGCGGACTATCGAGGAACTCAACCAGAACTTCATTCGGGAGATAGAAGCGGCAGCAACCGCTTCACCGGAGGCTCGTTTCGCAGACCCGCCGCGACACATTTTTTCCAGTACTGGTGTGGATCCGGAATGGCCGGAAACTACATCTTTCAAGTTCGGTCAGAATGAAAATGTCAGGACACACTTGAACAGGGCATTACATCATTTGCTCGAGAGCTCGGAGAAAACGATCGTGCTGGGGGAGGATCTGCATGATCCCTATGGAGGTGCATTCAAGGTAACGGGTGGTCTCTCCTCGAAGTTCTCCGGGCGGGTGATTTCTACGCCGATTAGCGAGGCGGGAATCACCGGTGTCACCATTGGATTGTCCATGGCCGGTTATCGCCCGGTGATGGAAGTCATGTTTGCTGACTTTCTGACACTCTGCATGGATCAGTTGTATAACCATGCAGTCAAGTTCCCGGGTGTATTCAGGGACGTCGAGGTCCCTCTGGTGATTCGTGCACCCAGTGGCGGAGGGCGCGGTTACGGACCGACTCACAGCCAGAGCCCCGAAAATATTTTTACCTCGGTCCCTGGTCTAACTGTTGTCTTCGGCAGCCACCGGCATGATGTGGCCGGCCTGCTGGTCAATGCCACTAACGAATGGCGTTACCCGGTATTGTTTCTGGAACACAAGCTGCTTTATGCGCAACTCCAGGACCCGGGTGAATTCGTACCTCTGGACACAGACACGGGTGAATTGGCAGCCCGTCTTTTCCCTACCCTCGTCAAGCGGTGTGACGGCGCTGATGTTACCATCCTGACCTATGGGGGGATGTTGCCACTGGTTGAAAAAGTGGCAGAGTATCTGCAAGAAGAGGAAGAACTCAATGTAGAGATTGTCGTGCCCGCGCTGTTGTCACCGCTGCCGAAAGCAAGTCTGATTACACATTTGGGTGACAGCCGGCGACTGGCCATTGTAGAGGAGGCACATGATGATTACGGGGTCGGCGCTGAAATTCTGGCCAGCTTGATGGAAGCCGGATACAGGGGTCGTGCCGTCAGGATCGGCACTCCACCCGTCCCCATCTCTTCTGCACGCAGTCTGGAAAGCCAGATTCTGCCCTCTGCAGAACGTATCATTAATGAAATTGTGAGTCTCTTCGAATAGGAATTAAAAAATGCCGCATCCAGTATACATACCGTGTGTGAATATAAACGACGACATTGTGCTAATTGTCGATGTAACCGTGAGTGCGGGTGATACGGTCAGGGCCGGTGATATGATCGCTGAAGTGGAAACGGACAAGGCTGTTATCCCGGTAGAAGCAGAACAGGACGGCTATGTCCTGAAAGTTCTGTGTGATGTGGAAGAAAGAGTGAAAGTTGGCGCGGTGATGATGTGGATCGGTGACAGTCCTGATGAACCAGTACCGGAATCGGACAGCACTAAACCGGATGCAGGGGCCATAAAAACAAGCTCGCAACAGCCCACGGCCAAGGCACGGGCCTTGCTCGACAAGTACCAGCTGGATGCCGGGCAAATCCCCCACCAGGGTGAGCGTCTGACTGCGAGAGACATCGAGGCTTTCATTGCAGGTCAGGGCGGTACTGCAGGGGGAGCCAATGCTGCGCAGGCAGGTAGTCCGCAAGGCGGCGAGGAACTATTGCCTGGCACGGCAGGTAGCCTGCGGTCGCTGAGTGTCGAGGAGCAGGGTATGGTCTCGACGGTGACGTGGCATCGTGACCATGCTGTGACCGCTTATCTCGAGATGGTCTACGACCAGCAAGCCTGGGAAGATTTTGCGGCTGCTTTTGCTGAACGGCACAAGTTCATGCTCAGCCCACTATTACCCCTGATGGCTTATCGCCTGGTAAGGCTTGCCCGGGAGATGCCAGAAATCAATACCACCCTGGTTAATGGACAGAAGTACTGCTATGACCAGGTGAATCTGGGGTTTACCGTGCAGGTGGGTGAAACCCTGTATCTGACTGTCATACAGCAAGCCGATACCATGGGAGACAGGCAGTTCATCGATGCATTGGGCGAAGTACAACGCCATGCCATGGCGAAAAAACTGCGGCCTGACGAGTCCAGGGATGCGACACTCGGTTTTTCCAGCATGGCTCGCTGGAACGTTAGTCGCCATGTGCCGGTTCTGGCGCCCTATACTGCATTGATGGTGGCGCACTCGGCTCCCCCAAAGGGTGGGCAACCGGCCGTGCTGGGCGCCAGTTATGATCACCGGATTCTAAGCGGCTATGACGTTGCCAGGGTGCTGCAGGAACTGACACAACCGCCTGAGATGTCGTAACAGCTATATTCTTCTGCATGCTGAATGTTGGTAAACAGGACAAGGGACAATCCATCATGGAAAAAAGCGAGATTAAAACAAAAATCCGGGGAAAGCTGGCGGAGCTTGCCGGGGAACTCGGTAATGATGTGAGCCAGATTCGGGATGATGACATCATCCCGGCAACAGGACTTGTAGACTCGGCTGGAATACTGGGCCTTGTCGTCTGGTATGAAAAGGCATTCGATATGTCGCTCAGGCAGGAGGAAATTAATATCGACAATCTTGGTTCCATCGAATCAATGGCAGATTATGTCCTGAAGCGAAAGAACGGTTAAACCAGACCAGGTTAAGCAAAGGCAGAATTACGGTAAATTCCAGCTTATTCAGCCGTAATGAAAATTCTGTCTCTTGTCGAAAATGCATCGATTGCCCGTGAGGCGGATGAAATATGTGGTATTGCTGAAACGCGCAAGGCTCGTCTGGAAAAACTGAAAAGCGGTTTGAAAACCACCCTGGATGGTAAAGTCTTCTGTTGTATCAGTTCAGATAAAAATCTTATCTACAAGGTAAATGGCAAATACCACTGGTATCTGAAATATTCACTGCAAAAGGAGTGGATCAGGCGTGAGATTGCGGGTGCCGAAGCGATAAAGGCAACCCTGGGTGATTTTGAAGGATACCGGCATGCCAGGGCAGTCCGTGCCTCGCTGACGGATAGATATACACTCTATTCTGCTGTAGAGGGCAAGAGCTTCAACCGGTCTTTTCTGTCCGGGTGTCTCACCGGACTGGCAGCATCAAATCGCACCTCATTACCTGCCATGGAAAACCTTGGCAGGTGTCTGGGACGGCTGCATACCTATCGTGACCCGGCAGGTCTCCGGGTATTAAGCCCGGATACCCTGTCTTATCTCAGGACCTATCTGGCTGACATCAAGGACCCTGATCTGCTCGTAGAAAACATCGCAAACTGGGTCAATGAGCAGGATGACTCCTGCGGGGTTACAGCCTGGATCCATGGAAATATCAAAAGTGAGGATATTCTCATGGCAGGCAGTAAAGCCTGTTTTATTGATTTAGGTACCTGCGGGGCAGGCGTTCCATACGAAGACCTCACTAATCTGTGCACGTACATGATGCTGTTTCGCACCGTGCCGCTTTTCCCGTGGCGGATTGCGCGGCATGCCATGTCCGCTTTCCTGCGGGGGTATAGAGCTGAATCCCCATTGAATGAAGAGTGTCTGTACAACTATATAACCCGTGGTATTTGTCGATACTATATAAAGAATGCGGTACTTCACAGTGGCATGGCGTCTGTCTCCGGCATGCCGGTGCTGAACTCACGCCTGGAGCGCCTGGTCAGGCAGTTACTGCAAGAACACTATGAAGCAGCATTCGATAGTGTCCGATTCTGAAGTTATATCTTGTATATTCAATAATATCAATCACATAAGGCAAGCATTGGCATGAGAGCAGAAACCAGAAACAGAAAACGTATGTATGACGACCATACGGGAAGCAGCTATGAGGAGGCTCGATATGGCGACCCCTACAAGGAGCAATATCGTCAAATTCGTAATGCTGCGCTGGTTGACCTGATTAGTGAGAACTTTGGTAATAATGATTCACTCAGAATTCTTGAAATCGGTTGTGGTACCGGGATGACACTGACCTATCTGGCTACACTTCCAAACTGCCATGAATTGCATGGGCTGGATTTCTCGCAAACCATGCTATCCCAGGCACAACAGAAACTGTCCGGGGTCGAAAATCCATTCCGGCTTGCCCAGGGTGACTCCTTTGAACTTCCGTTTGCTGAGAATATTTTTGATGTCATTTACAGCACACGTTTTATTCATCAATTCAAG
>Ga0209013_10004630_pt1 | contig 12010 bp, 13 predicted proteins | sample Cruoilmetagenom2_FD_187291 | JGI IMG/M metagenome (GOLD analysis project Ga0209013, IMG submission 187291) | Oil polluted marine microbial communities from Coal Oil Point, Santa Barbara, California, USA - Sample 2 (SPAdes) (version 2) | ecosystem: Environmental > Aquatic > Marine > Oil seeps ...
GACGTGAGCAATAACCAACTTCACTTAAATATTTATTGAGACGAGTAAGTTTTTCTGTCATAATACAAAAGTACAATAATCTTTAAGCATTAATAAAATCAACAACATGAGTTATTACAATATTACTATTAAGAGAATGACCTAAGTTTTGGGTTGTAAGTAAAGTGCTATTTTTATAACAGTTATTTATTAATTGAGCTTCTTCAAAAGGAATAATAGGATCTTTTTCATCGTGAATAATTAAACCTTTTGAGGTATTGTCTTTTAGAAATTCTGCTGTTGAAAAATCTTTAGGATATTTCCCGAAATTTTCAAAAACGAGTTCATTTATTTGTTTTTCGATACGTGTATTATAACTCATCATATCTACATATCTTTTAAAAACATCCGTTAATTCTGAAGGAGTACCGAGTAAGACTATTTTTTTGATATTGGCAAATTGATATTTCTGATTTGAAAAAACAGTTGCCATACCACCAACCGAATGCCCTATTAAAATAGTTGGATTGAATTTTTTTATAATGACATTAATAAACTCGGCATATAAAATGGCATTAAAAAATTTGCTTCCAGATTTACCGTGAGCAGGAGCATCTAAAACAATAATATTATAGTCTAATTTATGTAATGCTTTTATAAATACTTCCCAACGCGCCGAACTACTTTCCCAGCCATGAGCTAGTAAAACAGTTTTGTTTTTTCCTAACCAACGATAAGTCATGATAGCATTATCGTTATACGATAGTTCTTCTCTAAACGCTGTGTTTAAAAAATCGGATTGAGCTTCAGTAATTTTACCTTTTCTAGGTGAAGAAAATAGTTGGATAGCTTTTTTTGCAGCATATTTTGAAGAAAAGACACTCAATAGATTTAAATAAAAGCCAATAAGTTTAACAAGAATGAATTTCATTTAATCCTCTCTATTAACAGCATCTATAGAAAACGCTGGCATACAAATCGCAAGATATTCGCAAGGCTCAACAAAAGGATTAGAATATTGTACTCTTGTATGTTTTTCAATTTTAATAGATTGTCCAGCTTCAAGAATTACAGTATCTCCATCTATAATAAATTGTTTTTTCCCCTTTATAATATAGGTGTATTCATCAAATTCTGGTGTTTGAAAAGGCTCACTCCAACCTGAAGGTGCAACCATATGTGCAATGCTAATTTGTGAATTACCATCAGTTGCTTGACCAAAATGTTCTTCTATAAGTTTGCCATCGGTTGTAGGAACAACGAATGGTGATTTTTGTATAACGGATTTTTTCATTTACTTTAAATATGAGGTTTCTTTTTAATCATGCCATCTTTAAGATCTTTAACTAAGTCCATGATTACAAATGCATTTTTATAATTCCGCATTTTTCAAAGGATATTCATTGTTCTTCTTTCGTTCATTTATTAATGATCATTTTTATTTCTGCTATAAAAATGAATAGGATTTTTACAATTTCCTTTATGAGCCATAAATCCATATCCCTTATTTGTATTTGGACTTTTTTTATAAAATATGTATTCACAATTATCTATTTCTAAAATCTCTAAATCATGTATATCAATACTATTAATTAGATTTTCAGTTTGTAGTTCTTCTGTTTCACTAACTTCTTCATTTTGTTTTTGTGATTGGCAGGCACTAAGTAAAAGAAGTAGTACTATCGGTATAATATATTGTTTGTGTTTCATATGTTAATGTTTATTGTTTTTATCTTATTGATGTGCTTTTTTTTAAGAAGGTAATATCACCCAGTTATGATTTCCATTAAAATTATTTAGAAAACAATTACAAATTTATCAAAATACTTAATTAGTTTATTTATTTTTTAATCTTGCTCTATTTAACAATTGCATGATAATGTATCCCACAATACCTTAGATTACAGAACCAATAATAACCCTCTTTTTTAATTCTATCCATTTAAGAAGAAGATAATTGTCATTAAGCCATAAACCTATAGATTTTTCATGTTTATTTGTTTTAAAAGAGAAGGTTTTCTAATATTAAATCTGAAAGAGAAATCATTCCTATATATTCCCCATTTTCCTCTACTGGAGCCATTCTAATTCCTACATTAGTCAACAAACTGGCTACATATCTTGCGTCCATATCTGCTGGTACACTAACCACTGGTTTTGTCATAATTTCAAAAACATTCACCTCTTCCGACGTTTTATCATGGAGAATTACACCTTTGATAAAGTCATGAACATTGACTATTCCAAATGCATCATGTTGGTGTCTTTTTTTTACAATTAAGGATCCAGCTTTTTCTTTTCGCATTATTTCAACAGCTTCTTTGGCTGTAGCCATACCATCAATCAAAATTACTTTTTTACTCATAACATCCTTTGCACTTTGATACTCTTTTAATTTATTCATGTTAATTATATTTAATTATTGCTTAATTAACTACCTCAATTTTTTTACTAATTGTAAAAAAATTGACAATATTTAGATTGCACTAAAAATATTCATCGCGTGCTTGATCTTTGAATTTTTTCATTTGACTTTCTAATCCAGAGATATGCTCAACTGGTAAAACAAAAGCTATACCAGTTCCAGGCTTATTAAACTTACCAGCATCTGAAATCACTTTCATGAATTTTTCTACAACATGTTCTTCAACCAGAAATAAAATGATTTCTGTGTGGGCTTCGATTGAAAGACCAAAAACAGATTTTGCTTCGTGCATTCCAGTTCCTCTTGCAGGAATGATTGTTGCTCCAGTAGCTCCTGCTTTTTTCATAGCATCAACTACACTATCACTAACATTTGGTTTTACGAGTGCTAAAATTAATTTAAATTGCATCTTAATATATTTTAATTCTTAAAAGTTCGTTTTTTCATACTCATAAATTGTGCGTAACCTAACACAGCAATAATTGGAAACAGACTTGCAAATGCTATTAATCCAAAGCCATCAATAGCTGGGTTTCTGCCTGGAACTGCACTTGATAGACCTAAACCTAATGCAGCTACAATTGGAACGGTTACCGTTGAAGTGGTCACTCCACCCGAATCGTAAGCTAGTGCAATAAGTTTTTTTGGAGCAAAAAAAGTCTGAATAATCACAATAATATAACCTGCCATAATATAAACAAATAGTGGTGTTCCAGTTACAATTCTAAATGTACCTAAAGCTAGTGCAAAAGCAACTCCAATTGCAACAGTTATTCTAAGTCCCCACGGTTTTATTGTACCACCTGAAACTTCACTAGCTTTTATTGCTACCGCAATAAGAGAAGGCTCTGCTATGGTTGTGGAGAAGCCAATCAGGGCAGAAAATATATATATCCAATAATAAGATTTCCAATTGCTGAGTTCTACTCCAGTAACTCCTAAAAATGATGGATCAGATAATTGGGTAGCCATAATATTTCCTACTGGGAAAAGTGCTTTTTCTAAACCCATTAAAAATAAAGCAAGTCCCAATACTACATAAACTCCTCCCAATGTCACCCTTTTTAAATGCGGAATGGGTTGTTTTAAGACTACTAACTGAAAGAAAATTATTAATACAAGAATAGGAGCTACATCTCGTAGAGTATAAAACAAGACTAAAGCAAAATCTGTAAAATAATCAAACATCATTCAAATTTATTATATTAAAACCAAAACAAACCATAAGCCATAACAAAAATCATAGGTAAAAGTGAAGCAAAGGCAATTAAACCAAAACCGTCAAGCAACGGGCTTCTTCCTTTAATAACAGTTGCAAGTCCAACTCCTAAAGCTGTTACAAGTGGAACAGTAATTGTTGAAGTAGTAACACCGCCAGCATCATAAGCTAATCCAATAATTTCTACTGGAGCTATCATTGTCATTAACATAACTATAACATATCCTCCAATTATTAAATAATGCAAAGGCCAACCTTTTAAAATTCGTAATACGCCAATAACAATTGCTAGACCAACTGAAAATGCAACAGCAAGTCGTAAGCCCACTGCATAGGTTTCCATAGTTTCTTGGTTGTTTTCAATTAAGCCTGCATCAGATGATATTACTGAAGCTTCTTTTGCAACTGCAATTAATGCAGGTTCGGCAATAGTGGTAGAGAAGCCAAGCAGAAATGAAAAAATCATTAACCAAAACAAACTCCCCTTTTTTGCTAAGGCAAAAGCCATTGATTCACCTATTGGGAATAACCCCATTTCAAGACCTTCAATAAAAAGCATTAAGCCAACAATCACTAATAAAATACCGAAAATCACTTCTCCAATTTGTGGAAAAGGTTGCTGGATTACTACAGTTTGAAAAAAAACTATAACAACAATAATCGGAATGAGATCTGTTACTGAAGCCCAAAGTTTTTTTAGAATTATAAAGGAATAGAATTTATAATTCACTTTATTTATTTTTAGTATTTAATGTTGATATTGATTCAACCAAAAGACCTATCAATAATAACGTATTTAATTGTAAAAAGCAAAAAATTGTTTTTACTTACAACAATAACTTTTCTCACATCAAAGGCAGTGTATCGTTTGTCCACGGCTCTATTTTTGCCATTAGTTTAACCCTAAACTTGATTTAAATACGCTTAGTTGGTTTGTATTGAGAACTATTTTCATATGTAAAAATTGCATTATACCTACCAAATACTAAATATAAATATAGCTATGAAGAACTAAACTTATTTACAGTAACTAATAATTTTACTACAAACTCTTCTCGTTTTATGCAAAGTATTTATATTTATTAGTTTTCATTTTAATGATTTTTACTCCAGTATATAAAATAGTTTTTAATCTTAGCATTATCCGGAATTTGAATAGCTTCAATTTTTAAATTCATATCAAAACGCATATTTGCTGGAAGTTCATTTTTATCAATCGTGAAATAAGCATTTATTTCATTAACTGAAACAATAATATTTCGTAATGTGTTTTGAATGTTCGAAATTTTATAATTGTCTTTAATATTTTTAAATGTACTATTAGGATTAAGTCCTTTAGACGTTGTGAATCGGGAATCAATAACTTTCACAGTTCTAATTGTAGATGTTGAATCTAGGGATTGAGAAGGTGATAATACTAAAAGCTGGTTCCCCCCTTTTTCATATATTTCTATATCATTTGTATTACCAGTAAATTCATCTCCACTAATATATTTATAGATTGAATCGTTTTCAAATACACTTTGTAAATCTTTTACTTGAGTAGAGTCGGTTAAATGGCCAATATTTTGTTTTGAGATTAAAAAGGGATTTATTTCTTTTTCACAAGAACTGCAAACAAATATGATAGCAAAAAGTAATATGATATTTTTTTTCATTTAATGTTTTTTGTAATTCCCTAGAAGAAGGGAGTCTATTGTTGTTTATTTTTAAATTATTATTTATTTCATTACTTTTTTAAGAATCCCAAAAACGGCTCTTATAAAGGTAGCGCTAGTTAATACTTTTACTATTGGATTTTGTCTTGTACTTCGCCTAGAAGTTGTACGCCTTTTTGCTTTAGATTTTCGTTCAGTTTCTTTTTGCTTCGCTAAACGAGCATCTTCTTTAATTTTTAAAGCTTCTGCTTTTTTAATTTTTTCATTTAGTTTTTCGTAGGCACTATCACGGTCGATATCTTCGTTATATTTCATGACTAATTTAGAATCATCATAAAGTGCATTGAGCTCTTGTTTTGTTAGTATGTCCATTCTGCTCATTGGTGCTCGCATCATTGTAGCTGCAAGTGGAGTTGGTCTGCCTTTTTCATCAAGTGCAGATACGAGTGCTTCACCAATACCTAAAGAGGTTAATATTTCAGCAGTATCGTAATATTTGGTGTCTGGATAATTTTGTGCTGTGAGTTTAATTGCTTTTCGATCTTTGGCGGTAAAGGCACGTAAAGCATGTTGCACTTTTAAGCCTAACTGACTTAATACAGCTTCAGGTACATCAGTTGGATTTTGAGTCACAAAATAAAGACCAATACCTTTACTTCTAATCAATTTTACAATGCTTTCTATTTGATTTAGCAATGCTTTAGATGCTTCATTAAAAATAAGATGTGCTTCGTCTATAAACATAATAAGTTCAGGACGACCACTATCTCCTTGTTCAGGAAACGTCTCATAGATTTCTGCCAGTAAGCTCAACATAAATGTTGAAAATAATTTTGGTCTATCTTGAATATCGGTTAAGCGAATAATATTTATATAACCACGACCATCACGAGTGGTTCTAACCAAATCTTCTACATCAAAACTTTTTTCTCCAAAGAACAAATTAGCACCTTGTTGCTCAAGTTCTACGATTTTACGTAAAATAGCTCCAGTTGAAGCCGTAGAAATTCGACCATAAGCCTCTTCAAATTCTTGTTTACCTTGTTTGGTTGCGTATTGTAATACTTTTTTAAAATCTTTTAAATCTAAAAGGGGAAGTTTATTATCGTCGCAATATTTAAAAATAACAGCAACAACACCAGATTGTGCTTGAGAAAGATCTAATATTCTTGACAATAAAACAGGGCCAAATTCACTTACAGTTGCACGAAGTCTTACACCATCTTCTTCAGAAAGCGACATAATCTCTATTGGGAATTTTTTTGGTTCAAAAGGCAATCCAATTTTTTCGTGGCGCTCGTCAATCTTTGGATGCCCAGAACTTGGTTGTGCTAAACCACTTAAATCCCCTTTGATATCCATAAGCAGCACAGGAATACCTTTATCGCTTAAATTTTCGGCTAAAACTTGTAGTGTTTTTGTTTTGCCTGTTCCAGTCGCTCCAGCAATTAAACCATGACGATTCATAGTTTTAAGTGGAATGTTTACAAATGCCTCTTTTATTGTTTCGCCTTCTAACATAGCAGATCCTAAAGTGATATAATCACCTTTAAAGGTGTTACCTGCTTTAATAGTGTTAAAAAAAGTTTCTGTTTTATTCATACTGGAAATTTTGTTAAAAATAAGTAATCTTAATTAAACCTTTATAAAAAAACTTTTAACTTTTTACAGTAAACTTGAATCAGTAAACTATCTTTGCTTTCTATGGAAAAAGAGATTGAAAATCTTGTAAAAAAGGGCAAAATGTTACCACTAATGGAAGCATTTTATACCATTCAAGGTGAAGGCTTTCATAAAGGTACTGCGGCTTATTTTGTTAGGATTGGCGGCTGTGATGTTGGTTGTCATTGGTGTGATGTTAAGGAAAGTTGGAATGCCGATTTGCATCCACCAACTGAGACGTCAAAAATTGTTGAAGAAGCTTCAAAATTTAGTGATGTTGTTGTAGTTACAGGAGGTGAACCTCTAACTTGGGATATGACTGAACTTACTTTGAAATTGAAAGAAAAAAATGTGCAAGTACATATTGAAACCTCAGGAGCTTATAAATTAACTGGAACTTGGGATTGGATTTGTTTATCACCAAAAAAATTAAGACTTCCTACTGAAGAAATTTACAAAAAAGCACACGAGCTTAAAGTTATTGTTTATAATAAAGACGATTTAAAATTTGCTGAAGAACAGGCTGCTAAAGTTAATGATAACTGTATTTTGTATCTCCAACCAGAGTGGAGTAAAAGTGATAAAGTAATTCCGTTAATTGTAGATTATGTAATGCAGAACCCAAAATGGAAAGTGTCTTTACAAACCCATAAATATTTGAATATACCGTAATAAAAAACGCCATGATTTTTCAAGGCGTTTTTTATTGGTTTTTTGAACTAATATTTCTTTAGTTCATAGGTACAGCAACTCTAACAGTTCCCCAACCTATATGCATCGTTCCGTCTTCTCCAAAAGCAATTGAAAAAGCTTCAAGAGAATCATCACTTGTGGTAGCTTTTGCAGTAACTCGTGCTACATCATTAGCTTCATTATAAAAATAAGCACCCCAAACATTAAGATCCGAACTAAAAATAAGTGTCCATTCTTTTTCTCCAGGAATAGTAGATAATGTATAAGTGCCAGCTTTTACTGCAGTACCAGCAATATTCATATCTTTATAAAATGTAATTTCGGCAGCTTCATTAGCACCAGTTCTCCATTGTTTTCCATTAGGAGCCAATTCACTTAGAGCACGACCATTAAGTTGAGGTCTGCTATAAACTATTTTTACAGCTTTGTCTGCCACTTTATAACTGCTTGGAAAAGATGCTGCATCCATTGGACTTTTATCAAGACCACTAAATTTTTGAGCATTTACATTAAAAGAAAATAGCATTAATAATGCAAAAGTGATGGTTGTAATACATGTTGATTTTTTCATAGTTTGATTTTTTGTTATTGTTTAGATGATAAAAATAGTTGAATATCAACTTAGTAAATCTTAAGATTTTATTAAAAGTCGCAAATGAATGTTAAAGTTTACAAATGCAAAGTGGAATAAATATCAAATATATTTATTGCTTTATGAATTTTCTAGACTCTCTACCAGTATTATTATGAAAATCAATGATGTAGATTCCTGATTCCAGATTTTCAACTGAAAAATTATATTTTTTTTCTGATCCAGGAGTTTTAATAATATCTCTAGTCAAATTCTTTATATAACGACCTGCACTGTCATAAAGCTCGATTAGCAAATTATCAGCCTTATTAAAATGGATGCTAAATTCTAAATGGGTTGTAACAGGATTGTTTAATATATGAATGTTTAATAATTCTCTTTCTGCTTCTATAAAACTTTCATTACTTAAAGATTCTTCTGTGAATTTATAAATTGTTGTGCCAGATGCATAAGCCAATGTTGGGCTAAGAATAATAATCCTATTTAAATTGCTACCAATATTTAAATTATTCCAGGTAGCTCCACCATCTAAGGTTTCATAAAATCCTGTTGTATGTCCTCCCATCCAACCATGATTTTCTGAAATAAATCCAACAGCTTGAATTGCAGTTTCTACTGCATCAAAACTATTCCAATTAACACCAGAATCGATGGATTTAATAAGTTTTCCCAATAATGGAGATACAGATTCAACAGATCCAAAAATTACATTTGTAGAACTCTCTAATACTTGTAGTTTCCACACATATTCTCCTATTATATTAGAGTTGTAAATTTCAGTCCAAGTAGTTCCGCCATCAGTAGTTTTTAAAATTGTAGCTCCGCTAGAATTTTTACCACAGGCAAATCCAATATTTTCATCTAAAAAATAAATTTCAACTAAGGCATCAGCATAAGCAGACATATCTATATATTGCCAAGTAGCACCACTATCATTCGATTTTATAATATATGCAGGAGTAAAAAAAGCACCACAACCATAAACAGTTGAAGCGCCAACGGTATTTAAGCCACAAATTGCAGCAGGATTTGGAGTAATATTTGTAACAGTTGTCCAGTTGTTACCACCATCAATAGTTTTTAAAAACACACCACTAAGTGTTCCTAGAAAACCAATATTTGAATTTAAAAATTCAATGTTTCTAAAATAAAAATCTCCACCAAGCATAGCTTCAGTTAACTGTTCAGTCCAAGTAAGACCTCCATCAGTAGTTTTATAAACCGCTGCATAATAACCATTAGCAGCCCAACCAATGTTTTCATCTAAAAAAAATACATCATCAAAGCGTTGGCCGCCAGTATTAGAAACTATATTAGTTGTAGCCTGCCAAGTTTGTGAAAATGAGCATAATGATAAGAACAAAAAAAAGAATTTTAAAAATTTCATTATTTGAGGTTAAATAAGAATTATAATTAGAAATGTTTCAAGTTGTAAATATAAAGAACAAATATGTAAAGAGTAAATTTAAATATGAAGCGTAGTATTGATATATAGTTACAATATGTAATCAATTATATATAAATAGTTTTTAAATTATAATTATATATTCATTTTTGCTTAATAAAATATAATAATATAGATTATGTGCGGAATTGTATGTGCATTCGATTTAAAGCAAAAGTCGGATAAATTAAGACCACAAATATTAGAAATGTCTAAGAAGATTAGACATCGAGGACCAGATTGGAGCGGAATTTATAGTGACGATAAAGCTATTTTAGCACACGAGCGTTTGGCTATTGTAGATCCAGCATCAGGGAAACAACCATTGTTTACTCAAGATAAAAAATTAATATTAGCAGCAAATGGTGAAATATATAATCATAGAGAGTTGCGTAAGCAATTTGTTGGTAAATATAACTTTCAAACTGAAAGTGATTGCGAAGTAATTTTGGCATTATACAAAGAAAAGGGCACAGATTTTTTAGATGAAATGAATGGCATTTTTGGTTTTGCTATCTATGACGTTGAAAATGACGAGTACTTTGTAGCGAGAGACCATATGGGAATTATTCCTTTATATATTGGTTGGGATCAACACGGCACATTTTATGTAGCTTCAGAGCTTAAAGCATTGGAAGGAGTCTGTACTAAAATAGAGTTATTCCCACCAGGGCATTATATGTCTAGTAAAGATGGACAATTTGTGAAATGGTATCAAAGAGAATGGACAGATTTTGATACTATAAAAGATAATGAAACGAGTATTCAAGAAATTAAAGAAGCTCTAGAAGCCGCTGTTCACAGACAATTAATGAGCGATGTACCTTATGGTGTGTTGCTTTCGGGTGGATTAGATTCTTCAGTAACATCAGCCATTGCAAAAAAATATGCTCAAAAACGTATAGAGTCTAATGATACATCTGATGCTTGGTGGCCACAATTACATTCTTTTTCCGTTGGATTAGAAGGCTCACCTGATTTGGCAGCAGCTCGTAAAGTTGCAGATCATATTGGGACAGTGCATCATGAAATTAAATTTACCATTCAAGAAGGATTAGATGCAATTCGGGATGTTATTTATAACTTAGAAACCTATGATATTACAACGATAAGAGCATCTACACCAATGTATTTAATGGCAAGAGTTATTAAATCTATGGGAATTAAAATGGTATTATCTGGAGAAGGTGCCGATGAACTTTTTGGAGGCTATTTGTATTTTCATAAAGCACCAAACTCTCAAGAGTTCCATGAAGAAACAGTTCGTAAATTAGATAAACTACATATGTATGATTGCTTAAGAGCCAACAAAAGTTTAGCAGCTTGGGGAATAGAAGGTCGTGTGCCATTTCTTGATAAAGAATTTATGGATGTGGCGATGCGCATCAATCCACAAGATAAAATGATAAATGGTGAGCGTATGGAAAAATGGGTTATCCGTAAAGCATTTGAAGACATGTTGCCAGAAAGTGTAACGTGGCGACAAAAAGAACAATTTAGTGATGGTGTTGGTTACAGTTGGATAGATACTTTAAAAGAAGTAGTAGAAACTGAAATCACCGACGAACAATTAGCAAATGCTAAGTATAAATTTCCATTACAAACACCAACAAGTAAAGAAGAATTTTATTATCGTTCTATTTTTGAAGAACACTTTCCGAGTGATGCAGCAGCATTATGTGTGCCACAAGAACCTAGCGTTGCATGTAGCACAAAAATTGCGTTAGAGTGGGACGAAGCTTTTAAAAATATGAACGATCCATCAGGTCGTGCAGTAGCAAATGTGCATGATGATGCATATTGATATATTTAAGATAAGTTATTAATAGAAGAAGATGTTTCAGTAAAATGAGACATCTTTTTTATAATAATTGAATAATAGATTCAGTTAAAAGGAGCTTTCTAAGCCACTTTTCAATTTGACAGTCTTTAAATCAAAAATTAAATCAATAAAATCAAGTTTAAACTACTTTTTAAGCGTTTTAAGCTGTTTTTAAGTAATTAACAAATAGTTGATAAGTATGCTTTAATCATTCCAAAACCCTTGAAATTGATGTCGATATTTCTTATATTTGTGTGTAATACAAAATGATGCAAAAAGCATCATTTTTTTATGTAAATAATTCAAAAATTATAGAAGCAAAATATATGAGCGAAGATATTAATAAAAAACACGATTATTCAGCCGATAGTATTCAGGCATTAGAAGGTATGGAGCATGTACGTATGCGTCCATCGATGTATATAGGAGATGTAGGTGTTAGAGGATTGCACCATTTAGTTTACGAGGTTGTAGATAACTCTATTGATGAAGCAATGGCTGGACATTGTGATACAA
>Ga0209013_10004631_pt1 | contig 12010 bp, 11 predicted proteins | sample Cruoilmetagenom2_FD_187291 | JGI IMG/M metagenome (GOLD analysis project Ga0209013, IMG submission 187291) | Oil polluted marine microbial communities from Coal Oil Point, Santa Barbara, California, USA - Sample 2 (SPAdes) (version 2) | ecosystem: Environmental > Aquatic > Marine > Oil seeps ...
CATCATCTTCGAATTGCCATATCGTTGTACTTGAAGGAACACACGATTGGAGTCACGAATGATCAGCACTGCCGCAAACACCAACCAACTGGAGGCCACGGACTTGGCCGATGCCTTCGCCGAGATCGAAGCACTTGCCTGGCAGATCGATCGTGACGGAGTCGAGGGCGCACCAATTGAGGCCATCGATCACGTGTTGCTCATGGCCGGCGCCGCGAAGGGCTCGCCCGTTCTCGCTGAGGTGCTCGCTGACCCGACCGAGCCACCGGCCGTTCGCGAACGCGCCTTCGGCCTTCTGGCGATGCAGATCATCTCGTCGCTCGACGATTCACACCTGACGCTCGCTGCCTAGTAACACCGATTCTGAGGAGGACCACGACCTCCTCCTCCATCGGGCGCCCCCGAAGTAGTGTCCGAGGCCGTGGCACAGACCGACTCATCGACCAGCGGCGGCACAGCTCATAGTTGGCGGCAGCTGCGGTTTCCGCGGTTCCGGGTGCTGTTGCTCATTGCGCTGGGTTTGCTTGCACTCTTCTGGATCGCGCCGATCATTGCGGCGTTGGTTTCCGACATCAATGTCGATCAGATGGCTCACCCCTACGCGGTCATCTTCGGATTTGTGGTACTCGATGCCGTAATCCCAATCTTCCCGAGCGAGTCACTGCTCACGACCGGTTCGAACCTGGCCGCTCAAACGGGGTCCAACATCGAGCTCTGGCGTCTGATCGTGGCCGGGTCCCTCGGCGCGATCATCGGCGATTCGCTTCTCTATTGGCTCTCACGAACGGTGCTCCGCAGGTCGATGTCCAAACAGGTCGAGAAGGCGCAACAGAACGAAAAAGTCGCTCGCTCGATGGAAGTAATGAGCCACACAGCGCCGCTGCTGATCGTGTTTGGGCGGTTCGTTCCCGGCCTGCGTTTCATGGTCGGCGCCACGATGGGACTCACCAAGTTCAACTATCCGAAGTTCCTGCTATGGGACTCGATCGGTGGGATTCTCTGGGCCAGCTATACCTGCATCTTCTCGTACGCGGTGGCGTCCGTGATCCAGGACAAGCCGTTCATCTCGATAGTCGTGTCGGTCATCGTCACCACCGGGCTACTGGCGTTGCTGTACAAGCCGCTGAAGAACAACTGGGATGCGACCGCGTCACCAGCGTGACCAGTAGGCCGTCTCGGTAGACCAGAATACGGTGATGGATGACAGCGGCGACTACGGATTCCGGACCCGGGCAGTTCATGCCGGCGGGCGGCCTGACCCTGCCACGGGCGCCCGGGCTGTGCCCATCTATCAGACCTCATCGTACGTCTTCAGTGACACCGATGAGGCCGCCGACCTTTTCGCTCTACAGACCTACGGCAACATCTATAGTCGTATCTCAAATCCAACAGTTGCCGCATTCGAGGAGCGGATCTCCTCCCTCGAAGACGGCATCGGAGCGATCGGGACAGCCAGTGGGCAATCGGCTGAGTTCCTGACTTTCGCCTCCCTCGCGGGCGCTGGCGACCACATAGTGGCCAGCGCACAGCTCTATGGAGGCACTCGCACATTGATGGAGGTCACGCTCGCTCGGTTCGGCGTGGAAACGACGTTCATCGCTGAGCCCGAACCGGAGGCAATCGCCGCGGCTATCACTCCGAGAACGAAGGCCGTCTACGTCGAGGTCATCGCCAATCCATCCGGGATGATTCCCGACTTCGAAGGGCTGGCCGATGTTGCTCACGCGGCCGGTGTGCCGTTCATCGTCGACTCGACCATCGCGACGCCCTACCTGTGTCGCCCGATCGAGCACGGCGCCGACATCGTGGTTCACTCGGTCACCAAGTTCATCGGAGGCCACGGCACCTCACTTGGTGGAGCAATTGTCGAATCCGGCACCTTTCCGTGGGACAACGGGCGTTTCCCGTTGATGACGGAACCGATCCCCTCATATGGCGGCATCAGCTGGTGGGGCAACTTTGCCGAATACGGATTCCTCACGCGGGTGCGATCCGAACAGCTCCGTGACGTGGGCGCAACGATGACCCCGTTCAACGCATTCTTGTTCCTGATTGGCCTCGAGACGTTGGCTCTTCGGATGCGCCAGCACGTGGAGAACGCTCTGGCTGTGGCGACCTACCTCGCAGCACATCCGTCGGTGGAGTGGGTCGCCTACAGCGGTCTGCCGGATTCCCCCTGGCACGACCGAGCTGAGAAGTACCTCCCCAAAGGTCCTGGCGCTGTCTTTTCTTTCGGAGTGAAGGGAGGACGCGAGGCGGGCGCCAAGTTCATCGAGAGCTGCCGACTGGCAAGTCATCTCGCGAACATCGGCGACTCTCGGACACTGATCATCCACCCCGCATCGACCACTCACGCACAGTTGTCGGAAGAAGCACTGACCGCGGGAGGCATTGGCCCCGACCTGATCCGCATCTCAGTCGGCCTCGAAGATGCCGAGGACATCTGCGCCGACCTCGACCAGGCGCTTCAAGGGTCGAGCTGATGGCGGCCGTTCTCGACCGAGCAGGAGATCGACTCGACCTGCTGCAACGCAGCAAGTCGATCGCGGTCGTGGGAATGTCGTCGAAGCCGAGTAGAGCGAGCCATTTCGTCGCGACCTACCTATTGGGCTCGACCGACTTCGACGTCTACTTCGTCAACCCCCGTGAAATCGAAATCATGGGCCGGAAGGTCTACGCGTCGCTGGCCGATATCCCCGTCGAGCTCGACATCGTCGACGTGTTCCGCCGGGCCGAAGACCTTCCAGCGGTCACAGCGGAAGCAATTGCAGCTAGTGCTCACTCGGTGTGGTTCCAGCTCGGCCTCCAACACCCCGGGGCCGCGTCAACCGCGGTCGACGCCGGCCTCGACGTGGTACAGAACCGCTGCCTCAAGATCGAGCATGCACGATTCCGCGGTGGGCTTCACACGGCCGGCTTCAACACCGGTGTCATCGACAGCCGCCGCACCCGGCTGATCTGACCCGCTGTCGCCAACCTCGCGTCGATGAGCGACAACAGGTGCGCAAGGAGTCAGTCTCATGTGATCAGTGGAGTGAGCGGAGGCCCATCATGGCGAGCAGGAAGACGCCGACGCCAACTGCGAGCAACACGAGCGCTCGTTCTTTCCGGACGAGCGCGACAACGATGATCGTCAGCAAGATCACGACGATGGCTTGCACACCGGCAGCCATGTCCGTGTCGGGGAGTAGAACGTCACGGATCTTTCCTTGCGGCGCCGCCATGCCGAGCGCTCGCGCGCCAACTGCATTCATCTCATGGTGTAACGATCGCGAACTTCGGATCATTCCTTCCGAGAAGGCCAACAAGATTCACGAGTACGCCCGCGTCGCCATCGACAGTGATCCGCCCGTCACCCAAGGCTTCCATGAAGTCGATGTGCTGTGTGAGGACACCGACCAGCGTCAGACGTTCGAGCGTGAACGTCGTTGCCCCGTCGGGAGGCGACGGCACCACATGGTTGATGAGCACTCCATTGCGGAGTTCGCTTTCGTAGATCTGGTCGAGGTCGGTGATGTTCCAACAAATCACAAAGTGTTCATCCCACGCTTTGGGTCCGTCGACTCTGATACCCATGCCGGCGAGCACCTGATCAACGCTGAGAGCCCCGAGCAGATCGAGTGACACGGTGTTCGTCGGAGTGCCAAAGATGCCGTCTCGCAACTCGGCCGCACCCGCAAGGAAGACGTTCCGCCAAGTTCCGTTCTCGGAGCCGAGGCCGAGTTGTTCGAACGTATTTGCCTGTAGCTCGCGCGCCCCCTCGTGGTGTTCGTCAGCGAACAGGACATGGTTCAGTAGCTCGACGGCCCAGCGATAGTCACCCTTGTCGAATGCCTGCTGGGCGATTACAACCGTTGCATCAGCACCGCCGATGGCCGCCACATAACGCTCGGCCAGTTCAACCGGCGGGTGCTGCCAGAGGTGAGCCGGATTCCCGTCGTACCAACCCATGTACTTCTGGTAGATCGCCTTGACGTTGTGGCTGACCGAGCCGTAGTACCCGTGCGTGTGCCACTCGCGGGCCAGCGCAGGTGGGGTCTGGAGTTGCTCGGCGATCTCGGACCCGACGTAACCCTGGTTCATCATGCGCAACGTCTGGTCGTGGAGATAGGCGTACATGTCTCGTTGCATCGACAGGAACTCCACCGCCCGCTCGCGACCCCAGGTGGGCCAGTGGTGCGAGGCGAACACGAGGTCGAGTTCCTCTCCCCACAGGTCGATCGTCTCGGTCAGATACGCAGCCCACCTGCGCGCGTCACGGACTTCCGCGCCTCGCAACGTCACCAAGTTGTGCAGCGTGTGAGAGGTGTTTTCTGCAGTGCACAAAGCCTTGAAATCGGGGAAGAAGAAGTTCATCTCAGCGGGAGCTTCCGTACCAGGGGTTACCTGGAAGACGATGCGAACTCCGTCGATCGTGTGCTCTTCGCCAGTCGTGGTGATATCGATCGTCGGAGGAATCAACGTCGGCTCACCGGACGACGTCGTCTGACCGAGCCCGGCTCCGATCTGTGCCGCCGGGCCCTTTGGCAGCGCCGCTCCATACATATAGCCGGCTCGTCGACTCATCGCCGTACCGGCAAAGACGTTCTCCGCAACGGCCGACTCCATGAAGCCGTACGGCGCGAGCACCGGCACCCGACCGGAGTCGACGTCTTCGTCGGAGATGATGCCTTTGACTCCGCCGAAGTGGTCGATGTGCGAGTGCGTGTAGATCATGCCCGTCACCGGCCGTTCACCGCGAAGCTCGGTGTACAGCGCGAACGCAGCGGCCGCTGTCTCCTTACTGATCAAAGGGTCGACCACGATGACGCCTGTGTCGCCCTCGATGAAGCTGATCACCGAGAGGTCGAAACCGCGGGCCTGGTAGATGCCGGGCGTGACCTCGAAGAGGCCGTCCTTGGTCAGCAGTTGGCCCTGGCGCCAAAGACTCGCGCTAGCGGTGTCGGGCGCGGGTCCGTCGAGGAACTCGTAGGCATCGAGGTCCCACACAACTCGGCCGTCTGCCGCGAGCACTTGGCGCTGTGCGCTACGGCCCAGAAAGCCGCTCTCGGCATCGTCAAAATCTTGCGTATTTTGCAGGGGAAGCTTCGCGGCAGCTTCCGTCATCGCTCGACGAGTTGCCGCCGTCACGGCGGAATTGTTGGTCATGAGGAGAGTCTGCCTCACCGCAGCGGTTCTCAGCAGTCGGACGCTGAGCGGTCACTTCTACTCAGTCATAGACGAGTCAGTCATAGACGAGTCAGTCATAGACGAGGCAACCGTCATCAAGATCCGCGAGCGGGAGTTCGTCCTTCTCGACCCAGTAGTCCTGCGAGTGTTGCCACTCTTTCCGGTCACCACGCTTCGGCATCAAGTGCATACTGCGCGTCATGTAGCCGGGATTGAAATTGTCTGCATCGAGCCACGGCAGCAGCTCCATGTCAGCCTCGGCCGGCCGCAATGTCGGCACCACTCGCGAGTGACCTGTTTCGTCCATGTGCTGCAGCAAGCGGCACACGAAGTCGCTGACCAGGTCGGCTCGTAGGGTCCAGCTCGCTCGGAAGTAGCCGAACACCCAGACCATGTTCGGGACTCCGGTGAACATCATTCCGCGGTAGGTCACGGTGTCGGCGAAGTCGACAGGTTCACCGTCGACGCTGAATGCAATATCTCCGAGAACACAGAGATCGAAGCCAGTCGCGGTGATAATTACGTCGGCGGTGAGCTCCTCACCCGACTCTGTGCGAATCCCCGACTCGGTGAACGTCTCGATCTCATCAGTGACCATCGATGCCTTGCCAGAGCTGATTCCGGCGAAAATGTCACCGTCGGGTACGAAGGCAATGCGCTGCTGCCACGGCCGATAACTCGGACCGAAGTGCTTCTCGACGTCATAGCCCTCCGGCAGCAGTTCGCTGACCCCCCTAAGTAGCTCCGCGCGGGCCATGTCGGGGTGATCGAGGCAGAGCTGCGTCACGTCGGCCTGCTCCTTCAATATCTTGCGACGCACGATCTCGTGTGTCCACTCGTCGGGGATATCCAGTTCGCGTAGAGTGTCTGCCAGCTCGTTCGTGTTCCGACCTGGGAAGAAGTAGGTCGGCGAACGCTGCAACACCGTGACGTGATCGACCTCACCGGCGATTGCCGGAACGAGCGTGGCCGCTGTCGCACCGCTGCCGATCACGATCACATTCTTGCCGGTCATGTCGGCGTCGTCGGGCCACGTTTGAGGATGAATGATCTCGCCTGAATAGTCGTCCATGCCCGGCCAATCGGGCGTGTGGCCCTTCGAGTGGCGGTAGTAGCCCTGACACATCCAGAGGAAGTTCGCAGTGAATCGGACTTTCTCGCCCGAAGCGCGTTGTGTCGCCTCGATAGTCCAAAGATTGTCGTCGGTCGACCACGATGCAGTCTCGATCAGGTGGCCATACCGAATGTGTTGATCGAGGTCGTTTTCTTCGATCACTTCGTTCATGTACGCCAAGATTGCCTCAGCGCTGGCGATCGGAACCCCGGTCCAAGGCTTGAATCGATACCCAAAGGTGAAGAGGTCGCTGTCGGAACGGATACCGGGATACGTATGGGTCTTCCACGTACCGCCGAAACTGTCCATCGACTCGAGAATGACGTAGCTCTTGTCGGGACACTGGTCACCGAGGTGATAGGCAGCCCCGATTCCGGAGATTCCTGCGCCGACGATCAGAACATCAAAGTGTTGGATGCCGCTCGACGAACCGGCCAAGGGGTGGGTCGTTGTCTGGCTCATCTGCACTCCTTTGTAGGTGTGAGTCGAGCCTCGCGCAGCCGAAGTAGACCAGAGAAATCGGAGCCGGGCTAATCGTCGAGGACGAACACTCGTCGACGTTCGGTCATTCCTCGATCATCGGTAACCTGCGCCGAAGCTCGTTCTTCGAAATCTTCTCGAGTGTCGACCTCGGCAATTCATCGACCACAAACACGGACCGCACCACTTTGAAGTCTGCGAGCTCCCGTCGACATACAGCGATGATCTCCTCTTCGAGCGCGTCCGGCGCATGCGCACGCGCGATGACAAATGCCACCGGCACCTCGTCGAGCATGAAGTGTTTCTGGCCGACGACTGCACACTCGCTTACCCAACCGGTCTCCATCAACACCGCTTCGATTTCGGATGCCGCGATGTTCTCGGCGCCGACCTTGAGCATGTCTTTCTGGCGATCGCTGAAGAAAAGATCGCCGTTCGCAGCAACTCGTATGAGGTCGCCAGTTGCAAACCAACCGTCTTGGTCGAAGCTGTCCGCTGTTGCATCCGGGTTCCTGTAGTACTCCTTGAAAAGGCTCACGCCCCGAACCCCCCGGATGAACAGCTCTCCCCGCTCCCCCGACTCCACGGCCGAACCATCGGGTCGCCTGATGCTGATCTCGTATTCCGATGCTGGACGACCGATCGACATCGCCTCTCCCGAGTGATCCAGGTCGCCGACAATTCCGTGCGTGATCGTCTCGGTCATTCCCCACCAGCCGATCGTTCGAAGACGGAACGCGTTCTCGACATCAGGTATCCGAACACCTGAACCCCAGAAACGGTATGAGTGCCCCTCGGGAATCTCGTACGAGAAGAGTGCCTTGATACAGAACGGGATCAGTGAACACCAGGTGATCTGATGCCGGATCGATACATCCCAGAAACGCGAGGCCGAGAACTTCGGCTGAAGAACCATTGTCCCGCCGACCCACAACGTCGACAGCATCGAGTACGACTGGGCGTTGGTGTGGAACATCGGCAGGAAGGTCAGCGTGACATCTGATTGTTCGAGACGCATGTGAGCCACGTTGACCTGAGCCCCCCAAATCGCGTTGGCATGAGTCCAGAGCACCGCCTTGGGGCGAGATGTTGTGCCGGATGTGAACTGGATTCCCAGATTGGCGGTGTGATCAACAGATCGGCCTGGGAAGACTTCGGTACCTCTGACGAGCTCATCGAATGCGACGTAGTCGATGCCCTCGGGCACTTCTGCGGGCTCGCCGGCATCGGTCGAGGTGATAGCGAGGAACGCGATATCCGGGGCGGCCTCGTGTAGGAGCGCGGCGAAGCTCGGAGACGTGATTGCCGCTGTCACCTCGGCGTGTTCCGCGAAATAGCTCATGTCACGCAGCACGGAATGGGTATTGGTCGACACTGCAACAGCGCCGATCTCCGCACAGGCGAACCAGCTGAGCATGAACTCTGGGCTGTTGTCGAGATGTACTAGAATCCGGTCTCCCAACCTCACACCACGGGCGTGCAGGCTCCCAGCCAGGGCTGCAACGTCACGCGCGAATTCGCCGTAGGTCCAGCTCTGACTGTCTCCGGAGAATGGCTCCCAGATCAAGAACGTGTTGTCGGGCGTTCGCGTCGCCCACTGGTCCAGCAACCAAGGGACATCGCGCCCCTCGACCATCAACTGCTTCGCATTGTCAATCGATTCGATGAGATCCACGTTCAGCGACACTACGCGCCAATAGCCGACCACCCCGCCTGCCCGACCGGTTCTGACACTCAGCGATTTGTGACAGCTCGTACCTCTGCGCCAGCAGTAGACGCTGACACAAAACGCTGGCGGGGCATTGGCGGCTCGGGATCGGGCGGGGGTGAATCGAGGTCAGCTGTCGGTTTCGTTGCACCCGATACGGTGTTTGAACCATCGACAATGGGGAGCAGATGTGAGTGAAGCACCGAGGAAACCAACCAATGAGGTCCACGGTTCCGATGCGCCCCTCCTGGTCGAGAAGGACGATGGTGTCCTCACGCTGACCAACAACGATGCGCCACTCAACCGCATGTCGTTCGAGTACATGGATGCGCTCGAAGCGGCAATCACCGATGCAGCAACAGACACGAGCGTGCGCGTGATCGTGATTACAGGGTCGGCTGATACCAACTTCTCGGTTGGCATGAACCTCAAGCAGCTGATGACCGAAGCCGACGAACGCGGCGGCTTCGAAGCGGTGCTCGATCAGCGGCTACGTGTTTTGGCCTCCATCGAAAATCTTGCGAAGCCTTCGATTGCCACGTTGTACGGATACTGCCTCGGCGGGGGCCTCGAGCTTCCCCTGGCTTGCCACTTCCGGCTCGCCGCTCAGGAGGGAGCGCGTATCGGCCTGCCAGAGTTGGATCTCGGCACCGTGCCTGCATGGGGTGGGACCGCACGTCTAACACGGTGCGTCGGGCGCGATCATGCCCTCGACATGATCCTGAGAGCGAAGAAGATCAGTGGTCCCGAGGCATACCGGATCGGGCTCGTTCAAGAGGTTCATCCGTTGGGCGAGCTCAAAGCGGCGGCGCAGTCCCTGGCGCGGGAGTTGGCGACCATGCCACCAAGATCAGTGGAGGGCGTACTGCGCTGCGTCGTCGGCGCGGGAGACGCGTCGATCGAAGAAGCTCTCACAGAAGAGCGACGAGCGGTGAACGCATGCGCCGGGACCAAAGATCAACGAGAAGGAATGATGGCGTTCATGGAGAAGCGTCGCCCGGTGTTCACCGGGGAGTGAATGCCACAAGTTGCCCGCTCCGCTGAATCGCCGCGGATGGAACCTGCGATCTACGGTCCCACCATGGAACTGGCCGACAGAATTGTTGTGGTCACCGGAGGTGGATCCGGCATCGGAGAGGCCATCGCCCGCGCCGCTCACCAAGAAGGGGCCCGTCATCTGGTTGTTGCCGACCTCCATGAGGAACACGCACTAAGGGTCGCTGAAGACATCGGTGGAACGGCTGTCGGCATCGACGTCCGAGATGAAAGTGCGATCCGGCAATTGGTCGAGTCGACCGAAGATGCCCACGGACCCATCGATCTGTTCGTATCGAACGCGGGGTACGTCACGTCGGCCGGTCTGGAAGATCCGAACGAGTCGATTCAGCACATGTGGGAGGTCCATTGCATGGCCCATATCTACGCCGCCCGCGCGGTGCTGCCATCGATGATTGCCAGAGGTGATGGATACCTGTTGAACACCGCATCAGCCGCCGGCCTGCTCACACAGATCGGATCGATGTCGTATTCGATCACGAAAGCCGCTGCCATTTCACTCGCCGAGTGGCTGTCGGTCACCCACTACCACCAAGGCATCAGAGTCTCCGTGCTGTGCCCTCAAGCTGTGCGGACGAACATCATCACGAACAGTCCTGACAATCTCGGCGACGCCGATGCAGATGCCGATGAAGACCTCGATGAAGATGCCGATGGAGACCTCGATGGGGGGGTCGCCGGAGGCGACGGGGTTCTCGAGCCGGGAGATGTCGCCGACCTCTGTATCGACGCGATCCGCGAAGAACGCTTCCTGATCCTCCCGCATCCCGAAGTTGCAAAATACGTCGAACGCAAGGCGACAGACCCTGACCGCTGGTTGGCCGGCATGCGGCGGTTTCAGACCGCACTGCACCCCGACGGTGCGCTTCCTGGCGACGCCATCGCCCCCTGACCGCGTGGCCTAGGGGATGGGCCTACGGGATGTATGCGTCGCACGGGCCATCGGCCAGCGCCGATACCAGCCCTGCCACACCTACGAGCACAATTCCGTTGGCAGCGTCGTCGAATGCCTCAGGTCCGGCATCGACGACGCCTTGAAGTTCAATCAGATACTGCTCACTCGTCGCCTGCGCCTCCGAACCGAGTAGACCGAAGTCAGGCTCCGCTGCCGCGATGAGCTCTAGAAGTTGTGCTGCATCGTCGTACGTGCTCGGCGGCGCCTGCCTGTCGAGAACAGGCGGGGACTCAGTCGAGAGCAAATCTCTGGTCAACGCATCGGCAGAGGCAATCTGCTGTTCGAGCTTGGCGAAGTCGACCACAGCGACCTCATCTCCAACCGTGTGGTAGCAGCCCCCTGTCGAGTCGGTGAAGAACACCGAGGGCACTCCGGCTCCCACGAGAACCGCATGATCGCTGCGGCCCAGCCCGAACAGCAGGCTGAGCATGATCGTGTCGAGCGTCGATGCCTCGATTGCGGTACTTGCCGACTCGACCAGGTGCGGGCCCCCGGTTTCCGCCCCGACCAAGATCGTCCAGTTGGCGAGGGAAGGAAGAAGATTCGCCCCGTGGATGTCGAAGTTCACATAGGCGACGGTCTGCGCGAGCGGCACAACCGGATTATTGACGTACCTGCTCGATCCGACGAGACCATCCTCCTCTGCATCCCACAATGCAATGATGAGCGACCGGCGCGGCGGTCCGTCGGCCGCAATCGATCTAGCTATCTCCATAACCTCAGCTACGCCGGTCGCGTTATCCGTAGCACCATTACAGATGTCATCTTCAGATACGACGCGACGGCAGTCGATGCCCAGGTGGTCATAGTGAGCTCCGATCATCACGTACTCGTCCGCCAAGTCACCGCCAGGGATGATCGCGAGGATGTTCGTTCCGACGTCGAAGGGCTGAAGAAATCCGGAGTTGCCGTCTGATTCAGGAAATGCGGGCTCAGCGAATTGCGCGAGCTGGCTGACCAACAATTCTTGCGCGGACAGCGAACCAGGTGTTCGGTTGTCACGGCCATTCAGCTCGTCGGACGCGAGCGCCTCGACAACTTGCTGCGTGTCGAGAGTCTCGACACCGACAACCGTGGTGGGAGGGTTGGTCACGGTAGTCGGAGCGGCCTCTGTTGTACCCGGCGCAGCTTCTGTCGTACTCGCGGCTGCGGTAGTCGGGACCGTCTGGGTCGAGTTCTGTTCGGTATCGGCACCGTCGGTGCTTCCACGCTGATCGCCGTCTGAGCTGCATGCAGCAAGAACGAGGGCAAGAGTGACCAGCAAAGCGCCCGCAGATCGACACGATGTCCGTCGGGTTGTCATGACGTCATTTGTACTACGAGGAGACATGGCGGCGAAGAGACGAAACGGCGAGTCCCACTATGGTGGCGGTCGTGAATGTCATGGTCCCGCTGCCGTCTAGGTCTTTCGCGCTCGATCAGTGACCATCGGACTACTCCTCACCTCTTTGACGCTCGGGCTACGCCACGGCATCGACTGGGACCACATTGCCGCGATCGCCGACCTCAGTAGCACTGCCGAAACAAG
>Ga0209013_10004632_pt1 | contig 12007 bp, 9 predicted proteins | sample Cruoilmetagenom2_FD_187291 | JGI IMG/M metagenome (GOLD analysis project Ga0209013, IMG submission 187291) | Oil polluted marine microbial communities from Coal Oil Point, Santa Barbara, California, USA - Sample 2 (SPAdes) (version 2) | ecosystem: Environmental > Aquatic > Marine > Oil seeps ...
TGTAGGAGTGCTTCAACCAGGCGCTGCGGCAGACCTGATATTCGTGGATTACCATCCCTATACCCCTCTAAGTGCTGGGAATTTACCCTGGCAGATTATATTTGGTATCCAGGAAAGCATGATCACATCTACTATGGTGGCTGGAAAATTCTTGATGAAGGATAATCAAATTCTGACTCTGGATGAAGAGAAAATTGCAGCGGAAGCTCAAAAAATAGCCCCGGAGATCTGGAAACGGTATGAAGGATTTGTGGGAAAGTATTCGTAAGGAATTAACAATTAGTAAGTATTTATAAGAGAGGTGTGAATGTCTGAAAAACATACAATTGCCATCCTGGGAGGGACAGGTCATGAAGGAACAGGACTGGCACTGCGCTGGGCTTCAAATGGCTATGATGTCATTATTGGCTCCCGGCAAGAGGAAAAAGCTCTTAAAGTAACAGATGAGATCAATGAGATCCTTGGAAAAAAATTGGTCCGCGGAATGGAAAATGGTGCTGCAGCCCGAGAGGCGGATATAAATGTGCTTACCGTGGTTGCTACTGCACACGAGGCGGCATTAACTGGATTGAAGGATGATCTGCAGGGGAAAATTCTGGTAGATGCTACAGCCAGGATCAAATTTCCAAATCCGAAACCTCCGGCCCCGCCATCAGCGGCACGATTGGCCCAGGATCTGCTTGGAGAAGGTGTCAGGGTTGTGGCTGCTTTCCAGAATATCCCTGCCAGTGCCCTCAAAAACTTGGAGAAAGAACTGGATAGCGATGTTTTAGTCTGCGCGGACAATCGCGAAGATGCCGATCAGGTCAGTGAGTTGATCCGAGAAGCAGGTATGAATGCCTTTTATGTGGGTGATCTTGACATTGCCATTACCCTGGAAGGTATTACAGCTGTGCTTGTTTATTTGAATAAGTTCAATGATATTAAACACGCCAGCATTAAGATCGTAGGTTCCTGAGGAGATTTGTGGCTTCAAAACCAAGCAGAGTCCTGAAGTTGGTCACACTGGCAGATTTTCCCATGATCCAAAAAGGGGATATTCTGGCAGATATCATACATAACACCCTGACTGTGAATCAGATTGATCTTCAGGACGGGGATGTGTTAGTGATCGCGCAGAAGGTGATCTCAAAGGCTGAAGGGCGCAAGGTGGACCTACAAACCGTAGAAGTTTCTCCAGAGGCAAATGAACTGGCAAAAAAAGTTGAAAAGGATCCCCGGATTGTGGAGTTGATCCTCAGGGAAAGCAATAAGGTTCTGCGCCATAGGCCAGGTTTGATCGTGGCGGAGCATAAACTTGGATTTGTGTGCGCCAATGCTGGAATTGATCGTTCGAATGTCAAACAGGGTGAGGGTTCAGAAGACGATAGCGTGCTCCTACTCCCGAAAGATCCCGACCGATCTGCCCGGGAAATACGCCTGTCGTTAGAAAAGACCTGGGATCAGAGTGTCGGGGTTCTGATCATTGATTCCCATGGGAGAGCCTGGCGCAATGGAACTGTTGGGATCTCAATCGGATTTTCTGGTCTTCCAGGTATTGTGGATTTAAGAGGAGAGCCGGATTTATTTGGCTATGAGTTGAAAGTAACTCAAATTGCCGTGGTAGATGAACTTGCGGCAGCTGCCTCATTATTGATGGGACAGGCTGATGAAGGCCTTCCAGTTGTGCATGTCCGTGGATTTCCGTATCCACTTCGAGACGGTTCCTTTGAGGAAATTCCGCGAGTTTTAGAGAACGATTTATTTCGCTGATAAATTATTAGAAGGAAATAAGATAAATGTTAAAGGTGATCACTGAATGAAAATTGTAGCTCTAGCTGGAGGAGTTGGTGGCGCAAAATTAGCGGATGGGATTTATCGTTTGATCCCAAAAGTGGAATTGACTGTGATCGTCAATACAGGTGATGATTTTATGCATTTTGGTTTGAATATCTCCCCCGACCTTGATACAGTTTGTTATAACCTGGCGGGAATGGAAAATCCTGAGACCGTATGGGGCAGGGGATCTGAAAATTGGGAAACGATGGATCTGATCAAAAAACTCGGCGGCCCTGATTGGTTTTCGTTGGGAAATAAAGACCTGGCTACAAATCTGGAGAGGACCCGGCGCTTAAATGAAGGAGACCCGCTCTCAAAGATCACAGCAGATTTTTGTGAACATTGGGGAATATCGGCCCGTGTTTTACCAATGACCGATGATCTGGTTCCCACAATGGTGAAAACAGAAGATGGTTATTTGCCATTCCAGGAGTATTTTGTCAAACTCGGGACAAAACCAGAGGTCAGCGGGTTCGTTTTTCAGGATATTGAAAGTTCCACTCCAGCTCCCGGCGTAATATCTGAGATTGAGGATGCAGATCTGGTAGTGATCTGTCCTTCAAACCCATGGGTGAGTATTGCCCCGATTTTGTCAGTTCCCGGAATACTAGACGCTCTAAAGAAGAAGATCGTTGTGGGAGTATCACCCATTATTAGCGGTGAAGCAGTTAAAGGGCCTGCAGCTAAAATGTACCGTGAAATGGGTCTCCAGCCTTCTGCTCTATCTGTTGCAGAGGGATATGGTGACTTGATTACAGGTTTTGTCATAGATCAGAAGGATAAGAAATTGATCAAGGATATAGTATCAAGCTTTGATGGGAAGATCTGGATCCTGCAAGCTGATACCTGGATGGAAAACCGTCAGGATCGCATTCGGATGGCGGGTGAAGTAGTGATATTTGGCAATCAATTGATCAAGGAGGTTTAAGGATGGCTTTATGGGCAATCGTACCTGTTAAGCCGCTTCGCAGGGGGAAATCTCGCCTTGCAAAGGTGATTTCTGCTGAAGAAAGGGCAGATTTAAATCAATATTTGCTTGAGCATACTATCCAGGTCTTATCTACCATAGATGAGATTGAGAATGTTCTGGTAATTAGTCGGGACACTGAAGCTCTAGCCTTGGCCCGTGATTTGGGAGCAAGGACAGTTCAGGAATATGGCAGCCCTGGCCTGAATACTGCATTAACCCGGGCCGTGGAAATAGCCAAATCCTATGGGACCTGTGGTATTTTAGTACTGCCGGCTGATTTACCACGTCTGGACGCGGAAGATATCCGCAAATTACTCGTTCATCGAGAAAATCCACCAGTTGTGGTGATCGCTCCGGACAGGAAAAAGGAAGGCACCAATGCCCTTTTTGTCTGTCCACCGGATTTGATCGATTTTAAGTATGGCAAAGGATCGTTCAAAAAACATAGTAAAGCGGCCTTGGATGCAGGAGCGCGCCTCGAGATATGTGACCTGGCTTCTCTGGAATTGGATCTAGATGAGCCTGAAGATCTAGCATTGATCGAAGCAGAATTAAGAATTAACAAATAATGGAAATCATAATTACTATCTATGGAGGATAACTATGACTAAACCAGCTGCACTTTATTTACAGGATGCCCATGATCTGCGGGACGGCCTCGAGTACGTTCGTTATGCTGAGGAAAAAGGCTTTGACGCCGTCTGGCAGGCTGAGTCCCGCCTGGTAAGAGATGCCATAGTTCCCATGGCGGCTTATGCAGCCGTTACTGAGACGATCAAAGTCGGCTCCGGTGTGATCAATAACTGGACCCGCAATATAGGCCTGCTAGCATCAACTTTCCTGACCCTGGATGACCTTGCACCTAACAGGATGATCTGTGGTATCGGTGCCTGGTGGGATCCCCTGGCAGAAAATGTTGGTATTAAGAGGCGCAAACCGCTCACTGCCATGCGGGAAACCGTGGAAGTCATGCGGCGATTGTTGAATATGGAAAATGTGACTTTTGATGGTGAATTTGTTCATGTTGAAAATATTGAACTGGACGTTGTTCACGGAAATACCAACCCCCGCAATGTACCGATCATGATTGGCGCCACCGGTCCGAAAATGCTTCAGTTGTCTGGAGAGATCTGCGATGGTGTGGTGATGAATTACTGTGTTCCTGTGGAATATAACAAAATGGCCATCGAAAATATCGAAATTGGCGCAAAAAAAGCTGGGAAGACGATTGATGATATCGATCGCCCTCAGTTAGTTGTCTGTTCAGTTTCAGATGATTATGATGAAGCAATGGACTCCACCCGGCAATTGCTGACCCAATACCTGGCTCAGCAGCCTCACATCGCCATTGCATCAGGCGTTTCGAATGATGTTGTTGCTGAAATCCAGTCGATCTTGGGCTGGCCGGCAACCCATGAACAGATCCAGGCTGCCAAGCATCTGGTTACAGATGATCTTATTCACCGCATTACTGCTTCTGGTACACCAGATGTAGCCCGTGAAAAAGTAGATCAGTATCGAGCAGAAGGCTGCACAACACCGATCCTGTATCCTGTTGGTGGAGATGTAAAGGTATTGATCGATACATTTGCAACGAAATAGTTTTTTAGGAAGACCAGCCCTGGAGAGATACTTCTCCCTGGAGTTGAAATGTTTTTCCAGGGCTTTTTGCATGAGGAATTGATTATGATCACTGAATACCATCGACCTGATAGCCTTAAAGAATTATTATCCCTGGTTTCAAGAAAATCTCCCCGGACAATTGTGCTGGGAGGCGGATTGTACATAAATGAGGTTATCAAAGAACCAATAGCGGTTGCTGACCTGCAAAATTTGGGAATAACCGCTATTCAAAAGAAGGGAAAAAACCTCCAGTTTGGGGCGGCAGTCACTCTCCAGGCTTTGGTTGACTCTGAACTCATTCCAGCTGCTCTTAAGAAAAGTATCAAACACCAGGAAACCTATAACAGGCGTCAAGTAGCAACCCTGGCTGGAACCCTGGTTGTTGCAAATGGACGTTCGGCAGTAGCAGGAGTATTTTTAGCCCTGGATGCAGAATTGATTATCAGTGGGGCAAAGTCCGATAATGAAAAGATCAGGCTGGGGGATTTCCTGCCAGTGAGGGAAGACAAATTAGCCGGTAGGGTGATCACGGAAATCAGTATCCCGGTGGATGTCCGCGTCTCTTATCAGTATGTTGCCAGATCTCCAGCAGATTTGCCTATTGTTGGTGCAGCAGTCACGCAATGGCCATCAGGAAGGACTCGGGCTGTATTGATCGGGTATGGAGACCAACCGGTGATGGTACTGGATGGCCCTGAAGCCGATGGAGTGGTTGAAGCTGCTAAAGATGCTTATTCTGATGCAGATGATCAATGGGCTGGCGCTGCTTATCGGTCAGACACTGCCGGGATTCTTGTGAAGCGCTGTTTAGAAGAGATAGCTGAGAACGGTTAAGGATTAATCATCATGATTGATATCGAACTTACAATAAATAATCAAGCCTACCAGCTTAGTATCCATCCGGGTGAACGGTTATATTATGTGCTGCGGAGATTAGGTTATAGAAGCGTTAAATTTGGTGACGAACACGGAAAATCCGGTGCAGATACGATCCTGCTCAACGGAAAACCTGTTAACGCCTTCGTGATGCTGGCAGCTCAGGCTGGTGGACAAGATATAGAGACTATAGAGATGCTGGGTGAACATCCCAAGCAGGGATGGAAAGAGGGCAGGGGACTTCATATTCTTCAGCAGGAATTTGTAAAAACCGGCGCTATCCAATGCGGTTACTGCACACCAGCCCAGATCCTGGCATCTAAAGAACTGCTAAGCCGGGAGCCGAATCCGACAGAGGAGCAGGTTAGAGATGCCCTGTCTGGCGTTTTATGCCGCTGTACTGGTTACTTGAAACCTGTTGAAGCTGTTCTGCGCGCAGCCGCCCGCCAGAGGGGAGAGGAAGTACCGCCAATTGAAGATCCAATTCAGGTCCCGCCTGAATGGATGGACAGTGACGTCCATGATTCCATTCCACCGACACGAACGGTCGAAGTCGATGGGTCGACTTTAACAGCAGAGAGAGTGATCACTGAATTAAAGGTAATTAACAGTCCGGATACTTGGCGCCAGGTAGGAAAACCCAAGGAAAAAGTAGATGCCGTTAAGCTAGTGCAGGGCAAACCAGCCTTTGCCGCTGATTTTGAACGACGGGATATGTTATTTGCTAAAGTGCTGTTCAGCCCTCATGCTCATGCCAGAATAAAATCCATAAACACGGCCAAAGCCCAGGAGATCCCTGGCGTGCGATGTGTGCTAACCCATAAAGATCTGCCCCGCGTTCCGTATTCTACGGCGGGTCAATCCGATCCAATTCCAGGTCCGCTGGATTGCTATTCCCTTGATAACAAGGTTCGTTTCGTGGGAGATCGGGTAGCTTTTGTCGCCGCGGAATCTGAAGAGATCGCCCAAAAGGCAGTCGATGCGATCGAAGTTGAATATGAAATGCTTGAAGCGATCCTGGATACACGAGAATCTATGAAGCCAGGCGCACCGGTAATCCATGATCAGGATGATTATGTCAATTTCGCGGACTCTGATCCATCGAAAAATCTGGCCGCAGAGATCCGGATTGATATCGGTGATGTTGAGGAAGGGTTTAAGCAGGCTGACGAGATCTTCGAGGCAGAATATGAAGTACCAAAGGTACAACAGGCCCACATTGAACCACACGTAGTAGTGACTTATTGGGACGAGGATGACCGCCTTGTCATTCGAACTAGCACCCAGGTCCCATTTCATGTTCGCAGGATGATCGCGCCTGTCCTGGATCTGCCAGTAAAAAGGATCCGTGTCATTAAACCCCGTGTTGGTGGTGCTTTTGGTGGAAAACAGGAAATGTTAATTGAAGATGTTGCAGCTCACCTGACTATCGTTACCGGTCAGCCAGTTCAGTATGTATACACCAGGGAAGAGGAATTTATCGCTTCCCGCTCCCGCCACCCTATGAGAATAAAGCTGAAAACAGGCGTGAAGAAAGATGGAACGTTGACCGCTAATGCTATGTATGCTTTGAGTGATACTGGCGCCAATGGCGCTCATGCGTTGACAGTGACCGGCAATACTACAAAAGCAATGGCTTTATACGTTGGAGATGGACCATTCCGAGAATCTCCCAATATTCGCTTTTATGCTGATATTGTCTATACTAACACCCCGCCTTCGGGTGCTTATCGTGGCTACGGTGTTCCCCAAGGATATTGGCCTGTTGAACGCCATATGGAATTTATTGCCCATGAACTTGGGTTGGATCCACTGGAGTTCCGTATGAAAAATTCTCTACAGGCTGGAGAGATCCATCCCTTTAGTGTTGCCTGGAGTGAAGGCAGAGAGCCGGTCCCGGAGATGATTCAATCAAACGGACTGGCAGAATGTGTCATGAAAGGCAAAGAAGCCATTGGATGGGATAAAAAACTGGCAGATAAAGATTGGAAAGATGTGCCGGGAAAACCTTACCTGAAGCGTGGGTTAGGGGTTGCGCTGGTCATGCAAGGAACGGCAATTCCGTACTTGGATATGGGAGGCGCTAGTATCAAACTCAACGATGACGGGTCTTTTAACTTACTTGTAGGTGCAACAGACCTTGGAACAGGATCAGATACCGTTCTGGCGCAAATGGCGGCCGAGATATTGGGGGTGAACTTGGAGGACATAATCGTTTACTCGTCAGATACGGATTTCACACCTTTTGACAAGGGCGCTTATGCCTCCAGTACGACTTATATATCCGGAGCAGCTGTTGTTGATGCGTCAAATAAAGTGGCCGAAAAGATTAGAGAGAGAGCCGTGATGATTCTGGAATCCCGCCTGGATGGGATGAGATTCATAGCCAGTGAGATAGAGTTGACTGACTGCTGCGCAATTGCGCCTGATGGACATGCAGTCTCATTGACAGATATCGCCCTTCATTCACTCCACCATGCCAACCAGGAACAGATCATGGCCGTGGGATCCTATGTGTCCCCAGTTTCTCCTCCACCGTTTGCAGCCCAGTTCGCTGAAGTGACTGTGGATATTGAAACCGGCCAGGTTGTTGTTGATCACCTGGTGATGGCCGTGGATGGGGGAGTGATCATTAACCCTGTGACAGCCTCCGGTCAGATCGAAGGCGGTATGACTCAGGCTCTTGGATATGCTGTTTCAGAGGAAATGGTTTATGACGAGAAGGGCAGGGCTCGCGAGAAGAATTTTAGGGATTACCATATCTTTGAAGCGCATGAAATGCCGATCCTGGACACAATTTTTATCGAAACTTATGAACCTTCCCATCCCTTCGGAGTCAAGGCTGTAGCTGAGATACCCATGGATGGGGTCGCTCCGGCAGTTGGGAATGCAGTATTTAATGCCTGCGGGGCAAATATCCTTGATAATCCGGTGACTCCAGAAAAGATCTGGAAGGAGCTGCAAGGAAACTAGGCCTGCCGGCCAAGATAGAAAGAATGCCCAGGAGCTAGTTGTCCTGGGCATTTTCACTAACTTATAGCAGGTGGTGGAAGGCGAGTAGACTGCCAATCTGTTATAATTTAATAGTTATCATCCGGTTGAAAATAAGGGGCAGAAAATCCTCTTTTTTAGAAAAATAGGTTGGTTTTGCCTATGGAAATAATTACCTACGTGATTGGACACGTTAATCCAGATACCGATTCAATAGCTTCTGCAATTGGATATGCCTGGTTGCTTCGGGAACGGGATGGGATCAATGCTGTAGCTGCCAGAGCTGGAACAACTAACCCCCAGACAACCTGGGTCCTGGACCGGTTGGATTTAGATGCACCCTGTTTGTTGACGGATGTCTCTCCCCGGTTTGAAGTTGTTGCCCGCCGTATGGATACTACATCACCGGATGAGCCGCTCAGAAATGCCTGGGAAATCGCCAGCAGGACGGGAGGCGTTTCCGCTATTGTGAATGATGACGGCACTCCATATGGCTTGATCACTGGGCTAACCCTGTTTTCTTTCCTGTCTGAGCTGGTTGGTCCCCATCCAGGCGGCCAGGATATGCGTATCTCAGAACTCCTTGAAATGCCCTGTCATGAAGCCGCTGATACGGATGTTCCCCAATTCAAAGCAGGCAGCCGTATCCGCGACGCCGTGAATAGGATACTGAGGCAGGAGCGCAATTATTTCATTGTGGTGGATGATGATGGACAATATGTGGGACTCTCGCGTCAGCGGGATATCCTCAATCCCCCCCGGGTTCAGGTTGTCCTGGTGGATCATAATGAAAAAGAACAGGCTGTCGGTGCTCTGGAGGAAGCAGAATTGCTGGAAATCATTGACCACCATCGGCTTGGCAACCCTTTTACCCGGGCACCAATCCGATTTACCACTGAAGTTGTAGGAAGCACCAGCACTATTATCGCTGAGCGTATTATTGAAGCTGGTTTGAGTGCTCCCGCAGATATTGCGGGTATACTCCTGGCCGGCATTTTTTCTGACACTCTCTTTTTTACTTCTCCCACAACAACCGACCGCGACAGAAAAGCTGCTGAGAGGATGGGGCGCAGTGCTTTTTCTGCTAGTAGTCCCTTAAAGGGAGAATCTTTAGAGACCTACGGTGAGGCAGTAATAAAAGCGGGAGCAGGTATCTCCACCAGGGATCCAGATGAGATCGTTACCTCGGATACAAAAACCTATACTTCAGGTGGATTGAATTTCGGAATTGCCCAGGCGGAAGTAACCGATTTGGTGCAAGTGGACAAACACTTACCGGAACTGAAAGATGCTTTGGAACGTCTGCGTATAAATCGGGCTCTGGATTTTACGATCCTGATGGTTACAGACGTTGTTCAGGGATCAAGCCGGTTAGTTATCAATCACCCTCCACCAACTTTTGATGATTTGCCCTATCCGGGTAGTTCAGATGAAACACGTTTCGCAAAAGGCGTGGTTTCCAGAAAGAAACAGCTCCTGCCGGTCATACTTAGTTTACTTGAAACTTGATCTGGAATAGGGGCAAAGAAATGAGTGCTGTATTATCAGCCTTAGCTGAATTACCAAAAACAGGAACAGCAGCAGCCCTTTGCACAATCATTAGGGCCAATGGATCAACGCCCCGTAAAGAAGGCTGTAAAATGTTGGTTTATGCGAGCGGATCCATTGTTGGGACGATAGGTGGAGGAGAGGTAGAAGGTAGAGTAATTGAGGAAGCGCTAGAATCGATCCAATCCGGTGAAAGGAAGATCCGTGCTTACGATCTGATAAATCCGGATAAAGGCGATCCTGGAATCTGCGGAGGGACCTTGGAGGTATTTATCGATCCGTTAACACAACCGGAAGACCTGATCATCGTAGGCGGTGGTCATGTTGGTAAAGCGGTTGTATATCTGGCAAAATGGCTGGGATTTCGGGTGATCCTGAGTGATGACCGGGAAGATTTCTGCTCACCAGACTTTGTGCCGGGAGCAGATGAATATATTCACTGCTCCTTGGAGGAATTATCCTCAAGATTTGAGTTTTCACCTCAATCTGTGATAATTCTGGCAACCAGGAACAATCAGGTGGATATCCGGGGACTCCCGGAGCTGCTGGCTGCGCCGTCTTCTTATATTGGAGTGATCAGCTCTCGGAGGAGATGGAAGCTTACTGAGGAAGAGCTGCTTAAAGCCGGAATTAAGAAAAAAGATTTGGATCGGATCCATGCTCCAATTGGATTGGATATCAAAGCTGAAACACCTGAGGAAATTGCCCTCAGCATCATGGCGGAAGTTTTCCAGGTCGTTCGTGGTGGATCTGGGAAAGGTTTATCATAACAGCAAGTTGAATGGTCAAAAGCATTTGACGAAGAAGGATTTATGTGGCAAGAGTATATCAATGCAATTTCAATAGAACAGGTACTCTCTCTACTGGCTGCTGAAAAAAGTAAAGCCAGGATCATTGCTGGTGGAACGGACCTGGTCCTGGAAATGCGTGAGGACTTTCACCAGGAAGTAAAAACTCTGATAGATATCTCCAGGGTTGAAACATTAGATGAGATAACTCTCGATGACGCTGGGTATATTCATATTGGTGCCGGTGTTACTCATAATCAATGTGTAGCTTCAGAAATCATTCGCGATGGAGCTCTGCCGCTGGCCTTGGCGTCATTGGAAGTGGGCGCTCCCCAGATACGGAATACAGGGACGATTGTTGGCAATCTGGTGACAGCATCTCCGGCAAATGACACCATCGTACCTTTAGTAGCTTTGAAAGCTGTGTTGAAAATCCGATCCCTGGATGGAGAACGTCAGGTCGCCCTAAGTGATTTTTATACCGGTGTTCGGAAACATGTGCTCCAGCCAGATGAACTGGTTACAGAAATTATCGTTCCTTCAATGGAATCTGATCAACACGGCGAGTATCTAAAGTTGGGTCTCAGAAAAGCCCAGGCGATCTCACTGGTGAATATGGCAGTACTGCTGGGATTAGACGAAGGAAAGATCACAAGTGCCAGTATCACCCTGGGCGCCGTTGCGCCAACGATCATCCATGCTTCTTCTGCTGAAGATTTCCTGGTCGGAAAAGAGCTATCCGAAAATATTATCGATCAAGCAGCTGACCTTGCCCGGCAAGCAGCCCGGCCAATTGATGATATTCGAAGTTCCGCAGATTACAGGCATGAGATCACACGAGTGTTGGTTAAGAGAGGACTTACACACATTATGACTGGTGAGGAAGGGGCAAGGTTGCCGAATTCTCCAGTCTTATTAGTGAGTAAGGATACTGATCAAGATAAACCAGCTTTGGATGATAAACCGTTGATCTCGGGTAAAATCCCGATTATCACCCGTATCAATGGTGAGGAATTTACGTTTAATAAAGGGCACCGGGGAACTCTTCTTCATCTGATACGTGATTTTGCTCAGTTGACTGGAACAAAGGTTGGTTGCGAAGAAGGAGAATGTGGAGCCTGCACGGTTTATTTGGACGGAAAGGCAGTTATGTCCTGTCTGGTTCCAGCTCCACGGGCTCATATGGCTGATATCATAACTATTGAAGGGCTGGGTACGGAAGAAGACCTTCATCCAGTCCAGGAATCGTTTATTGAACAAGGAGCTGTCCAGTGCGGCTACTGCACTCCTGGTTTTATCATGTCCGCCGCGAAACTTCTGGAAGAAATTCCTCATCCGTCGGAGGAAGAGATCAAAACAGCGATCTCTGGTAATCTTTGCCGTTGCACGGGAT
>Ga0209013_10004633_pt1 | contig 12006 bp, 11 predicted proteins | sample Cruoilmetagenom2_FD_187291 | JGI IMG/M metagenome (GOLD analysis project Ga0209013, IMG submission 187291) | Oil polluted marine microbial communities from Coal Oil Point, Santa Barbara, California, USA - Sample 2 (SPAdes) (version 2) | ecosystem: Environmental > Aquatic > Marine > Oil seeps ...
GCTAGGCTGCGATACATTACAAGATGTATACGATCATTTTGCAAGAATATAAATGCACGACAGGAGAAATAGCCTGTCGTGCTTTTTTTTATGGGAATACTTTACTTTCTCAAAAACATAAACTGACATAAACCATATGCTCCAATTCATAAATTGAAAAACGGCTAGAATAACTTGTCTAAAGTACATAAAATTAGTTCTTTTTTTAGGGGGATCCTGAATATACTTTGCTAAGTTTGTTTTTATAAAATTATTAAAAGGAGATCAGCCCCTGGAAAGTATGGATCATATATTAACTCAACAGGACACCCCGTATTCATATCGACGCTTTGGTAAACGAGCATTAGATGTTTCAGTTAGTACAATATTACTTTTTCTATTGATACCAATAATAGTATGTTTATCCGTAATCCTAGTGATTTTCACAGGTAATCCTGTTTTCTACAAACAAAATAGAGCAGGTTTACATAATCGACCTTTTATAATTTGGAAGTTTCGAACAATGCGATCAGAGGATGTTGAGTCCAGCTCTCACCAGTACGAATGGAAAGACGAAGTCCCTCTAGACTTTTCTTTTACAACACCACCAACTTTAACGATTACTGAGCTGGGTAAAATATACAGGAAATATAGTATAGATGAAATTCCACAACTTTGGAATGTCTTGAAAGGAGAAATGAGTTTTGTAGGACCGAGGCCAGAAATGATTGAGATTACGAATCATTATTCTCCAGATCAAAAGAAACGTTTACTAGTTAAGCCAGGTATTACTGGATATGCACAGATACATGGCCGTTCCGCCATCACCCATGGGGAAAAAGTCAATTATGATTTATATTACGTCAAGCATTGCTCCTTGTTGCTTGACCTAAAAATCGTGACACGAACGATATTTATTGTAATTACGGGAAAAGGAGCTTGGTGAACGAGTTAAAACATAAAGGAAGAGGAGTTTGCTAGTTGATATTCATAATCACATTTTACCAGGACTAGCCGATGATCCTGAGTCTCTAGAAGAAGTATTAATTGCAGAAAAAGCTGTTGCTAATGGTATTTGAATGATGAGCATATTTCATATTAAGATCCGACATTGAATTTAACATGGACAAGAAATCTATTTCTTTAACAGTTTATTGTATAAGCTATGAAACTTGTCCGAAAGTCATGAACCTTTTAACATATTCCCCTGATTATTGTTACTAAAGGTTTCCAATTGTAATTACATGAAAAGGGGCTAACTAAACATGGAAATGATGAAGTTAACATGAATGATGTAATCAATCTCAAACACCTATTTGTGGTTATAAAAAAATATAAGATACGAGTTCTAGTGATTATTTTGACGATAACTTGTTTAGGAGGGGCAATCGGTTTTGCTATTCCAAAGGTTTATGAAGCAGAGATGGACATTCTTGTAAATTATTCGACAACAACAGAGACCGGCGTATCAATCAATGAAATTGAAATGAATTTACGATTAATTGAAACTTATAAATACTTGTTAACAACAAATCAAATATTAGAAAAAGTTAATGACTCTATGGTAAATAAAGTGAGCTTAAGTGAGTTGAAAAATAAAATAACCATAACATCAAGCAACGAGTCACAAATAATGACGATTCATGTTCAGCACGGTACAGCTAAGGGTGCAGTAAATTTAGTAAATACAGTGGCAAAAGTATTTCAAGAGGAAATTAAAAGCTTAATGAAGATGAATAATGTAAATATTCTTGGTGAAGCATCGATCAAAGATAATACCAAAATGCTTAATCCTCATCCTGCTTTCTATTTCATCATTTCTTTAATTCTTGGGACAATGATTTGTTTTGTTATTTTAGTTATTAAGGAAACTTTTTTTACAATATTAAATCAAGAGGAACTTACAGAAAAGCATCTCCATCTACCTAGCATCGGTTCCATTCCGGTTATAAAAAATCGGTTGGATAGATATGGACATTCGATTGAGTCGTTTCGCAATATACGTGCAAATATACAATTTCAATTAAATGAGCAAAAAATTAAATCGTTTGTAATCACAAGCTCTCTTGCAGAAGAAGGAAAATCATTTATCAGTGCAAGTTTAGCAAAAGCTTTTGCCATGGATCATCAAAAAGTTGTGTATATCGATGCTGATTTACGTCGCCCTGTTGGAAGAAAAGTATTTAATATGAAAAAGCAAATAGGAATTACTTCGTTTGTAGCTGGGCAAGCAAATCTATCTGATATTATTCAGCAAACAGAATATGAAAACCTTTCATTTATAGGAGCAGGTCCTTATCCACCGAATCCAGCAGAAATTTCTTCATCCATCGAAATGAAATTGCTGCTAAAGCAGTTAGCGGAGCAGTTTGATATCATTATTATTGATAGCCCTCCATTAATTGTTGCCGATGTTCTCAGTTTAGTAGATATAGCTGATGGCTGTCTGCTTGTCATTAATGGAAGTAAAACGAAAAAGGATATAGCGATGAAAAGCTTAGAGAAGCTTCATAAAGTCCAAGCTAATGTATTGGGAACAATACTGAATAGAAATAAATTTCAACAGGATGGTTCGACTAATTATTACTAAAGGAGTGGAAGCTATTGATTGTAGATATCCATAATCATATTTTACCTTATCTAGATGATGGCGCTGCAACAGAAGAACAATCATTGATGCTTGCTGCAAATGCAGCAGCTAATGGGATTACGCATATTATTGCTACTCCGCACCAAAATGAAAACTATAAGAACAAACCATCTATTGTGTATGAAAGAGTAAAAGAGATGAATTCACTATTGCACGAAAAAAATATTCCAATTACGTTGTATGCGGGTATGGAGATAAAATTAAATTCAAGTATATTGGATAACCATTTATTAACTCTGGCAAATAGTGGAAAATATTTACTGATTGAAATGCCTAATAATTTTTTTCCTACTTATCTATTTGATGTGTTATATAAGCTTCAGTTAAAAGGGTTTATACCAATCATTGCACATCCTGAAAAGAATCCAATACTTATGAGGGATAGATCAAAAGTAACAGAGATTGTAGAAAGAGGAGCATTATTACAAATTACTGCTGGAAGCATACTTGGTAAAAATGGGAGAAGGGTAAAAACGTTCTCTAAACAACTACTTAAACAACAACTTGTCCACTTTGTAGCATCAGATGCACATAGTTTGAGTTATCGTCCTTTTTTGTTGAAACAAGCATATGAGTATATAGATAATAAATTTGGAACAAAGTTAGGGGATTATTTTAAAGATAATGCAAGGCATGTTATTACAGGTACTGAGTTTTACGTATTAGATCCAAAGAAACTTTGAGGGATTATAAGTTGATGAGGAGTGGAAAATGACTGAGAGAAGACATATTCGGATATCCTGTTTTCTATTTTTTACAATGGCAGTTAGTTCCTTTGTTGTAATTGAGCCGTCTCCTTACGATCTTCTAATTATCCTAATTATAATAATAGGTTTTGCTTTCTCTATCTATAATTTTTCTAGGGAAGTTATTTTTCCTATATTAATGCTCTGTATTTTTTTAATAAGTAATTTATTGTCATTATTTTTTATTGAAGAAATAGGACCATCTATCTTTTATACGGCTATTTCATTTTATTTAGCTTTAACTTGGATAGGGATAATAGGGATGAGAAATTTATTAAAATGGCCATACTTACAAATAATATTACATGGTTATTTGGTTTCTGCATGTATCTCAGCTACTATTGGTATCCTAGCTTATTTTCAATTAATACCGAACAGTGAATTTTTCTTAATGTATGGAAGAGTGAAAGCCCTATTTAAAGATCCAAATGTGTTTGGCCCATTTTTAGTTATGCCTGCTTTATTTGCTCTAAGTATGACTGAACTGAAGAATACACTGTACGTGAAGAGAATTTTTTATTATATTTCTTTCTTTATCTTGTTTATAGGAATAATCCTTAGTTTTTCAAGAGCAGCTTGGGGGAACTTTATCCTCTCTTTATTAGTTTTTTTGTCTCTATATAAAGGGAACTTTTTTAAGAAAAGAGTCAATACAATAATTTTTATAGTTTTAATCGGTATTCCAGGAATTCTATATTTCATTCAAACTCCAATGGTTGAAGATTTGCTAGCCTCTAGATTAAGTTATCAAGGTTATGATGATAATCGATTTGACACACAAATTGCAGCTTTAAAGGTTGGATTTTCTAATCCGCTAGGGATAGGGGCCGGTCAAACGGAAGTTATATTAAAGACATCTACCCACAGCTTATATGCAAGGCTTTTTGTTGAAAACGGTTTTTTGGGGTTCTTATCTTTTTTGGGAGTTCTGATTGCCTGTATTTATAAGTCCTTTAAATCTTTTATAAATTCAGATGGAGATATTGCAATATTTCACTTAGTTGTATTTACTTCTCTTATTGGTTTAGTATTTAATAGTTTTTTTGTTGATACATTACATTGGAGACATCTATGGCTGTTGTTGATATTAGCGTGGATTCCGGCAAATGAAAATATAGATTAATCACAAATTAGACTAGATATTAAGTGTTTTATATAAAAAACTGATTGCTTAGAGTTTAGTGTTTGTACAAGACTTATGCTAAGTGGGGTGCGGTTAGTGAACAAATATGAATCATATTGAGAGGAATGAGGTTTATAAAAAATCCAAAGGTATCTATAATAATGGGAATTTATAATTGTGAAGAAACATTACCTCAGGCAGTTGATTCTTTACTTTCACAAACTTATTCAAATATAGAAATTATAATGTGTGATGATGGTTCGACTGATAATACATTTAAAATTGCTTTAGATTATGCAAGTCAACATAACAATATAGTATTATTGAAAAATGAAAAAAACGAAGGACTAGCATTTGCTTTAAATAAATGTCTGGAAAGTTCAAATGGGACGTTAATAGCTAGACAGGATGGAGATGATATTTCTACAGTTGATAGAATTAGAAAACAGGTTGATACTTTTTTAGCGTGTAATGGAATATCCATTGTTAGTACTGGAACAGCACACTTTGATGAAAATGGTATATGGGCGCATATATTTCCACCGCCCTCTCCAAGTAAATCAGATTTTATAAATGGCTCACCTTTTTGCCATGGCTCAGCAATGATCAAGAAAAGTTCTATACTAGCAGTTAAGGGATATGATTCTACTAAAAAGTCATTACGGGCAGAGGATTATGATCTGTGGTTTAGGATGTATGCTACGGGTTTCACAGGTGTTAATATTCAAGAAATGTTATATTTTGTTAAAGATGATAGGAATGCTATGAACAGAAGGAAGTTTAAATATAGGTTAATCGAAATGTACATTAGATATAAGGGATATAAACTGTTAAAAATACCCTATAGAAAATATATTTATATATTAAGGCCTTTAGCAGTAGGTTTTATTCCTCGAAAAGTTTATTACTTTATTAGGAAAAAGAAATATTCATACTAAAAAAGTATTAAAAATAGGAGAGGATAATACTCAATGCAGTTAAACCTTTCAGGCAATGGATACACCTATTATATAGATAAAAATATGGCAGTTTATAGAATTGGTGTTTCAATTGTATGAGCTTTAAAAAAGAATAAAGATTCATTGTAATGATGCAATTCAGCAATTTTCTATATATTTTGAGCTTGAATAAAATCTAAATAATTAAATCATGTGGCTATAAAATATAAAACAGAGAAGGACAAATTATCGAATCTATTAAAAAAACGGCAGTATTCTTAATGGTTTTAACGGCTCTATCAAAAGTATCTGGATTCCTACGGGATATTACACTTTCTTTTTTCTACGGTGCTACTAATACGAGCGATGCGTATATCATTTCCATTACGATTACATCTGTTTTATTTAGTCTTATTATCATGGGGATTTCCACTGCATATATTCCAATGTTTAAACAAATTGAGCATGATTTAGATCAACGTTCAGCCGATGCTTTTACAAATAATCTTATTAATATTGTCTTAATTATATCAACTGGCGTAATTTTGTTTGGTTTAACTTTTTCGAACGTATTGGTTAAATTGTTCGCTCTAGGTTTTGATGTTGAGACATTAAAAGTAGCTGTACTCTTCACACGTATTGGACTAGTAGGAATCTATTTTATTAGTCTTACACAGCTTTTCATAAGTTACCTACAGTTAAATGGGAAGTTTACTATACCCGCTATGATTGGCTTACCTTTCAATTTCATTATTATCCTCTCTATCATTATTAGTACCCAAACGAATATCATCGTATTAGCAATTGGTAGTGTTGTAGCTGCTTTTATCCAGATGATCTTCCTACTACCTACTCTAAATAAAACTAGTTATCGTTACTCCCCCGTTGTTCGTTTTAAGGATAAAGATATAGGGAAGATGGCTATCATTGTATTCCCAGTTATGATTGGTATTTCCATTGATCAAATTAATCTAATGATAGATAAAACCCTTGCCTCTACATTGGTAGAAGGTGGTATATCTGCTTTAACGTATGCGAGTCGTTTAAATGATTTCGTACAAGGAATATTTGTTCTTTCATTTGTTACGGTAATGTTTCCACTCATATCAAATATGGCTGCTAAAAAAAACATGGAAGAATTCAAAAATTCAATTAGTGAGGTTATTTCAAGTGTTATGGTCATAGTTGTCCCAGCAAGTGTAGGGATTATGATTCTATCTGAGCCTATTATTAGATTACTTTTTGGACGTGGACATTTTGATGAGCTTGCAATTGATATGACAGCTCATGCACTCTTTTTCTATTCGATTGGGATGATAGGGTACGGTATCCGTGAAATATTAAATCGTACTTTTTATTCCCTACAAGATACTAAAACCCCTATGTATAATGCTGCTATTTCAGTAGTCTTAAACATTATTTTAAATTTCATCCTGTCTTCTTTCATGGGTATCAGTGGACTAGCTCTTGGTACAAGTATCTCGGCACTTTTTTGCTCGACACTATTAGTTATAAACCTCCGAAAAAAAATAGGCTCATTCGGTTTGAGGGGAAACTTTGTCACTTTTTTGAAAGTCTTTTTTGCATCTTCTTTGATGGGTGTGATTGTTTATGTTTTATACGAATATGTATTATCAGAATGGCAATTGATATTCAAAATGGTTACAGTCGTTTTCGCAGGAAGTATCTTCTATTTCATTTTCATAACACTATTTAAGGTAAAAGAGACGAAAATTTTGTTAAATTTTTTCCGAAATAAAACTGGTTTAAAACCTTTATAGAGTCATATGATGGCTATTCCGAAATAGGAGGAAAAGTAAACTTGATAACAATTGAAAGAAAAATATTAAATGTAAAAATTAAAACCCATTTTTTTGCAAAAGAGGATCCTCAAAAGGAAAAAAAGGTTTCTTTAACTGGCTATTCCCATTCTTTTAATCCTAAGGGTTCTTCTAGTAGTTATGAAACACTTCAAATTGACTTGTTAAAAGATGAGCATGAATTATTAATGGAATTGAATAAAACAACAAGGAGACAAGTCAAGAGAGCTGAAGAAAGAGGTTTAGAGCGAGTAGTCATTGAAAACCCGACAGATGAGGATCTATTAGTATTTCAAGTTTTTTATAATGATTTTGCTAAAGATAAAAAAACATATCCTTGCTCTTCATATCACATGAAAACAATGAAATTGCTACGTGATAAAAATGCACTATTGATAACTTACATTAAAGATAGTAAAGACATACTATGTTATCGCATTTATATACTGGATGGTAAATTCGCAATGAATTTGTATTCAGCATCACATTTTCGAATGGCTGATAGCCAAGAGTTAAAAAAAGTCTCGGGCCAAGCAAATCGGCTTCTTACTTGGAAAAGTATACTCTGGTTTAAAAATAATGGTTACGTTTTATACGATTTTGGTGGTTTAACAAATGATGAGAACATCCGTCGATTTAAGTTTGGATTTGGTGGAGGAATTGTTCCGGTGTATTTTGGATATAAAGCCAACTCATATGTTGGTTCAATAATAATAAAAATAAGAGACTTAAAAATATCCTTTAGCACTATTAGAAAAATTAAATGAAAAGAAAAGACCATTAATTAAGGATTCCATATGAATCTACTGATTGAAAAAGTAGGATTTGCTTTAATAGTGAAAAGAAAAATCTCGGAAATTTCAATAGTGATAACTTTGAATAACACTAACTCTCAATTGTTTTCTACCAAAGAAAAAGAGGGATGTTGATGAAAATTGTTCAACTGATCACACATATGCATGAAGTAGGAGGGGCTCAAGTCCATGTCCGAGACCTTTCCAAAAGACTTGCACAGGAAGGGCATCATATTTCCATTCTATACGGTACAGAAAAAAAACTTGCAGATGAGCTATATTTAGCTGAGATAGACTACATTCCAATAAAGCACTTAATAAGGAATATGCATTTGGTCAAGGATTTAATTGCTTTATTTGAAATGCGAAAATTGTTGAAACAAATGAACCCTGATATAGTGGCCATTCATTCTTCCAAGGCTGGCATACTTGGGAGAGTAGCTTGTAGGTCACTTCGGATACCTTTCATATTTACAGCTCATGGTTGGGCGTTCACAGAAGGTGTAGAAAAAAATAAACAGGTTTTTTATCGCATGGTAGAAAAGTTGATAGGTAAAATAACGAAAAAAGTAATAACCGTTTGTGACTATGATAGAATTCTAGCATTGCAGCATCAAGTGCTAACTTCCACAAAACTAGAAACGATTCACAACGGTGTAATGGATCAAAGTAATCCAAACAATCCATTAGTACCTAATGAAATGGTGAAAATTTTAATGGTTGCTCGTTTTGACACACCTAAAAGACATTTAGAACTATTAGAGGCCTTGTCATTCATTAGGGATTTAAATTGGCATATGATTTTTGCAGGTGATGGAAGACTTAAAGAACAATGCGTTCAGTACGTTCAAGAGCATAATATGGGACATAAAGTAACCTTTTTAGGTAATCATTCTAACGTTTCGGAACTATTAATGGATGCCGATATTTTTGTACTGACCTCATCGTGGGAAGGGTTACCACTTTCAATATTAGAAGCGATGTCGCATGGACTACCAGTTGTTGCTTCTAATGTAGGTGGGGTGAATGAAGCGGTTAGGAATTCTGAAAATGGATTTTTAATTCATCATAATTTACCTGAAATACTTTCCACTTTAATCGGAGATCCTTTACTTCGAAAAAAGATGGGCAAAAAAAGTCGGGAAATATATGAAACCAGTTTTACATTTGAAAGGATGTATTATAAAACCTTTCTTACGTATAAAAACTTAATAAAATTGGAGGAAAAAGTTTGAAGGTACTAGTTACAGGGGCGGCAGGGTTTATAGGATCATATGTGGTACAGGAGCTTTTAGATCATCAATATTCAGTAGTTGCTTTAGATAATTTATCGAAGGGTAATAAAAGCAGAGTATCTTTAGATGCTACCTTTTATGAAGCAGATATTACTAGCGAAGAAATAGGATATATTTTTCAGCTTGAACAGCCTGACTTTGTTATCCATTTAGCAGCTCAATCCTCGGTACTTGAATCTATGAAGAAACCAAAAGAAGATTGCCAAGCGAATGTTCTAGGTACACTCAATATTCTTCGGTTTTCCAATCAATTTATTGTAAAAAAGTTTATATTAGCTTCCTCAGCAGCTGTTTATGGGAATCCAACTTCTTTGCCAATAAAAGAGGATTCGAAATTGGCACCTCTTTCTTTTTATGCATTATCTAAAATTTCCGCGGAGAATTATGTGCACTTATATGAAAAAATGTTTGGACTTAAAAGCTGTATATTACGATTTTCTAATGTGTATGGACCCAATCAGGAGAGTGGGGTAATTGCCAGTTTATTAAATCGAATCTCCAGAAGGGAAGCACCGATTATTAACAATGGTAGTCAAACGAGGGATTTTATCTATGTAAAAGATGTTGCCTCCGCTTGTCTTACAGCATTAGTTTCTCATGAAACGGGTGTCTTCCAAATTAGTTCAGGCAAAGAAAGAACGATTAATGAATTATTTAAGTTAATCTCTCATTTTACCAATATAGAAATAGAGCCTCTTATAAAAGAATTAGATGCAGCTGAGATTAAACGAAGTGTGCTCTCGAATGAAAAAGCTGTAAACCTGTTGCATTGGGAACCTAATTATTCATTAGAAGAGGGTATAGAAGAAATTATTCAATCTTATAGTATGGTGGAACAATTATAAACGAAGGGAGGATTATTTGAAGCTTATAAGTATTAAATCTTATTCACATTTAGAAGTTTACGAAAAGGACTGGAATAAGATAACAGAGGAAAACGAAAACACTAATCCCTTTATAGAATACGACTTTGTATATAACTGGTGGAAAATATTAGGTTCTAAAGAAGACGTAGAGATCTTAGCTGTACAGGATCATAATCGAATTATTGCCATTTTTCCCTTTCAATTCAAAAAAACATGGTTTGGCTATTTATGTCAATTTATAGCTCTTGGAGAAGCAAACTATATAGATATTATTGTTAGGAGATCTGACGCAAGCCGAGCCATTATGTTTGCATTGGATGAATTAATAAGACGAAAAAAAAGCATCGTATTTTATCTCCATGGCTTATTGGAAAGTACGAATACCCCGTATGCATTATCACAGTATGTAAATGCAAGGAAAATGAAAGAACGCCACTTTTCCATTGTTACACCGTTTATAAACCTTAAGGATCTAGATTTTAATGTGTATATGAAATCTCGAAAAAAACTCCATGGGATGGATCGACGGGACAAGAAGTTGAAGGTATTAGGTGATGTATCCTTACAAGTGATCGAAGCAAATGAAATAAATGAGATTGTAAGGCTGCACAAATCCAGATGGGAAAAGAAAATTGATACTAGTGGTTTTGAAGCAAAAAGTAAACAGGCATTCTTTAGTCACTTAGCTGGTATTCAAAAAGGAAATTTCTCTGTACATTTATCAACCTTGCAGGTGCAAGATGAGAAAGTTGCATTTATCTACGGTTTCATTTGTCGCTCTAGATATATAAGTTATGTATTGGGTCATGATTCCGATTTTGATTGTTATGGACCTGGAAGGCTATTGATAAAAGAAAATATTAATCAATTAATATTAAATGGTTTTCACAAACTTGATATGAGCATTGGCTATGAGCCGTATAAAATGGAATGGAATACAGATGTAGATTATACAAGAAAATTGATATTTTCGACGAATACTATACGGGCAAAACTTTTTAGTAATATATTATGGTTGAAGGATTTTCTTATTTCCACATTGAAAAAATATAGACCTGTTGTAATTTTTCGAAGAAATACTATGGGAAAGATTAAATACCTTCTACGTCAAAAAGGCGATTTAAACTATTGGTTGAGTTGCATCAATAAAAGACTACTACCATTTATTTATCACAAAAAAACTTATGTAATAAGCAAGTTATCAAAACATATTACGGCCGAACTTGAAGAGGTCAGATTTTCAAGGTTCGCTCCAGACTTCGTTTTCGAATCTAAATGGAAACGAAAAGAAATATTGCAGAAAATTTATAGGGGATATACTGGATATTATTCAAAAGACATTCATGAAGCATTTTGGATTAATGAAAATGTTATTCGATTAGATGATATTGAAGTTGTGATCAATCTGAAAAAAAGAAGTATTTACATTCGTGATTGGAAAAAAGAAAATCTCCAACAAATTATGGAATTTGTAAACAGTAATTATAACGGGAAAGAAGTTTATTTAAGTGTAAATAAAAAGGATAAGATTAGTGTTAATTTACTTGATCAGCTTGGGTTTCAATGGATTGAGACAATAAGTTTTACTAGAATACTAGGAAAAGCAATAATAAGAAGAAAAGAAGCTCAAAGAAAATAGGGGCCTAAATCTGGATACGAAGTAAGCTCTCTGCTAGCGGGGGAGAGTGATTCAACAGAGGAAAGGATGAGTAGTTGGGTGCTCTTATTATATCATTGGACTTTGAGCTTAATTGGGGAGTACACGATGTTTATACAATAGAAGAATACGGCAACA
>Ga0209013_10004634_pt1 | contig 12004 bp, 10 predicted proteins | sample Cruoilmetagenom2_FD_187291 | JGI IMG/M metagenome (GOLD analysis project Ga0209013, IMG submission 187291) | Oil polluted marine microbial communities from Coal Oil Point, Santa Barbara, California, USA - Sample 2 (SPAdes) (version 2) | ecosystem: Environmental > Aquatic > Marine > Oil seeps ...
ATTGAATTTGAACAAAATATTCACCCCTATTCAAGCAATTATGTTACAAGATTCTCATCAAGTAATCAAATAATACGTTTAAGTATGTTTTTAATATTTAAAAATCTATGTATATGATAGAACAAGGCACAGTTCTAAATGCTGTACCTTGTTCTATTTGTATAAATGACGGATGAATTGGTAATTAAGAAATTTTAGCGTTATCCACTAAGAACTCAACAGTTTTTGCAAAACGTAAATCGTTTGCAAGAACATCAGTACCACCAAGTGCACGTGTAATATCTTCAATCTTCATATTAAATTGTGTGCTCATTTTTTCTAGTTCAGCATTAATATCTTCTTCAGACGCTTCGATATTTTCTTCTTTCGCAATTGCTTCAAGAGTTAATGAAACCTTTACGCGACTACTAGCATCTTCAGTCATTTGAGTACGTAATGCTTCTTCGTCTTGACCTGAGAATTGATAGTAAAGATCTAAGTTCATACCTTGTTGCTCTAAACGTTGGCCAAATTCTTGTAACATGCGGTCAGTTTCAGAAGTAATCATTGCTTCTGGAATATCAATTGTTGCATTTGCTGCAGCAGCTTCTACTAGTGTATCACGAAGTGTTTGAGCAGCTAATTGTTTTTTCTCTTCAGCAGTTACTTCTTTTAGTTTAGCACGTAAAGCATCAAGACCTTCTACTTCAGCGTCTACTTCTTTAGCAAAGTCATCATTAAGTTCAGGCAATTCTTTACCTTTAACTTCTTTAACAGTTACTTTGAAAGTTGCAGCTTTACCAGCTAATTCAGTAGCATGGTACTCTTCTGGGAAAGTTACTTCAACATCTTTTGCTTCTCCAGTTTTTGAACCAACTAATTGTTCTTCAAAGCCAGGGATGAATGAATTAGAACCGATTTCTAGTGCATAATCTGATCCAGCTCCACCTTCAAAAGCTTCTCCATCAACGAAACCTTCGAAGTCTATTACTGCAGTATCGCCATCAACGATTGCATCTTCTTTTACAACTAACTCAGCTAAACGAGTTTGTTGGCTTTGTAGTTGCTCATCTATCTCTTCGTCCGTTACTGTTTCTTCTAGTTTTGTAACTTCAAGACCTTTGTAGTCTCCTAAAGTTACTTCTGGTTTTACAACAACTTTCGCAGTGAAAACTAGAGGTTGTCCTTTTTCCATTGTTACTACATCGATTTCTGGTTGATCTACTGGATTAATCCCAGCATCTTCAACAGCATGTCCATATGCATGTGGCAAGATGATATCTAACGCTTCTTGGAATAATGATTCTACACCATACATTTTTTCGAACATTTGGCGAGGCATTTTCCCTTTACGGAAACCTGGTACGTTAATTTGTTTAACAACTTTTTTAAAGGCTTGATCTAACCCTTTTGAAACCTCTTCTGCAGTAACTTCTACAGTAAGTAATCCAATATTTCCTTCTTGTTTTTCCCATTTTACAGTTTGATCCATTGACATATATTCTACCTCCAAATAATAATTTACAATAATTTAGCACCCTGCATAATCTTATACAGCGCAGTTTTTCACTAATTATATTGACAACTTGTATATTATAGCATAGATGACTAGAGTTTCAACATTATTCATAACTCAAAACTTCTACTGATTCTTCCAATACTGTGAGTAACTTAAAGAACTCATCTGCCTGCAATTCTCTATTACCAAATAACGCATCTACGTACTCCATATATTTCTTCGCTACTGTTTCATTAGTATATCCTACCCAATCAAACGGAAACAAGGTATAAGCATGACGATGAACCATTTCCAATGTCATTTCAAGCTTAGTTGGATCTTTTGATAACGAGTTCTCGATATATTGTTTGATAGGTTCTACTCGATCCACTGCGGTACGTTCCGGTGGGGATGTAGGAATAACAGTTTCTTTAAAACCAAACTTTTCAACAGTAACTTCGTTTTCTACTCCAGCTGCACCAAGTAGTAGGAGAGCAAGTGATTTAATGGTAGGAATTATATCAGAACTTTCGACTATAGTAATAATTTCGTTAGATATATCCATCACATCTGTTTGGAATGCCATTTGCATTAATTGTTCTTGTTGCCCATAAGGGAGTTTTTTAAAATTTTCCAATTTGAACTGCTCATGGTCAATTTCATTGTTCATGTCTACATCTTTTGTATATGTAGTGTCTGATAACATCTTGATACTAAGTTCTTTAAGCTGTTTAAAGTTTTTCTTTTGTTGAAAAGTATAGGTTGAATCCTTCATCAAACTATCTAATACTTCGTTTAACTGCTTGTATTCTTTTAGATCGAGCAATATCGTCAAATACAGTTCTATTACTTGCTCAAAAAAAGGAGATTTTTTTTCGTAAAGTGTTTCACATATTTCTTTAGCATCCATTGCTCTTCCTGTTTCTAAAAGAGAAAGAATATAAACACTTTGTACCATATCACTTAACTCTTTATATTTATTAGCTTCGTCAAAACAAGACACCGCTTCCAAAAAGTTATTTTCTTCCGCAAATTTTAGCCCTTTTTCAATATAATCTTCAATCAGTCCAGGGAATAAAATGACGTTTTCATCCTTTATAAGGGGATGATTTTTTTTCTTCATTATAATTCGCCACCTCACTAACTTATGTATGTACTTAATTATATACACTATATCATTTTTTCTGTATGCACTGATACCTTCTCTATACAAATTTTGAATAGAACAAAGAAAATGCGCCTAATCGGCAGTTGATCAGGAGCATCTCTTTGCAGTGTTTCTATATTTTTCGATGTAAGTTACTATCTTCTTCTGTACTAATTGTATCTTCTTTGTAATTCTCATCACTATTTTTATCGTTTTCTTTTCTTTTTTCTATTTCTTCGATTTTACTTGGTTGTTCTTGTGTAGTGTTTGGATCTTCACCATTTCGCTTTTCAGGGTTTAGTTTAGTCATTATTTATTCTCTCCTTTTGTTGATATTTAATAATTGATTATAGTTAATAGGTTCCCTATCTTTCTAGTTATAAACTAAATCATCCAATTTTTAATTTTTTCAACTACTAAGCTAGCAAATCATTTAAATAATTGAGTTGCTAGTCTTTCACAACTCTTTTGATCAAAATAATCTAAAAAACGAGTTCCTTCTTTAAAGTATGAGTTTGAAGACTGTCCATCAATTAGTATTAAATCCATATACTTTTTAACATCCTCAGTGGAGCTCGCTTTATATCCAAATAAGTCTGTATCTAGATTGATATAAGAGCCACGCATTTTTAAATACTCTTTTTGGTCAAAGGTGAAAAAGATAATGGGCTTGTTCATATATAAGAAATCCCATGCAATACTAGAATAATCGGTGAGAAGCATATCAGCTTCATCAATTTCCTTCCCAATTGAAATCTCGTCGAAGCTATAAAATTTAATATTAGCTGTACTCGTATGCATTTTAGTAAAATGCTGTTCAAATTTTTTCATAAAAGGGTGGAGGACTACTTTCACTTTTACCTGACGATTTTCGAATAGGTTTAGCAAGTGATTATCCGAAAGAACTTCCACTGTTCTTTTAAAGTAATCACTATTTAAAAATTCATCTTCAGATAGATCAAATAGCCATTCTCTCCAGGTAAACATAATGAGAATATTTTGCACACGAGTTGCCGGGCTATTATGTTCATAATTATCAAAGCGCGCCATTCCAGTTACTAAGAGCTTCTCTTCTGGTATCCCCCATTCCTTTAACTTTATATCTTTTTCATACTTAGAGACGCAATTGAAATAATTACATCTCGATAATAAAGGGATATCCTCGTCTTGTATTAATATTTTCTTAAATCCCTCGATGCCATGACTGATATGCGTCATCGTTGTTTTACGGTTTAAAAATATGTATTTATCTATAGATGGTGCAATATCAAAAGAAAGTGAATGTCCGTGTATCGTATGGTCCGCAGAAAAAAATAACAGATAGTTTTTAAAGGTTCCTAATTTGACTGCATTGGGTATTTTTAGTTTTCTTACGTAGGTAGTGGCGGGATCATACATCCAATAGATATCAAGTTTCTCTTTATAATTTTCTACTAAATAACTGTGAAAGACGGAGGCATTATCTTCATATTTTTCTCCTAAGTTCCCCCCTATAAGAACAATTTTCCTATTCGTCTTTTTCGATATCACTTTCGATATTATGAAAGCAAAAACTACTTTTAAGAAAGTAGATATATTTTCAAATCTTTTTCTTTTCTTAAGCTCCATCATAAATCTCCCCTTTTCGTCATCTCTCTATCTAAATCCCCAAAATATTTTAATATTAAACAATTAGATGTTTATGTTTTCAGAAAAAGAGGAATAGTAATTTACTAATCTATTTTTACACAGGAAAGAAAGGAGAGAGTTCTATTGTTTAAAAGAATACTATTTATTTCCGATCACGGAGATCCGTTAGCACCGCTTGGCAGTGAACAAGCAGGCGGACAAAACAATTACGTTAAACAGCTTGCCCTAGCTCTAGAAAAACTAGGAAACCAAGTCGATGTTATTACACACTGGTCAAATCCCAAAAATCCTCAAATAGAGAAATTTGGTCATTCAAGTAGGGTTATTCGTATAGCAGGAGGTTGTCGTAGGTATGTTCCAAAAAATGAGATGTTTCAAATACTTCCTTCATTTTATGAAGAGTTAAAAGAGACTGTCTCTATTGAATCGTATGAAATATTACACACTCACTATTGGTTATCTGGTCTTCTAGGTTCATATATTAAAGCACAATACAATATTCCTTGGATTCATACAAACCATTCGTTAGGCATTGCCAAGCAACAGGCAACAGGAATTATAGATTCTATTCGTCTATCGACAGAGAAAATGATTTTAACTTCTGCAGATGCTATAGTTGCTACTACTAAAAATGAAGAGCAACTTATTTCTAAATTTGTTACTAATCCTTCTCCAATTTCAATAATTGCAATTGGTGTACATCCTGCCTTTCGTCCAAGAAAACCACAGCTAAAACGAGTGACGACACCTTACTTTGCTTTTGCAGGTAGATTACAAACTACTAAAGGTATTTATACATTACTTAATGCATTCAAAGATCTAGTAGAAACAGAAGATATTAACCCTTTAACGAAGTTAATAATTGCGGGTGGAGATTCTTCAAGTATTGATTCCACAACAAAACTTCCAAAAGATATTAAGCTTCTTACTGCAATACAGGGTTTAGAAAGTAGAATTGAATTCATTGGAGCGAAATCTCAAAGTCAGCTTGCTACGCTTTTTCAACACGCTTCGGCAGTCGTAGTTCCTTCTTTTTATGAATCTTTCGGCATGGTAGCAGCAGAAGCACAAGCATGCGGTCGTCCGGTTATCGCTTCAAAAGTAGGTGGTTTATCTGACATTGTAAAAGATCATATTACCGGTCTTCATATTCAAAAGGCTAATGTAGCAGATTTAACGAAAGCAATGAAAACAATATTAACAAATAATTTATATACGGAAAAACTAGGAAAGCAAGCTGCTATGTTTGCAAACAAAGAATTTAGTTGGGGATCAATTGTAAATAAGATGGAAAGACTTTATGAGGTGTTAATGGATGAAAAGAAAATTGTATATGTTAGCAACGGATCTCGACGGTACACTAGTTGGGGATAAGGTTGCCCTGCAAAATCTTCTGCATTATTATGACAATGCCCTTCCAGACATAGCCCTCGTATATATTACAGGTAGACATTACCACTCTGCCATATCACTAATAGATTCCGAAGCTTTACCAATGCCGGACATACTAATTACTGATTTAGGTACAACTATTTATACATCATCAAAGCTTACTATAGATGAAAATTGGCAGAAAAAAATGGCTTCCAAATGGCAACCGAATGAAATTATTAAACTCTCCAAGGAATTACCATCTCTTAAAAGACAGTCACTGCCAAATACTGATCGAATTTCTTTTACTGTAGATAATGATTCTGAGGTTGTTAGGGAATTTGGGACAAGATTAAGAGATAATAATATAGCGCATAAGCTGGTCTATAGCTCGAATCGAGACGTGGATATACTACCGGAGAACAGTGGAAAAGGAAATGCTCTTGTATATGTCCTTAACAATTTCGCCTGTAAAGATGTTAAAGTGTTAGTCGCAGGTGATTCAGGCAATGATCTAGAGATGCTCTCCCTTGGCTATCCATCAGTTGTAGTCGGCAACGCTCAGTCTGAATTAACAGATATCAAGAGTCATGACAAACTATTTAAGGCGACACAAAATTGCGCAGCTGGTATTCAGGAAGCATGGATTCATTTTTATGAAGGTAATAAAGTCGAAGGAATTCTTTAACTCCAAGCTATTTTTTTAGTCGTACCTTAGAAATATATGGAATTTGTCAGAAAAAAGGCTATCCCAAGTTAATAAATACTTAGGATAGCCTTTTGAGTTATGCTGTTTTTCCGTTGTGGCTTGTGGAGAGATGTGCGTTCTAGTGATTCTCGTAAAAAAGGACGATCGTTTGAGTGCACAAGATTTCCTATAGGATGATAGGAATCTGATTTCATTTAAAAAGTTTCAGGAAAACCAAAAAGATGCAACAAGTCAACTTCACTTTGTGCATCTAAATAAGTTTTTATAATTTTTGATTTAATTTTTAACTATTAATAGAGTTATAATCGTCTTCGTTTCTCTTTTCGTTTTGACCATCAGTTTCTTCATGATTGTCTTTATCAAAGTCAGTTAGTTTGGTCGGGACTTCTTCACCTTTGCGACCTAATTTTTCATAAAACTCGTATTTCTGATTATTGGAGGTTACTCCCTTACCGTTACGCCCCGCTTCATTGACCAACTCATCATTTGGATTTTTGTTTTTGTTGCGATTGTCCTCGTTGTTTGGCATTCTTGTAATTCCTCCTTTAATTTCGAGCTTTTCTTATTAGTTATTATCTTTATTCCCACATAGATAGAAAATAAACATAGATAACCTTTTTAAAACATAAATTTCTATAAAATAATTCGTCGCTACTCATACAAAAGGACAAACCGCAATTCAACGATTTGTCCACTATTATAGTTATTTACTATTTTCTTTTTTCACCTTATCCTCATAAAACACACTAAAGTTAGGATCTACAATTCCTATATTTAAATATCTGGCTTTGTAGTCTCTAAGCAGTTCAAAGAATTTCTTACTTAAGAACAATAGAACGATTAAGTTAACAAAAGTGGGAATTGCTGTAGTTATATCTGCAAAATACCAAACTGCTTTTCCAGGCATGTCGTTCATTACTGCATAAATTACCATTAAGGAACCCGGAATTGGATATAACCATTTGAACAGCGTTAATATTTTGTACTTTAATGCAAGCTTCTTTTCATTATTAAATACATGTCTTAACAATATTTCATAATACGTATACCAACCTGTAGAAGTGGTTAGTCCAAACAAGAAGATGGAGATTGTAATAATATATCTACCAAACTCTCCAATCCCAATTTCAAATGCAGATAATGTTAGAGCTGCTCCATCCAATCCTGAAGACCAGACTCCTGTTATGATAATAGTAAACGCAGTAATAGAACATACGATAATGGTATCCGCGAATACTTCCATCGCTCCCCACATCCCTTGTTTCACAGGATGGGCCGTCTTAGCCGTAGAATGGATCATTGGTGAAGTACCCCAACCAGCCTCATTACTATAAACCGCACGAGCTACTCCCATACGAATGACCTGAGCAATTGCCGCTCCTGTGAAACCACCTACTGCTGCCATACCTGAAAAAGCACTATCAAAAATTAAAGAAAATACAGGAATGATTTCGGTGTAATTTTTAAAAATTATATAAAGACCAGCAATCACATAAAACAAGCACATAAACGGAACGAGCAAAGAAGCGATTTCTCCAATCCGTTTGATACCACCGTAAATAATAATATAAATAATAGTCAAGTAAATAAAGGAGGCTGGAATCATTCCAATATCAAACGTAGAGCTAACTGCTTCTGAAATCGTATAATTTTGAAGAGTGATAAAAAATGTAGTGAAAATACCTAAGCCGAATAATAGTGCAGGAACTTTCCAATATTTGAAATTCTTTTCCTCTCCAAGCCCTTTTTCCATATAATAAGTCGGTCCGCCATATGGATTACCTTTTTCATCCGTATTTCGGTAGTAAACAGATAGAGTTACTTCCACCGTTTTTGTAATCATACCTAGTAGTGCAGTAATCCACATCCAAAAAACTGCTCCAGGTCCACCAATGGCAATTGCTGTAGCAACACCACCGATATTACCTACCCCAACACTTCCACCAATGGCAGTAGCTACTGCTTGAAATGGTGTTAATATTCCTTTTGTATCTTCCGTTTTATCTTTTTTGCCAAAAACCTTTCCAAATGTTTCTTTAAAAATATGTGGTAAATAACTAAACTGAAAAAGTTTACTTCCAATTGTAAAATATACACCAACAAAAAGAACTGTAAATATTAGCGGCAATCCCCATAACCAGCCAACGATTGTTTCTAGCATTGCATCCAAAAACATAACCCCTCTCTGATTTTTTATTTCTTATTTTTGGTACTTTATCTCTCCTCCAATTATGGTCATTTCTGTTTCCGTAGTCAGTAATTCATCAGGGCTTTCCATTCGAAAAGGGTCTTGAGATAAGACGGTCATATCTCCTAACTTGCCCCGCTCTAATGTTCCTTTGGCGTTTTCTTCATTAGTAGCATAGGCGCCCCCTACTGTGAATAAATGTATTGCTTCGTACATAGACAATTTTTCTTGCTCATTATAACCATCATGGCTTTCCCCAACTTTCCTCCTAGTAATAGCCGCATGAATACCTAAGAGAGGATTCAGTGGCTCAATTGGAGCATCAGAACTTCCTGCAGAAATTACTCCTGAATCTAAGAGACTTTTAAATGGATAAGCAAACCTTATTCTTTGTTTTCCAAGTCTATCCTCAATCCAAGGATAGTCACTAGAAACGAATTTAGGTTGCAAATCTACAATTCGATGAGGACTGCTTAATCTTTGTATTAATTGTTCATTCAATATAGAAACATGAATGAGCCTATCCCGATATTTGGACGGTTTAAATTGATCTAAAATATCAAGTACATCTTTAATGGCCTGATCCCCAATCGTATGTATTGCTACCGGCATCTCTTGCAGTCTTACATTACGTATCAGTTGAAAGAGAACTTCCTTATCGTACATCGCATTTCCAACATTAAGTGGATCATCTTGATAAGGCTCTGCTAGGTGAGCAGTCCTACCCCCTAATGCGCCATCCGCAAATAATTTTATAGCACCTATCATCACCTTATTATTCCCATATCCTGTGCGCATTCCAGTGGCTGTCATTTCCTCTAAATAATCATAATCTATTAATAGATTACTACGGGGTCCCATTCCATCATGATTGATAAGTTCATCAAATAATTTATAGGTTTGTAGTGCACCTCCGAGATAATTCGGGTCATTTGTATGGATACTTGTTAAACCTAAACTAACAGCACTTTGTAAGCCAGCTCGTAAAGCACTTTTTAACTGCTCGTAACTCTTTTTGGGGATATGATTGGAAATAATTGTTGAAGCGGTCTCCAACAATAACCCACTAGGTTTTTTCGTACATGGGTCTAATACGATTGTTCCTCCATAAGGAATCTTCATACCTGGATGGTAGCCACATATTTTAAGAGCTACACTATTAACCAAAAAGGCATGTCCACAAATACGAGGTAAAAACAGTGGAATATTCGGTGAAACTTTATCTAATTCTTCGATAGATGGAATTCTTTTATCTGGAAAAACATTTTCATCCCACCCTCTCCCCAAAATCCACTCACCAGGTTGCATATTAACTGACCATTTAGCGATGGAATCCAATAAGTCATCTTTAGTTTTCATATTAGTGAGATCCAGTTCTTGAGAATTGATCCCAACACTTGAAATATGCAGATGACTATCTATTAAGCCTGGCAGAACAGTCTTACCTTGTAAATCTATCGTTTTTGTTCCATTTCTTCCCCATTGAAGTAAAATCCCTTCATTTGTCCCCATATCAATTATTTGGTCGTTATGTATAAAGATAGATTGCACTATTGGTTCCTTCGGATTCATCGTATAAATCTGACCATTCATATAAATAGTTTTCATATTCTTGCCCCCTTTTTCTACTTATTATAAAGTAAGCTCTCTGTAAATTAAATTAATTATTTAGATATTTTATAATATTCAGTGTTATTAAATGTATGAAGTGGCATAAAATTATAGAACAGTCTTTAAATATCGAAAGTCTTTAGAATTTTTCTTAGTCCCATAATGTTACTAGAGAATATTTAAGAACACTTGTATTAGAAAATCTGAAAGTGAGTTTAACTTTCTTCTGTAAATTCCAAAAAGCTAAACAATGTTTACTTAGAATAAAATGATTATCTAAAAAAATAACTTCCATCAAATAGGTTTTGGTGGTAAGATACGAAGGTAGGTAATTTCGATCTACAATAAAAATAACTACATATCCCTTAAGGGAGCATTGGTCTCAGTAGCTCAGCTGGATAGAGCAACGCCCTTCTAAGGCGTCGGTCGGGGGTTCGAATCCCTCCTGGGACATACTTCAACTTACTAAAGCTTTATAAGTTGAAATCCAAATCCTCTATAATAACAAAAAAAGAAGTCCATATAGGACTTCTTTTTTTAATGGAATATATTTCTTTTATGCCATTTGAAATATGGTTTATTCTCTTCAGTACGAGCTATTTTCTTTTTTGGATTAATATTGTAAGTTAAATAATCATCTTCTGGAATAGAAGAAGATATATGTAATCTACCTCGTCCATCAAATGCAATATAACCTTGAGTATATAAAGCATCATGATTACAGCACAGAAGTATACCATTATAAGGATCTATTCTTTCACTTTGAGTACTATCTTTCCATGGTTTGGAGTAACTAGCTTTAAGTAAAATAGGTAATTCAATACCGCATAAAGCACATTTATTTTCCCATAACGGAAGTAAGTCATTTCTAAACTTCTCTTGGCCTTTACGCATCGTTAATTTAACTTCAGACTCCATTTCAGCAACCATTGGAATAAAATTGTTACGTTCGGTACGACGTACGGTTCCAATTGCTAATTCTAACTGCTCCTCATCAACGCGGTAGATGTTCAGATCACTTATTATTTCTAATAACTTTATTACAAGTTGTTCATTACATGGATATAAATAACCTGGATTTCCACTTCCATCCTGTTGGAATGGTGAATACTTTATCGGAAGCAACGGTAAAATCTCATTGAAGTAGGAAAAGACATTTAAAGGTTCTTCTAATTCCTGATATTCTAATTCTACAACATATTGGTTGTCAGACGAGTCCTGCTGACTTTCCATATCTATTGTATGAGGTATTAACTGACACCCTGTTTTAGCAACACTAATCGCTACAATAGACCCTTTAACATAATGAAAGATTCGGTCCCCTTCATTTACTTCACTCATTCTTAACCAAGAATGGGGTATTTGTCCTCCACTATCTTTTTGTGGAGATGTAATAATACCTAATTCTCTTTCCTCTTGATATGTTTCTCCTTGCATGACAACAAAGCTTTTCATTTATAGAACACTCCCTACATTACAGTTCAATTCAAATCTATGAGAAAAATCTATTCATTTTCGTAAACTCCATTATTTCCATTGTAAGGATGACCATTCGTACTTTTTTTAGCTGACAACATAACAATGGATCCGTAACCCAATTATAGCATTTCAACTATGATTCGGTTACGTTAAAAAAATATTGGAAGATCGCTTCGTGACATACTTGCCATAAAATAATAAAAATATAAAAAAAGATTAAGTCTCTAGGACCGAAGTCCAGACTTAATCTCTACCTAACTATAAATCCTTATTTGCTAAGGATTTATAATCTTTACTAATTATGTCCCAGGAGGGATTCGAACCCCCGACCGACGCCTTAGAAGGGCGTTGCTCTATCCAGCTGAGCTACTGAGACAAGTACTCCCCCACCTA